>Ga0194057_10000962_pt1 | contig 14769 bp, 12 predicted proteins | sample SepL4415m_MetaG_FD_155474 | JGI IMG/M metagenome (GOLD analysis project Ga0194057, IMG submission 155474) | Anoxic zone freshwater microbial communities from boreal shield lake in IISD Experimental Lakes Area, Ontario, Canada - Sep2016-L442-15m | ecosystem: Environmental > Aquatic > Freshwater... | reverse complement strand
GCCTTCCCTTCATCGCGACCACAGGGATCTCGGAGTTTCAAAAATTCCGCTCAGCGTGGTTACGCCCAATCCAAGAATGCGGGACGTGTCAATCCGAGCAAATTATCCAGCCAGATCCAGAAGGCGAAAACCAGTCGATACTCCTATGCCAAGCCGAATACCAATCAGAACTATCGATCTCAAAGCCAGAATAATATCCGCAAACCTAGCGGTATGGGCAATAATTACGTCAATCGCGCCAACACTCGCAAACCTAGCGGAACGAGTAACAATTACGCCAATCGCGCCAACACTCGCAAACCTAGCGGAACGAGTAACAATTACGCCAATCGCGCCAACACTCGCAACAAACCCAGCAGTGCGGTTAACAAGTACGTCCGCAAGCCTAGTCGAACGGGCAATAAGTTCGTTGCCAGTTCCAAGGAAGCACTGGGCAAGTCCACCGGCAACCTGAAGACGGCCGGTAACCGTCCGATCAGCAAGGCCAACTCGACAGCCAAAACTTCCTCCGGCAAAATCAAATCATCGACCACCTCGAAAACTGCCTTGGCCACGAACGCCGGAAGCAAGATTGGAAAGTCGGCGGCTCAACGTACTAATGCTACAAAAGGATTTAACCTGAGTATGGGGGATCTCAGCAATAGTGCCGCGGATCTCGGCAACAAGTTCAAAGACGGTGCCAGTGATCTCGCCAATCTCGGTAAAAACAGTGTTGGTAATGTAGTGAAAACGGTCAAAGGCGATACGGTTACCACGACAACCATTCAGAATGCTGGCGGTATTATGAACACGGAAATCGCTTCGGTCACGAACAAGGTCGGCAGCACGGGGAAAACGATCCTTGACAAGTCAACTGCCGGAGTGAACTGGGCGAGGAACGAAGCTGGGAAAGTAGCGAGTATATCCTCAGGCAACCCTACGACGACATTCAATGGCGGCGGTAGTAAGGGAAATTGGAACTATATGAAGGAGAAGGGTGGCTCGGCAGTCCAAACAATCTGGGAGAAGGGCACTGCCGCCGGGAATACCGTCAAGGAGAAGGCTCCACTGCTCGGCCCTTGGGTCGGCAATAAGACCAAGTACCTGCCGGAAAACACATCGAAGCAGTGGAAGAACTTCCCGCGAGATGCCAACAAAACCGGAGTTATCGCCGACACCAACATTCGCCGAGAGGCTGGGCGACCGTGGATGGAAGCGGTGAAGTATCCCTACGATCGCCAGATAGCTAAAGCCCAACAATACCAACAAAATGCCGACAACCACCGTGAGGAATTAGTAAATACTATAGCCAGTTCCGAAGGGGACTTTGCACCGGCTGACGACAAGATGGTTGACTACTCCGATGTGAAAGCCAACGGCGGTACCTATACCGGCAATGACATCTCTACCGCGGTGAACGCACCCAATGGCGGGACGATTCGTTATCCCATCGGCGATGCCTTTGAAGGAAAGCAAATCAAGATCGCAGCGGCAGCAGTCATCGAAAAAGGAACGGCACGCATTGTGGTCGTCGACAACACAGGAAAAGTTGTTTCGCAAGGAGAGTGGTTCGGCAAGGACGACACGAAGATCACAAAGATATCTTCACCAGTCATGGAAACTCCCAACGACCGTCAAGCAAAAGGCTACTCGGATTCGGGTTCCTACACGGCCGTCCTGGAACTTGGCAAAGACTCAAAAATCGACTTCTACGGCATAGGAATGGGGGTCCAGTGAGATTCTAACTGAAGCCGAGTCGAGCTTGAACACCTAGGGCCATCCTTCCGGGTGGCCCTTCTTGTTGCAAAAGAATGCATCAGAATTTTTTGGATAGCCTCTCTCAGTTCTTGTCCGATCCGCGCACGGAATAGGTTTTGCTATAGTGTTCGGCGCGATTTTGCAATCGAGTCCGCTTAGAGCCTAAATCCCAGTGCAAATCCCAACAAGGTAAGGAGTGTGAAATGTTCAGAAGCCTTCTCTTCACGGTTGTCGTGACGGCGGTCGCTTGTTTCGGTCAACCGTTGCTGGCCACACAGGCCATCGGTCAAAAATCGGCTGGCTCCTTCGTGCGTGTGATCCAACAGGACGGTTACCATATCGAACTCGATCTGGGCCACCAGATACTGCGGTTCAACGTACCGCCAGATATCGGGCATGGCCGCGGGGTCGCGAAAGCGGCGATCAGCCCAACCCTGGCACAAATGCCCGGCCATGGATTTGCGTCGGCCGCGATACTAGCGCAGAAAGCCAAGCAGTTCGACGACGGGCTGTACGCGGCCATCGACCTCGCGGCCGAGCGGGGCGCAGGTCGGTTTTCCGGCAAAGCCAAACTCCTGCAAAGCCTAATACAGGAGTTGACGAAACAGCCAGGCCCGCCAACGCAGTCAGTCAGTGTGATGCTCGCTGCCACCCAGTTGGGATTGCCGAATCTTCCGCTGCCTTTTCAGTCGTCGGTTCAGGCAACCCTGGATAATTTCCATCGCAATAAACTCCTCAGCAAGCCCATTGGCTTCTATACCTGGAGCGACGAGTTGAGAACCATCTTCCAGCAGGACCGGATGCTCCAGACCGAACTGAAGGACCAAGCGGGTATCGAGTCGCTGGTACGGGCCTTGCACGCGGATGCCGAGGCCCGCGAGACCTATGAAAACTACCTGACCCTGGTGTCGCGGCTAACCAACCCACTGGTCAAACCGGATCTCCGTCCGCAACTCAAGGATCTGGACCGCGGACATTTGCAGATTCCGTCCACAGGGGTCTGCTTCTTCCCGCCGTCACTGTCGCATGAAACGGAACTCGTCAAGCGGCTGTTCGAGAACCGCCCGATTCCCGATGGATTCAGCCTGGTTGACGAGATGATCCAGCAGATCCGCTCCGGGCATTTGTCCCTGGCACCGACTCGCGGTTCGGGCTGGTACGACTACCAGACATGGGCACTCGAGCCGCTGGTGATTCCGGAAAAAATGCCCGAGTCCAAGCACCTCCAGTACGATCCGAGCTATTCAAAACAACTATTGGAGCTTTTCAAGGGCATTCTGGCCTTGACTCGGGAAACGCACATTAAACAGCTCGAAATCCCCAGTCCCGGGGCGGCGGCACATCGCCCCAGCAAAACGATCAAAATTTTTGTCAGGCCGGAATTGAGCGCGGAGCCGTTGGCGAGTTACTACTTCCGCCGCACGTTGAGCTACACGTTCATTCGCCTGGTTCTCGAAAATACGTTCGGTCGGGAGGCATTGCAGACCATGCACCGGCAGACGGCGGCGGGTCCGGTGCAACCAAGCCTGGCCGAGGAGTTGCAGTTGATGGAAAACCTGTTCTACGGGGCACACGCGACGATCTGCCGGCAAATCGGCATGGCCCCGCTCAGTTCGCCACAGATCCGAGCGAAACGCAGGCCAGCCGAAGCTGCATTCGCCGCATGGATCAGGCAGTTGGAGAGTGACAGCGACGTAGGCCAAGACGCCCGGATGATGGTCCCGCTCTTCTACGACATCCAGCGGAAGAAGACCAAGGTATGGGTCGTAATGGGCTGGTCGAGCCGCCGTGTTTCCGTGGATTTTGCCCAGGTGCCAACGGCCAAGGTTTTGGATGCCTCCGGCAAACCGGCTCCCGCCGGTAGCGTTGAGTTAAATTTCGGCGGGGCATCGTATGATGTGGCCTATCCCGTGAGCGCCGAGGTCTATGTCACCAAGATTCTCAACCGCGAGGAGTTCCGCCGCATTTGCGACGAGTATCAGACCGCCGCGGCGATCCTGGAGCATTTGCAATAAGACAAGTCAGCATGGTATTTCTCACCGGAAAAGGATACCGTGACGCGCATCGTGCAATAGGTCGCCAATCAAAAACAGGAGGCAACCTCGCGATCGAGATTGCCTCCTGCCACTTCCTCTAAAAGGTAGCAATCAGGTTGTCATGCTACATATTCGGAGTCTGGGCCACTCGGGTAGAACCGCCAAAGTAGTGATTGAACATCAAACGGAACTCGCCGTTGAATTCCCGATCATGAGCCAGAGGAACAGAATAGCCCATCGTCACGGTCGTGTTATTGTTGAATTCAAGGTGGCTGCCGACGGTCAGGTTCCACGCGTCGATACTGGAGTAGTCGCCGATCTGCCAATTGTCTACAACGACCGCCCTGTTGGGTTTGAGCGAGTCGTTGCCATGCACTTCCAGCGTCCAAGCGAAGCCGGTCAGGTTCTCAAACCTCTCGTGTCCGCGATACAGCCATGAACCGATGCCCAAGTCGATGTATTGGTAGACCGTGTCGTGCAATGTTCCGACGTTCTGCAATCCCGACCCGTCGGGGTTCACCGAAACGGGGCAACCGCTGGTCTCAACGTCCACTTGGTAAAATCCTTGGGCGAAGAACTTCTCATTGGGCGTCCAGAGGAAGCCAAGGAAAGGTCCCACGTGGGTTGATTGGTTGCGGATCGACACTAACTGCGTTCCATCGGAAAGGACTACATTCGTATCGCGGGCCGTGGGAGCGGTTACTGTCAAGCCTCCGGAAAGGGCGAATTCGTCCGACTGAAGCAACAACGCCTTCCAGGTGATTGCAAGGTTGCCGAACTCGCCATGCGAGAGGTCGGTGCCGCCATCTTGGACGACCGTGCTGTCCATCGTGATCGCCATGGGAACCTTCATTTCGATCGACATCACGCCATCGAAAAACGTCTTCTCAAAGCCGGGGGTGAAACGATGAACATTGACGCCGCCGGGTGCCAGAGGGACGCCGGAGAAAAGGTTGTAGTCGAAGAGGATTCGGTCGCGAGGCATCGGACTCGTGTCTTCGCCGATCTTGGTACGACCAACTACACCACCCGCCCCGGGATTGGGAATGTCGAGCTGGTACGCAACCTTGAACGAAGAGGATTGTGGATAATCATTTGGGCCGGAGGTTGTGAAATTGTTGCCGCTACCTGGTACCAAAGTACCCCCCGATGGCACATCAGTGTTCGGTGTTCCAAGCTTCCCCGATGCGTCATTGTAGTCTGCGAAGGTATGTTGATAATAATAGAAGGGAGTATCTCTATATATACTGTTGTACTTTGCGACTACCTGGGAATTCGAGCCGCTGCTCACCGTGAGGCGGGAGGAACCCGTACCTGTCAGGTTCAGGCCGGAAAAACTGAACGAACGCACAAGAGTTGAGTGTGCGCCACCAGGTCCAAAGGCATCGCCGATCATATTCGGGGCAAAGCTTTGCGCCATACTCGCCAGGGCCTCGCCACGGCCGCCTTGGGCAAGCACATCGGACATAGCTGCGCCGGTTCCAGATTCTGCCCCCCTGGCCTCTGCTGTTCCGGGGGTCTGGTCGGAAGCCGTGCCTCCTGGTCCTTGCGTACCGGGCTGAGCCGTGCCGCTTGGTTGTCCCGAACCAGTCGCGGCGGTGCCTGCCGTGTTGGCAGGACATGGGCAGGGACAGGGACGCATGAAACGCAGGCCCGCAAGTGAGGTATCAACATCCGCACCTCGCGCCAAACCCGCCAGTCCAATCGTTAGGGCGAGGGCCAACAGGCACCCGACTCCTTGTCGAGAAAATCTCTTCACAGTTCACTCCTTTTGCGAAAAGTTAAATAGAAGACGGTAAGTCCATTTGCACAGGGATGTCGTCCTATCCGGCCGCCGATATCCTACCCTCGGCGTCAGATCCATTTTTTCGTGAGAATCGTCAGGAACGACATTGCCACACCCCTACCATCGACAAACGCAGTCTCGGCTCACCAGTACTTTTGACCGATCTTGCATCGAAACAAGATGTGGACTTTACCGGTTGTAACGAATTTAACGCAGGCAGCGACTTTTCTGGGCCTTGATCGCAAGGTGGCGAAGTGCTAGCAATACAGGGTGGGACGAGCCGCAGGGGGGGAATTCGGGATATGCTTATGCACTTGACTGAGGTTTGCTCATTCTGGATCATTGACGCAACCAGTTCCTATGGTTTATAATACGTTTTTCTGAAGTCTATTTTTCCTAGCAGTGAGCATCACCGTGACCAAAAAGAAAGTTCGTTCCGTCTTTTGGGTGGTTTCGACCCATGTCCTTACGACAGGCTTCGCCATGCCAGTCGTCGCGGGTACGATTGGCCTTGCTGTCCTGACGGGAGTACAGCCGTCACCGGTCGTAGCCTTCCTGATTCTGCTCGTATTTCAGACTTTCGGGTACATCGGCGGTGCCTCCTATTCGCTCTCATACCTTCGCAAGGTCGCGTTGATCAAGAATCCAGTTGCCTGCGTCAAGCCTTCAATCATCACGTTTGCCCTGCTGGCCGTTATCGGATTCGCCGTGAACGTGGCCAGTCTGGTGATTCAGCCCCGGCACGAGATCAATCTAATAGCCGGCATTATTGGTCTTGTCGCTTTCTATGCCGTGATTTGCTTCGCATTCGACAAGATAACCCGGCAAGGGTTCTCGCAGATGGAACCGCACACGACAGAAGCTTGAAGGTCACAGTTATCTAACGACTGGTTGACGTTGGCCGATACGTTCAAGTTCCACACCGCATGCATGAAGGACTTCGTGAGAAGCTCGCTTACCCAGACCGACAAGATTGTATCTCTGGATCTATTCGACAGGGGGGCGGTCTGCAAGAAAACGTAACCAACGGTGACGTTAATCCGCAGAACGCCATCGCTCGGAAGGGATGAAACTAGAAAACAAAAGAGAACGACGCCATACTCAGACCTGAGGCTGGAATTACCATGAACACCTTCTGCCCCCTTCTGACTGCGCCGAAGTTCATGGCGTCGGCGAGCGTTCCTGGAAGAGAACTAGTCACGATGTTCCCGTACTTCGGGAATACGGAATAGATGTTTGCAGAGACTTTCAGCAACTTGAATAAATCGAGATAAGCTTTGTACGCCTGCGTATGAGGAATGAAGATATCGGAAGCCAGCAACTGACTCCTGCTCCGGTCAACGAAACGGAGGAACTTGCGCGAGATCGCGGTTTTCAGTTTTGTTCCGTAACAAGTGAAGACATTCGGCCCCATCCCCTGACTGCTGAATATCCCCAGGTCGTGGTCGTGATCTCTTGGCCACTGCGTGGGGAACAGGCAGTAGTCGGCAAAGCGGTTGTCCGATTCAAACACCATTTCCCATTTCCGGTCGGGATCGTAGGAAAGCACCGTTGCGGTCGCGGCGTTTCCTATGGTGAAGGAGGGAAATGCCCACTCCAGATCTTCGATGCTCTTCAAACGGAAAACATCATTCCCATAGCCATTGGCACCGCCACACGCCTCGTTGGAGACGATGAGGATCCGCTTAAAGGTGCCCTGGGCCAGGAAAGCGTGGCTAATCGCTATCGCTCGCGCCCAACCGCCACAAGCCTCGTTGACGTCAAAAGCTGTCGCACGATGGATGGCGAGTGCCTTTCCCAGCATACACGACATGCTGGGTTCCAGAACGGTCCGATAAACGCTACAGTAGATGATGCAGTCGATGTCGTCTTTCCCGCAGGAAGCCTGCTCCAGTGCATCGTCTACCGCGGAACGCACGCAGGGGAACCATGGTTCTCCCACATCGAACCAGGCACGCGTTTCTATACCGGATTGCACGAACAGTTCCTGTACTGCACGAAGTGCCTCGTCAAGGTTTCCTTGGTAGGAATCCTTGCTGCTTTCCGCAATCTTCGCCAGAACTTCTTCGTTAGAAATCCGAGCACTAGGCAATCGTAATGAAACGCCGCTAATGAGCATTTTGACACCTCATTGAATTTATCTGGAAAAATGATGTACCGCGCCAGTCGACAATTGGAAGTATACCTGCAAAAATGATTCTAAACAACCGATTACATCCGTTTTCAGTATTGTGGGTACAGGTCAGTTACGCAGCCTGCTGCGGAGTTAGCCTCGTTGCGTGGGGCATTGAACTTTAGTCTAGAGCAAATGCTATACTGGGGAAATGTTGGCAGGTTGCCTGCGTGGGTATGATCAGTGCTTTCGGAGGGACGGTGCATGTGGTTTCGTCGGTGGATTTTCGGAGAGTGGAAACGCCGCTACGGGCGCGTGATCCTTACGGCTGGGGGCATCGCTTTCGCCGTGGCCGCGTACGTCTCGATCTCGATATCTGTCGATACGGCACGGACTGTTTACGAGCGATTGTACGAGAATGTCTCTGGACCGGCGGCACTGGAAATCGTGGCCGAGACGGGAGGCAGTTTTTCAGTGCAGGTGTTGGAAAAGGTCCGCGACCTGCCGGGAGTTGAGTCGGCGGTCCCCGTGATCCAGCGGCATACCGTGATTTACTTTGCAGATAAAAGGGTGAAAATCCTCGCTTTAGGCATAGACCTGGGGCAGGCGAGAATTCAGCGAGACTACCTGCTCGATGCAGGCTGCTTCGCCGCAGGCGACGGCCAGATCATGCTGGACCGGGATACCGCCCGTGCCATCGGAGTGGCGATTGGCGACGAAGTGAAGCTACTAACTCGGCGAGGATTGTGGCACGCGACCGTCGTCGGAGTGGTCGCCTCGCGCGTTCCCTCCGCGCTCAGTCAGAGCAGCGTGGTAATCCTGGATCTGGCTGATGCCCAGCGGGTTTTTAAGATCCCCCGCCAGATCGATTGCATCAAGCTCTTCCTGGAATCGGGGGCTGCGGAGGAAGACGTTCAGGTTCAACTCAAGCAAAGTCTTTCCGCGGGACTGCGTGCAACGGCACCAGCGGCGAGGAATGAAATGGCCAAAGAAGCCTTGACCTTGCTCTCGACGGGCTTGAGCTTCACTACCGCCTTAGCCGTAATAGCCTCCGTCATCCTCGTGCTTAACACGTTCCTGGTCAGCGCCTTTGAGCGGCAGCCGCAAGTGGCACTGTTGCGTATGATTGGCGCAACTCGCCAGCAGGTCGTCTTTGCCCTTGTCTTTGAATCCGTGGCACTAGGGATACTTGGCTCGGGGGTCGGTGCTGCTGGCGGCCTTGTTATGGCTAGATTTGTGACCATGGGCATTGCTCAGTTCCTCCACTTCGGGATCACCCAACTTATTGTTTCGCAGCAGCATCTGACCGAAGCTTGCACCATGGGCCTGCTCCTTTCCCTGGTGGCGACAGCCCTGCCGGTCTGGCGAGCGAGCAGCATTTCCCCGCTGGAGTGCATGCGGAGTACGGTCAATGAGGAATCGGAAGTGCGAGGCCACCGAATGGCGGTCATGGGCATTATCGGCCTTGTCGTTTGCGTCCTGTTTTTTGCAACCGTGCATCTTGGCGTTCTGCCCGCAACGATTGCCCCATCGCTGATCGCGATTGGAGTCGGGGCGGTGGTACTCCTCGTGCCAGAAGGCATCGCGTTGTCGTCGTGCGTCATGTCAGGGCTCTTTACCAGGGTGTTCCAAATTGAGGGGAAACTGGCGGTCCGGCAGTGCTTGCGGACTTACGTGCGGACCAGTGCCAGCGTCGCTACGGTTTTGGTCGCCCTGACCCTGTGCATCGGCGTTGGCAATACGGTCATGAGTAACATCGACGATATCGACACTTGGTTGGAACGCACGTGGAAAGCCGATTTCTTCGTGCGCGGGGTAATGCCGGATCTGGCGACCGGGTTGGCAGCCGATATTCCGACGGAAGTGGCTGAAGAGATCCGCGAGCTTCCGGGCATTGCGAGCATCGAGCCCGTGCGCTATGTAAAGGGTATCGCCGAAGACTGCCCGGTTATCATCATCACCAGGGCATTCGCTCAACAATCTTCCTTACCGCTTGATTTGCCGCAAGACGACGTTCGAGATGTGCAAAACCGTTTGGTAGTGGGTGAAGTCGTCATTGGCGAGGTTCTGGCCAAACGAACGGGTATCGGCAAGGGCCAGTTCGTTCGCATCGGATCGCGCGAGGGCACACGAAGTTTTCGCGTCGCGGCCACTACGACCGACTACTGGGTTGGCGGCCATGTCGTTTACATGGATCTGAACGTCGCCCAAAAGACACTTGGGATCGACGGCGTGGACGCCTTCGTGATCCACGTCGAACCGGGCGCCCGCGCCGACGTCGGCGCGGCACTAGCCAAGATCTGTGATCGCCGCGGACTCCTGCTCCAGTCCTTTGCCGAGTTGAAGGCGTGGTTGGATGAGTTGAACTCTGGCGCGTTGAGCTCCCTTTGGATGATACTCGCACTTGCGATGCTTGGCCCCGGTCTTGCGGTGATGAGTGCCTTGACGATGAATATGCTGGAGCAGACCAGAGAACTAGGCCTGTTGCGGGTCGTGGGCATGACCCCTTGGCAGATCAGGAAATTCGTCCTATTGCAGGCACTGGTCATTGTTCTCCTGGGCGTAATACCGGCGGCTACACTCGGGGTGGCTGTCGCCTTCCTCGGCACCCTCGTCGAACGTGAGGTCGTGGGGCATACTGTCGAGTTCACATTGCACGCCCGCTTCGTTGTCTGGTGTATTGCGGCCAGCTCCGTGCTACTCTTGTGTGCAGCCGGTATCCCGGCCGAGCGCGCGGCCCGACTCACCATAACCAAGGCGTTGGATCGTTAGTGCCACGCGAGCCTCAGCGGGCAAAATCCTGGCCGTTCGCAGAGAGGGAACGACTGCGGCGAGTTCGATGGTGATGCCCAAGAGAGTCAGTACGGTGCGCCCGCGGCGTTGCCGCACCTCGCGGACCGTGGATTACCGTCGGGCCATCAATGGTGTCCGTCGGCCGAGATATTGCTGCCTACGTGGCCGGCTGGCGTCTGCGCGTTGTCGCTCTCGATCAAACCATCACGAAGGCAAATGATTCGGTCCGCTTGCGCAGCCACACCGTGATCGTGCGTGACCATCACGATTGTCTGTCTGCGCTCGTTGACCAACTTGCGCAGCAGAGCAGTAACCAAATGCCCGTTGGCACTGTCGAGGTTGCCGGTGGGTTCATCGGCCAAGAGCAAGGTCGGTTCGATGACCAAAGCCCGAGCGATCGCCACCCGCTGCTGCTCACCTCCCGAAAGCGTACCGGGCAGGTGTGCTCGACGGTGCAACATACCAACAAGCTCCAACGCCGACTGGGTTCGCCGCCGGACATCGCTGGATGTCACTCGATCTAGTTCCAGCGGCAGTGCGACGTTCTCCTCGGCACTGAGCGTCGGAAGAAGATTGAATAACTGGAAAATGAAGCCGATCTGCTGACGACGAATGATTGTTCGTTGGGCGTCGCTTAAAAGCGACAGATCCTTATCTTCGAGGAGAATTTGTCCGCCGGAGGGAGACTCAACACCACCGAGCAAGTGAAGCATCGTACTCTTACCGGAACCCGAAGGCCCCATGATGGCGAGAAACTCCCCCCGCTCGACTTTCAGATCAACGCCACGTAACGCCTCAACACACAGTTCACCACTCCCGTAGGTTCTCGTCAATGTACGGGCTTCGATCACCACCATCGCTCAGTCTCCAACGAGTGAGTAAAAAACAATTTCTTAAAGAACCCAGTATAAACCATTGGAAATGGTGCGTAAAGGGTGTGTAGAATGGGGGTGGGATGCGGCCATGGCCACATCCCACCCTCCTCCTGCACATCCGCCCTTCTTGAAGTGGGGCGAAACTGCACTCCCCCAGCGACATAGCCCTGACAACAGCCCTGACACATCCACCCCGACCGCCCCGACCGCGGTTGACAACCAGGGCCGCAAAGTGGAAAATGCCAACATTGACTTCCTCGTCCAATCGGCTACCGGGAGAAAGGCGGTTAAGGAGCATCATGCAGGACTCAAACGACTCGCCGGCAACTCGGCAGCCCACGGCGATTTCTCGGGCCTTGACCAGTGCCAAAATCCTGTTGCTGCTGCTTTACGCAATGGTATCGCTCCCGGGAGCGTTCCTGCTAGTCCTACCCAGGAGCATATTTCGGGTCGTTTGCCGCGAACTGGAGGGCCCGGTCAATCCATTCGTAGTCTGCCTCAAGAGCCTCGCGATCTTACTGCCATTGGCCCTGCTGATCGCTTTGATTCGGCGTATGGCCATCAAACATGCGATGGTTTCCGTCGGGCTCGCCACGATGTTCGCCTGGATTCAAGTGTTGGGGGTCATCGCCTGCATCAATGTCGCGGAAATCCAACTGCCGGTCTCTCTCCAGATCGTCGTCTGGAGCGCGGCAATCGGTTTTGGCGTGATCAATCTGCTGCTTTTCCTGTCTGTCGCTAGGATGTTGAAGCGGTGACAGTAACCTCAAGATGCTCGATACGGCCACTCGCAACTGCCCCTCTTGCAGGCGAGACGCCCGCAGCACGGTACCGTTCGAGTCTCCAAATCTGTTTCTCGTAGAGTAAAGATAGGAGGCAACACGCGTGTGAAGGCCGAGGCGCGGTCGCTGACGAACTTTTTCACCAAGCTAAGAGGCTGACCGGATCGAGGGTTCCGGCAACTTTTTTGCCGGCGGCAAGAGTTCACACTGCATCAAGCGACGCGTGCCTGATTGACGTAGAGCCTCATATCGAAACCCACCTTCGCAAGCTTGACAAAGCCTCTCGCAGCGTGTCAAGGCTAGTATCGAAGCAGCGGAATGCGTGAAGGCCATACGAAATGGCCCAAAGCAGCCGTCACCGCAATCGTCACACTAGTTTTTTGCCACATAGAAGATTCTCCAGTTTAAAAATGTAACGTCAATTGCAGATGCTAATCACCACGTCGCGCAGAGGCTACAGTGCCCGTCTCCTCCGCCACGCCCAGCCCATCAGCCCGAGGGCACCCATACCGAGAAAGGAGACGATGGTGGAGGGTTCGAGACAGCCGCAATCCAACGTTTCATTTTCCAGCTCTCCAGAATATGTGTCGAAACCACCGCCAGCCGTGGGGACATCCCCGATGGCCCCAACTCAAGACCCGCCCCCAAGCCCCGTCAAGCACTTACTCCACGTTTTGCGTAAAGTCGCAATGGACTTTCGGTTTCTCGCAACTGCCGTAGGTCTCCAGCCTGATGGGTATCGGACCGCGGACTCGCCTGAGCAGAAACCATTAGTAAAGCCGCACAGTAGCATAACGGGAGTACGGAGCGATCCGGCCAAGCGGCCCATCCGCACGGATGGGCCGTTTCGTTTCTGTACGAACGTTTGAGCCTCAAATCGCAAGCTTCTAAGTTGTCTGCTGGTCCCGCAAACGTTGAAATGCTGGCGGGTGATTATCTGGCAAAAGTGCAAGTTTTGCGGGCGGTCCCCAGATTCATCTTGGAGGAGGCTCGGTCGGACATCCAGGCAGACCGTCGGGCGGGCATCCAGCCGGACACTCCGATGAATCATCAGGTGTACATCCAGGCAAGCATCATCCTGCCAGGCACCCGAATGTAAACCTCGATCCCCAAACTGGATCCACAAAGCGACGCCCAACTATTGACCTTTTGCTAGCTATTGAACCTTTACATTCTGAATCACGTATGTATGAGCAGGGGGAAATGGCTTGCACGGGGAAAATGGGGGTTCAATAGCAAAGCAAAGGTCAATAAGAAGAGGCCACCGGTACTTGAGCCCTCTCCAGGCCGTGGCCATCCCGTCGATTATCGCGACCGATGGTCCCTCAATTATCCTGATCACTCTCACACAATCGCGGGCTCGTGCCAACGAACCCCTCCACGCCTCCCAAAATCTTCCAGTGCCTCCTACTACGGCCGACCGCCGTGGCCAAAACCAGCCCAACAGCAAGGAGCGCCATCGTGCCCGGTTCGGGAACGGACATCGGGCCACTGCCGGCACCGACCGCGACGGCAACGCGACTTAGAGCGGGCGAGGGCGAACTGCTCGCGAGGACAGACGAGTCGCTTACCACCGCGCCTCCAGGCCGACGTTGCCCCCGTGAAGGAACGCTCCTTTTCCGATTACCAAGGTGGTGCCGCTCGTGGGCGTGTCGGTAAAGTCGAGTTGGTCCATTGCACGGGCAAGGCCCTCGATCCAGATCAGATTGTAGCCGGCTCTCACGCACAGGGCTTGCGTGAGCCGGTAGCTGCCGTTAAATCCCAGTTCACCGATAAACGCAGCATTTGCACCAGTTGTCGTCGAATCTCGCATGACGTACGTGTTGTCGAAGTCGCCGACGAAGGTGTGCTGTTTCGCGGAGTTGCCGAAGATGCCGGCCTTGCCCACGAAGTCCAAGCCAAGTCGATCCCAATCCTTCTGCCAGCGTCCGCCAAACTGCGCACCAAAGAGATTATTAGTGGCCCGAATGTTGTAGTCCGATCCGCCCGTGTCAACGTCGTTCGAGTGGATGTTGAAGGTCTCGTTGAGGTTTAGGTAACGAAAACCAACCAGAAGCGAGAGGTTCTCGAACCCGGTTCTCCTGTAGTAGTTGATCTCGACGTTGTTAAGCTCCGACGAGTAGTCCAGACGCATGTGGTCGGCATCGAAGAAATCGAGCGTCGCCAATGGCAAATCGCCAGGCAGCCGAAGGTTGTTATTTCCCGTTACCTCGGCGGTGGCATCCCAATGATGGAGGCCAAAATAGGATGCCTCAATTGTGCCGCACTCGTTGAGCCGATAGCCGAACGCCAGCCGAGGGCCGGCGACCATGTTGTAGTCCAGGTCGTGCGTCGTCAGAGCCGTTTCGCCCGTGTCCTGATTGATTACGACGGGCATCGCTTGACGCGTGCCCTGGTCCAATTTGAGGAACAACGCGTCGGCGGTTGCGTAGAAACGCGGCTCCTCGCAAGAGCAAAAGCCGCTTTGGATGCATTGGCTCGGGGTTTCGGAAACCGAATTCGCTGGTGTACTTTCGGCCGGGAAGCGTCCCATTGATTGTTAAAAGTTGACGATGGTCTCCGCCCCGACGAAAATGTCGGGGGTAAACGGAAAACCCGAAAGATCGGCCATACGAGCCGACAGAAAGGAAACCATCGTCGTGAATCA
>Ga0194057_10000960_pt1 | contig 14772 bp, 11 predicted proteins | sample SepL4415m_MetaG_FD_155474 | JGI IMG/M metagenome (GOLD analysis project Ga0194057, IMG submission 155474) | Anoxic zone freshwater microbial communities from boreal shield lake in IISD Experimental Lakes Area, Ontario, Canada - Sep2016-L442-15m | ecosystem: Environmental > Aquatic > Freshwater... | reverse complement strand
CCGCCTCGCGCAACTTGCGCACGATCTGCTCCGGGGTATGACGCCTGCGCTGCATATCGTCCTCCATGCCCATACGGGCAATCGTGGACTCACACAGCACTTGGATCAACCACAGGGGGTCAGGTCAGGTGCAGCAGGCCCTGACCGCCCAGATCCTCACCCTGCCCGAGCAATTACGTCTGTCCCTGACCTGGGACCAAGGCAAAGAAATGCACCGGCATAAGCAGATCAGCATCGACACCGGCATCGACATCTACTTCTGCGACCCCAACAGTCCCTGGGAACGTGGCAGCAACGAAAACACCAACGGGCTGGTGCGCCAATACCTACCCAAAGGCACCGACCTATCAGTGCACGGCCCCGGCATCCTGGACAACATCGCCCGCGAACTCAACTCCCGCCCCCGCAAACGCCACGGCTACCGCACCCCCGCCGAAGTCCTCGACAAGCTACTCTCCGAAACAGCAAACAAAACCGGTGTTGCGTGAGTACCTAGAACCCACCGTCAAGAGATGCCCGTCTGGGGCTTCTTTGGTCAAGACGTGACCACGAGCCAGGGACGAGGCTGGGGGGCCGAGGGGAACCACGCGGGAGTGGGAGCTGCTGTCACTGCGAACCGGTTCCGAAACCTAGCCCTGCATTGACCCGGTGGATGCCGCAGTTGCCCTGAGATTTGTGGTGGATCTGGCGGAACCTCAGTCAGTGCGCAGTACGGAATTGGTAAGCTGCCGCCGGCGAAAACAGCAGTGTGGGTGCTGCAGCTCCCTCAAGGGGGTACAGCACCCACACTCACTTCGCAACTATTCTGAAACGAAAGACCAGCAGACGGAGAAGCTGGGCTCGGCAGCCGCCATGACACTCTCAACGCTGAGCGCTAGACGTTGGCTCGGAGCAATCGAGGGGGGGGCGACAATCTCCTGATTTGGCATTCTGAACTCCTTTGAAACCAAGTGCGATCGACCACTTCGAGCGCACGCAAAGTCTAGGCGATGCTGATCCAACGCAAACCGAAATGTACCGCTGGCCGGCCCAACCGGCTCGATCGGGTTCAGGGTGCTACTCGGCCGCTGGGGTCGGTTCCACCAGACCGGAATGGAAAGCCACGCCGCTCTCATCGTCGGGCTGATGCTCGGCGTAGCGGTTTTCTTCGCCGCCGCTTCGGTGTCAGCGTTGGGAGTGGGGCGTTCCTCGCAGTGCGGACCGGGAACTGAGACTAGGAGGTAACCGTATCCTTCGCAGGTTCCACATCTGTGATTCGACCAGTGCTGCCAAATAGCCAAGGTGACGCTAGAGCCATCATCAAAAGCAAGGCGGCACACAATGTCAAGCATCCGCTCACACCGTGGGTGTACGCCAAGCCAGCCAATTCGCCCGCCCGTTGTCCCGCCGCCACCGAGACTGCCGGTGCATCTCCAGCAATCACGAGAGGGATCAGGGCTTCAGCACCCGAAACCTCCTGCGCGGTTGAGTTCCAGGTTGAGGCTGTGAGGAAGGCAGCGAGGGCGTTGAGCAGTGTCAGACCTAACACTGCGGCCATCGCCTGAACCAGAGCGACGAAACCGGAGACAGCGCCGAGTTGCTCTTGACGAGGAACCATCATCACGCCCGAGGTCATGGACGGGATAGATATTCCAAGCCCAATACCCATCAAGGCAAACGCGACCGCGACTTGAGCCGCCGATGTCCCAACCCCTGTGAGGCTGAGCCCCCAGACACCCAGTGCGGTGATCACCTGCCCAAGTCCAACGGTCATGCCGAGCCCGAGTCGCTCGAGAATCCTGGCCGAGATTGGCGAGAAGATGACCACAGCTCCGGAGGCGCCCATAGTGACCAGCCCGGCGAGGAGCGGGGACCATCCAAGCACGTTCTGCAGCAGCAGCATCTGCTGCATAAACACACCGGCCAACACCATGTTCAGCAGAACCAGAACAGCCAGACCAGCGGGGATCGGAGCTTTGATGATTGTGGGCCAATGGGTAAGAGGTTGAACTGCCCGTCGTTGCTGGAAGACGAACACGACGACCACGAGCACACCTGTGGTGATAGGACCCAACACGGTGAGATCGGTCACCGGCGCCGTTCCAAGAAGGGAGATCCCACCAGCGATCAGCACCAGAGCAACGGTCAGCAGTGCTGTCGAAAGCCAATCGATCTTCTCTGCTGTGTGGTTAAGTGGCGGACTCTTCGGCACGAGTCTGAGAACCATGGGAATCACGAGAAGCATCAGCACAACATTGATGCCAAACACCGACCTCCACCCAAGCGTCGTGACGAGGATGCCACCGACCAACGGTCCAAGTGCCATCGCCCCAGCGCTTGCGGCCGTCCAGATTCCGATGACGCGCGGTGTTTGATCAGCTGAGAAGGAGGACACCAAAATAGCGATAGCCAATGTGCCCATCGTTCCGCCGCCGACACCTTGAAAGACGCGCCCAAGAATCAGCACACTAATGCCCGGCGCGATGGCGCAGACAGCAGATCCGACAACGAAACAACAACAGCCGAATAGGTAGACGGTTCGCCGTCCGAGTTGATCGCCCAAGGCTCCAATCGGAACGGCGATGGCTGCAAATGCGACAAGGTAGGCGACCACAGCCCACTGAAGTGGCGCCAGTCCAATGCTGAACTGGCCTTGGATCTGGGGAAGTGCGACTGACATGACGGTTGAGTCGAGCAGCACCAGAAATTGGCCCAACACCAGAGCAACCATCACCAACTTGGTCCCACGTTGCCCCAACGTTCCACCCAACCCAGACTTCGTCACAGCATCGTCACATCTCGTCAGTAGGAAATTGGTGAGTTGCAGAGGGCAGAAGTAGCAGTGTGGGTGCTGCAGTTCCTCCAAAAGGGGAGTGCAACACCCACACGCACTACGAAGCTACTGACAACTACTCTGAAACGAAAGACCAGCTACAAATACCTGACGGCCCAGCGTCCCCTAGGACACTTTCAATGCTGAGCACCAGACGTTCGCTGGGAGCGATAGGGAGGGGGCTAACGATCTCTTGATTCGGCATTTCGGACTCCCTTAATACCAAGCGCGATCGACCAGTTCGAGCGCAAGCGCAGTCTAGACGACGCTGATCCGACGCAAACCGAAATGTACCGACGGGTGGCCGCATTGCCAGCCCCAGCCGATGAAATGGTCACCGACCTCGGGCAGTTCGCGGCTCGGCTTGAACAAGTACCAGCGTTTCGACACCGACATCCTCGGTGACGCCGGACCCGTGAACCGCATGATGGGCCTTAATAGAGGTCAGCATCGCATCGAGTACTTCATGAGCGCTTCCCAGCTCTTCGAGGTCGATATAGTCCGCCCAATCTTCCGGAATATCCCAATTCGCATTGGTCGCATGACTACGCACGATCGCGGTAGGGCTCGGGGAGGGGCTCATGATTACCCCCGCCGCGAGACGCCTGCGCCGGGCCGCAGCCTCTTTGACTTCCTGATAACGACCTCGTTTACGCAATTCGTTCAAGAAACCTTGCGTGATCATGCCCATTCGGGTGCGCCCGAGATCACTTCGCTCTATGCGCAACGCGTGCGCCTCCCGCCTCACGAGCTCATCAGCCCCTCGCTCGTCGAGGTCTAAATGATGCAAATGTTCGTTGAGGTGGTCCTCAGTCACATTCATCTGCTGTGCCAGATACGTACGCGCGGAGTTAATTTCATCATCGGTGAGCTCCCCGCCGATGATGATCGAGAGTCGCACGAGGGCATTCATCCTTCGAGCTACGACCATTAACTCAGTGAAATCTGGTTCATGCAAGGCAGCCGAACGACGGATTTGATCAAGTGAAATCGCCTCGTCACTAGCTGTTGTGACGATGACGTCACGCGCTAGCGTGGCTCGGAACACTGGAGAAATCACACACTCTGGACGATCAGTTCGGGCCATGAGTCCCGCAGGTAGTAACTTCACCCGATGCAGTAGTTCCATCGCGTCATCCCGTTTTGGGTCTCGAACATTTGCGTGCACCCAAGTACCGAGACTCTTCGCTCGTTCCGAATCGAACCCGATCGATTGGGCATCGGAGACGACGGTACTCAAATGTCGATCGGGAAACCATCGTTGTTTCTGAAGGTCGATCAGTTGAGCATGCTCGCCCGGATCGATGAGTCCGATCTCAAGGGCACCCAGAAGAGTTGCCCGAATAGTGACCATCGGATCAGATATATGACGGAACCCTGAGACGGCGTCGGAGTGGGTGAGAGCGACTTCATCATCGTCGACGATCGTTCGGGCTGCCACTCCCTGATAGATCGCGCCCACTCCGATCATCCCGTATCTATCGCACTCGGCTGCCCGAAGTGCACCCATGCTGGATGCACCGAGCACCCACACTCCCTGGCTGAGTGCGTAGAGAATCTCTTTGTGGTACGTCGCCATCGTCGTCAGAAAGTATCCATCGATGATGCTGATCGAGTGGGGTAATCGCGGATGGCAGGCGGCCAAGACGTCTCCCATACTGGTGGGCGGGCGCAGTGTCGCATTGGGCAAAATTGCTAGGGCCTCGGCCCACGACAGTGAGGGGCCCAGAAAGACGACATCTTGAGCGGCGCTCATCGTTGCGATTCAAGACCTTTCAAATTGCTGCCTCGGGATAGCGCTTGGGCCCGCTCGCCCAACCCGGTGTCAGAATTGGACCAGCCCTCCAGTCCAGGAACGACGATCCGAACGACCTGAACCGGGTCTCCCGGATTGGAATGACGTAGCACCACAACTCTATCGAAGCCATGCTCCACTAGCCTGTCGACCATCCACGTGAGCGCCTCGAGAATCGAAAGTGCCCCCAGATCAAACGTGTCGGTGACCTCCTCAAGAGGACGAGCGGGCGAGGGCCGCGACACCCAATTGACGGCCGCGGATCTGTCTGATTCAAAAACGTCATCGCGAGCACCTGCGACGATCAGGCAGCGTGACTGCGCCGCCTCTGTGACTGCGCGAACTAGTGCTGTCACCGTGCTCGCTCCGGCGCCAGAACCCCTAAATGACCCGGAGTTGCCTTCATAGTCATGCAGATAAGCACTGAATACCGGTATCCCAAGTTCTGTCGTGCAGTCACGAACCGTAAGTCCAAGTCCGCTCCTCGCGACGCGCTCCGCTATCGATGGCGCGGCTTGTTCGAGCAAAGTTTGGGCTGATTGCTCGGGCACTCGTTGAACTGACGAATAGAGCGTGACGCCATCTCGCTCAACAACCTCTTGGAGACCCGAGAGCACCGCCTCAAGCACGTGAACTCCACTCGCGAGCCCGTTGGCTCCCGCGGCGAAAGGTGTGAACCCCCGATTAGTATCAGTTCGGACCTGAACCGCGACGAGGGGGACATAAACTTCCTCGCCGCGGACAATGTCCCACCCTGCCGTCCATGCGACCGGTACTTCAGTGTTGTAAATTGCGCCTCGAAGGAGTGGCAGACGTCCTGCGTCGACCGTCCGCACCCCCATGCGCTTCATCACGCTTTCGCTGGCCACTACACGCTCCAGATCAAGGTTCTCCCAGATCGTTTGCTCGCAGCACTCCATGACAGCGCTCACCCAACTCGCACTGGTTGTCGACCCCTTGCCGCTTCCGCCTGAGAGCGACCGCCCCTGAGGTTTTATGGCCGTATGTACCGGTAGCCCTACATAGTCAAAGCCGGTGATGTGTGCGACACGAGTAATCGCGAAATCTTGAAGGTAGGGTTCGAGGTAGCTGCACAGATCGTCCGCAGCACGAGTGCGCAGGCCCGAGTCGGTCTTGACTGGAGGCCCAAGTTCGGGGTCCTCGGGCCGAAGAATGCCCGTGAAATCAAGCGTGACCAAACAGAGTTCCTCACTTCAAATGGGGGCGTCTCAGTGAACGCCTGCAGATTAATCGAACCCTATAGACGCAGCCGAGCATCGACAAGGTTCGCCGAGAGCGGCTCTCAATTGGCCAACCGTTCATCACCAAGCCCACGGAATGTTGTCGCGGTACGCTCTGGAATGTGAGCAAATCCGTCGATCCACATCGCAACCTCGGTCTCGTGCCTGGCTTAGCCCAGCTACGAGACCGAACAGACGGTGGGTCACCTCACGTCACTGTCGCTGTGATCGACGGTCCCGTCGATGCTTCGCACTCAGTCTTCGAAGGCGCGAATCTGCAGTTACTCGGCCCTTCTGGCAGGGCTGCGCTGTCAGGTGACCCTCTCGCGGTCCACGGCACCTTCGTGACCAGTGTTCTGGTGGGCCAGCCCGGCACTCTGGTAGAGGGAATCTGTCCAAAGATTCGGCTGCTGCACATACCCGTGTACGACCCGTCAACCGGCCGAGCGGCACAACTGGAACTCGCGCTGGCTATTGAGTTGGCGATATCCGAAGGTGCGGACATCATCAACTTGTCGGGCGGACAGTACTCAGATACAGGTGTCGCTGATCAGTTTCTCACGCGCGCAGTCGACCGATGTGAGTCGCAAGGTGTCCTACTGGTTGCTGCTGCGGGCAACGATGGGTGCGAATGCCTCCACGTCCCGGCGGCGGCGGCAACCGTCCTCGCCGTTGGGGCCCTGAACGATGAAGGGGAGGCACTTGACTTCAGTAACTGGGGCGAGCTGTACCGAACCAACGGCATCATGGCGCCAGGGATGGACATCTTGGGGGCAGCCCCGAACGGCCAAATCGAACACCTCAGCGGAACGTCATGCGCTGCTCCGATTGTGGCCGGTGCCGCTGCCTTGCTGCTGTCGCTGGCGCGGCGGTCTGACCCGAGAGCGCGGGCACACAGCATTGGTAGGTACATTTTGGCCGGAGCACTCCCGTGCCGACCTATGATTGTGCAATCCTGTGAGCGGATGCTTGCGGGGTCGTTGAACATCGAAGGAGCGCTAAGGGCTATGAGCACAGATTCTGCAGAGCCGCAACAGTTTGAATCGCGTTCAGCCGGCCCTTCATGCGGATGCGCTGGGTCAGACTCCTCGGGTGGGATGGCGAGTTCCCCCCTGGGTGGGATCACACCATCGATGGCTGATGCCCCTGACGATGGCAACTTGGTATACGCGCTCGGGTCGATTTCCTACGACTTTGGCACCGAAGCTCGCAGAGACTCCTTCAAGCAGCTCATGCCGCCGGTAGAGATCGACGGGGTTGTTGTTCCGCCGAATCCCTACGATGCGCGCCAGTTGGTTTCCTACCTTGGCTCCAATCCCTCCGAGGCGCGCGCAGTCATCTGGACGCTCAACATCGAACTCACTCCGATTTATGCGCTGGAGCCGGCAGGGGCTTTCGGCGCCGATATTTACAATCGTGTGGTTCAGCTGTTGGCAGGCGAGATCCTCGCGGAATCAGACACTGATCACGTTGAGCGAGTCAGCATCCCGGGCCGCCTCACCGGACGCACCGTCAAGCTATTCTCGGGTCAGATAGTTCCCGTGCTCCAGATCGACAATTCACGGGGTCTTTACGGCTGGCGACACAATTTCTTAGTTGAGCAGGCTGCTGAGGCGGTCAGTTCACGCGCAGACGCGAGTGCCGATTCTTCTACGATTGCCAATAACTTGCGCGGATTTCTCGATCGCGTGTACTACGACCTGCGCAACCTTGGTGTGCTCTCTGCCGATAGAGCGGTCAACTTCGCTGCAACCAACGCGTTCCAAGCCGCGGCCGTCTTCTCCTCAGCACTGGGTTCCGGTATGCAACTTGAGAGTATCGAGTCGGAGGCTTCTCCGTATGCTCGCCGCGACGCCGACGCTTGGGATGTGAAATTGAAGTTTTTCGACCCCGAAAACACTCGGCGCGCTCGTACGGTGTATCGATTCACAGTCGACGTCAGTGAAATCATGCCGGTAACGTTAGGTGAAATCCGTAGTTGGTCGACGGCTGGCTAGGAGTCCCCGTGTTTGCACCTCGCCAGTCACCTCCGGTCCGAAGGCCCGACGTCTCCACACCTTCCGCGACGGTCAATCTCGTCAATGGCAGTGTGGAGGACATCCTTAACGCCTACATGCACCTCACCCACGGGGCTAACTACGACGATCCAGCGCCGTGGAGTCCCGTGCCATATCAATCGCGTGGTGATTCCAGATGAGCGAGGACTCACCTGACCGTTTGGCCAGCGACGACATGGGGCTTCTGATAGAGGGAGCCACCTCGCGCAAGGGGGCAACCCATCGGCGCAAAGGGGGTCGTGCATCATCCGGAGTGCAGAGCGAGGCAATGGCACGACTTTCCGTTCTGTACGACGCATTGGTGAATGAAGAACCTCGTCCAGAAGACATCGTGGCTCGTTCGATTGCCGCTGTTAAGCCGGTTCAGAGTGTGGGGCCTTCTCCGCTGCCCGTTCACAGTTCCGTCCAGTTCATCGCCCAACAACACCAACCTGGGTCGAGGATGGCATGCAACGGCTCGGGTCTAACTGCCCTAATGCGCTGGGAGCGATTCCTGACAGCCACCCAAGACGTGTCGGTGTCGGACCCGTCGTCGGGACAACCTGCTTACGTCCGCGGATTGATCAACCGGTAAGACGCATGGCAGCCCTTGATGTTCTTCCGGGAATGGCGCGCCTAAACTCACTCACCCAAGGCGATCCTCGGGTTCTCGTGGCTACCATCGATGGCGAAGTTGATCGAAGTCACCCGTCGTTCGAGGGTGGTGATCTCGAGACGGTGCGAGGCTACTGGGTGCCCGATCGAGAGTCCGTTGATCGAACCGAGTTCGATAGTGCCTTTGTCAGCCACGGAACGTTCATCGCCAGTGTTATCTTTGGCCACTCTGCGGGCGGGGTACCGGGCCTAGTCCCTCGATGTCGCGGATTGCTTATCACCCTCGCCTACACCCGCGACGACTCCACCTCGGAGTTGAATGTAGCCCGCGCAATCGAGTACGCCCTACTTCGTGGTGCTCGCATCATTCACTGTTCGATCTGCCTGCCCAGTCAGAGCGGGAACATGGATTTGCTACTTGTCGATGCACTGCGCAAAGCTGAGGAGTTGGGAGCCCTCATCATCGCTCCCGCGGGTAACAACTTTGGACGCCAGTGGTGCACTCCTGCGGCAGTACCGACGGTGCTCGCAGTTGGCGCTCTCGCCGACGATGGCGCCCCCATGGACTTCACCAATTTTGGTTCAAGGTACGAGGGCCATGCGGTAATGGGTCCTGGAGAGAATGTTCTCGGAGCTGTAGTCGGCGGCGGAACAATGCTCGAGAGGGGCACGAGCGTGGCCGCCCCGGTTCTCACTGGCATCGTGGCGGCCCTCACTTCGGCTCTACTTGAGAGTGGACGGGTTGCAGACCCACGTCACGTGCGCGAGATTGTCGTGGCGACGGCTCGACCGTGCACTGGGCAGGGAGCCGGCCGATGCATTGGTGGAGTCGTAGCCATTGACCGGGCCCTTGCTGTGCTCTTCGATGACATGGAGATGGACGCGGTAACTGCTGACAACGCAAGAATCCTCACCCTGACTTCGGCGCCGGATGCCCCTGCCAGGGTGCCCGAACCTCCTGACTCGGGGAACACGCTGGAACTTCCTGCGCACAGCACGGCAACTCACCGACCTAGTGGACCGACGGACGTCGAGCAGGCTTACGCTCGAGTTGAACGGGGACCGGATTCGGCTGGCCCACAAGATTTTCCTGGGGCAACGCCCTCAATTCGCCTTCCAGCGCTGACTTTCGCCCTGGGATCACTTCGACTTGACTTCGGAAACGACACTGTCGCTGACCATTTTCGCGCCGTCGTTACGGGTACAGTTGGCGTAGGACTTGGAGAAGATTATGACGTGGAGGCGATGGTCGCGTACCTCGATCTTCACCCGGCGGAGGCACGCCGACTGTTGTGGGTATTGACCATCAACGGAGAAGATCGCTTCTCAATCGAACCCGTCGGTGAATTCGGAGCTCAGGCTTATGACATGTTGAGCGCATTGCTGCTGGCTCAGAGCAAGCAGGAAGTTGAGATTGTGTCAGCGGCCGGTTTCCACATCGCCGACAGGCGTTCACTACGTGGCGGCGAGCAAGTTCCGGTGCTCCGGATTGATTCAGTACGCGGCATGTACGGATGGCGTACCGAGTATTTGGCTGAGCAGTCACTGGCTGCCGTGGCCGCTGACGCTCTGCTTTCTCCAACCGGAGCCGTGATGGGTCAGTTAGCCATCGCGAGAGACGCGGTACTAGACGCTGACCTCGTCGAAGGCTTCGGCGATGCAGGATCGAAAGGGTGGCCGCGGCTGCGAACCCCAGTGACCTCAGGGATTGTTCAAGCCACCGCCGACTTCTTCAATCAGGTGACGCATCGGGTGCCGAGCGACCCGTCCGTGTCTCGCGAACGAGCATTAAATCATGCGGTTACTGGTGGCTACCAAGTAGCAACTGCGTTTCTCGACGCCATGGCCGATGGTCTGAGTTTTGCCAGTTACCGCGCGGAGTACAGCCCCTTTGCGCGAGTCAACGGGTTGTGCTGGGATGTCGTACTCGTTTTCGTTGATCCCACTGATGAGCGGCGGGGGGGCGTCGAGTACCGATTCACGATTGACGTAGCCGCCGTGTTGCCGGTGAGCGTGGGCAAGGTCCGTCGTTGGAGGGTGCCCCGTGGCGCCTGAACAGTCTCACAGCCTCAATCACCGCATGCCTGTCGACGGAGGCATTCCAGCGGTCACGGCATTTGAGGGTGCCCGTCCGTTGGCGACATTGGTGAGCCCAGACCTGAATTGGGCAGGCGCACCAACAACTCTCGACCCCGATCAGCGCATCCGATTGTCGCGATTCGCCCATCTAAGGAGGATAGGACATGAGATGAGGGTCGAGTCGCCCACAACCGGAGCCCATCTGGTCGTCCACGATGTTCGGGTGGCCGCAGTATTTGCTGCGTTCGATCTCGACCGAACACCCCGGGTCGTTGCCGATCGAACGGGTATCTCAGTCGAAGGGATTCTTGCCCTACTCGGCCTCATGGCAGGTGCCGAAATCGTGTTAGTTGTTTCGACCGGGGCCGATGGTGACGCCGTCACTGCGGAAGACGAGAACGTGCCGTGGAGCTGGGCGTTTCATGACCTCCTTTCGTATACCCAAGTGCGAGCAACACCGATTTCGACGCTGGCCCCGAACCCTGGACTCGAGGTTCTGAAGTCGCAGGTAGACCTGAGCCCCGAGCCCCCCCACCCCGATGATGTGTTACTGCCAGCGGTGAACGTAGCCGAAGTGACCTCCCGTGACGCTCCTCTGGGGGTTGCACTCGAGCAGCGAGAGTCGGACCGCTGCTGGAAGGGCGGCCCCCTGCCACTATCGGCCCTCGCCGAGTTGCTGGCACGTGTCATGCACCCCGTGAACCGATCCATCTACGAAAACATTCAGACCCTTAAGTCGCCTACTCATCGCGTCTACCCCGCAGCGGGTATCGCCTATGAAATTGATATTGCGGTGCTTGCACAGCGAGTCGAGGGTCTCACGTCGGGAGCCTATTTATACCGGGCGAAGTCCCACTCTCTTGCGCCACTTCAGGGGGATGCGACGTCACTCGCCGAGATCATTAAGGCTACGTCGCAGGGTGTGGGCACCTCACTCTGGGGAGACGCGACCCCCCAAGTGCTTCTGGTTCTGGCTGCCCGATTCGAAGATGTCGGCTCCCGATATTCGCGTACTTCCTACACACATGTGCTCAAGAATTCCGGCGTGATGCTGCAAACTCTTCACCTGTCTGCATCCGCGATGGGACTTGGCTCTGTCATTATCGGTGGCGGAAACGGACTCACGTTTGCCAAGGCAACCGGACTTCCCTTCTTCCGCCGAGGGGCCGTGGCCGAGATGGCAGTGAGCGTCCGCTGTTCTGCTTCTGCTGACTGTGCGTGTGGAGAGTGAATCCAGTCACCACATGATTCTGATGGGATTGAGTTCGTGCTCGGTAACAGCAGCTTCAAGCCAGCCCAATTGGACAGGAACATCGTAGAGTCGGCCAGGTGCAAAATGTCCGAACCACGATCGCATTCCCGGAACAATAACCTTCACGACTGGCAACCCGATATCTGGACGAGTCATGTCAAGCACGGTGAGATTAAGGCCACGATTCCTGAGCAGATCGACGACACGTTGCACATTTGCCCCACCATCTGCGTTCCAGTCGTGCGGGTGGTCAACGGGAGTCGTGGCCCTACCAGAACTTGGTCTGAGGTAGTTCAACTCTGGTGCGTCGGGGGCGAACCACCACTCAAGGTCTGGCTGTGAGTGGTCACCAGGCTCCGGGCATTCGGATTGCTCCATGTGTGGAATCAGGTTGGCCAATTGGTTCATCTCGGTCAGGGCTCGAAGCAGAGCAGTGCGAGGATCGCGATGGGCTCCGAATCCAGGAACAAGTCGTGGCAGACCCGATCGGGCCTGACTGACAGCCACCACAGTTGGAATTCCCATATCCGAGGTTAGGTCTAGAGCCCAGACGTCTCTATCGAGGTGCTCGGAATAGTAGTTACGCAACCGATCTATATACGTGTCTTGATAATGCTCAACATAAGAATCGATGTCGACCGCAGGGCGAGAGGCTCGGTTGTACCACCAGAGGCTCGCAGCATCGCGCTCAACAAGTTCAAAGAAGCCTTGAAGTACAGCATCCTCAATCGAAGTGCCGGCGGCATTTCCGTTGGAGTCTGACTTACAGCCCATGGCCATCGCATTGGGGTAATTGAAATGTGTCCATGGAACCGGAACCCACACTCGGCGAGAATCAGTGAGGGACCATGCAGGAGCGAACGGCATCACTGTATCTGGGTCGAAACGCATAGGCACTCGATGCAGGGAGGCGGCTGTCGAGTTCCACGACTCTCGAGTTTCGTACTGATGCTCGCTGAACAACATGCAATCACGCGGATCGATTGCATCCTCACCAAGGCCCCTGAGACTGGCCGAAATGGCAGGTTCCTCACCGTTGTAACACGCCGAGTAACGCTCTATCGCCTCTGCCAGGGCTCCGGCTTTAGCTTGAATCGCCGATGTGCCCTTTCCTCCCGCAAGGCTCCTAAAGCCAGTTGGGCGCCCCCCCTTCAGCCCGGTGGCCAGATTCACCCCGGACTTGGCCACGTGAATCACCGGGCTGTCGTCAACGAGGAAGAGTTGTTCCACCACACCTGTGACGGGGCTGACATGGTGCTCGAAGTTTGCGAGTGTTCGTTCGGGCGCCAGCCGTCGATACGAGCCATCGTTGGTGGCATCAAGCAGATCTGACGTGAGGACCAATTCAGTTCGAACAGATTCAACAGTCACCGGTGTTCCGCAGTGCCCACATTGAGGGCGTCTGACGACGTAATGCAGGGTTCGTGCTCCGGTGAGGTGATCGTGCATCCGCATCAGGGCAATCGACGGATTAGCGTGAGCATCGCCGTTACTCAGGCCAGCATGGGTTCGATCAATTTCGAGAGCAATATCACCGGCCGACAAACCAATTGTGGCCGATGTCCAACCTCGCACTACCGGTCCCATCCGGTCCTCAGGGCCGACGAAAGACCGCTCCGCCTGCCGGTTGAACCGAAGTCGTGAGGCAAGGCACTCCCAGCAAGGGCCGGGATCTCCCAGCCACGGCCCAACGGTCGGACGCGGACCAGCGACGTTTGCTATCAATACCGGGATTCCCGCTGCTTGAGCAGCAAGAGCAATCGGGCCCACCTCGGGATTGAGATAATCGTCGGCAATGATGACGACGTACGTGGCCGACAACATTTCGTCAACAATCTGCAGCCCGTGAGCCGCAAGGATGTGGCACAACTGGGCGAGTGGCACCTCACCAACGCCAACGATCGCCAGTCTCGGCTTGGTCTGCGCGGCATTCTCTCGCTCAGACACTCCATTCGGCCACCAGCGTTGGTAGATTTCGGCCGAATCAGAGCAGTAACGCTGATCGGTGACGAAGCCTTTTTCGGCAAGAATTTCAATAGCACCGATGACCTCGTCTGTGGTCGCTAAACCTTCCGACGTCATCTGCTCGCTTATCGCGGAGATGGTCTGGCTGCCGTCCAAGTACGGCGCAAGAGCGGCGAAGAGTTCGCCGGTCAGCCGCAGGACTTCGAGGTCAGTAAGGAGAATGATTTCGTTGGGGGGCCGCAGAATCACCCTTCCTTCGGGGTGCAACAGTGGCCTACCGTCAAGATCCATGTTGCCGACTGTAGCCTGACGGCCCAATTGACCAGACCACTAGGTTTCGGCGCTGATTGGGAGCACTGTCCCAGCGGAGCGCTTGGCGAGTCCGCCGTAGCCCGCTCCGGCGCAGCCTCGATCGTGCAGGAGTTCGACGTAGTCGGGTTGCCCGAGATCCTTTCGTTCACAGTGGTGCGAGCACTACCGTGAGCCATGAGAACCTCCGAGTGAGTGGGCCGTAGACAAGCCACACCCCACTCGGGGGTTCTCACAATTTCAAGCCGACACGCTGCTACCCACCTGATGGCCGGGTACACCTAGTGGCAGACACGAAAGGGCCAGCGCCTCCGCGACAGTTCCATCCTGCGCACGGGAGAATCACCGGCATGAGCGCACCTGACGAGCACCGCCACGACGTAGTGGTTGTGGACAAACACGCGGTCACTCCGCTCGAACTATTCTTCGACCTCGTCTTTGTCTTCGCCCTCACCCAGGTGACAACCCTCATGGCCGCCGACCTCACCTGGCTCGGCATGCTTCGAGGCTTCGCTGTGCTCGCGGTGATCTGGTGGGCGTAGGTCGGATACGCCTGGCTAACCAACTCGATCCGCATCGACGACGACGTGACGTCGCGCCTAGTGATGATGTTGGCGATGTTCGCCATGCTCGTGGTCGGGCTGGCGGCGCCCGCGGCCTTCGGTGAG
>Ga0194057_10000955_pt1 | contig 14833 bp, 8 predicted proteins | sample SepL4415m_MetaG_FD_155474 | JGI IMG/M metagenome (GOLD analysis project Ga0194057, IMG submission 155474) | Anoxic zone freshwater microbial communities from boreal shield lake in IISD Experimental Lakes Area, Ontario, Canada - Sep2016-L442-15m | ecosystem: Environmental > Aquatic > Freshwater >... | reverse complement strand
AACGGCGGAAACGGCGGCGGCACCGGCTATCTCGGCACCGCAGGAAACGGCGGCGGCGGCGGCGACAGCACAGACAGCACCGGCGGTAACGGCGGTAACGGCGGCGGCGGCGACCTCATAAGCGGCACCGGAGGGCGCGGCGGCAACGGCGTTGTCGGTGGTAACGGCGGCGCAGGCGGAGTCGCGATCAGCATCGGATTCGGAAACTCGGGATTCGGAAACTTCACCGGCGGCACCGGCGGGGCGGGCGGCACCGGAACAGACACCGGCGGCATCGGCGGCCAGGGCGGCGCAGCAATCATGGGCTTTTACCCCTTCGGGCTTGCGGGTGACGCCATCGGTGGTATCGGCGGCATGGGTGGTACGGGCGGCACCACCGGCGGCGCAGGCGGCCAGGGCGGCGCCTCAATCGCCGGCTACTACCCCTTCAGCCAATCAGCTGACGCCTTCGGTGGCATCGGTGGCACCGGTGGCGTCGGTGGCACTACCGGTGGTGTCGGCGGACTCGGCGGTGCCGCATACAACTTCGGGCCCGGGTGCTCCACCGGTGGAGACGGCGGCAACGGCGGTGGCGGTGGCGGCAGGGGCTCCACGGGCGGCAACGGCGGCAACGGCGGCAACGCCTACGTGACCACCTGCGGCTCGCCCACCGGCGGCAAGGGCAGTAGCGGCGGGACCGGAGACGCCGGGACCGGTTCCCCCGGTGCAGACGGCACCACCGGAACGGCTTAGAAAAACATCACCCGCTGCGCGGATTAAACGTCGTCATCCTGCCGGCGGGTGCGGTCGAGCTTGCCCAGACCGGTGATCTCAAGGCTGACCGACTTCCGTTGCCCAGCAGCGCCGAGCATGAAAGCGATGTCGCCGAGCGGTGCGCCTAACCAGAATCGCCAAAATCGCTCGGTAAAAAATGCCCACACGTAACTGCCGTCTCCCGCAACCCAATACAGTGCGATCGCGAGGAAGTAGTACGGGAAGCGCTTCCACCGCGACGCCACCATCTCGATATTCATTTCCCAGATCTCGAGGCCCCATGCCCGATATCGCCATTCGAGCCCGTACTTGCTCTGAAACTCGTAGAACGCCAACATTTCGGCGTTGGTGACCAAATACTCGTCGAAAACCAGGATCGATCCCTCGATAAAACGATCCTTGCAGGTTTCCAGGGCATGCAGGCAGCTCTCATAGGTGTCCAAATCCATATGGAAGAGCCTGATGGGGGCGTCCGGTCGAGCGGCCAGAAACGGGGCGAGGGTCTCGTAGGTGGTTCCCTTAATGAACTCCACCCTGCGCCCCAGTGCGGCAGGCAATCCGTCCCGAAGGGTCACACCGGTATCGGGCATGAGACGTCGGGCGAGCGGTTCGGTCAGGGAGAAAGTTCCGCTCTTCACGACCATCTGATCGTCGACGTGCCAGTCCTCAACCAACCCGGTGAAAGTATCGAAACCGTGAACCGCGCGGCCGGAGGCGTCGGCCATGAGCCTCGTCGACCAGCCGATCCAAACGCCCAGGTCGAGTAGTAGTTCGGAATCGGGGCTAGGTGATACCGGCAATTGCGATGCTTCCCACAATAATGTGTGGCCTCGGGTCTTGCGCTGCCGCAGATCCGACATTGTACGAAAGATAAACCGGCGGTAGTCGTCGTCGTACACGCGGGTATCGCGAGCGTAGAGGTTAGGAATGTAGCGGTTGCGACCCGGATAAAAAATGCGCCCGATCACGATTGCCAGGATGATCAGTCCGATTCCGATCCAGAGAACTGGCCTGAGGTAACAGGCAACCGCCACAAGGACGCCAGCACAGATCAGAATCGCTTTCCACACGCGGTGAAGGCTGGTCCGGTCCGCTGTTCGACTGTCGACTACGACCAACGACTAACCTTCCGTGTTCAGGACCAGCCCAGTTCTCTACTGGGTGGCGACTAGTACGAGATTGACTGGCGGAGAAAAGCCGAGCCGACACGCCAGCCGATGTTGTCATACTGCTCTGCCGCCCATGGGTACTCGCGGCTAGAACCGTAGCCGTCACGCCCCAAAGCGACTCGGTCTTTGGCCAATAACGGTCAGGACGGTGTGCGGACAGGTCAGCGTCTCCAATTCCATCGATCCCGAAACACCGCTCTTTCGGATCGAGCCAATGTGATACTTCTCCAAGAATTATGTCCTCGAGCCTGAGTAGGTGAACTTTGCTCCAAGCCCACAGCGCCAGCCCAATCGAAGGGCCACTTGAGGAGCAGGCGCCGCGGGGGGAGTTCCGACCTGACATCGAGGGCTTGCGAGCAGTCGCGGTATTAGCCGTGGTGCTATATCACGCTGAGGTGCCCGGGATCGGCGGCGGTTTCGTCGGTGTCGACGTTTTCTTCGTTATCTCCGGCTTCTTGATCACCGGCCTGTTGTGGCGCGAGGCCGAGGCCAGCAGCACAGTACGGCTGCGCCGCTTTTACGGAGCACGGGCTCGCCGACTGCTGCCAGCTGCCGCAGCGGTGGGAGTAGTCATCCTGATCTGCGCGGCCGTCCTGCTACCACTTGGCCAGGCTAGCGTTGTCTTTACCGACGGCATCGCGAGCGCGCTGTATGTCAGCAACTACTGGACCATATTGCAAGATGTCAGCTACTTCAATGTCGCTGGTCATCTTCCTCCGTCACCGTTTCTGCACTACTGGTCGCTGGGTGTAGAGGAGCAGTTCTACCTGGTCTGGCCGATGCTGATCATCGCCACGGCACGGATAGTTCGGCGTGCGCGCCGACGACGCAAGTCCGATGCCCCCGTATCGCGACGCCCCTACCTGTTGATTCTTGCGCTGATCGCCACGGGGTCATTCGCACTGTCTTTTGCGGCCACGGGTGTGGTGCCCGCAGTGGCGTTCTTCTCACTTCCCACCCGGGCGTGGCAGTTGGCCGCCGGTGGCTTGGTGGCCCTCACCGTCGAGCATTGGCGCCGACTGCGACCACCGGCAGTCACTGTGGCCGGATTCGTCGGGTTGGGGATGGTCCTGCTTGCCTGCGCTCAATTCCGCACTGGAACAACGTATCCGGGGATCGCCGCGCTACTGCCGACCCTGGGCACGGTACTGGTGATCGGCGCAGGCTGTGCCGCACCAACTCTGGGCTGTGGGCGACTGCTTGGGTTATCCCCGATCCGCGCGGTGGGCCGAATCTCCTATTCCTGGTACCTCTGGCACTGGCCGGTGCTGGTGTTCGCACCCCTAATACTTGGCCATCCACTCGGGCTCACCGCCAGGCTGGCCGCGGTTTTTCTCTCCGGTGGCCTCGCGATACTGACACTTCGTTTCATCGAAAACCCGCTCCGCTTCGCAGCCCCCATCCGCAACTCCGCCTGGCGCAGTCTCCTGCTCGGCGGTGTGGCCTCAGCAGTCGTAGTCTGCGTAAGCGTTGCTCTGTTGGTAAGGCTACCGATACCAGTCGGGCGCGGCATCGCCGCAGTGCCACTGAACTTCACGGCACCCGCGGTGCCGACCGACTCCCCCGTCGAGAGATACGACATGGCCGTAAAGCAGGCCTTTGCCGAAGTACAGACCGCCGTCGCCCAATCCGCGGACCTCAAAGCCGTCCCTTCCAACCTCACTCCGCCACTAGCCCGCATAGCGGACGAGAAAGCGAAGTATTCATTCGGTGGCTGCTCGCGCACGTTGTTTGAAGCAGGCCAACCTGAGTGCGCGACTGGCGATGCCGCCTCACCGACGACGGTGTCCATCATTGGTGACTCGCATGCCGCGATGTTCTTTCCGGCCTTCCAGCAACTCGCCATCCAGCGGCACTGGCGTGTCGAGACACTGGCCAAGGCGGGCTGCCCACCATTGGACGTGCCAATAACTAACCTCGTCTCGCGACTGCTTGAGCGTTTTCAGCATTGCCAGCAGTGGCGCACTAAGATCCTGGGTCGGTTACACGCCCAACACCCGCGACTTGTTGTGGTGAGTGTCTGGCGACACTACGGCGTTGGGGCTGCATCAAATTGGCAACCAGGTTTCACACCCTACGATCCGGCGTGGCTGAACAGCCTCACCCGACTGATACAGCAGTTGCGTGACACCGGTGCCAAGGTGCTGGTGCTCGGACCGGCTCCGGATCCGGGGTCAGTGGTGCCCGTCTGTCTGACGGGTCACCTTGACGACGCAGCTGCCTGCTCACCACCAAGGTCGGCCGCGGTGAACCAGGCAGGCATCGCCGCCGAGTCTGCCGTCACCGCTGCTGCCGGAGGACAGTACGCCGACTTGACCGACCTGTTCTGCACCGCAGACCGCTGCCCCGTCATCGTCGGCAACACGCTGGTCTATATCGACTGGAGTCACCTGACGCTCCAATACTCGCAGCTTTTGGCACCCGCCATCGGGGCGCTGGCTGACCGCGCACTCGCCCACGATTGACGCTCCGGTGGGGATGGGACGGCCGGCTATCCCGCTGGGCGTACGGTGTCAACTTCCTGACATTGCCCTCGTTGCATTCCAAAGAACTTCATTTTATTTCACCCGGCATGGTTGACTCGCGTCTCGTCGCTGTCCGATACGCTGCTCGTTTGCGGGCGACCGCAGTGAGGTTTCGCGACCGATCGGTGATGCCGGGCGTGCACAAACGTGGAGAGGCGGATACGGTGGGAGAGGTGCCCGACGGCAATCATCCCAGCGCGGAGTCAGTTCACTCCGACGGGATCACCCCGGATCCAACCGACGTCGTACCGCCCCCGACTAAATCCAGATTTCGCCGCCGGGCCCCGGGCAAATTTCGGCCGCAGCGGAAAAGTCCAGGGTCCGCAGTTCTCAGGCTGCTGGGCAGGCTATGGATTCCGCTGGTCATAGTAGTTGTGATGGCGGCCGGATCCGTGGCTGTGGCACGACTGCGTGGCATCTTCGGATCTGAGAGCTCACCGACCTACGGCGACACCAACGACGGCCAGGCCAAGCCTTTAAATCCCAAGTACATCAGGTATGAAGTCTTTGGTCCGGCCGGGACGGTGGCCGACATCAGCTTCTTCGACGCCGATGGAAACCCTGCCAATGAGGACGGAGTCAGCCTGCCGTGGTCACTGCAGTTCCCGATGACGACGGCAGCGAGCATCGGAAGTGTCGCTGCCCAGGGCGACAGCGGCAGCATCGGCTGCCGCATTTTGGTGGACGGGTCAGTCAAGGCTGAGAAGATCACTACGCACGAAGTGAGCTCTTTCACCTCTTGTTTGCTGGGAGCCGCATGAACAATCATCTGCTGCGCAACAGACGCCCACTGGTGGCGCGAACGATCTATCGGCTGTCGGTACCCATCATCCTGGCGTGGCTGGCCGTGGTGGTAGCCCTGGGCACCGGCTTGCCTCCGCTTGAACAGATCGCCAGTGAACATGCCGTATCACTGAACGCCACGGACGCGCCGTCCTACAAGGCGGCACTTAGGGTAAGCGAATCTTTCAAACAAACTGGGGCCGGGAATCCGGCCATCATGCTGTTGGAGGGCGAGCAACCCCTCGGCGACGATGCGCACGAGTACTACAACCGTTTGATTGAAAAACTGCGAAAAGATTCGGACCACGTCGGCCACATCCAAGATTTCTGGGGCGATGAAGCCACCCGGGGCGCGGCGCAAAGCGCCGACGGCAAAGCTGCCTACGTGCAATTGGACCTCGGCGGCAAGCCGGGAGAGACCCTGGGCAACGAATCGGTAGCAGCCGTTCGGCACATCGTCGATCAAACTCCCGCGCCCCCGGGGGTCAAAACGTACGTCACCGGTTCGGCAGCGATCATCGCGGACACGGCTAGCAGTGGCAACCGGACGATAATTTTGATCACCGCGGTAAGCCTCGCGGTGATCCTCACCATGTTGCTTCTCGTCTACCGGTCAGTCAGCACCGTAATTCTTCTGATGCTAGTGGTCGGAATAGAAGTCCAGGTGGCTCGAGGGGTCGTCGCACTCCTCGGGCACACCGGGATCATTGGCATGACCACATTCGGGGTCAATCTGCTGGTCTCTCTGGCGATAGCCGCGGGCACCGATTACGGGATATTTTTCGTCGGCAGATACCAGGAGGCCCGTCAAGCCGGCGAAGATCGGGAGACTGCTTTCTACACGACCTACGCCGGGGTGGCCAAGGTCGTCCTGGCCTCCGGATTGACGATTGCCGGTGCGATTTTCTGTCTGAAATTTACCCGCCTGCCCTACTTTCAAGCCCTGGCCGCGCCCTGCGCGATCGGCATTTTCGTCTCTGCCGCGGTCGCTGTAACGCTGTTCCCGGCGGTTCTGAAGGTCGGCGGCCGTTTCGGCGTATTCGAACCCAAGAGAAACATGAAGACGCACGGATGGCGGCGAGTAGGAACGGCAATCGTCCGGTGGCCCGCGCCGATTCTCTGCGCGACATTGGCGGCATCACTGCTCGGAATCTTGACCCTACCGGGCTACAAACCCAGCTATAACGACCAAAAATTTCTTCCGGCCAGCATTGCCGCCAGTCAGGGAATTGCGGCAGCAGCCCGGCATTACCCGCCGTCAGCGATGCTGGCACCCGAGCTGCTGTTGGTGGAGGCCGATCATGACCTGCGTAATCCGGCTGATTTTCTGGTATTGAACAAGCTGGCCAAGGCCGTCCTCGCTGTTCCTGGCATTTCAAAAGTGCAGGCGGTGACCCGGCCCGGGGGAACCCCAGTAGATCACGCGACAATTCCGTACATGCTGAGCATGCAACAAGCAGCGCAACAACAGTTCATGCATTTCCAGGACAAGAGAATGGAGGATATTCTCAAGCAGGCCGACATGCTTGACGAATCGATCAGCATTTTGCAGCGCACATATGGGCTATTGAAAGAATTAACAGCAACGGCGCATACAATAACTCTGCAAACGCATGATATCCAGCAATTAACGAATGACTTGCGTGATGATCTCGCAAATTTCGAAGATTTCTGGCGGCCCGTCAGAAACTACCTGTACTGGGAACCGCACTGCTACGACATCCCTATTTGTTTCTCAATAAGATCTATATTCGACGCGATTGATGGGGTCGATGGGATAAACGACAAGCTGCGCGATATTGTGGTCAACGCCGACAAAATAGACCTACTCATGCCACAAGTGCTTACGCAGATTCCTCCGACGATCGACATGCTGCAAACCATGCGACGCATGCTTCTCACGACGCACAGTGCGACATCCGGGGTATTCGGCCAATTGGACGCAAGCAACAGTAATCCGTCTGCAATGGCGAAAGCTTTTGACGCCGCCAAGAACGACGACTCCTTCTATGTCCCCCCCGAAGTCTTTGAAAATGAAGACTTCAAGCGGATCATGGATGTTTTCTTGTCACCGGATGGCAAGGCCGTACGGATGCTCGTCTCCCAGCGGGGTGATCCCTTGTCGCCCGAGGGAACTGCAATGGTCGACGCCATCAAGAGTGCCGCCGAAGAAGCGCTCAAGGGCACGCCGTTGGAAAATTCCACGATCTCCCTCGCCGGAACCGCTGCATCGGTGAAGGACGTGATTGAAGGGTCCAGATACGACCTGACCATCGCGGTAATAGCCGCACTCTGCCTAATCTTTGTCGTCATGCTGATCATGACGAAAAGCCTGGTCGCGGCCCTGGTGATCGTCGGCACAGTCTTGCTTTCGCTCGGAGTTTCCTTCGGGCTCTCGGTGTTGGTCTGGCAAACTTTGCTCGGCATTCCAATCCACTGGGCAACTTTGGTGATGTCGGTGATCGTCCTGCTAGCGGTGGGATCTGACTACAACTTGCTGTTAGTCGTCAGGATGCGAGAAGAACTGGGCGCCGGCATCAACACCGGCATCATTCGGGCGATGGGCGGAACCGGCAGGGTCGTCACGAATGCCGGCCTGGTATTCGCGTTCACCATGGGGTCCATGGTGGTCAGCGACCTACTTTCCATCGGGCAGGTGGGCACGACGATCGGGTTGGGTCTGCTGTTCGACACCTTGGTTGTGCGGGCGTTCATGACGCCGTCAATAGCCGCCCTGCTCGGGCGGTGGTTCTGGTGGCCCCAGAAGGTGCGCCCGCGGCCCGCCAGTTCCATGCTCCGGTCTACCGGGCCCCGCCCGCTGGTTCGCGCCCTGCTGCAGGGCCAACGGCAGTAAGTGGGGACAGTGAACTTCGGCAGGCGCCGGGCAGTGGCCGCGTCGACTCAGCCGACCCGCCCCCGCATCGCACGGGTGATCCGGTGGTTGGCGCCGGTCATCATCCTGGCCTGGACCGCGCTCATTCTGGTGTTGAATTTAGCAGTCCCATCGCTGGAGCAGGTTGGCCGGGAACGAGGCTTAACAGCGAGTTCTCAAGACGCGCCCGCCATGCAGGCCATAACCCGTATGGGAAAAGTTTTCGGGGAGTCCGATTCGGACAGTTTCGCGACCGTCGTTCTGGAGGGCCAGGAGCCGCTTACCGATGATGTCCGCGCCTACTACGACGGATTGATCCGCGAACTCAAGAACGACCCGCAACACGTCCAGCATGTGCAGGATCTATGGGGAGACCGGCTCACGGCGGGGGGCGCGCAAAGCCCCGACGGCAAGGCCGTTTACGTGCAGTTGAATCTGGCCGGCAACCAGGGCACCGCCCTAGGACAGGATTCCATCGCCGCAGTCCGCTCCATCGTGGAGCGAAATCCGCCACCCGCCGGTGTGAAGGTCTTTGTGACGGGTATCGCCGCGCTCTCGGTGGATCTGCAGGATAGCGGCGAGAAATCGATTGCGATAATCACCGCGGTTGGCGGAGCGATCATTTTCGCTGCTTTGCTTCTGATTTACCGGTCGATCACGACAGTGATCCTGGTCTTGGCCACCGTGGGCGCCGAACTGGCCGCGGCCCGGGGCACGGTCGCTTTCATCGGCCACCACGGTCTCGTTGAGCTATCCCCCTTTGCTATCGCGCTGCTAGTGGCGCTTGCGATGGCGGCCGGGACCGATTACGGGATATTTTTCGTCGGCCGGTATCACGAGGCGCGGCGGGCCGGCGAGGATCCAGAAACCGCGTACTACACCATGTTCCGAAGCGTCTCACCGGTGGTCTTGGGTTCCGGATTGACGATCGCCGGCGCGATGCTGTGCCTCAGCTTGACCCGCATGCCCATCTTCCAGTCCATCGGGGTCCCCTGCGCCGTGGGGTTGCTCGTCGCGGTCGCCGTCGCACTCACGTTGGTTCCCGCCGTTCTTGCGGTCGCAAGTCGCTTCGGACTGTTCGAACCGAGGCGCACGAGCGAAAGCCGACGCTGGCGGCGAATCGGCACAGCGGTCGTCCGGTGGCCCGCGCCCATCCTCGCCACGACGTTGGCAATCGCAGCACTGGGACTCATCGCACTGCCCGGATACACAACGAGCTACAACGATCGCCTCTACCTACCCCAGGACGTTCCCTCCAGTCTCGGGTCGTCCGCAGCGGATCGGCATTTCTCCCAATCGCGAATGATGCCAGACATTTTGATGATCGAGTCCGATCATGACATGAGAAATCCTGCGGACTTCATCGTGCTACACAGGCTGGCAAAGGGCATTTTCCGGGTGCCGGGAATTTCCCGGGTCCAGGGAATCACTCGGCCCGAGGGCACGCCGATCCAACATACGTCGATACCATTCCTGATCAGCTTACAGAACGCCGGCCAGCAACAGGCCCTTCGAACACTCAAAGGCAGCGTGAGTGATTTACTCAAGCAGTCGGATCTCATAGCTAAACAAATAGCCCTGACCAAGCAGGCCTATGAACTACAAAAGCAACTTGCGGCGCTCACCCACCAGACAGTCGGCCTCGCGAAAGACACGTCTGTAATGGCGGATGAGATACGAGACCATGTCGCCGATTTTGACGATTTCTTCAGGCCGATTCGGAACTATCTCTCCTGGGAACCGCACTGCCAGAACATCCCAGTTTGCTTCTCAATAAAATCAATTTTCGATGCCATCGACAAAATTGATCCGATAATCGAGAACACGACAGAGATTCTGACAAATGTCGAAAAACTCGATGCGCTCCTGCCTCAACTTCTTGAGACAACTCCGCAGACGATTGCGATTCTGGAGACGTCACGAGCCATGCTGCTGACAACCCACAGCACCATCAATGGGATCTACGGCACCTTGACCGAATCGAATACGAGCGCAACCGCGATGGGACAGGCGTTCGACGACTCCAAGAATGACGATTCCTTTTATCTGCCGCCGGAGGTTTTCCAGAATCCGGACTTCCAACGCGCTATGGCGTCCTACCTGTCCCCCGACGGAAAAGCCGCGCGGTTTATCATCTTTCACAAGGGTGACCCCGCGACGCCCGAGGGTATCGCACGAATCGACCCGATCAGGGTGGCGGCTGAGGAGGCACTCAAGACCACGCCGTTGGCGGGGGCGAAGATCTATATCGCCGGCACCGCGGCGACGTTCAAGGACTTCCGCGACGGCTCGGATTACGACCTACTGATCGCCGGAATCGGCGCACTCTGCCTGATCCTGATCATCATGCTCATTCTCACCCGCAGCCTGGTCGCCGCGCTGGTCATCGTGGGCACGGTGGCACTGTCGCTAGGCGCATCCTTCGGGTTGTCGGTGCTGGTGTGGCAACACATGCTCGGAATCAAACTGCATTGGATCGTTCTGCCGATGTCCGTGATCGTTCTACTGGCGGTGGGTTCCGATTACAACTTGCTGCTGGTATCCCGGATGAAGGAGGAACTCGCCGCAGGTGTCAACACCGGCATCATCCGCGCGATGGCCGGCACCGGGAAGGTCGTGACGAACGCGGGCCTGGTGTTCGCCTTCACAGTCGCGGCGATGGTGTTCAGCGAGTTGCGGTCGATCGGTCAGGTCGGCACCACCATCGCCATCGGCCTGATCTTCGACACATTGATCGTGCGGTCGTTCATGACACCGTCTATCGCCGCCCTGCTCGGTCGCTGGTTCTGGTGGCCGGAGAAGGTTCGTCCGCGGCCAGCCAGCTCGATGCTTCGCGAGTACGGTGCGCGCCCCTGGGTCCGGGAACTGCTGGAACGGCCCGAGGACCGCGAACAGAAGGCTGCTGCTCCGGTCAGCGAATCAACCACCGTGGGGTAAGTACACCGAGTGCACCCAGGGCAACTGCAGCGGCCGTCGAGGTTCGTAGCACCGTGGGCCCCAGTCGCACCGTCATCGCGCCCGCATCCATCAGCTCGGCGATCTCCGGATCGCTGATACCACCTTCCGGGCCGACCACAAGAATGATCGAATTCGCTTGTGCTACAGCGGTTTCCGTGATGATTACATCAGCCGACTCATGCAATACCAACACCGCCGCACCGGCCTCGATCTGCTTGGCGAGATAGCTGCACAGCGCTTCCGTCGACATCGGGCCGGACACGTCAGGGATCCAGGCCCGCCGCGACTGCCGGGCCGCCGACCGGGCCACCGCACGCCACCGGCGCAGTCCTTTCTCGCCGCGATCACCGTCCCACCGGGCCACGCAGCGCTGCGCCTGCCAGGCGATGAAATCGTCAGCGCCGGCCTCGGTGGCGAGTTCGATCGCCAACTCCGAACGCTCCGACTTCGGGATGGCCTGCACCACGGTCACCGGCGGGCGCGGTGGCGGTGCGTCGCGCCGTTGCTCGACGCGCGCGGTCAGGCTGCGCTTGTCGACGCTGATCACCACGCAGTCGGCCACCATGCCGGCTCCGTCGGAGAGCACCAGAGACTCACCGGGCCGGATCCGACGGACCGTCGCCGCATGGAATCCCTCGTCACCGTCGACGACAGCGGTGGCGCCAGGAGCCGGGATGACGTCGACGTAGAAGAGGGTCGCCGACACGCGATCAGCGACCGCTGAACGTTTCCCGCAACCGGCTGAACAACCCGCCGCCACCGGAGGTCGCGGTCGCGGTCCGGGTGCTGCGCACCGCGGCCTGATCGGTGCTGCGGGCCTTGAACTCATCCAGCAGTTCCTTGGCGCGGGCGTCGAGTTTGGTGGGCACCGTGACGTCGATATGGGCGTGCAGATCGCCCCGGGCTTCGGACCGCAACCGGGGCATGCCCATACCGCGCAGGGTGATCACCGACGCGGGTTGGGTGCCGGGAACGATGGTGATCTCGGTGTCGCCAACACCGATCGCGTTCACCGTCACCGAGGTGCCCAGGGCGGCGTCGGCCATCGGTACCGAGATGGTGAAGTGCAAATCGTCACCGTCGCGCACGAAAACGTCATGCGCCTGCTCGTGGACCTCCACGTAGAGATCACCGGCCGGCCCCCCACCCGGGCCGACTTCGCCCTGGGCGGCCAGACGCACCCGCATGCCGTCACCGACCCCGGCCGGAATCTTGACGCTGATCTCGCGCCGCGAACGCACCCGACCATCGCCGCCGCAGCGGTGACAGGGATCCGGGATGACCTCGCCGACGCCGGCGCAGGTGGGGCACGGCCGAGAGGTCATGACCTGCCCGAGCAGCGATCGCTGAACGCTCTGAACCTCGCCCCGACCGCCGCAGATGTCACAGGTGATCGGCGCGGAATTGCCGTGGGTGCCCCTGCCCTGGCACAGATCGCACAGCATCGCGGTGTCGACGGTCACACTCCGGGTGACCCCGGCCGCACAGTCTTCGAGGGTCAGCCGCATCCGCAGCAGCGAGTCCGAACCCGGCCGGACCCGGCCGATCGGGCCGCGCGAGCCTCCGCCACCGAAGAACGCCTCGAACACATCACCGAGACCGCCGAAACCGGCGAACCCGCCGCCGGCGCCCGCGGTGGCCAGTGGGTCACCGCCGAGGTCGACGATGCGCCGCTTCTCCGGATCCGACAGCACCTCGTAGGCGGTGCTGATCTCTTTGAAAAGGTGCTGAGCCTGCTCATCGGGATTGATATCGGGATGCAGCTCGCGGGCAAGCTTGCGGTAGGCACGCTTGATCTCGGAATCGCTTGCGCCCCTGCTCACTCCGAGCAGTCCGTAATAGTCGCGTGCCACGCCCTGACCTCTTCCGTAACTTCTTAGTCGTGCAAATTCTCAGTGGTGCACGCCAGCGTCAGCCGGCGCGGTTGCCCAGAACCTCACCGATGTACATCGCCACCGCGGCGACATTGGCCATCGTGCCCGGATAGTCCATCCGGGTGGGTCCCACCACACCCATGCCGCCGAAGACGGTTCCCGAACTGCCGTAGGTGGTGGTCACCACCGACGTTCCGGCCATCTGTTCGGCCTCGGTCTCGTGGCCGATCCGAACCGTCACCTTACCGGCATCCTGCTGTGCGGCCAGCAGACGAAGGACGACGACCTGTTCTTCGAGCGCCTCGAGCACCGAACGCAGCGAGCCGCCGAAATCCGCGGTATTGCGGGTGAGGTTGGCGGTGCCGCCCATCAGCAGGCGTTCCTCGGTGTTGTCGACCAGCGATTCCAGTAGCACGGTGGCCGAGCGGCCGACGGCATCGCCGAGCTTGCCGCCGGGTCCGGCTCCGGTGTTGAGCTGGTTGGCCAGATCGGCCACCGCCACCGAGGCGGCCGAGAGCCGCTTGCCTTCCAGCGCCTGGCCGAGCAATTCGCGCAGGCGCGACAACTGATGGTCGTCGATGGTGTCGCCGAGTTCGACGATGCGCTGGTCGACCCGGCCGGAATCAGTGATGACGACCATCAGCAGCCGGGCCGGGGTCAGCGCGACCACCTCGAGGCGCCGCACCGTCGACGCCGACAGGGTCGGGTACTGCACGATGGCCACCTGCCGGGTGAGCTGCGCCAGCAGTCGCACCGCGCGGCGCAGGACGTCGTCGAGGTCGACCCCGGACTCCAGGAACGACAGGATCGCGCGTCGCTCGACCGACGACAACGGCTTGATCTCGTCGATGCGGTTGACGAACTCGCGGTAGCCCTTCTCGGTGGGCACCCGGCCCGAGCTGGTGTGCGGCTGGGCGATGTAGCCCTCGGCCTCGAGCACCGCCATATCGTTGCGGACGGTGGCACTGGAGACGCCGAGGTGGTGGCGGTCGACGAGCGCCTTGGAACCGATCGGCTCCTTGGTGTCGACGAAGTCGGCGACGATGGCGCGCAGCACCTCAAAACGACGATCGTCGGCGCTGCCCATTCCGCTCACCTCCTAGTAGCTGACGAGTTTACGGGTCGAGCAGGTCACGAACCACGGCATCGGCCAGCAGCCGGCCGCGGTCGGTCAGTATCAGCCGGTCGCCGACGGCGATCACCGTCGCGTCAGCGATGGCGCGCGCGGCGCGCTCACGTTCGGTGGCCGTCAGCGCCTCGACTGCCAATCCGCTGCGCAGCCGGATGCCGAGCATGACCTCCTCGAGATGACGCGCGCGGGCGTCGAGTTGTTCGAATCCGGCAATCGCGACGGCGCCACCGCCGAGCTGTTCGGCATAAGCCCTGGGGTGCTTGACATTCCACCATCGGAGGTCGCCCACGAAACCATGGGCACCGGGTCCGGCACCCCACCACTGACCGCCATTCCAGTAGCCCAGATTGTGTCGGCACTCACCTCCGGGCACGCTCCAGTTGGATACCTCGTACCACCGCAGGCCGGCCGCGGACAGCCGCCGGTCGATCAGCTCATAGCGACGCGCCAGCACGTCATCGTCGGGCCGAGGCAATTCGCCGCGGCGCACCCGACGGGCCAGTGCGGTGCCTTCCTCGACCACCAGCGCATAGGCCGAGACATGGTCCACCCCGGCCGCCAGGGCCGCGTCGACTGAGGCCAGCAGATCGTCGTCGGACTCCCCCGGGGTGCCGTAGATGAGGTCGATGCTGACGTGGGTGAAGCCGGCGTCACGGGCTTCCCGGGCCGCAGCCATGGCCCGGCCCGGTGTGTGGGTGCGGTCCAGGGTTGCCAGCACCCGCGCCGATGACGACTGCATACCCAGCGAGACCCGGGTGTAGCCGGCG
>Ga0194057_10000954_pt1 | contig 14837 bp, 10 predicted proteins | sample SepL4415m_MetaG_FD_155474 | JGI IMG/M metagenome (GOLD analysis project Ga0194057, IMG submission 155474) | Anoxic zone freshwater microbial communities from boreal shield lake in IISD Experimental Lakes Area, Ontario, Canada - Sep2016-L442-15m | ecosystem: Environmental > Aquatic > Freshwater... | reverse complement strand
TGGGGAACAGCCGGACCAGCTTAAGCCGGGACCCACTGCTCACCATCGTGATGTCCAGCATTCCGTCGGCATGATCGGCGCCGGGGCAGATCAGCATTCCGCCGCCGTAACTGCGGGTATTGCCGAATGCCGCCAGGGTGAGGTCGGTGACGACCTCGCGCTCACCGTCGAGCACCAACCGGAATGGCAGCGGATGCAGTTGTGACAGTTCGGCCACGATGGCCAGGTTGTATCGCATCCGGCCGTGCGGCCAGCGCATCCGGTTGACCCGGTCGCTGACCAGCGAATCGAATCCCGTTGCCGCGATGGTGCCGAACCAGGTTCCGGTGCCGTCGGCGCCGCGGATGTGTCCGAGGTCGATGGTTTCGGTGTGGCCGGCGACGATCACGTCAACCGCCGCCGCCGGGTCGCCGACCGGGATGCCGTACTCGCGGGCATGGTCGTTGCCGGTGCCGGCCGGGATGATTCCCAGTGGAATGCTGCTGTGCGCCAACGACTGTAGGGCCAGCGAGATGACGCCGTCACCACCGGCAACCACAAAGGCATCGGTGCCGTGGGCTAGGGCCTCGTCAACCAATTCCCGCGCGTGAGTGGGGTCACGGCCGACGATCTCGGTGACGTCGACGCCGCATTCCTGGAAGCGCGCGACCGCGCGTTCAGCCGCATGCGGGGCGTTGCCGTGACCCGCCATCGGGTTCGTCAACAGCGTGACGCGGCCGATCTCGGTCATGGAATGAGCTTGCCCGGGTTGAGGATTCCGGCCGGGTCGAGGGTCTGCTTGACTGCGCGCAGCACCCGCACCCCGAGATCCCCGATCTCGTCGGCCATCCAGGGGCGGTGATCGGTGCCGACCGCGTGGTGATGGGTGATGGTGCCGCCGTTATCGACGATGGCACGCGCCGCGGCGGCCTTTGCGGTGTGCCACTGCTCGGCGACATCGCCGCGTTGTCCCGCGACCACGGTGAAATACAACGACGCGCCGGTGGGATACACATGCGAGATGTGGCACATGACCAAAGCCGCTGTGCCACTTTCGGTCAGAGCCGTCGTCAGGGCCTCGGTGACCGCGGCCTTGAGCACCGGCAGGTTCGACCACGACGTCGCGGTCTCCAGGGTTTCGCACAGTGCACCCGCCGACAGCAGTGCATCGCGCAGATACGGGGCGTCGAAACGGCCGTGCTCCCAAGCCTTCGCGGGGCCTTCGCCGATCGCGGTGCCGCCGTGGGCGGCCAGCACGGCGCGGGTTTCCTCATGACGACTCTGCGCATGGGCGGGGGTGCCCTCGAACACTGTGATCGCCAGGCAACCGCCGGTGATGCTCTGCTCACCGATGCTCGACGTGGTGGCCAGGTTGATGCCGGTCTCGACTTCGTCGGAGAGCCGAATGACGGTGGGTCCGGTACCGGTCTGGATGACCGCGCGAAGGGCGTCGGCGCCGGTGGCGAAGTTCGGGAACGACCACGCCTCGTAGCGCACCGCCTCGGGTACCGGATGAATCCGCACCCGCACCCGGGTGATGACGCCGAATGCGCCCTCGGATCCGGCGAACAGTTCGCGCAGGTCCGGGCCGGCCGCCGAGGCAGGCGCCCGGCCGATGTTCAGCACGCCCGCCGGCGTGACGACCCGCATGCCTCGGACCATGTCGTTGAATCGGCCGTAACCGGCGGAGTCTTGACCGGAGGACCGGGTGGCGGCGAAACCGCCGATACTGGCGAAGCGGAAACTCTGCGGAAAATGCCCGAGGGAGAAACCCCGTTCGCCCAGCAGACGTTCAGCGTCCGGTCCGGTGACCCCGGCGCCGAGTTCAGCCTCGCTCGAGGTCTCGTCGAGCCAGTGCAGGGCGTTGAAGCGACGCAGATCAAGGGTGATCACGGCGCCGAACCCGGCGCGGATCGGGTCCAGTCCGCCGACTACACCGGTGCCGCCGCCGAACGGCACCACCGCGATGCCGTGCTGCGTGCAGTAGTCAAGAATCGCGGCAACGTCATCCTCGCTGCCGGGGAATAACACTGCATCGGGCGCATCCTGATGAATCTGTTTGCGCCGCAGCAGATCCAACGTGGACTTGCCGCCCGCGTGCAGTAATCGATCGCGATCTCCGGTTCGCAGATAGTCGCTGCCGACGATTGCGGTCAGGCCTTCGAGGCGATCTTGGGGCAGCGCGCTCGGGGTTAACTGAACATCGTCGATGCTCGGTGCGATGATCTCGGTGCCGGTCACACCGAGTGCCTGCTCAAGTAGGTTTCGGAGGCCGGCTGATAGCGGCTTGGCCAACCTCGGATCACCCCAGCCATCCCAGGCCATCGGGGGTAGTAGGTGATCTTCGGTGTCTGTGTCGACCATGAATTAGAGTATTACAGATGGTGGCAATCAGTAACGCCGATGTTGGGCAACTCCGAAAAATGCAGGCGGACAACAGCGTTCGCGGAGTAATCCTCGGTTTCGGGATGTTCCGGTGAATACCGCACTCAGCGCCGCGCGGCGCACCGCCGAATTGGCCGCCCTTGGCGACGGCGACACGGTTGACGTCGTCGTCATCGGAGGCGGGATCACCGGTGCCGGTATCGCGTTGGATGCCGCGGGCCGTGGATTGTCGGTGGTATTGGTTGAGAAGCACGACCTCGCGTTCGGCACCAGCCGGTGGAGTTCCAAACTGGCTCACGGCGGTCTGCGGTACCTGGCCAGTGGCAATGTCGGTATTGCGCGGCGGAGCTCGATTGAGCGAGGCATTCTGATGGGAGTCAATGCGCCGCACCTGGTGAAAGCGATGCCACAGTTGGTGCCATTGCTGCCGTCGATGAGTCGTTCGCAGCGGACACTGGTGCGAACCGGATTTCTAGCCGGGGATGTGTTGCGCACCCTGGCCGGAACCCGATCGTCGGTTCTCCCGCGGCCTCGTCGGCTCAGTGCGCAGCAGGCCCTGGCAATGGCCCCGACGCTGCGCCGCGACGGACTCGACGGTGCGCTGCTGGCGTACGACGGACAGCTGATCGACGACGCCCGGCTGGTGGTGGCCGTGGCGCGGACTGCAGCCCAACACGGTGCCCGCATCCTCACCCACGTCGGAGCCTCGTCGGCCACCGGGAACTCGGTGCGGCTTACCGATGAGTTGACCGGGCAGACTCTGGATCTGGCGGCACGGGTGGTGATCAACGCCGCTGGGGTGTGGGCCGCGGAGGTGGATTCATCGATCCGCCTGCGGCCCAGCCGTGGGACCCATCTGGTGTTCGATGCGTCATCGTTCGGCAATCCGACTGCGGCGCTGACGATCCCGATCCCGGGCGAGACCAACCGGTTCATCTTCGCCCTCCCGGTGCAACTTGGCCGGATCTATCTGGGCCTCACTGATGAAGAGGCACCGGGTCCGATCCCTGACGTGCCGGAACCGACCCCGGGTGAGGTCACATTCCTGCTCGACGTCGTCAACACCGCACTGCAGACTGCCCTGACCAACGCGGACGTCACCGGCGCCTACGCCGGTTTGCGGCCGCTGATTGATGCAGGGGAGGGCAGGACCGCGGACCTATCCCGCGATCACGCGGTGCTGGAATCCGATTCCGGGTTGTTCAGTGTCGTGGGCGGCAAGCTCACCGAGTATCGGTACATGGCCGAAGACGTCCTGGACCGGGCGATCGCCGCTCGCGGTATCAGCACCGGGCCATGCCGGACGCGCAACCTTCCCCTGGTCGGTGCACCCGCTAATCCCGTTGCAGCGCAGCGGAATAGCGGCATACTTCGGACCAGTGGGGAGCTTCCAGGTTCACTGGTCGCGCGCTACGGTGCTGAGTCGCGGAATGTGATCGCCACCGCGCGTTGTGAGCGGCCGGCCGATCCGGTGGCCGAGGGTATCGATGTGACCCGAGCGGAGTTCGAATTCGCCGTCACCCACGAAGGCGCCCTGGACGTCGGCGACATCCTGGACCGTCGTACGCGGATCGGGTTAGTGGCCGCCGACCGGGAGCGTGCGATGGGGGCTGCCACGGAGTTCCTCGCCGCAACCCGGTGAGGGGGAGAGCGCGGCTACAGCGGGATGTTCTTGTGCCGGCCGCGCCGGGCCGGCGCCTCGGCCAGGGTCTGGGTGAGCTTGCTGCGGGTGTGGGCGGGGTCGATCTTCTCGTCGACCACCCCGATCTCGATGGCGGCGTCCACCCCGCCGGCGATGCGCTCGTGCTCGTCGGCCAGCTCCTCGTGCAGCGCCTCGCGTTCGTCATCGGGTGCCGCGGCGAGCTTGCGCTTGTGCAGGATGCCCACGGCGGCTTTGGCGCCCATCACGGCGACCTCGGCGTCCGGCCAGGCGAAGACTTTCGTCGCACCCAGTGAGCGGGAGTTCATCGCGATATAGGCGCCGCCGTAGATCTTGCGGGTCACCAACGTCACGCGGGGAACCGAGGCCTCGCCGAATGCGTGCAGCAGCTTCGCGCCGCGGCGCACCACGCCGCCCCACTCTTGATCGACACCGGGCAGATACCCCGGCACGTCGACGATGACCACCAGCGGTATGCCGAATGCGTCGCAGAGACGAACGAAACGGGCCGCCTTCTCGGCGCTTTCGGAGTTCAGGCAGCCGCCCAGGCGCAGCGGATTGTTGGCCAGCACCCCGACGGTGCGGCCGGACAACCGACCGAGGCCGACCACCATCGACGGGGCCCACTTGGACTGGAACTCCTCGAACGGCTCGTCGGAGTCCAGCAGCGCTTCCACCAGGGGATGCACGTCGTAGGCGCGGCGTGCGGACTCCGGCAGCAGGGCGTGCAGATCGACGTCGCCGGCTTCGGCTTTGGCGCGGTCGAAAATGCCCTGCTGGCAGAACAATCCGACCAGCCGTCGTCCTCGCGCGTAGGCGTCGAGTTCGTCGTCGGCGACGATATGGCACACGCCGGACTTGCGGTGGTGGGTGTCGGGTCCGCCGAGCGAGGCCATGTCGACGTCCTCGCCGGTGACGCTGCGCACCACATCGGGTCCGGTCACGAAGACTCGGCCTTCGGGAGCCATGATGACGACGTCGGTCAGCGCCGGTCCATAGGCGGCGCCGCCGGCCGCGAAACCGACCACGATCGAGATCTGCGGGATATGGCCCGAGGCCCGGATCATGGCTTCGAATACCAGGCCGACTGCGTGCAACGCCTTCACGCCCTCGGCCAGGCGCGCGCCGCCGGAATGCCAGATGCCCACGATGGGGCTCTGCTCATCGATGGCGGTGTCATAGGCATTGACGATGTGGCGGCAGCCCTCCACACCCATGGCGCCGCCCATGACGGTGCCGTCGGTGCAGAACGCGATGGTCCGCAGGCCATTGACGGTGCCCGCGGCGGCGAGCACACCGGATTTGTCGCGATCGTGGAGCATTTCGACGCTGTCGTCGTCGAAGAAGTTTCGAAGCCGCAGCAACGGGTCGCGCGGGTCGAGCGATTCGCCGACCGCCTCAGGGGCCATGATGGTCATCTATACCTCCTTGTGCGTGTCGGATGTGGTTGGCGTGCCGTTCGCTCGTCGCTTTTCAGTACTTTCCGAACGCGATCGCGACGTTATGTCCACCGAATCCGAACGAGTTGTTGATCGCGTACCGATAGTCGCCCGACCGGGGCTCCCCGGCCACCACGTCCAGGTCGATCTCCGGATCGAGGTTTCGCAGGTTACGCGTCGGCGGGATTACGCCGTCGCGCAGTGCGAGCACAGTGAGGATGGACTCCACCGCGCCGACGGCTCCCACCGAGTGGCCCAGCGCCGACTTGGGCGCGTAGACCGCCGGCCGGTGGCCGCCCATTGCGTTGTTGATCGCCCTGCCCTCGGCGACGTCACCGACGTTGGTGCCGGTTGCATGGGCGTTGACGTGATCGATGTCGCTGGGTTGCAGGCCAGCGAGCTGGATTGCCCGGGTCATCGCCTGGCCGGCCTGGATACCATCGGGATCCGGCGCCACGATGTGGTGCCCGTCCGAGGTGACCGATGCTCCCATGATGCGGGCCAAGATGGTGGCGCCGCGAGCCTTGGCGTGCTCCTCGGTTTCGATGACCATCAGCGCGGCACCTTCGCCGAATACGAAGCCGTTGCGGTCACGGTCGAACGGACGACAGGCGCCAGCCGGGTCGTCGTTGGTATTGGACAGCACGATCCGCATCTGAGCGAACGCGGCGATCGGTACCGCCTCAATCTTGGTCTCTACGCCACCGCACACCGCGATATCGGCCTCGCCGTAGACGATGTTGCGCCATGCGTTGGCGATCGCCTCCGAACCCGATGCGCATGCCGAAATAGGTGTGCACACACCGGCTTTGGCGCCCAGGTCAAGTCCGACGACCGCGGCCGGGCCGTTGGGCATGAACATCTGCACTACCAACGGTGAGACTGCCCGCAAGCCCTTGGATCGCAGGCCGTCGTAGGCGAACACCAACTCCTCGGAAGAACCCAAACCGGTCCCGATGGACACCATCAGCCGCCGGGTGTCGACGTCGGGCGAACCGGCGTTCTGCCAGACCCGTCGGCCCAGCACCGTTGACATCTTCTGCAGATACGACAGCCGGCGCTTCTCCACCCGATCCAGATCGGACTCGAAGTCCTCCAGCAGGTGCCCGCCGATTCGCACCGGCAGGGCGTACTCCTCGACGAAGGGATCGTCGAGGGTGCGGATGCCGCTCTGCCCGTCGAGCAGTTTCTTCCAGGTGTTCTCGGTATCGACGGCCAGCGCGGTCGTCATGGCGATGCCGGTGACGACCACGTCGGGAAGTCCGTTGCCCGTTGTCAGCGGTGCCATCAGTGCCGGAATCTTCCTCTCTGGGTCACGTACGGCGGTCTCAGTAGCGCCCGAAGGCCAGCGCCACGTTGTGTCCGCCGAAACCGAATGAGTTGTTGATTGCGTACCGGTAGTCGCCATAACGTGGCTCGCCCGCGACAATGTCCAGGTCGATCTCCGGATCGGGCGTCTCATAGTTCAGCGTTGGCGGGATGACACCGTCGCGCAGACTGAGCACCGTCAGGATCGACTCCAGTGCGCCGACCGCACCGATGGAGTGACCCAGCGCTGACTTCGGCGCATACACCGGAGCATGCTCCACGCCGGCAACCCGGATGGCGCTCGCCTCGGCGATATCGCCGATGGACGTCGATGTGGCATGGGCGTTGACGTGATCAATGTCCTTGGGCGACAAGCCCGCCAACTCCATGGCCCGCTTAATCGCGTGGCCGGCCCGCAGGCCGTCCGACGCCGGGGCCACCATGTGGAACCCGTCCGAGGTGATACCGGCACCCAGCAGACGTGCCAGCGGTGTGGCGCCACGGGCCCTGGCATGCTCTTCGGTCTCGATGACCATCAACGCTCCGGCCTCGCCGAAGACGAACCCGTCGCGGTCCTTATCGAACGGCCGGGACGCAGCCGCTGGATCGTCGTTGCGGGTCGACATGGCACGCATCATCGAGAACGCCGCGATGGGCAATGCCTCGATCGTGCCCTCGACACCGCCGCAGACCACGATGTCGGCGTCGCCCATGACGATCTGGCGCCACGCGTGCGCGATGGCCTCGGACCCGGACGAACAGGCCGACACCGGGGTGATGACCCCGGCGCGTGCCCCCAGGTCCAGTCCGACGACCGCCGCCGCACCGTTGGGCATGATCATTTGCACCGCGAGTGGAGACACCTTGCGGATGCCGCCCTCATTCATCACGTCGTAGGTCTCGACGATCTTCTCGCCGCCACCCAGACCGGTGCCGATGACGACCCCGAGGCGGTCCGGATCCACGTCGGGAGCCCCGATGGAGTCCCACATTTTGCGGCCGAGGTACTTTGACATCCGCTGGACGTAGGACATCCGTCGCAGGTCCAGCCTGCCCATGTGATCGTCGACCGGATCGACGAGGTGTCCGCCGATCCGCACCGGCAGATCCCACTTGGTGACGAAGTCATCCTCGAGGACCCGGATTCCGCTCTCGCCGGCCAACAGCGCCTTCCACGTGCTGTCGATATCAGCACCGAGCGCCGTGGTCGCCTCGACGGCAGTCACCACGACGTTCGGGAAGCCGCCGTTAGCAGTGGAAGGCTTGGTCACTTGTCTGACCCGAACTTGTCGCGCAGCGCCGCGGCCGCCTCGGGGTTCTCCTGCTCCAGCTTCTGAATGTAGGTGACGACGTCACCGACGGTGCGCAGGCCGGCCAGATCCTCGTCGGGGATCTTCACGCCGTACTTATCCTCGGTCTGAACCGCGATCTCCACCATCGACAGCGAGTCGATGTCGAGGTCGTCGACGAACGACTTCTCCATGGTGACCTCAGACGGTTCGATACCGGTTACCTCTTCGATGATCTCGGCGAGACCGGAGATGATTTCATCCTGCGTGGCGGCCACAGCGTGGCTCCCTTCATATGTTGTATTACTGGGTAATCGGTTGTGCTACTTGATAAATCGGTGGGTCGCGCTTCTTTATTTGGTTGTCCTGATCGGTGCCGGCAGGTCAGAGCCCGGATAGTCCGTCCAGATCTGCGGGTGTCTTGATGGCGTGCACCGCGACGCCCCGAAGTTCTCTTTTGGCGATTCCGGTCAGAGCGCCCGCGGGGGGGAACTCGACGATCGCCGTCGCGTTCAGCCCGCGGATGGTGTCGTTGCACAGGTCCCAACGCACCGGCCGGGTCAACTGCGCGACGAGTTTCTCCATGGCGTCCGCCGCTGAGGTCACCGGCCGGCCGTCGAAGTTGGACAGCAGCGTGGTGGTTGGATCATTCGCGGCGACGGCGGCTGCCGCGGCGGCGTAGCCGTCCAGGGCCGACGACATGAAGTGGGTATGGAACGCCCCGGCGGTGGCCAGTTGGCGTACCCGGGCCTTGGCTGGCGGATCCTCGGCAAGCTTCTCCAGCGCGGTGAGCGCACCGGCGGCGACGATCTGGCCGGCCGCATTGCGGTTGGCGGGGATCAACTCGAGTGCCTCAAGTCTGGCCAGCACCTCGTCCTCCTCGCCGCCGAGGACCGCCGACATCCCGGTGGGTTCGGCGGCACAGGCCTTGGCCATCTCGGTGCCGCGCACCGCGGCGAGTTTGACGGCGTCATCGCCGGAGATGACGCCGGCGATGGCATAGGCGGCGATCTCTCCCACGGAATGGCCGGCGACGACGGTGCGGCCGGCGGTCGGCAGACCGCGCTCGGCGAGCGCCGCGTGGGCCAGCAGTGTGGTCGCCACGACCAGCGGTTGGGTGACCGCGGTGTCGGTGATCTCTTCGGCGGTGGCGGTGGTGCCGAGTCGGGCCAGGTCCAGGTCGCTGATCTGCGACCAGCGCTCGATCCGGTCGCCGGCGCCGGGGAGGTTCAGCCACTCGGCGAGCATGCCGGGGGTCTGAGAGCCCTGTCCGGGGGCGAGCAGCGCGATCACATCTCTAAGAGAACACTGTGATTGCCGTTTTGCGGGGTGTAAAGGATTATGAACCTTGTCTTAGGTTTTTGTGGGATACCTACAAATCACCCTGTGGACGCGACGTTATCGATACCTGGCCGCGATCTAGGCCCCGTCTGCGGTGTGACGGCCAGACCCGACAAGGGGCTGGGTGAGCTGTGTCACCCAGCCGTTTACTCTGGTCTGCGCGACGGATTGCGCAGGGGTCGGGTAATCGAGCCGGCCGACCGTGGTGGCGACCCGCAGGATGTAGGCGTCCCGGGGAACCGTGGGATCACGTCCGGTGAAATCGGTGATCCGCTTGAGGCGGTAGCGCACGGTGTTTGGATGAACGAACAGTTTCCGCGCGCAGGCCTCAATGGCACCGCCGCTGTCGAGGTAGGCGTCGAGGGTCTCGCAGAGCGTCGGGCCCGCATCGGCAAGTGGCCGCATGACCTCGTTGTGCAGGGCGGCCACCGCGGACGCATCGCCCATTAGCGCCCGCTCCGGCAGCAATTCGCGGGCATGCACCGGCCGCGGCGCCCCACTCCAGCCGGCCACGGCGTTCATGCCGGCAATCGCCTCGCCGGCGCTGTGATAGGCCGCGGTGAGCATTGGTGCCGTCGGCCCGATCACCACCGGGTCCGGGGAGAACCCGCCCAGCAGGTCGTTGAAGAACCGGTCCGTCGGGCTCAGCGGGCCGGAGATGATCGCGATCAGCCAGGTGCCGTGTACGTCGGCCAGCACCGCGCGGCCATGCCGAAGCGCGATGTCGCGGACGGCCTCGCCGGCGGAATCCTCGCGGCCTGCCGGTGGAGTGCCGACCACCACGGTCGCGGGCGCGGTGGTATCCCAGTTCAGCGCCGCCGCGCGGGACAGCAGTTCCGGGCCGGTATCGCCGCGGACCACAGCGTCGACGACGCTGGCCTCCATCCGGCTGTCCCAGGATCCGCGCGCCTCGGCGGCGTCGGCGTAGGCGGTGGCTGCCGCGAAGGCGAGGTCTCGGCTGTAGCGCAGGATTCCGAAGGTCAGCGCCGTCAACTGTTCCTCCGTGCGGGCGAGCATTGGTACGACCTCCTCGAAGAACTCCATCGTGACCCGGACCATCTCGACGGACTGGGCGAGGGCGATCCTGCGGGTCAGGTCCTGGGGCACCAGTTCGAAGGCTTTGGCGGTGTAGCCCACCTCGCTGGATGGGTCGCGCATCCACTCCACGAAGTTGACCACGGAGGCCTGCACGACCAACTGCACGCTGGACCGCTGCGACGCTTCCAGGCTGGCGAAGAACGGCAGGCGCTCCTGCATGGCGTGTACGGCCTGGGTGGCCAGCCGGCCGGAGTACTGCTTGAGCCTCCGCAGCGTCGACTCGGGCACATCGCTGAGCAGTTCCATCGGCGAACGCGGACGCTCCGGGCGGAGATTGTCGGGCACGTCTAAAAGCTACGCCATTTTTTGGCCGGAACCGCCAAATGTCGTGTTGTGGGGACCCGTTTGGTCAGGGCCGGTAGGGATCCGGCGTGCCCATCGCAATCAGCGGATGCTCCTTGACGCTCTTGTCGAAGTCGCCGGCTCGAGTTCGAGTTTGACCCCGCCAAGAGCGGACGACGGATGAACCGAGGTGGATGGTGATCGGTCAGATCGACGGCAGGGATTGGTTCGCGGTGGTGACCTACCGAAGTGAATTTGCTCGGATCATTTCCGTACGACCATCGCGAGAAGGTGAGGCGGCACTTTATGAAGGCTAAGGAATTTGACGAGCGGTTCGACGCCGGCGACGACATGGCTACCGCTTTGGATACGGCGCGGGCTAGGCGCCCCGGCGAAGAACCCCGACGAGTTACTGTCGACTTTCCGGCATGGATGATCGCCGATCTCGATCGCGAGGCGACCCGACTCGGGGTGACCCGCCAGTCGCTGACCAAGGCCTGGATCGCTGAGAAACTCGACAAGGGTGATCACCCCGCCGCTTGACTGGACCTTATGACCGTTTTGACGACAACCCTGACGACAGTGGCAACACCGAACACGCCCACGACGTGCCGATTGCCGCGGAATCCTGCTGCTCTTTTCGACGGGGTGGTTTCCCGTCGACACGGGGTTATCTTTCAGGCACAGCGTGTCGCTCTTATCGGTGTTGGCTTTCGCTTGATCGCCCATCGGACGCGTGGCTCAGGAGACCCGCTCCCCCCCGGGAGGCCCGCAATGACCGCAGCGTCCTATTGCGTTCCCAGGGCGATCTTCTCCCGCATCGCCAAATCGTCGAGGGACTCACCGCTGATGTCGATGATCACCTTGTCGATCTTGCCGGTGAAGGTAGCCGGGGACTCGTAGAGGTTGGAAACCGGGGTTACCAGGCTGCAACCGATGTCGAAAGTCTCGTTGACGGTGTAGCGGTAGGGCACCTGTTTGTCGAAGCGTCCCTTTCCGATCACCTTCTCCCCGCTGCGCAGGATGACGTTGCCGCCGGTGCCCGGCTTGGTCTTGTCGTCCACTCGGATCTCTGCCGACAGCACGTGACGGCCGGGCGGGATCACCTCATCGGAGGTCACCCGATAGCGGATATCGTTGAACCAGTTGTGTTCCCACACCAGCTTGCCGTCGTGTACGAAAAGTGTATAACCGGCCGATTCGCCACCCATGCTGACCAGCGCGCCATTAGCGCCACCGGGCGGGATTTCCACCTCCGCGGCGATGGTGTGGTCGACATTCTTGGTGTTGGGTGCCACCGGCTCCGGGATGCGGACCGTTCCCGGCAGATAGACGAAGGTCTTCATGCCCGCCAACGGATTCGGCCGCAGGCTCGCGTCGGCGCGTTCGGCGAAACGGTCATCGAGCGGGAGCACGTTGTACTTCTTGGCTTCGGCCATGAACATGTCCTGCATGTCGCTCAGCCGGTCGGCGTTGTCCTTCGCTAGGTCGTTTGCCTGGCTGAAGTCGACATCGATGTTGTAGAGCTCCCAGGTGTCGTTGTCGAAGGACGCCGAACCTACTGTCTGCCAGGGCAATTTGCCGTGCCGACAACCCGCCACCCAACCGTCGTGGTAGATCGCCCGGTTGCCCAACATCTCGAAGTACTGGGTGCCGCGCTGGCCGGGCGCGCTGGCATCATCAAAGGTGTAGGCCAGGCTGATGCCTTCGATCGGTTTCTGCTCGGAGCCGTCTACGCTGACGGGCTGCACGATGTTGGCGACGTCGAGAATCGTTGGAGCAATGTCGATTACGTGATGGAACTGCGAGCGCATCCCGCCCTGATCCTTGATCCTCGCCGGCCACGAGATGACCATCGGATTGCGGGTTCCGCCGAAATGAGAGGCCACCTGCTTCATCCACTGGAACGGCGACGAACCAGCCCAGCACCAGCCGACCGGGTAGTGGTTCTCGTGCAGCGGTCCGCCGATCTCGTCGATGCGAGACAGCATGTACTGCGGGTCGTCGGGAAACCCCTGCTGGCTCTTCATGTTGTTCAACGTGCCGGTCAGTGAGCCCTCGGCGCTGGGCCCGTTGTCACCGACGATGTAGATGAACAGGGTGTTGTCGCGGATGCCCAGTTCCTCCAAGCGGTCGAGAATCCTGCCGGCCTGGGCGTCGGCGTGTTCGAGGAAACCGGCGTAGACCTCCTGCATGCGCGCGTAGAGCCGCTTCTCACCCGGGGGCAACTTGTCCCAGGCCGGAATGCTGTCCGGCCGCGGAGTCAGCTTGGTGTCGGCGGGGATGACACCAAGCTTCTTCTGGCCCTCCCAGGTCAGCCGGCGCTGCTCGTCCCAGCCGTGGTCGAATTTGCCCTTGTATTTGTCAGCCCATTCGGCGGCGACCTGGTGAGGGGCGTGGGCGGCACCGGGGGCCCAGTAGACGAAGAAGGGCTTATTGGGGTTGACGGCCTTGTGCTCGGTGATCCAGTCGATGCATTTATCCGCGATGGCCTCAGAGAAGTGCCAGCCGGGTTCGTCCGGGGGTTCGATCGGGGTGGTGCCGTGATAGAGCGGAGTGTGCCACTGGTTGGCCTCGCCGCCCTGGAATCCGTAGAACTCGTCGAATCCCAGACTGGTGGGCCAGCGGTCGAATGGGCCGGCCGAGGACAGTTCGTAGTCGGGGGTGTTGTGCCACTTGCCGTATGCCGCAGTGTTGTAGCCGCGCAGCCGCAACGTCTGGGCCACCGTGGCGGTGTCGCCCTGGATGACTCCGTCATAGCCGGGATAGCCGGTAGCGAGCTCCATGATCGTTCCGGTATGCGCACTGTGGTGGTTGCGTCCGGTCAGCAGCGCTGCGCGGGTGGGCGAGCACAGCGCGGTGGTGTGGAACCGGTTGTAGCGCAACCCTTCTTTGGCCAGACGCTGCAGCGTGGGGGTGTTCACCGGACCGCCGAAGGTCGACGTATGGCCGAAGCCGACGTCGTCGAGCAACACGACCACCACGTTGGGCGCACCCTCGGGGGCCGTCAGTGTGTACGCCTCGCCGGGCGTTGAATCGACATAGGTATCACCGATCGTGCCGTCGAACGGTTTGGAGGGCATGGGCAGCACCGACCCGTCGTCGGGCACCGCGGTCCCGCCGGTCCCGGCGGGGGTCGAGCCCGCCGGCTTGTTGTCGGGGGCGCAGCCGGCCGCCGCCGCCGCAGTCGCGGCGGCCGCTACAGCGCTCGCGCCGAGGAAACGGCGGCGGCCGAAGCCCTCATCCAGTTCTTTGGTCATTGCGCCTCCGAAGGTGTTTAGTAGAGCCCGGCGATAACCACGGCGTCGGACCTCATCCCGCGAGGACTCCGTGTTTGCGCATGTACTTACGGATCAACATGTACATGACCCGGTAGAAGGTGCCCGGGGTGCGCTGCGCCGCGAAGGCCGTGGCTTTTCCGGCAAAGCCAGGAATGATCTGCCAGCGCCCTGCGTCAAGTCCGGCCAGCATCTGGTCGCATGCCGGATCGGCTTCCATCGAGCCGGCGATGAGCTTGAGATCGAGCGCCACGGGATCGCCGTCCGCGCGCTCCTTGGTCACCAATGGTGTCTTCACCTCGGGCGGACAGATGCAACTGACGCCGATGCCCCTGGGTTCGTACTCGTAGCGCAGCGTCTTGGCCAATCCGACCACCCCGAATTTGGAGGCGCCGTAGGCGGCATAGCCGTAGTTGCTGGTAATGCCCGCCATCGACGAAACCAACGCGATGCGTGATCCTTTCGTCAGGTGCGGCATCACGGCGGCGGCAAAGTTGTAGCTGCCTATCAGGTTGATGTCGATCACCCGACGAAAAGACTCGCCGGACATGTCGGCGAAAGACTTGCACAGCCCGATGCCGGCCGAATTGATCGCCAGGTCTGGCGGTCCGAATTGCTCGACCGCCCGCGCGACGGCATCGCGCGTCCGATCCTCTTGCGTGATATCCGTTTCGATAAACTCCCAGTGGCCGTTGCCGGCTCGCGCGGCGGCGTCCAGCGCGGCCCGGTTCTGGTCGTTCACCGAGAGATCCAGCACGCTGACGTCGCTGCCGCGCTT
>Ga0194057_10000952_pt1 | contig 14862 bp, 16 predicted proteins | sample SepL4415m_MetaG_FD_155474 | JGI IMG/M metagenome (GOLD analysis project Ga0194057, IMG submission 155474) | Anoxic zone freshwater microbial communities from boreal shield lake in IISD Experimental Lakes Area, Ontario, Canada - Sep2016-L442-15m | ecosystem: Environmental > Aquatic > Freshwater... | reverse complement strand
GCACGAGTATCTGGCCATCGCCGGCCAGGCGCTTGACGACGATCCGGAGCTCGCGGCCGTGGGCGGGGTGTTCTTCGGCGAGGGCGGGCACGGGGTGCTCGGGCAGTTTCAGCGCAACGAGTACACCCGGTACTCGGCGGAGATCCGCCGGCGCCGGGGTCGCGTGTTCGTGCTCACGGGTACCGCGTCGGTATTCCGCTCCGAGGCGCTGCTCGACGTGTCAGCAGCGCGCGGGGTGTACATCCCCGGCATTCCCGGCACGACCTACGACACCGCGGCGCTCACCGAGGACAACGAACTGACCCTCGCGCTCAAGTCGCTGGGGTCAAGCCTCATCTCACCACCCGAGTGCACGGTCACCACCGAGCTCATGCCCACGTGGCGCGACCTGTGGGCCCAACGCAAGCGGTGGCAGCGCGGAGCACTTGAGAACCTGAGCGCCTACGGCATCACCCCCGGCACGGTTCGCTACTGGGGCCAGCAGGTGGGAATCGGGTACGGCACCGTCGCGCTCATCTCAGCCATGGCACTCATGCTCATCACATTCCTTGCCGTCGACCAGTGGGTGTGGTTTCCGTTCTGGGTGATCATCGGATCGGTGTTCTGGCTCGAGCGCGTCATCACCGCGTGGAGTGGTGGGTGGCGCGCGCGGGGGCTGGCGGCGCTGCTCATTCCCGAGCTCTTCTATGACGTCTATCTGCAGATGGTGTTCGTGGCGTGCCTCAAGGACATCGTGTTGGGCCACGACACCCACTGGGGCCACGTGCAGCGCACGCACGAACCCGGGGAGGCCCCATGAGCATGCTGGCCAATGGCATCCTGCTGCCACAGGACCTGCTCAACTCACTGTGGTTTCAGGTGTTCGCCGCCTTCGTGGCGTTCAACACGGTCATTTATGTGGGGCTCACGCTCTCGAAGCTGATGGTGTGGCCACGTCAGGCACGATTGCGCGCCATGGCCGCGCACCTGCCCACTGGCGGCCGTGGTGGTGGTGGCACAGGAGGTGCGGCAACACCCCCCGGCCTGCCACCCGAGGGGGCACCCGCCACCTGGAATCTCCGTACCTCGCTGGTCGGCAACGATGCCCCCATCGCAACGGCCGGGCTCGGTGCGCTGCTCATCCTGATCAACGCCATCCTGTTCGCATGGGATCCCAGCGGTCCCGCAACCCCACACATCGTGGGGCTCGCCCTGGGAGTGGCGTTCATCGGCGCGGCGCAGATCATGAGCCGGGCACGACTCGGGCAGGAGGCCATGTCGTGGAGCTGGGTCGCCGTTGTGATGGTCACGGGCATCTATCTGGCATCTCCGCTCTTAGACGACCACGAGACCCAGGCGCTCGGCTTCCTGCTCATCGTCATGACGGCGTTCCCGGCCGTCCTGGTGTCGTGGCGTCCGTTCATCGTGACGGGCGTGCTGTTGATGGGCAGCGTGGTGTTCGCCACCTTCTGGAGCGACCAGAGCGAGTCAGCGGGCTGGCTGCCGCTGGCCGTCGCCGCGTTTGGCGTGGGAGCGCTGCTGTTGCGCACGCGCCTCGCCTCAGTGACCGCACTTGAAGAGGCCGAGGCGCTGTCGCAGCGACTGGCCACCACCGACCCGCTCACGGGCCTGCTGAGCCACTCCGGCATGGAGTCGATGCTGCCCCGCTTCGCCGCGACTGCAAGCCGTGCGGGTGAGAGTGTGTGCGTGCTGTAAGTGACCGTGCCCGATCTCGACCGGGCGGTGCGTGACTACGGCCGCGACTACGGCGACGTGGTCATCGGCGCAGTGGCCGACGCGGTGCGCGACACCGTGCGCGCGGGCGACCTGATGGCCCGTTGGCGTTCCGCCGGATTCCTCGTTGCAGGCTTCGGGTTGCAGCCCGACTCACGCATGCTGACGATGCGGGTGCAGCAGCAGGTATCGGCCAGCGGCGTTGACCTTGGAAAGTGGCCCATCACCGTCCATGCCGGCACCGCGGCGGGCATGGTGGACAGTGAAACCGTTGGTGCGATTATCAGCGCGGCCGAGGTTGATGCGAACGCCATCAGGCGCTCGGGCGCAACTGATTAGGGTCGGGCCGCTGCCGGGGTGCGAATGGGCACCGTCACCTGATCAATGGTGTTGCCCTTCGTCCCCACCGCGCGAACCGCGATACCCGCGGGCGACGAATCGACCTCGAGGAACTCATTGACGGGCGTGCACATCACGAGCCCGGGCTGTGATCGCACGCATGGGTAGAGCCCCGCACCGCCGCCGCCGGTGGTGATGTACGTGATGCCCTTGGTGGTGATGCGCTCGTAGTCGTGGTTGTGCCCCTGCAGCACCAGCGACACGCCGTACTTCTTGAAGAGGGGTTCCCAGAGCCGCCGCGCGTCGTAACTGGGCGAATGCAGACCAGCCGTGTACATGGGCTGATGCATGGCCACGATCTTCACGGGCTCCTTCGCGGCGGCGAGCGTGCGCGTGAGCCATGCACGCTGCGTGCGCGATGTGGGGTCATTCCCGTTCAGCGAGATGAACCGCGTGCTGCCGTCGCTGTAGGCGAAGTACTTCTTTGTCGAGCCGAGCACGGTGGATGTGGAGGTGCCACCAAGATCGTGGTTGCCCCAGGTGGCCTTCCACGTCACGCCCTGTGCCAGCAGGCAGGCCATGGGCCGGTAGTAGTCGCCGTCATTGGCCACGCCGTCGGGCGAATAGAAGTTGTCACCCACGGTCATCACGAACTTGGCGGGGTTGGCCGCATTACTCGCGCACATTGCCTTTGCCACATCGGCCTGCTGGGTGCTGCCCGCACCCCAATCACCCAATACCAGGAAGTGGGTTGACACGGGTGCCGGTGTCTGCGCCGAGGCGATGGCCACGGGTGCCAGCATGGCGGCGGCCAGCGTGAGTGCGGCGATTCGGTTCATGCGCCAGATGCTGACAGCACCGCCCGGGGCCGCGGCGCGACCGGGGTCGCCACGGAACCGGTCAGGCGGCGGCGTCATCCACTGCCGCGCGGGGTGCCACGGTGGCGCGCAGGCGATCACGTGCGGCGTCGAGGGCGCGAACGGTGTCGGTGTGCGCATGCGCCTGTGAAACCGGGGGCGCATCGTCGTCGCGGCGGGTACGCACGATGGCTGCGCCAACTGCCGCTGCGGCCGTAACTGATGCAAGCCCGATGAATGTCCTTGCCATGTGCGCGATGCTAAACATGGGCCCCGGCGGCACTGCTGTGACGCCGCTGTGCGCATGCCCGCACGGATGCGCGTGATCGGCCACAGGGCACTGGTATAGTCTCCCGCCTGCCCGCGGGCGGACGGGTGCCCTGTGCACCATCCCGTTTCCGCAGCAGCCCACATGAGAACCAGCCCGGAGGACCGGCGATTCACCCGTACCAGATCATGATGATCCTCAGCACCGAGGCCGATGGCGAGCAGCACGGGGAGATCATCTCCCGTGTGAGCACGCTCATCGACGAGGCCGGCGGTACCGTGGACGATGTCGCCGAGTGGGGCCGTCGCCCCATCGCCTATCCCGTGCGCAAGCAGACTGACGGCGTGTACGTCATCGTCACGTGCCAGGCCGAGCCTGCCGCGATCGACGAGGTCTGCCGCATCCTTTCCATCAGCAAGGAAGTGGTGCTGCGGGCCATGCCGTTCCGTCTGTCGGACGCCGAGCTTGAGGCCGCCAAGGCCAACGGCGTTCCGCTTCCGGTTGACGACCGCCCCGCCGAGGAGCGCCCCCGTGGCGGACGCGGTGGACGCGGTGGTGGCGCCGGTGGCGGCCGTCGCCGCGACCGGGACCGCTAGGAGCTCCCGATGGCCGCAGACCTCAACCGCGTCACCCTCGTCGGTCGCCTCACCCGCGACCCCGAGGTGCGTCACCTCGCCAGCGGCGACCCGGTGTGCTCCATGCGCATCGCGGTGAACAGCCGTGGCCGCGGGGACGACGGTCAGTGGACCGACAAGCCCAACTTCTTCGACGTCACCGTCTTCGGCCGTCAGGCCGAGACCGTGTCCAACTACCTCAGCAAGGGGCGTCGCGTCGGTATCGACGGCCGCCTGCAGTGGAGGGAGTGGGAGGCGAAGGAAGGCGGCAAGCGTCAGAGCGTGGAGGTCGTCGCCAACGACGTCTTCTTCCTCGACAACCGCACCGACGGCGAGGGTGGTGGTGGCAGTGGTGGCGGTTGGTCCGCCCAGGCAACCCCGGCCACGCCCGGCGGCGATCTGCCGGTTGACACCAGCGACCTTTCCTCACCGGCCCCGGCACCCGCCGGGGACGACGACATCCCTTTCTAGGAAGACACGATGCAGGCGATCCTTCTTGAAGACATCCGCGGCCTCGGCAATGCCGGATCCGTGGTCACCGTGGCCCGTGGCTACATGCGCAACTACCTCGAGCCCCGCAGGCTTGCCGAGGTCGCCACCGCGGCGCGCATTGCCGAGGTGCAGCGCACCACCGAGCAGCGCGCAGCAGCGCGTGCCAAGCAGGCTGCGGAGGCCGTTGAGCTCGCCGACCTCCTGGGTCGCACGATCCTCACGCTCAAGGCCAAGGCTGGCGCTGACGGCCGTCTGTTCGGCTCCATCACGTCGGGTGACGTGTCGGAGGCCATCTTCGAGGCACGTGGCGTGCGTATTGACCGTCGCCACATCTCGGTTGACCCTCCCATCCGCGCGGCCGGCACCTACGTGGTTCCCGTGGATCTGGGCGAGGGTGGCATCACCGAGGTCAAGACGATCGTCAGCCCGCTCACCGATAACGAGTAGGCGGAAGTGGGCTCCGACACCGGAGCACTGACCCGGACCGGAAGCAGCCTGCCGGCATCGGCCAGCGGCCACATCCCGCCGCCGCAGAACCAGGAGGCCGAGCAGTTCCTCCTGGCGTCGCTCATCGACGTGGGCGGCAACGTTGCCGAGGCCATGGCCTTTGTGAGCGTGGACGACTTCTACCGCGAGGGGCACCGTCGAATCTTTCAGGGCGTGTCCGACCTGTTTCAGGTCGGTGAGCCCATCGAGCCCATCACGGTCATTGAACAACTGACCAAGTCGGGCGACCTCGAAATGGCCGGCGGTCGTGACGCGGTGCTCGATCTGATGGCCACGCCGTACATCGCCGCGTCGTACCGCACGTATGCCGAGCTCGTACGCGATGCCGCCACCCAGCGGCGCCTGCTGCAGATCGGGCAGGAGATCGAGAGCATCGTCGCCGAGCGCGAGGGTGAGACGCACCACATGGTGCAGCGCGCCGAGAACCTGGTGTACGACCTCACGAAAAAGCGCACCCGTGGCGACTTCGTGGGCACCAGCGACCTGGTGATGCGCAGCATGGAGCGGCTGGTGGCCGCCAGCGATCAGGGCAGCGAGGTCACGGGGCTGCCCACCGGATTTGAGGACCTCGACAAGCTGACCGGTGGGTTTCGCGACGGCAACCTCATCGTGGTGGCCGCCCGGCCGTCGATGGGCAAGACCGCACTCGCCCTGTGCATGGCCGAGCACGTGGCGCTGGCCGAAGCAAAGACCGTCGCGATGTTCAGCCTGGAGATGAGCGGCGAGGAACTGACCCAGCGACTTCTGTGCTCGGTGGCAATGGTTGATGCGTCGCGCATGCGAAGCGGCCGTCTTTCGCCCGACGACTGGCCGCGTGTGAGCCAGGCCGCAGACCGCCTGAGCAAGGCCAATATCTTCATCGACGACTCCGAGGGCATGACCGTTGCCGAGATGCGCACGAAGGCGCGTCGCCTCAAGGCCCAGCACGGCCTGGGCCTGGTGATCGTGGACTACATCCAGCTGATGGAGGGCGCCCCGAATCTGCGGCGGCGGGATGAGAACCGCGTGCAAGAGATATCGGCCATCTCGCGTGGGCTCAAGATGATGGCGCGCGACCTCGAGGTGCCCATCATCGTGGTGTCACAGCTGAACCGGTCGCCTGATGCCCGTAACGACAAGCGCCCGATGCTCTCCGACCTGCGTGAGTCGGGCGCCATCGAGCAGGACGCCGACATGGTGCTCTTGATCTACCGCGACGACTACTACGAGCCCGACAGCGAGAGCAAGGGCATCGCCGAGGTGAACGTTGCCAAGCACCGTAATGGCCCGACCGACCGCGTGAAGCTGGCATTCATGGGCACGTATGCCAAGTTCGCCAGCCTCGCCAAGGATCACGACCGCTAGATCGGGCCGAGGGGTGTGGCGCCCGGTCCCCATCAGGGACTGGCGGTATTCACACATTCCTGTTTGGGCGGTCGCCCGGCATCGATATCCCATTGCAGCGCGGTTTTCGTTCCTTCTCTGCCCATGGGTCTGTGCGCGCAGCACAATGGGGGTTGCGGTCATCCGAGATCCCCCGTAGGTTGCACCTCGCGCGCTGGAGTACCCGCGGACTTCACCGCATGTGGCGCGCCTTCCCCGCAGTCAACGCAGGAGCCCTGGATCCGGATACGCCCGTTCTCGAGCAACGCACGCACGCGCAATCGCGCCATCGCGCTCGTTCTCGGAATCTCGCTTTCGCTCGTCGGAGGCGATGCACTTCTCGCGTCGACCGCGCCGACGACGCTCCCCGGACCCTCCCCCCAGGCATCACAGCCCACCGTGGGCACTGGTGTGCCAACGCCTCCCGTGCCCACCGCCACCACCGCCACACCAGTGGCCACGTCGCTCATCGCACCGGGTGCCCGCAGTTCGCTGGTGGTCTCGCTGCAGCGGCGCCTGCGCGTAAATGGTGTGACCGTGAAGGTCACGGGCACCTACGACGCCAGCACCCGGGCAGGTGTACGTGCCCTGCAGCGCAAGCTCGGCCTGCCCGCCACGGGCATCGTGGACACCACGCTGCTTCAGACCATCGGCGTGAAGGTGCGAAGCGTGGCCGGCAGCACCGCACCGGTGGTGCTGCCCGACCCCGCGGCCAACGCCGCGGTGGTGCCGATCGCACTGTCCCTGCTGGGCATTCCCTACCGCGCTGCCGGTGCCACACCAGCCGGCTTCGACTGCTCAGGATTTGTGTCGTACATCTACGCGCAGATCGGCAAGTCGGTGCCGCACTACACGGTGGACATCTGGAATCAGTTCACCAAGGTGCCCCTCGACCAGCTGGCCCCCGGCGATCTGCTGCTCATGGATGGCCTGGGCCACGTGGGCGTGTACATCGGCGATGGCAACTTCGTGCACTCGCCCAAGACCGGCGATGTGGTGAAGGTGACGTCGCTCGGCAGCCGTATGGACGATTACATCGGAGCCGTGCGGCCCTAAGCGCCCGCGAAGTCACCTAGGATGCAACCGTGGTTTGTCCGGCCCGCGTCATGGCGGGCCGTGTCATGCATGGACCCAAACCGAGAAGGACGCACATGCCGGCGACGGTAGTGATCGGCGCCCAGTGGGGCGATGAGGGCAAAGGCAAGGTCATTGATCGTCTGGCCGAGCGCAGCGACGTTGTCGCGCGCTACCAGGGCGGCAATAACGCCGGGCACACGATCGTGGCCGGCGACCAGACGTATGCGCTGCACCTCATCCCGAGCGGAATCCTGTACCCGACGACGCTCTGCATCATCGGTAACGGCGTGGTGGTGGATCCGTTCGTGCTCGTGCGCGAACTCGACCAACTGGAAGAGCGCGGGGTTGACACCAGCAACCTGCGTATCTCGGGCGCGGCGCATCTGATCATGCCGTACCACGTGGAGATGGACACCCAGAGCGAGATCCGCCTGGGCAAGCTCTCCATCGGCACAACCCGGCGTGGAATCGGTCCGGCCTACATGGACAAGGCCGCGCGCATCGGCATCCGCGTGCAGGACCTACTGGACGACAGCATTCTGCGGCGCAAGATTGCCCTCGCGCTCGACACCAAGAACGACATCCTCGAGAAGATCTACGGCGAGCCGCGTCTCGACGCCGACGCCGTTGCCGATCAGGTGCTGGCCGTTGCCCCGCGCATCGCCCCCTACATCGCCGATACCTCGCTCATCCTCGATACGGCGATTCGCGATGGCAAGACGGTGCTGTTTGAGGGCGCGCAGGGCACCCTGCTCGACATCGACCACGGCACCTACCCATTTGTGACTTCAAGCAACCCCACCGCCGGTGCCGCCTGTACCGGTACGGGCGTGGGCCCCACTCGCATTGATCACGTGTTGGGCATCAGCAAGGCGTACACCACCCGCGTGGGCGAGGGGCCCTTCCCCACCGAGATTGACGACGCCGCCGGCAGGCACATGGCCGAGGTGGGCCACGAGGTGGGCACCACCACCGGGCGGGCACGCCGCTGTGGCTGGCTCGACTTGGTGGCGCTGCGCTACGCCGTGCGCGTGAACGGCATGACCCAGCTGGGCCTCACCAAGCTGGACGTGCTCTCCGGCCTGCCCGAGGTACAGCTGTGCACGGCGTACACCAAGCCCGATGGCGAGGTGAGCGCCGACTTCCCGTGGCACCAGAGCGACTTCCACGGCTGCACGCCCATCTACGAAACCCTCGAGGGCTGGGACGAGGACATCGTGGGCGTGAAGAACCTGGACGACCTGCCGCCGAGGGCCCGCGCCTACGTGGACCGCATCGCGCAGTTCACGGGCGTGCCAATCACCCTCATCGGCACCGGCCAAGGCCGGCACGAGGTCATCGACTCTGTGGAGCTGTAGGCGCTAGAGGTAGCCGGCCAGCAGGCCGATCGACCACGCCAAGGCGGCGAGGCCACCGGCCCAGCACGAGAAGGCCATCGGGTGGTAGCGGCCCTCCTTGCGCAGCCAGAAGAAGTGCGCGCCCGAGATGATGAAGGCCCCGAGGCCAACCCAGAATGCGGGCCAGGGGTTGTCGCCGGTGACCGAGTAGACGATCAGCACGATATAGGCGGCCGCGTTGATCGCCCAGATGGCGTAGACGGAGTCGGGGGGCGAGCCGACGTTGCTTTGAGAGGTAGTCATGCGCGCAAGGCTACGCCTGCGGGCACGGCCTTGGCCTCCAGCGGGCGCTACGGGCGCAGCCGCGTACCCCGGTGAAACATCCTTATGGCCAACACGGTGAGCACCCCGGCCACCACGGCAGCCACCACCACACTGAGCCACACCGCACTCTCATGCGTGCCGGTCACTCCTCCGCGCTCGGCGTCCACGAGGTAGTAGATGGGGTCGAGCAAGGTGAGGGTGCGCCAGGGCTCGGACAACGCGTCGACCGAGTAGAAGACCCCGCCGAGCAGTGCGAGTGGCGAGATGATCAGCGCAGCAACGAATGCCTGCTGGTCGAATGAGTCGGCCCAGATTCCGGTCATCACACCAAGGGCGCTGAAGATGACGCCGGTGAGGATGAGCACCACGATCGCCAGCAGCCAGTTCTCCACCCCGGGCACGAACGGCAGACCGCAGGCGGCAACCAGCACGGCGGAGATCCATCCCCGGTAGAGCCCGCCCGACATGTACGACCACACCACCTCGGCAGGTCGAAGCGGTGAGGTGAGCACGTCGTCGATGTACCCCTCATTGCGCGCCTGGTACAGGCTGGTGGACGCGTTGGCGAAGGCCTGCCCGGCCACGGTCATGACCAGAAGGCCGGGGAGGATGAACCACAGGTAGGGGATGCCGGCGACATCGCGCAACTTGCCGCCGAGCGCCCCACCGAACACCACCATGAAGAGCACGGCGCCAACAACCGGCGGCATGATCGTCTGGCTCCACAGCTTGGTGACCCGACGCACCTCCCGACCGGACAGCGCAAGGGTCCCGCGGCGAGACGCGGCACGAAGCTGCGCGCGTTGATCCTGTTCTGTCACGGCGACTGACCCCCATGAGGGCCTGACCCAGCGGGGGGACTGACCCCGAAAAGGGCCCATTCGCCCAGCGCAAGGGCTTCCCAGACGGACACGGCACAAAGTCGCGCGCTTTCACCCAGTTCTGTCACGGCGACTGACCCCCAAGGGGGTCTGACCCCATGGGGGGTCTGACCCCGGGGGGGGTCTGACCCCGGGCTTCGCGGTTTTCCTGCATTGCTGCCATGTAGGCGTCCTCCAGGCGGGCAGCACCGAACCGGCTCATGATCTCCGGAACCGTCCCCTCCACGATGATGCGGCCCTCGCGGATCATCGCGATTTCCCCGCAGAGGGCCTCGGCCTCTTCCAGGTAATGCGTGGTGAGCAGCACCGTGGTGCCCTCCTCCCTGTGGATGCGTGACAGGTACTGCCACAGGTCGTGGCGCAGCTCCAGATCAACGCCGGCGGTGGGCTCATCGAGAATCGCCAGGCGGGGGCGGTGCACCAGGGCGCGGGCGATGAGGAGGCGGCGGCGCATGCCACCCGACAGCCGGTTGGGCCGGCTTCCCGCCTTGTTCTCCAGATCGAAGCTGACGAGCAACTCGTCGGCGCGCTCGATGGCGTCGGCCTTGCTCATGCCGAAGTACCGGCCATGGAACGAAAGGACATCACGCGCTGTGAGGAAGCGGTCGAGGTGCACCTCCTGCGGGGCGAGCCCCACCATGGTGCGCGCAAGGCGGTGATCGCTCACCGCGTCGTGCCCGAACACCTTCACATGCCCGGCGGGGCCGCGCACCAGCCCGGTGATGATGCCGATGAGCGTGCTCTTGCCCGAACCATTTGGCCCGAGCAGGCCGTGGAAGCCACCGGCCGGCACCGTGAGCGACAGATCGTCGAGGGCAAGTGTGCCGTCGTCGTACACCTTGGTGAGACCCGTGATCTCGAGCGCGGGAGGCTCTGCCGCGACATCGTGGGGACTGGTGATTGGCACGTGGCGCACGGTAGCCGTCATCGATGGTCGAATGGGAGGGGCTCGGCACCGGCAGGCGTGGGCGCGATGGGTAGAGTGGCCCCGTGGCGCGCCGAGCACTTGTGGTGGGGAGCGGGGGACGCGAGCACGCGCTGGTGCGCGCGCTTGCGAGGACTGGTTGGACGGTTTTCGCGGCACCGGGCAACCCGGGCATTGCGACCATCGCCGATGCCCGCCCCGTCGGCATGCATGACCACGCAGGCATGGTGGACCTGGTGCTGGGTGAGGACATCGACCTGGTGATCATCGGTCCGGAGGCCCCGCTCGTGGCCGGTCTGGCCGACGTGCTTCGCGTCGCCGGCGCCGCGGTGCTTGGCCCGTCCGCCGAGGCCGCGCGCCTTGAGGGCAGCAAGGCATTCGCCAAGGAAATTATGCTGGCCTCCGGCGTCCCCACAGCGCGGTCAATGACCGTGACCGACGTGGACTCAGGAATGGCGGCCGTGGCTGAGTACGGCACGCCCGTCGCCATCAAGGCCGATGGACTTGCCGCGGGCAAGGGCGTGGTCATCGCACAGGACGAGGCCGAAGCCCGTGCGGCTCTGGTGATGATGCTCGAGGATGCGGTGTTCGGTGATGCCGGCCTCACCGTGCTGGTGGAGGAGGGCCTCGTGGGCCCTGAGGTGTCGCTCCTGGCCATAAGCGACGGCGTGGCGGTCGCACGCTTTCCTGCTGCCCGCGACTACAAGCCGATCGGCGAGGGCAACACCGGCCCCAATACTGGCGGCATGGGATCGGTCTCTCCCATCCCCGACATCCCCGACCACCTGGCCGACGAACTGGTGGAGGCCGTGCACCGGCCCGTCATCCGCGAGATGCACCGCCGTGGCATTCCGTTCAACGGTGTGCTGTACGCCGGCATCATGATGACCCCGACCGGCCCCAAGGTGCTGGAGTTCAACGTGCGGTTTGGTGACCCCGAGACGCAGGCCCTGCTGCCACGCGTGGAGGGCGACCTGGGGGACATCCTGCTGGCCGCGGCCAGCGGTGGGCTGGCCGACTCGCCTGTGGCGGCGAGCGGCGAGGCCTCGGTGGCAGTAGTGCTGGCCGCCGCCAACTACCCGGGCGACCCGCGCACGGGTGATGTGATCACCGGCATTGACGATGCGCTGGCCACCGGGGCCGATGTATTTCAGGCCGGCACGGCGCTGAACGCCGAGGGCGAACTGGTGACCGCCGGCGGCCGTGTGCTCGCAGTGCAGGCCCGTGGCGTGACGGTGGAGATCGCGCGTGAGCGCGCCTACGCCGGGGCGGACCTGGTCAACTTCGACGGCAAGCAGATGCGACGTGACATCGCCGCAGGGATGGACGGCTCCTAGCCAGAGATCTCCTGGCGCGCGCGTTGACGCCGGGCAAAGTCCCGCGCCGTTGACATGGGCCAAATGCAGCGGGGCAGCGTTGAGTTCGAAATGGGCTCAGAGGCGGCACAATGCGTGTGAAAGTCCGGTGTCGCACGGTGTTACACTGTCCCCATGCCAACCACAAAGCCACGTCATGCCGTCACCGAAACCGGCGCCGTCGCTCAGGCGCTCGCTGAGTTGCGAGCCGAGCCCGGTGGCGAGGACGTGCCGATCTCGGAGCTGGTCGTCATCGGGGCGCGGACGCTGGCCGCCGAGAAGCGGGCCGATCGACAGGCAAGCCACGCACTCCGCGCCATGCTGGCCGAGCGGGTCCTGGCCGGCGGGCCGGCGCTGGGCGACCCAGTAGCGGCCGATGAGGTGCGACGGACCGGCTGGGCCCGCGAGGCGTGAACGAGCGCTACTTGCTGGATAACTCGGCGTGGTCCCGGCTGTTCCACCCGGCGCTTCCGCTTCACCGGCGGAGTGAAGTGGCCGAGGCCATCCGGGCTGGTCGGGTACACGTATGCCTGCCGTTCCTGTTGGAGGCCGGCTACTCGGCGCGCAACCTGGACGACTACCGGGACATCACGCGGGCCTTGCACGGGTTGCCGAATGCCGCGGTGGATGAGGCGATCGAGGCGCGCGCGGTTCAAATGCAGGGCGACCTCGTTGCCTGCGGCCATCATCGACTGCCACCTGCCGACCTGCTGATCGCGGCCATTGCCGAGCGTCACGCGCTTACCGTGCTGCACTGCGACAAGGACTTCGACGTAATCCGCGACAAGACGTCGGCAGTGATCAGCGCCGAGTGGCTGGCACCCCCCGACACCTTCTCGTGAGCCCTGCCGCGACGGGGGACCCCGTTGGTAGGGTGGCCCTCGTTACCGCGACGGAAATGGACGCATGATCCCGAGGTATTCGCGGCCCGAGATGGCCGCCATCTGGACGGAACACGCCAAGCTGCAGCGCTGGCTCGACGTCGAGCTCGCCGTGTGCCGTGCGTGGTGCCGTCGTGGGGTCATCCCCGCCGACGATCTGGCGCAGATCGAGGCGAAGGCCGCCTTCTCGGTGGAGCGCACGCTCGAGATCGAGAAGACCACCAATCACGACGTGGTGGCGTTTCTCACCAACGTCAGCGAGAACATCGGCCCCGCAAGCCGCTGGGTGCACTACGGCATGACCAGCAGCGACGTGCTGGACACCGGGCTGGCGCTGGCCATGGTGCAGAGCGGCACGCTGCTGGTGGCCGCGCAGGCCGAACTCACCCAGGCGCTGAAGGCCCGGGCGCTTGAGCACCGCGACACCCTGTGTGTGGGGCGCACCCACGGTGTGCACGCCGAGCCCACCACGTTTGGCCTGCGCCTCGCCGGCTTCGCGCTGGAAAGCCGCCGCAACGAGGAGCGCCTCAAGCGCGCGCACGAGCAGATCGCCTACGGCAAGCTGAGCGGTGCGGTTGGCACCTACGCCATGCTCGACCCGGGCATCGAGGCCGAGGTGATGGACGAGCTGGGCCTCAAGTGCGAGCCCATCGCCACTCAGGTGATCCCGCGTGACCGCCACGCCGAGGTCGTCACCCAGATGGCCCTGGCGGCGTCCAGCCTGGAACGCCTCGCGGTGGAAATACGCCACCTGCAGCGCACCGAGGTACGCGAGGCCGAAGAGGCCTTCGGTAAGGGGCAGAAGGGCTCGTCGGCCATGCCGCACAAGCGCAACCCCATCACCGCCGAGCGCATCACTGGCCTGGCGCGCGTCATTCGCAGCAACTCGATCGCGGCCCTTGAGGACGTCGCCCTGTGGCACGAGCGCGACATTTCGCACTCGTCGGTAGAGCGGGTCATCCTCCCCGACTCCTACACGCTGCTCGACTACCTGCTGGCCACGAGCACCAAGCTCATCGAGGGGCTACTCGTGCGCCCCGAGCGCATGAAGCAGGTGCTCGACTCCTCATACGGCCTTGTGTACAGCCAGCGAGTGCTGCTGGGGCTGGTGGAGGAGGGCCTCACTCGTGAGGAGGCCTACGCCGCCGTGCAGCGCAATGCCATGGTCGCCTGGGACACCGGTACGCCTCTGCGCGAGTTGCTGGGCAACGACGACGACGTGACCGGAAAGATCAGCCCCGAGCGCCTCGACTCGCTGTTTGACCCATCGCACCACCTGCGCCACATGGACGACCTGATGGCGAGGGTCGAGGCACTGTGAGCCTGATCCTCCGGGGGAAGGTCCGGGAGGTTCATGATGTCGGCGATGGCCGTCTGGTGATTGTCACCAGCGACCGAATCTCGGCCTACGACGTCATCATGCCCACCGAGATCCCCGGCAAGGGGCAGGTGCTCACCGGCCTCAGCGTGCACTGGTTTGCCCGTATGGCCGATCTGGTGCCCAACCACCTGTTGGGCTGGCGGCTGTCGGAGATGCCGGATGGCTGGCGTCGCAAGGAACTCGCAGGGCGCGTGATGCTGGTGAGGGCGCTCGACATGCTGCCCGTGGAGTGCGTGGTGCGCGGGTACCTCATCGGCAGCGGCTGGCGCGACTATCAGGCGACCGGGGCCACCAGTGGGGTCGCCCTGCCCGAGGGGCTGGAGCAGGCCGGGCGGCTTCCGGAGCCCATCTTCACTCCCGCCGGTAAAGCCGCCGTGGGGGAGCACGACGAGAACATCACCATGGCTGATGTGGTGGCTGCGGTTGGGCCGGGCCTGGCGGCAGAGGCTGAGCGGGTGTCGCTTGCGGTGTACGAGCGGGCGGCTGCTGATTGCCGTGAGGCCGGGATCATCCTTGCGGACACCAAGTTTGAGATGGGGGTTTTGCGGG
>Ga0194057_10000951_pt1 | contig 14876 bp, 17 predicted proteins | sample SepL4415m_MetaG_FD_155474 | JGI IMG/M metagenome (GOLD analysis project Ga0194057, IMG submission 155474) | Anoxic zone freshwater microbial communities from boreal shield lake in IISD Experimental Lakes Area, Ontario, Canada - Sep2016-L442-15m | ecosystem: Environmental > Aquatic > Freshwater... | reverse complement strand
ATGCTGCAGAGCACAGCCCAGCACGGCTGGGCCGCCTCTGCGTGCCGTTCGCGTCAGTGAACGGCGAAGCCGCCGAGAGCGTCGCCAGCGGCGCTACATCGGTGAGCGCATCAGCACCAGGTCGGAGGAGTGATCAGCATGGAGAAGGTTCTCATTGTCGGCGCGAACGGTCTCTTGGGGCGCAACATCGTGACCGTCCTCGGCGAGAGCGCGGAGGTCGTGGAGGCGTCACGGTCGGGTTCCTCCGAGATCGTGGACATCACCGACCCCCGCTCGATCGAGCAGCTCTTCGCGCGCATCGGAGAGGTCGACGCCGTCATCTGCGTCGCCGGGATGGTCCCCTTCCTGCCGTGGTCGGATGCGACCGGCGACGACTGGGCCACGGGGCTCGCGAGCAAGCTCATGGGGCAGGTGAACCTGGTCCGCATCGGTGCGCCGTTCGTCCGCGACGGCGGGGCGATGATCCTCACGACTGGCGTGCTGAGTGACCACCCGATCCCGGGCAGCTGCATCGTCACGACGGTCAACTCGGCCGTGGACGGGTTCGTGCGCGCGGCCGCCATCGAAGTCGGAAGAGGCGTGCGTGTCATGGCCGTCTCACCGGGCTGGATCAGCGAGACCATGGAGGCCATGGGGATGGACTCGTCTGCCGGCCTGCCGGCCGCCGAGGTGGCTCGTGTCTACGCCCGGCTTCTCGACGAGGACGTGACCGGCTGCAGCGTGGTGGCCGCGAAGGGCATGTGAGGCGCCGGTGACCTGAAGCCGCTTGGCTGCCTCCTCGAGCCTTCGGCGAGCCTCGAGAAAGGACCTGCTCGCTCCTCCGGACTACGTCCAGCAGATCATGGCGTCTACGTGCTGCACGCGTTCCAGAAGAAGTCCAAGCGTGGCAGCGCGATGCCCAAGCAAGACATGGAGCTCATCCGCAACCGCCTCGAGATGGCGCGGCAGCTCCGCGAGCAGCGGCGGGATACTGGCGAAGGAGAGCTGAGATGACGGACAAGGGAATCGACTACGAGGTCAGCTCCGGGAACGTGTTCGCGGACCTCGGCCTGCCGCACTCGGACGAGCTTCTGGCGAAAGCGGCGCTCGCGCACCAGATCACCAGCATCGCGTCACACCGGCATCTGACGCAGTCGCAGACCGCGGCCATCCTCGGCACGACCCAGCCCAAGGTGTCTGATCTGTTCGCCGGCAAGCTCGCGGGCTTCTCGATGGAACGGCTCATGCGGTATCTGAACGAGCTCGACCGCGACGTGCGGATCGTCGTGACGCCAAAGCCGCGAAGCCGCAGCAAGGCGACAACGAGCGTGACCACGGGGCCCGCGCCTCGTACTCGGGCGGCAAGCGGCTAGACTGAGAGCTGTTCGGGAGGGGCCCAACAACGGGATCAACGCGACTCGCCTCGCTCGCGCGTTATCCCGTGAACGTTGGGCAGACACAGAGGCACGGCGCGCGGATGCCAGGCAGGATCGAGCATGAAGACGAGGTCGAGTACAATGCTTCCATGAAGATCCGCGTCTACACGGACGCCTCGGTCCTCGGTGGCTGCGAGGACGAAGAGTTCGCCGAGCACTCGGTGCGGCTGATGGAGGGCTTCGTCAGAGGCGAACATGTCCTGGTCCTGTCCAACCTGACGGTCCAGGAGCTCGCTGCGGCGCCAGCCGAGGTCCGCAGGCGACTTGCCGCCGTGCCTGAGGCGCACATCGAGACGCTCCAACTCGATGCGGAGGCCAGGGTGCTTGCGGAGGCATACATTGCGGCCGGCGTCCTCACAGCCAGGATGCGGGCCGATGCCCAGCACATCGCCATCGCTACCGTGGCCCACGTTGACGTACTGGTGAGCTGGAACTTCAAGCACATCGTCAATCTGCAACGCATCCACGGCTACAACTCCGTCAACCTGCGCAAGGGTTACCCCATGATGGAAATACGAACGCCGCGAGAGGTGCTGTCAGATGAATAGGACCGAGAAGAAGTTCGACGCGGTCGCGATGATGCGATCGGCCCGAGACAAGATCTCCACGGAGATCAAGGGGATGACATTGGAGGAAGAGCTGAGGTGGCTCGCAGCGCAGGAGCTCAATGATCCGTTCTTGAGGCGCCTTCGAGAACGTGCTGCCCAACAAGCCGATGCCGCGGACCGGCCTTCGGCCGGCCGCTGATCGGCGACGAAGCGCACACCAAAGACGGTCGCCATATCCGCCTACCTCGAGCCATCGCCGAAGAACCGGAAGAGCTTTCGCCCATGCGATCCCGCCTTGTGTGACAAGCTCGGCAAGCTGGTGTGGGAGGGCAGGCGTGCCGTCTCCTCCGTCGCCGAGAGCTCGCTGCTTCCACGAGGGACCGTCTAGGTCCCCGCGCGTGGTGCCGGCTGCGGACATGCTCGGGCCGGCTGTCGTCGCCATGTCGACCAGAGTGAGAGCATCATTCCGACCGACCTTCGGGAGGATCCGCTGATGAGCCGGTCGCGTCTTCGACACCCAGTGCCCCCGAAGAGACGTCCTTGGCGCCGAGCGGGCCGGCGCGCGGGCCGGCGTGCGGCTCCGCTCTTGGCCGTTCTGGGCCTCATCGCGGTGGTCGCAGGCTGTGGCTCGCCGGCTGCGTACCTGTCTCCGAGCCCCACGACGGGCTTCCCGTCCAGCCCGGCGGCGACCCCTGCCGCCAGTGCTGCTGCGGGCGTCAGGCAGATCCCCGTCGGAGTCGGTACTCCGCCGCTCAAGGGAACGCTCACGCTTCCCGCCGGCAAAGGCCCCTTCCCCGCCGTGGTGCTGGTCTCCGGGTCGGGGCCGGGCGACCAGGACGAGACGGTCGGACCCAACAAACCGTTCCTGGACATCGCCCTCGGTCTGGCCACACGGGGGATCGCCACCGTGCGCTACGACAAGCGCACCCGCGACTACCCGCAGAGCATCGAGCCACAGACCTTCACGATGACGCAGGAGTACGTGCCCGACGCGCTCGCGGCGATCAGCCTCCTGGAGCGCCAGCCGGCCGTGGACCCCCGCCTGATCTTCGTGCTCGGCCACTCGCAAGGCGGCACGTACGCCCCGCTGATCGCCAAGCAGGCGCCGGCGGTGGCCGGGGTCATCCTGCTCGCCGCCGGCGCCGAGCCTCTCGGCGCGGCGATGGTGCGTCAGCTGCGCTACCTTGCCACGCTTCCTGGCACGACCGGCTTGCAGGCCAAGGCGCAACTGCCCGAGGTGGAGCGCATCGCCGCGCTGATCGACAACCCCGCCGCGCTCCGCAAGGAGAGCCCGGGGACGGTGCTCCTCGGTGGGGTTGGACCCATCTACTTCCTGAGCGGGCTCAGCTACGACGAGGTGGCGACGGCCCGGTCGATCCCGCAACCGCTGCTGCTTCTGCAGGGAGACCGCGACTACCAGGTCACCGTGGCGAACGATCTGGACGTATGGCTGCAAGGCCTCATGGGGCGGAAAGGCGTGACTGTCGTGCAGTTCCCGAAGGCGGATCACCTCTTCCTCGACGGCAGCGGAGCGCCCACGCCGCTCCAGTACCACAAGCCGGGCCACGTCGGTCGAAAGGTGATCGGTACGATCGGCTCATGGATCGACAGGGTCAAGAACGCCTCGGTGGACTGAGTAACGCCGCCGGAAGCTTGTCCAAAGCGGCGCCCGACCTCCTTCCGTGGGTTGGTGAGTCGTCCGCGTTGGTCCCCCCGGCGATGTGCCGGGATTCTTTGCGCATCACCCTCTCTCAGCCTGCATTCGGCGCCTGCGACGCAAGAGCATCGTCAGGGAGGGAATTGCTTTTCTTAATGGCATAATTGACTTTATCAATTCATTGAGGTACTCTCTGGTTGTCTTGTGAGCGAGAGTGGAGTACGACATGACGAATGATTGGCACGAGCTGACCGATCTCACCGAAGGCCGACGCTTCCTGGTGACCAAGGTGCGCATGGACTCCGGCATCTCGATCCAAGGCGAGTTCGAGCTGCCGCCGCTGGCCCGCCTGCGCTACGAGGACCAGGTGTTCGTCAGCGAGTTCGTGCGCGGCCACGGCTCCATCAAGGACATGGAGAAGGCCTTCGGCATCAGCTACCCGACGGTCAAGAACCGCCTGAACCGCATCATCGACCAGCTGCAGCTCGTCGAGGTCACGGCCTCCCCCGCCGGGGGCGACGCCCTCGACCTTCTCGAGCGCGGCGAGATCTCGGCGGACGAGGCGGCCGGGAGGCTCCGGCGATGAACCTCCCGCCGATGATCCTCAACCTGAGGGTCGTGTCGCCTCAGCGGCGCCCCGTCCACCTGTGGCTGCCGCTGTTCCTGCTGTGGCCCTTTGCTCTGGTGCTCGGCGTCCTCGCGCTGTTGGTCGCGATCGTCGCCGACGGCGTGCTGTTCCTGCGCGGCCGGCGCTACCACCACTACACCATCCTGCTGGCCCGCTCGTTCGCCGTGCTTGGCGAGACACGCGGGACGGTCATCCGCTTCAGCAACCAGAAGACGGCCGTCGACATGACGGTCCATTGAAAAGGGGTGTTGATCATGAGTGAGGAACGCAGCCGGATCCTGACCCTGCTCGCCGGGGGCAAGATCACCGCCGAGGAGGCCGAGCGCCTGCTCGACGCGCTCGACGCGAGCGCAAGCGGCAGTACAACGTCGGCCGGGCCGGCGATCCAGGGTGACCCGGAACCGCTGATCGCGGCGCTGCCGAAGTACCTCTACGTCAAGGTCCTCGCCGCGAACGGCGACAACGTGGACGTCAAGATCCCCATCGTGCTCGTGCGCTCGGGACTCAAGCTCACGTCGCTCATCCCTCCGCTGGCGATGGACAAGATCAACGACTCGATGTCCGAGCACGGCATGTCCGTCGACTTCAGCAACTTCAAGCCCGAGGACATCGACGAGCTCATCGGGGGCCTGCGCGACATGGAGGTCAACGTGGACGCCAAGAACGGCGATACGGTGCGGGTGTACTGCGCGTAGCGGCCTGACTTCGGGATCACGCCGCCGTACCGCGAGCTGGTCCGCCGCCGCCCCCGGCCCCGGTGTACCGAATGGGCCTTTCGAGCAACGGTACATCCAACAGCCCCCGTCAGACGTACGTCCAACGGATCCGGGGCGATCGGTATGCGCCCGCCCGTCCCGGCGCGCCTGCCGCTCCGCCGCCTCGCGCCGCCCGGCCCCGGCCTGCCGCGCCGCACGCGCCGGGGCCGCGGGAGCCGTGGCGGCGGGGTAGTACTGTGAGGGAAGATAGGGAATTCCGGCGAATCCTTATCCTCCCCGGCGATCGAGCCTGCGAACGGCCGTACGCGGCCCGACAGTCAGGGAATCCTTATCTTCCCTTCTGGCGCTACCCCGCGCCGGGGTCGCCGCAGTCGCCGCGGCCGCCCGGCGGCGGCAGCGCTCTGCCGTCCTTCCGGTAGAGAGCGATCACCTCATCGACGATTCGGCGCAGCTCCACGAAGACCGCCAGCTCGTCGTCTCCGTGGCGCCCGCCATACACCAGACCTGGTGAGCGGCCCACGTAGCACCGATCCGCTTCGGACCACTCCACGATCTTCACGTACCTCGTGCTGTCCTTCATTTCGTCGCTTCCTCGATCGCGAGCTGTCCGCCGGCCTGGCTCGATCGTTCACTCTACCCGCCGGCGGTCCCGGATGCGCCAACGCCGACGGGTAGCGCCGCAGCGCGGCGCCACGCGCGGGGCCCAAGACCGTGAGAGCCGCTCTTGCGCACTTGGCGCGCCCACGATCGTCCTCGCCCGCCGGGCATTGTGCGGGGGTCACCTCCAGGTTACAGTCCCCGATGGGTGACGAGGAACGACCAAGGGGGGGCCATGGACCGCGCGCGCAAGCAGTCTCCGGCGGCGACGGGTGCGGACGCGTCGCGCACGCACCGTGGAGACCCCTCCGCCGGGCGTGGTCCGGACCACGGCAGCCAGCCTCCTCGCTCGCGACCGTCGCTCTCGGTGAGGTGGGGCACGTGGGTGGCCCGGCACAAATGGTGGGTGCTGGGGGCATGGCTCGTGCTGCTGGTCGTGGCCGGGCTGTCCTATCCGCACCTGATGTCCAACCTCTCCGCCCCCGACTACAGCGTGACCGGCTCCGACTCCGAAGAGGTCGCCAACCTCATCTCGGCCGACTTCACCACCATCGGCGCCGAGCAGGACATCATCGTCTTCGATTCGTCGAAGCTGAAGACCACCGACAAGGAGTACAAGGACGCCGTCGATCGCGTCGTGAAGGCTGTCAAGGACCACGAGGGCGTCGTCGCCGTCGTGAGCCCCTACGACCCGGGCTCCGACGCCCAGATCTCCGCGGACAAGCGCGCCGCCTTCGCGACCCTTGGCCTGAACGGCAGCGACAGGGAGCGGGCCGACCTTTCCACGGACCTTCAGGATGTGGTCGCGCAAGCTGTGGGCGCGGCGCCGGTCGACGCCTACCTGACGGGCTACTCGCAGTCCGCGAACGACACGACCGAGGTGGAGAACGCCGACGTCGAACGGGCGGAGTCCATCGGCATCCCGATCGCCCTGGCCGTCCTCGTCATCGCGCTCGCGGCGGTCGTCGCCGGCCTACTCCCGCTCATCGTGGCGCTCTTCAGCCTCACCTTCACCTTCGGGATCCTCTCGCTGCTGATCGCGTGGCGGCCGCTCGACTCGTTCCTGCTCTCCATTGTGACGATGGTCGGCGTCGGCATCTCCATCGACTACTCGCTGTTCATCCTCAGCCGTTATCGGGAGGAGCTCGTCAAGGCTCGCGACGCGGGCGACGCCGAGCCCGTGGTGACAGCCGTCGGCGTCGCCATGCGGACCAGCGGCCGGACGATCCTCTTCTCCGGCTCGATCGTCGCGATCTCGCTGTTCTCGCTGTTCGTGGTCAAGTCGCCGCTGTTCACCGGGATGGCGTTCGGGGCCGTGCTGGTCGTGATCTGCACGCTGCTCACGGCCTGGACGATGCTGCCGGCGCTGCTGGCGGCGCTGGGGCGCCGCGTCAACTGGCTGTCGCTGCCGAAGAAGTGGCAGCCGGCGGCGGACGTCGCGGGGGACGCCGGCAAGATCAGCGGCTGGGGCAGGTGGGCGCGCACCGTGCTCAAGCACCCGTGGCTGGCGCTCCCCGCGGTCGCCCTCCTCGTCCTGTTCGCCCTGCCCGTGGTCAACATGACGCTGGGCATCGACCTGGGCCTGGCGGCGATCTCCGACACGGCCACGGGCAAGGCCGAGGTCGTCCTCACGAGCGAGTTCAGCCCCGGCCTGCTCTCGCCGATCCAGATCCTCGCGTCCCATGAGGGCTCGGGGCAGCTCAGCCAATCCGACCTGACCGCCATCGACAAGCTCACGAAGTCGCTGGCGAAAGACGACCGCGTGGCGGCCGCGTACTCGATCGCGACCCTGCTTGAAGAGACGGTGGGCGATGTGTCCCCAGATGCTCTCAAACAGCTCGAGAAGGACAAGGCCGCGGCATCGACGGTCGCGCAGATGGTCAACGTGGACAACGGCTCCAACCGCACCATCATCACCGTCGTGACCAAGGCGCCCATCGACTCGACCGCCGCGACGGACCTGGTGCGCGACCTCCGCGACACCGTGATCCCGAAGTACGCGACGGCGTCCGGCCCCCAGATGCTCGTCGGCGGGGAGACGGCGCAGTTCGAGGATATCGGCAACGAGACGCTCAGCAAGCTGCCCATCGTCATGGCGATCGTGCTGGCGCTGTCGTTCTGCTACCTGCTCATCGTCTTCCGCAGCCTGTTGATCCCGGCGAAGGCCGTGCTCATGAACCTGCTCGCCACGTTCGCCGCCTTCGGCCTCACGACCTGGGTGTTCGCCGGCGGTCACCTCGAGGGCGTGTTCGGGTTCACGAGCGTGGGCTTCGTCCAGACCTACCTGCCGGTGATGGTCTTCGCGCTGCTCTTCGGCCTGTCCATGGACTACGAGGTGTTCCTCGTGGGGCGCATGCAGGAGGAATGGCTGCGCACCCACGACAACGACGAGGCGGTGGTGACCGGGGTGGCGCGCACCGCCCGCGTGATCACGGCGGCGGCCGCCATCATGGCCGCCGTGTTCGGCTGCTTCCTGGTCGCCGAGGTGCTGGAGCTCAAGGAGTTCGGCTTCGCCCTGGCGGTGGCGGTCGTCCTGGACGCCACGCTCATCCGGCTGCTTCTGGTGCCGGCGATCATGAAGGTCGCCGGAGGGAAGGCGAACTGGTGGCTGCCGGGGTTCCTGGAGCGGATCCTGCCGAAGGTGAAGGTCGAGTGACGCGGACGTCGCATCGACTCCGCTACCCTACCGTCCTGGCCGGTCTGCGCGATACGCCCAGCGATAGACTGCACTGGAACTGGCGAGTAGAATCACGCGGCAACGAGCAAGGATAGACCGATGACGCAACTCCTCGACAAGGCCCTCAGCGAAGTCGCAAAGCTTCCGGCATCCGAGCAGGATGCCGTGGCGGCGCTCGTCCTGGAAGAGCTCGCCTCCGAAACGCGTTGGTCGTTGTCCTTCGCAGAGTCCCAGGATCTTCTCGCCACTCTCGCCGAAGAGGGATTGGCAGAGCACGCCGCAGGTCGGACGAAGCCGCTGTAGGGCGTGCAGTCGCGCACGACCCGGCAGTTTCGCGACCTTCTCCAGGCGGCGCCTCCCGCCGTCAGGGACAATGCGACTGCCGCCTACCTCATGTGGGCGGCGAACCCCGATCTCCCGCCTCTTCGGTTCAAGAAGGTGCATGCGACTCTCCCGATCTACTCCGTCAGGATCGACCTTGACTGGCGGGCCGTGGGCGTTCTGCGAGAGGGGCTCGTCGTGTGGTTCTGGGTCGGGCCTCATGGCGAGTACGACAAGCTGCTCACCGGGATCTGAAGCACAGCAGATCGGCTCGCCGGGCGTCTGGGTCAGCACCCCTCGCGCGATCGGCTGCGCGAGAAGCTCGAGGAGATCGACGCGCTCGGGCTCTACCTGCACATCCCCTTCTGCGAGCGCATCTGCCCCTACTGCCCCTACAACAAGGAGCTCTACCGTCCCGACCTGGCGGAGGGCTACGTCAGAGCCATCAAGCGGGAGACCGACATCTATGGCGGCATCGTCGGCGACAGGCCGGTGACCTCGCTCTACATCGGCGGAGGGACCCCTACCACGATGCTGCACAGTGGCCTGGCGGACATCATCGGGCACGTGCGGCGGACGTTCGACCTGCGCTGCGACGTCCACATGCAGAGCCATCCCGATCACCTGAGCGCCGAGAACCTCGATGCTATCGAGGCGCTCGGCGTGCGGCGCCTGAGCATCGGCGTGGAGTCGCTGGTGGACCGGCATCTGAAGACCCTGTGCCGGCCGTACACCGCAAGCCAGGTCACGGAGGCCGTGGGGCGGGCGGTCTCGCACGGTTTCACGTGCGTCAACGTGGACGTGATGTTCGCCCTGCCCGGTCAGACCGAGCCTGAGGTCGCGGACACCGGGCGCCGGCTCGTGAACCTGGGCGTGCACCAGGTGGCGGCGTATCCGCTGTTCCTGTTCCCCTACACGCCGATGGGGAGGACCAGCGGCCCGACAGGTCACGTGATCTCCCAGAGCCTCCAGAGACGACGGATGCTCCGCATCCTCGAGAGGATCCTCTACGAGGCCGGCTACGCGAGGACGTCGGTCTGGGCGTTCACCAGGCGGGGCGTGCCCCGGTACTGCTCCGTGACGGTGCCGTTGTACCTGGGCCTGGGGGCCAGCGGCGGCTCCTACCTCAGGGACGTGTTCTACCTGAACACCTTCGGCGTGGCTGCGTACATCAAGGCCCTGGACGACGGCGGCCTGGCGATCGCCCTGGCGGTCGACCTGACGGAGAAGATGCAGCGCGCCGGCTGGCTGTACTGGCGGGTGTACGAGACGCGCTTCCGCAAGGCCGACTACCGGGAGCGCTTCGGCGAAGACCTCGACGCCGCCTACGGCCGCTCCCTGACGGCGGCTCGCCGGCTCGGTCTGCTGAGAGACGACGGCGAGCGGATCACGCTCTCGGACACCGGCGCCTTCTGGTTGCACGCCGCCGAGGACCTCCTCTCCATCGAGCTCGTCAGCACGCTGTGGGGTGCGTCACGGCGAGATCTGTGGTCGGAGGGGGCGATCCTGTCGTGATCGCCACATGCCGGAATCGCGCAGTCGTGGGTTGACGATGCCGGGCGGCGCTACCCCGGGAGGTGGCGGACGTCGTGCTGTCGGAAGACAGCGATCGAAGTCCCTCTCCCTACGCCAGAGGCCGCCCTTGACGCGCGAATGAGCCGCGCGACTCGTCTTGCTCACGCAGGGTCCGCCTGAACGGTGTCGATGCCGCCCGAGTGCCGTTCGGCGCCCCGAACCCCGAGCAACCCGATGGCGATCGCTCTGAGCCCGAGCTCGAAGGCCGCCTGCGTGTCCTGGCGAGGTTGGGCGGCCGCCTCACTCAAGTACGGGAACTGCTCGGGTGAGGCGAGGGCGACGAGGGCTTCGGCGTCACGTTCGCCGGGATTCGCCATCTCGTTGGCGATGATCGCCGCATAGCCGCGCACCGCGGCCGTCAGGACGTGCATGCCGGCCACCGCCCGCTCGGGCGGAACGCCGCCGCCGCGAAGGATGGCGACCATGAGCTCGACCGGCGCGAGGGCCGCCGGCGTGGCCGGGCCGCGGACCAGGAGGAGCGGCAAGGCGTTGCGGTGGCGGACGAGCACCTCCGCGTAGGCCTCGGCGGCGCGGATGAGCCGCTCCTCGGCCGGCCTGGACGGGTCATCGACGCCCAGGTCGATCTCGGCCATGACCGCCTCGACGACGGCGTCCAGGAGCGCGGCCTTGTTCGGCACGTAGTAGTAGACGGCCATGGGGTCCATGCCCAGCTCGGCGCCCAGGCGGCGCATCGTGAGGGCGCCCAGCCCCTCGGCGTCCACCAAAGCGATGGCGGTGTCCACGATGCGCTCGCGGGAAAGCGGCTGTCTGGGCTTGGGCGTGGCGGGCATGGGCGGATTCCTTTGCGGGATGACTTGACAACTGGATTCTACAGCGTAGAATGCGTGACGGCAAGTGTTCTACGCCGTAGAAAACAGGAACAGAGCAATCTCAATCGAAGGAGTGGTTCGAATGGATAGGAATGCGTCGTTGCGTCGAGTCAAGCGTGTGGGCACAGGTCTGTGCTTCATCATCTTCCCGCTGGTGTTCGTCTTCGCTTTCTCGACTCACCCGGGTCTTCTGCACCCTCACCTGCTGGGCCCGGAAGGACTCATCCTCAGGGCCCACAACGCCGGCCTGCTGCAGTTCGGCCACGTGCTGGTCACCTTGAACACGGCCCTCCTGGTCGTGATCGCCGTGCACTTCATGAGGCTGCTGGATCGCACCTCCTGGGCCTGGGCCGGTCTGGTCGGCGGAGCGGTGGGCATCCTCGGCGCGATCGTCCTGGCGGCGGACAAGGGCGCGCTCTGCCTGACCATGTCGGCTCTCGATACCGTGCCCGCGAGCAAGTTCGCCGCGATGATGCCGGGTCTGCTCGCCATGTTCTCGCACAAGGGCTGGATGGTGTTGCTGTGGGGCATCACCCTCCTGCCGCTGGGCTTCGCGATCCTGGCCGTCGCCCTGTTCAAGACCAGGGCTCTTCCCCGCTGGCAGAGCGCGCTGTTCCTGGCAGGCGTGCTGTTCGTGGGGTTCCCCGACGGCGCCGAGATCGTCAACCTGACCGCCTCCATCCTGATGGCCGCGGCGCTGGTCCCCTACGGGATGCGGATGCTCGAAAGACAGGGTTCCGCGCGCCGTGCCGCGGCCCCGGCCCGGCAGTCGCCTGGGACGCTGGAAGCGCTGCCGGCAGGTGGCGCCGAATCACGGCCCTGGACACGTCGGTCGTGCACTACATGCCGCCGCAAGTAGCAGACCGCCCCGTCCGCAGCGGAGGCCGCGTGACTCCGCCTCGGGCGAGCGGACCGGCAGGCGAAGACGCCTGCGCCCCCGAGCCCATGGACCGCTGTCGCTCCAATCGGCTAGGGTGGTTCGGATGACTGTGGTGCAGGAGAGAAGGTCCGTTGAGGTCTGCTTCTCGCCGGGGCTGTTCCGGGATGTCCTGACGACGGGCGACTTCATCGTTGTGCTGGTGGACATTCTGCGCGCCACGACCACCATCTGCACCGCGGTCGCGAACGGGGTGGAGGCGATCGTCCCCGTCGCCTCTCATGAAGAGGCGAGGCAGCTCAAGTCGCAAGGCTTCCTGGTCGCCTCCGAAAAGGATGGCGTCCAACTTGACTTCGCGGATTTCGGGAACTCGGCGTTCAGCTTCACCAGGGACGCGATCGGCGGGAAGACGCTCGTCTACTGCACGACCAACGGGACGCGCGCGCTCCACATGGCGAAGAGCGCAAGCAGCATCGCGATCGGAGCGTTCGTCAACATCTCGGCAGTGACGGAGTGGCTTGCCGGGCAGCAGCAGAACGTGGTCATCCTGTGCTCGGGCTGGAAGAACAAGTTCTGCCTCGAGGACACTCTCTTTGCCGGGGCACTGACGCAGAGATTGCTGAACACAGGCTTGTTCCACTCCGATTGTGATTCGGCCAATGCTGCGATGGACCTTTGGAATCTGGCCGAAGGCGATGTGCTGGGCTACATCGAGAAGGCTGCCCAGCGCCACCGTTTGAAGAAGCTGGGGCTGGACGACGTGATCCCGTACTCGTTCGCCTGCGACCAGGTGAAGGTCGTGCCGGTGTTCGACGGAAAGCTGATCAAGGGGTACGTGGCTCAGCCACCGACCGCTTGACCTCCGCCCCGAGCCGGATCGCGTAGGCCGGCTGCACCGGGACCCTCTCCGGAAGGGTGATCCGCACGTCCCCGGCGTCGGTCGTGACGTCGAGGCGCTCGTCGCCGCCGAGCAGGACGGGCTCGCGCACACCGGAGAGGTCCACGCCGCGCAGGCCGAAGGTCCTCTGTCCGGGCAGGTCGAGCAGGATAGCGTAGACGACGCCGTCGCGACGCGTGAAGCGGACCTGCGTCCCCTCGGTGGTCTGCGTCGCCGCGAGCGCCCAGGGCCGCGTGCCTCGAACAGCCTCGTGGTTGGCGGCCATCCAGGCGCCGAGGCCGCGCAGCGGGCGCGCCTGCTCCTCGGGGATGACCCCCTTCTCGTCCGGCCCGATGCCGATGAGGAGGTTGCCGTTCCTGGCGACGATGTCGCAGAACGAGCGCACGAGGTCCGTCGTGGTCACAATGTCCTGCGGGCGTTCGTTGCGATTCGCCCCGAAGGAGTGCCCGACGCCGCGCGTGGCCTCCCACTTCTCCTCGCGCGCGGCGTCGAACGTGGCGTACTCCGGCGTGAGGAAGTCGTAGTGGTTCGCGGAGGGGAACGTGAGCCCGCGCTTCTCCTCCGGGAGGTGCTGCCAGAGGAGCTGCATCAAACCGCCGGCGCCGCGGATGAAGGCGTCCCCGACCGCGCCGCGCCGCGCGGTCGGCTGGAGCCAGCGGTCGTTGACGACGCCGTCCGGGACGCTGTCGTAGTAGAAGGCGAAGAGCTCGGCGAGGTCGCCGCCGGGCGGCCAGCAGATGTCGTTCCAGAGCACCGACGGCCGGTAGCGCTCGATCAGCTCGCGGACGTGGGCCGTGGCGTACCGCTCGTAGGCGGGGTCCGCGGGGACGGCGAGCGCCGCGTCCGCGGCCTCGCGCATCACGGCGTCGTTCCACGGCCAGTCGTACCCGCCGGAGTAGTAGAGGCCCATGCGCAGGCCGCGGGCACGGACGGCGTCGCTCAGGTCGCCGACGAGGTCGCGCCGCGCGTGGTAGGCGCCCTTCTTCGGGTGAGAAGTCGAGGCGGGCCAGAGCGTGAAGCCCTCGTGGTGCTTTGTCGTGAGCACGACGTAGCCGGCGCCGGCGGCGGCGCAGAGCGCGGCGATCGCGTCGAGGTCGCACTGCGCGGTCCCGGCGTCGAACGGCTCGACGAATCCGTCGTAGGGGAAGTCCGCGCCGTAGGTCTCGCGGTGGCGCCGCCACGTCGGGGAGCCTTCGATCTGCATCGAGTTGCGGTACCACTCGGCGTAGGGGTTGTCACGGAAGAGGCCGGCCGGGCCGCCGCTCCTCAGTACCTGCTGGACGTCGTCCACCTGCGGCGCCCAGCCGGGCACCGAGAAGAGGCCCCAGTGGATGAAGACGCCGAGCTTGGCGTCCGCGTACCAGTCCGGGAGCGGGTGGGTCCGCACGGACTCCCAGGTCGGTTCGTACATCACGTCCTCCGTTCGCGTTCAGGACCCGACGAAGAACTCGAGTCCCGCCGACGCGGCGACGATCGCCTCAAGTTCCTTCTTGTGCGTCGCCACGTAGAGCGCGTTGGCGATCTTCTCGGCGCCCGTCGGCCTCGGCTTGTCCAGTGCCGCGACCGCCTCGTCCGACGCGTCCAGCCCCGCCAGGCGGTGGACGGTCCGTCGCGTGTCCGCGTAGGCGACGGACTCCGCGAAGCCGCGCCCCACCTCGCGGCCCTGCGCGTCGTGCAGGACGACGGCGCCCTCGCAGTACTGGGCGCCGTTGGCGAAGAACCCCGACTGCGCTTCGCTCACGAGCGGCGTCATCGTGAAGACCGCGATGTCCTCGGGGACGCCCTCGTCGAAGCGGAACTCCCAGCGCGCCGGATACCAGGTGCCGGTCACCGGGTAGCGCTCGGGGTCCGGGGAGTGGTCGGCGCGCACCCACTCCGTGACCTCGAGCGTCCCGCGCACGATCCGCGTCTCGCCGGCGGGGTCCATGAAGGTCCCGGCCACGACGACCGTCATCGTCGCCGGCGGGGTCGGGCCGGTCTGCCGGTAGAAGGCGTGCCGGGCGTTCGCGTGCGGGTTGAACACGGTGATCTGCCGGTCGCCGTCGAACTGGGCCATGAACCAGTCCCAGCCGCCCGGCGCGGGCTCCGCCGCGTTGTTGGCCGCGCGCAGCACGGCCGAGTGCGGGACCCCGTCGAT
>Ga0194057_10000950_pt1 | contig 14882 bp, 9 predicted proteins | sample SepL4415m_MetaG_FD_155474 | JGI IMG/M metagenome (GOLD analysis project Ga0194057, IMG submission 155474) | Anoxic zone freshwater microbial communities from boreal shield lake in IISD Experimental Lakes Area, Ontario, Canada - Sep2016-L442-15m | ecosystem: Environmental > Aquatic > Freshwater >... | reverse complement strand
ATGAATGGGTAGTCCTTAATGGTGGTCTCGGTCTGATTGCCGGCAAGGTGGTGGATACCGGCGGGTCAATCGTGATTCACGCCTTTGGTGCCATCTTCGGCTTGGGCGTCGCGGCGGCCATGACCACGCCACAGGAATATGCCACCACCATCGAATGCGATGATACCAGTGACCGGTTTTCGCTACTGGGCAGCATGGTGTTGTGGGTCTTCTGGCCCAGCTTCTGCGCGGCACTGGTCGCCCCGGTCGACGTGCCCAAGACCGCAGTGAACGTCATCCTGGCGCTGTGTGCCTCAACGCTCGCCACCTACTTTGCTTCAGTCAAACTGCGGGGTAAAATTGCGGCGGCGGATATCGCCAACGCAACCCTGGCTGGTGGCGTGGCGATTGGCTCAACCTGTGACTCTGCCACGCCTGCAACCGCTTTTGCCATCGGCCTCCTGGCAGGTGTCGTGTCCACCTTCGGGTTTGCGATCTTGCAGGCCAAACTGACCGCGTTGACCCACAAGGTAGATACTTGCGGCGTGTTTTATCTGCATGGTCTGCCAGGGCTCTGTGGTGGTTTAGCGGCCATGGTTGTTGTCGCCGGGATTAACGTCCGCGCCCAGCTAACAGGAATGTTGGTGACTATTGTTATTGCCGCCATCGCCGGACTCATCAGCGGCAAGGTGATTGCTTTGCTGGGGCGCAGGTCAGTGCCGTATGTCGATATAGAAGAGTTAGAGGAAGCATCGCCCATTGTTGAGGGTGCGGACTGATGCTGCAGCCTGGCGGCGCGTTGTTGTGGGGTTTAACGCAAAATGATCTTCTGACCTGTTGACAATCGCGCGGACTGGTATTGCTTACGTTAGCTGCAAATCCTTCGGTGACCGCTGGTCCCGCAGGCATCCCAATTACTCCATGAAAACATTCGTCCTTCGGATTGCCGTGGTGATTTCCGCGATTCAGGCGGTTTCTGCAGATGCGCCGACTTATACCAATTTCATCCGCCAGTATCAGACGCCATCCAATGTGGTATGGGACTGCTCAGATGCCGTGGCGGCCAGTGGGACACAGCTCTCAACCCTGGCGATCAATCCTGGAGGCGCACGTTTTGACTTGTGGACGATCAAGTCCTCACCACTAACCGAGTATCTGTTGAATACCAGCTATGTCGGTGCTTACGTGCCGATGGCTGAGGTGCATATTCGCTCGGAGGATCCCTATGCCACGATTTGCAGAACCCGTGCGGACCGTCCGTTTTACGTCGATATAACAGTTTCAGGTTTGCTCAGCGGCGCGGCTGACCCGGCAGCATCTAAAAGTGTCACGCTGTTTCATCATATGCAATCCTATGGAGTTGGCGGGACCGGGGTGAACCTCGATCGCACGCAGGCGACCTTGCTGACGCAGGTGGCGGTTGCGACTAACGGTTTGCAAACCCTGACTTACGCATTAAACGCAGTGACGGGGGCGGATCGCACTAAAGTCAGAGGGGAAGAGCGTTTCTCGGTGTTTACAATCGCTGACGTCCGCCCCCCGACGTATAGTATTCCCGCGCTTCAACTCGCCTCACAATACATCCAGATTTGGCCGCTGGCCGATGGCGCGATAGCCGGCATCACCCAAGGTCAGTATGTCCGTTTCCAACTGCCGCAGCTCACTTTCACTTATAACGATCTTTATCCCAATTCCACCACCTATGCCCAGGTGTATAAAGGGGATCCCCAACTCGGTAAGACTGGAACTGTAGTTCCTGGGTCATCACGGGTGGTAAACGACAGCACACCCCAAAGCATAGTGTTGCCTGTGACCGGGTATGATGCGGCATTTGACTCGGATGGTCGCTGGACCATTGAAGTGGTAACCGTCACACCCTTCGGGATTGATCGTCTGGCATACCTCAGTTTCGATCTTGACCGGACCATCAGGCTTAATGGTTCGTTCACCACCACCGAATGATATAGGATTGCGGCCTGCATGACCGCCGGAACCGCGACTTGGTGTTAGATGAAGGTGAGAACTAATGACGTCGTCACTTTTTTAAACATCAGTAAAACAAGTGGTTCTATTTTCCTCTGTATGTTTATGCGGGTGCAGGTGCAAACCAGATGATGGCCAGGTCACAATTAGATATCTAACAGTCAAGCGGGCTGATTTCGGCGGTGGCATGGGGCGAGTTGCCAAAGACCTCGCGGGCGATTGCCTGCACGTCGGCGGCGGTCACCGCGAGCACGCTGGCGCGCCACTCGGCCAACGGTTGAATGCGCCCGAAATCCAGTACGCCCTCGCCCGCCCAAGCGGCATGGGCGGCGGTGGTCTCGAAGGCGAGTTTGCTGTGGGCGAGGCACAAGCGTTTGGCGCGTTCGACTTCGTCGGGTCGTGGGCCGTGGGTGACGAGATCGTTGAGTTCACGGTGAATGCACGCGAGTGCTTCGGGGCGTGCGTCAGGGTCCAGGCCGGCGTTGATTTCAAAGGCCCCGGTTTCATGAAACAGCGTGACGTCACTGCCGATCTGATAACAAAGACCGCGCTCCTCGCGCAGTTCGAGGAACAGCCGCGAGCTGGCGGTTTCTCCTAACAACATGCTCAGCAGGCGCAGGGCGTGGCGCGATGGCGCGTGGCGCCCCGGGGTGTGCCACGCCAGCGCGAGTTGTAGTTGGTCGGTTTCCCGGCGGTCGGTCACGGTGGTGGGTGCGGCCGCCGTCCGGTCAAATGCCAGGGCGCTGGTGCCGGCATGAAAGTTGGCGGGCAAATGCGGGGTGATGATTTGCCTGACCTCGGCCAGAGTGAATGGTCCGGCGGCCGAGATCACCAGATCGTTGCGGAAATGGTGGTGGCCGCGAAAATCTAACAACTTCTGGCGGTCGATTCTAACAATCGACTCCAGCGACCCCGAGATCGGGTTGCCGAGAGGATGATCGCGCCACAATGCGTGGGCGATGAGATCGCCGATGTGGTCTGCGGGCGACTCGCGATACATGGTGATTTCCTCGCTGATCACTTCCCGTTCCAGGAGGATTTCGGGTTCGGGGAAAGTCGCGTGCCAGACCATGTCGGCGAGCACGTCGGCGAGGACCGGCAGCAATTCTGCTTCGCCGCGGCCGTCATAAACGGTTTGGTCTTCCGCGGTGCAGGCATTGATCTGGCCACCGGCGTTTTCGATGGCGAAACTCAAGTCGCGGGCACTCCGTCGGGCTGTGCCTTTGAAGACCATGTGCTCGACAAAATGTGCCAGCCCGGCGGGTTGCCCGCCTTCATCGCGGCTGCCCGCGGGAACGTGAATAGTGAGTGCCGCGCACTCGGAATCAGTCACGGTGGCCACCGCGAGGCGCGGACCGTTAGGGAGTTGGCACCACTCATAGGTTGCTTGGCTCATGATGATTGATGTAATAGCGCCTCGGCCAGCGCGAGATCGGCACGGGTGGTGATTTTTAGATTGGGATGTTGGGATTCTAACAACTTTACCCGGATGCCAAGCGCTTGGACGGCGGAAACCTCGTCGGTTACGGACAAGCCGGCGGCGGCGAGGGCGGCGTAGGCGTCTAACAGCAGAGCGGTCGCAAACACCTGTGGCGTTTCCATGCACCAGAGGTGTTCCCGGCTGACTACCTCGGAGCTGAAGTCAGCGCTATCGGAGCGTTGCATCGTGGCGGTGGCGCGGCTGGCCAAACTGGCGGCCTGGTGCGCCATGGCCGCCGCCACACAACGGTCGATGTCGGTGGGCGCGACCAAGGGCCGGGCACCATCATGCACGGCGACGAATTGGGCGTTAGAATCGAGTGCGGCGAGGCCGCAGGCCACCGAATCCTGGCGTGTTGCGCCGCCGTCCACGCGGGTCACTGGTTTTGCGGAAGCGAGTTCATCTAACAGCAACCAGCGTTCCAGCGGGCAGACCACCACCACTGCGGTGATCGAATCCGCCGCGAGAAACGCGGCCAAAGTATGTTGCAGGACGGCGGTGCCACCGAGGGCCCAGGTCAATTTATCCATGCCCAGGCGGCGACTCGCGCCAGCGGCGACGAGGATGGCGGTGCAGGTGGGGGCTGGCGGGGCGGTGGGCATGAACGAGTGGGCAGGTGGACCTTAGAAAGAGAATTGGAACCACGGATGAACGCGGATAGACACGGATTTTAAAAAGGTTGTGTAAACCTAGACGGGAAAATTAGAACCACAACCGGAGCGAAGCGGAGATGGCCGCAGGCAAATTTTACTGATGTTTAAGAAGTTACAACATTATTAGCTCTCACCTGAAGGGTTAATACATTATCTGTTAGGTAAAATTAAATTCAGTCAGTAAAATCAGTTAAAATCAGCGCAATTTGCCTGAGATGAATTGGATACTATATGTCAGGCTATCTCGCTTTGCTCGGTTGTGATAAAATCACCGGCATACAGTATTTCCATTTTCCTTTGTTGTGTAAATCGAACGGATAACCCAGCAGATGAGTAGAGAAATAGTCGCAAATTACTTATTATCGGCGTTAATTTGACTCGTTATTTGAAATGAAATGCTCGTCTACCTCGCTGCGCTCGGTTGTGGTTCTATTTTCCTCTGTCGCTTAACTATTTCTTGGCCTTGGCTTTGGTCTTGGCAGTCTTGGCGGCAGCTTTCTTAGTACCAGCTTTTTTGGTAACAGCCTTGGTGGTGGTCTTAGCCGCAGTCTTAGTGGCGACCTTGGCGGCGGGACGTGGCGGGAAGTCGAAACCGATTTTGCCGTCCTTGGGGTCGAAGGTCAGGTAGGCGTCGAACTTGCGTTTGGTGCGGTTGGACACAAATCCCTTGATGACGTCGGTTTTGCCGCTGGTCACGAGTTTGGTGACCTGCTCGACGGTGATGTCGTGGTGCAGGATCGACTTGCCGATGCGCACGCCATGCGGGTCTTTTTTGGTGACGAGTTCCGGCAGGTGGTAGGCCTTGTCGCTTTGATAGAGGTTGAGCGTCCGCCCGTCTGTTAGAACTATCTCGGCGATGAGTTGTTCAGCGGTGAGTTCGAGCGCGGTGTCCTTATCGTCGTTGTCGAAGACAAAGTTCACCTTGAATTTAGCGTCAAGTTCGAGGGCGGCATCGAAGAGTTTGTTGAACTTCGATTTGAAACCGGTGAGCGGGCCGATAAATTTTTTGGTGAACAATTCGGTGGCCTCTTCAGTGGTCAGCAGGCGGCCGGCGATATGTTTTTTGGCCTTGAATTTGCAGTCTTCCTGACAGCACTCGTAGGTGGCGTCGGTTTGGCACAGGGCGGGCGCGCCGCACATCGGGCAGGGGACTTCGAGGGCGGGAAACGCTTGGTTTTTAGCCACCTCGGCGAGCTGGCGGGCCTTGGTGACGATCTCGTGGGTGTAGGCGACGATTTCCCGCATGAACACGTCGCGCGGGAGTTGGCCGTGTTCCATCTGGCGCAGTTTATATTCCCAGTCGCCTGTTAGTTTTGGCGAGTAGAGCCCCTCGATGTCCATCTCGCGGACGAGTTGGATGAGGCGCATGCCGCTGCCCGAGACAAAGAGTTCGCGGCCTTCGCGGGCGAGGTATTTCTGGGCTATGAGGCCCTCGATGGTAGCCGCGCGGGTGGCCGGTGTGCCCAGACCACGCTCGGCCATCGCTTCGGCCAGGGCTTCGTCGTCGATTAGTTTGCCGGCTCCTTCCATGGCGGAGAGCAGGGTGGCCTCGGTCATGCGCGCCGGCGGTTTGGTGTGCTCGTGAATGACCTCGATGTTGGTGACGGTGGCGGCCTCACCGGCTGTGACCGGCACTAGTTCGTCCTTGCCGGAGGCGACGCCCGGGCGGCGGCCATAGACGGCCAGCCAGCCGGGTTTGACGAGCACGCGGCCTTCGGTTTTGAAGGTGTCCACCAGCGCGGCGGAGGTGTTAGATATGCGGGTGAGGCGGGTGGTTTGTTCGAACTCAGCGGGCGGGTAAAACACCGCGATGAAGCGTTTGACGATCAGATCGAACAACTTTTGTTCGGCATCGCTGAGTTTGGCCAGCTTGCCGGTAGGGATAATGGCAAAGTGATCGGACACTTTTTTGGTGTCGAAGATGCGGCGTGATTTTGTCAGGCGCGGGCCGTGGTCTTGGTTGCCCGTGAGCACGGCAGCAGCGTAGGGGGCGACTGCCAGGTTGCTGTTAGAAATCTCCTGCATCGTTTGGCGGACATGGCCGCTGTAGTCTTCAGGCAGGTAGCGCGAGTCGGTGCGCGGGTAGGTGATCACCTTGTGCTTTTCATACAGCGCTTGGGCAATCTGCAAGGTGCCTTTGGCCGAAAACGGCGCCTCGCGCTGCAGAGTTGTTAGATCGTAAAGTTGTGGTGCGATTTGTGACTGGGCTTTTTTCTCTTCGGTCACCACGCCGGTTTGGCCAGCGCAGCGGGTCTTGATGGCCTCGGCGGTGGCTTGGTCCCAGATGCGTTCGGCCCGTGCCAGCGGTTGGCTGTCGTCTTTTTTCCAGGATTCATCGAGCCACTTGCCGAGGTAATTGCCGGCCTGCACGTCAAAGGTCGCGTGGACTTCGAAATACGGGCTGGCCTTGAAGGCTTGGATTTCCGCTTCGCGGGCGGCGAGGATGGCCAGGGTGGGGGTTTGGACCCGCCCGGCGGCGGTGATGTTGAAACCACCGTGGCGGGAGTTGAAGCAGGTGAGGGCGCGGGTGGCGTTGAGGCCGACGAGCCAGTCGGATTGGGACCGGCATTTGGCGGCGTCGGCCAGCGGTTGCATTTGTTCCGCGCTGCGCAGGCTGGTCCAGGCTTCGAGGATTGCATTGTCGGTCATCGATTGCATCCAGAGCCGGTGCACCGGCTTTTGGAGTTGGCCGAGTTCCATGATATAACTGAAAATCAACTCACCCTCGCGGCCGGCGTCGCAGGCGTTGACGATCCGGTCGATATCCTTGCGTTTTGCCAGCTTGAGGACTTGTTTGAGTCGCGCCTCGGTGTCCGGTATCGGGTCGAGCTCGAAGTGTTCGGGGATGGCCGGCAGCACTTGGAAATTCCATGGCAGCTTTTTGCCGTTGGGGCCCATCGGCATGCGTAGCTCGACCAGATGGCCGACCGCCGAGGTGATCACGGCCTGGTCGTTTTCGAAATACACGTCGCGGCCTGCGCCCACTTTGGCGAATTTGCCGAGCGGTTTGGCAAGCGCCCGGCTGAGGTCGGTCATGACGCTGGGTTTCTCGGCAATAATGAGTGTTTTTCCCATGGCAAGGCCACCCGTGGTTGGGGGTGTGCTTGAGGGACTAGGCTTGATTGGGCTGTTTTGGCAAGCGCTTTGCGGATTGGCCGGGATTTTTGCGCAGAGCGCGATCTGATTGATGATGGTCGATTGATGATGTGATGCCATCGAAACCGGGCACTGCGCCAGGCGAGCTCACATCAGCAATCGTCAATCAAAGTAGAGGGACGCGGCACCACGACAACCACATTACCACGCAGCCGCAGTGTGGTCGCTGCCATCCATATTACGTATCACGCGGCGGGGACGTGTGGTTCGAAGGTCATAGCGCGTTCGTGCTCGCGGGCTTTGGCGGCTTTGCGGGCCTGTTGGTAGAAATGTTCTTGGGCGCGGAAGGTCTTGGTGCGTTTGGTTCTAACAGCACGTTGCGAGCTACCGTCAGGCAGCAAGCGGGAGGCTTGGGTGTTGTCCTGGAAGTAGGCTTCCAACATGCGCACCAAGCGGCGTTTCAGCGGTGGTTCCTCGATCGGGATCATGAGCTCCACGCGTTTCTCGAGGTTGCGGGTCATCCAGTCTGCCGAGGAAATGTAAACTTTTGAATCGCCGCCTTGATGGAAGTAGAAGAGGCGGGCGTGTTCGAGGAAACGGTCGATGATTGAGACCACCTCGATGGTTTTCGAGTATTTCGGGTCGCCTGGTTTAAGGCAGCAGATGCCGCGCACGTTGAGCCTGATTTCTACGCCGGCGCGGGACGCCTTGTAGAGTGCGTTGATGATGTCCGGGTCCTGCAAGGAATTGACTTTGGCGATGATGCGGGCGGGGAGGCCTTGTTTGGCGCGTTCCGCTTCGCCGGTGATGAGATCTAACAGAGTAGATTTCATGGCGGTGGGTGCTGGGACGAGGCGTTGGAAGCGCAGCAGTTTCGAGCGACCGGAGACCGCATTGAAAAAGAGCGAGGCATCGGTGCCAAACTCTGGTTTGCAGGTGAGGTAGGACAAGTCGGTGTAGAGGCGGGAGGTGGTCTCGTTGTAATTGCCGGTGCCGAGGTGGACATAACGACGCAGGTGGCCGGCCTCGCGGCGGATGATCATGCAGATTTTGGCGTGGGTTTTGAGGCCTTTGACGCCGTAAACTATCTGCGCTCCGGCCCGTTGCAATTCGTCGGCGCGGTCGAGATTGCGGGCTTCATCGAAGCGGGCTTTCAACTCGATGAGCACGGTGACGTGTTTGCCATTTTCCGCCGCCTTGATCAGGGCGTCGATGATGCGTGATTTTTTTGCCGTCCGATAGAGCACTTGTTTGATGGCCACCACATCCGGATCGGCGGCCGCCTCTTCTAACAATTGCAGCACCGGTTCGAAGGATTCGTAGGGGTGGAAGAGCAATACGTCACCGATGGCGATGGTTTCAAACATCGATGCGCCGGGCGCGATGGCCGGCGAGTTCTGGCCTGGCCAATCGGCATCACGCAGGTGATCGAAGTCGGGCAGAAAGGCCAACTCCATGAACGAGGCGAGACCGGGCGGGCCGTCAACCTGATAGATTTCCGGGGCTCCCGCGGCGGTGACGCGCTGGATCATGCGGGCGAGATCACGCGGGGCGTCGGCCCGCAGTTCCAGGCGCACGGTATCGGCGAAGCGGCGGGCGCTCAGGACGTCTTCCATTTCGCCGGCCAGATCGATGGCGTCCTCTTCCTGCACGGCGATATCGCCATTGCGGGTGACCCGGAAGGCGGTGGTGGTGGTGAGGTTTTCGCCAGGGAAAAACCTGGCGGCATGGGTCGCCACGAGGTCTTCGATGAGCAGGAATGCGTGGTTTTCGCCAGTGCTGGTGATGGGCACCCGGCGGCCAAGGGTTTCCGGGATCGGGATGAGTGCATGGCGTGAGCCCTGCGTTGCGGGATCAACCAGGCGGCAGGCCACGATGATTTGCAGTGCTGGCACCACCGGTGGTGATTCGCCGGGATCAACTGCCAGCGGGGTCAGCAAGGGGTAGATCAGATCCTCGAAAGTGGCGGCCACCTGCGCCGCCTGTTCGGGTGTTAGATCGTGCGCGTGCAGCGGTTGGATGCCGGCCTTGGCCAGCGCCGGTAGCAGTGTCCCGTTAAACAACGCGTATTGATCCGCCTTCATCCGCAGGATGCGCTGGCGCAAGGCGGAGAGGTTCCGCGCCGGCGTGAGCCCGGAGGCATCGGTGGTTTTCAAGCCGCTGCGCCGCATTGCCATCAAGCCGCCAATGCGGACTTGAAAAAACTCGTCGAGGTTGGAGGCACTGATCGCCAGGAACTTGATGCGTTCTAACAATGGCAGGTCATCACGCAGCGCTTCGTTGAGCACGCGTTGGTTGAACTCGACCCAGGAAATTTCGCGGTTCAGATAGGGTGGCATGGGAGCTATGGGATAGGGGCGATAGGGGCGATAGAGGAGTTATGGGAATTATGGGAATTATGGGAATTATGGGAGTTAGTTATCTTCATCAATGACGACACCGAGGCCGAAGACTTCTTCAAACAGATCGGCTTTGGTGGCCATGGCCAGACGCTCGACGGCGGCGTCGGCCAGGCCGGGCAGGCGGAGGCGGAGCTTGCCGCCATCGCGGCGGATTTCGAGTTGGGCCACTCGTTGGGCGTGGGTTCGTTCCAAGGCGTCGGCGACGCGCAGCAGGGCGGCGAGTTTGGCCACCCGGATGCGGTCATCGGTGCTCAATGCGGCGTAGCTCTGGTGGTCGAGCACCGGTCCTGAATGACGGTGGTAACGGGCGACCAGGGCGACGATGGTGACATCCATGCGGTCGAGTCCGAAAACCTCCGAGTTGAGAATTATATATTCCGAATGTTTATGGTGGGCTCGCGGGCTGACATAAGTGCCGACCTCGTGCAGAATGGCCGCCACCTGCAAGAGCAGTGCGTCGTGCCGCGTGAGGTGATGGAGATCCGCCAGCGACTCGAAGAGCCGTGAGCAAAGATTGCCGACGTGGCGGCCATGATCGGGATCTGATTGATAACGCTCGGCCAGAATGCGTGCCGAGCGGAGCACTTCCTCGGCAAAGGCACCGGTGAGCTCGCGGGAAACTAACAGGTCGTGGAGCAGGCCTTGTTCGTATTCGCTGGCCGGGATGTGGACTTCGCGGAGTTTGAGGGTTTCCGCGACGGCCAAGTTAATCTCCAGCGCGGGCAGCAGGGCCTCGGCAGTCTGATAGTCGAGATGGAAGTGTTTGACGAGTTCGACATCGCTCAGCCCGGCGGCATCGGCGGTGAACTGCCGCAGTTTCTTGAGCGGACAGGCGCTGCCGGTCGTGGTGAGCGCCGCGGCCACGGATTGCATTTCATAGCCGATGATGACCAGGCCATCGATGGTGATATCCGAATAATCGAAACGAATTTGCGCCAGATTGCTGAAGGCATGTTCACGGATCACGCGCAACAAGGTGGTGCCTTCGGCGTGGGTGCCCTCGACGGCTTCGCGGGTGCGGTGGGTGCCCATGCGATAGCTGGTGTAGCGGGTGATCAGACCGTTCTGGAAGAGTAAGGCGCGGGTGTTACCGGGGCCAACATGGATAACCAAAGTGTTGTCATGCCGCATCGCCGGCAAATGCCGCAGGCGGCGCCGGGTTTTCAGATAGATCAGGCGGGTCATTTCCCCATCATCGATGGTGCCGACACGCAAGCCGCAAGCAATGCGGATGCGGTTCATGAAGGCCTCATGATTTTTCGCCTCGCTGAGAATGTTGGTGGCGGCGGCACGGGTGACGTTGTGGGGATTGATCCCGAGTTCGGCGAGGGTTTTCTGATAGCCTTTGATGATCGCCACAACCCGTTCCGTGGTGGACAAGCTGACGCTGCCCTGGCGGAAAATATCGCGGGCCACCGGTGCCGGTTGCTCGAGGAAATCAATCGGGGTGAGCGCACCGTCCGCCGTGCGCTCGGCCACCATCATCGAAACCGAACTCGCGCCAATATGCAGCGCCGTGACCAACGATTCCACGGCAGGCGGCGGGCGGGTGGCTTGGCGGGTTTTCGGCATCGGCCCACAACAACGTGAGATGGCCTGAGATTCAATCCCGAATGTGTGAAGTTGGCATTCGTCACCATACCGGGCTTGTCATTGGCCGCCCGGCTGCGGATAAACCCGCCATGCCAGTCCGCGGAGCTTCGTCACAATATCGGGTGCAACCCGGCACCAAGGTCGAGTTGTCTAACATTCAAAGCGGCGACAAGAGCTTGTTCTGTGGTGAGAGCCGGGTGGATTACGAGCCGCAATTCCGGCACCTCCGTAACCAACTCCAGGAACTGCAGAAAATCCTCTACGCCCAAAACAAACACCGCGTGCTGGTAGTCATGCAGGCTATGGATACCGGCGGCAAGGACGGCTGTATCAAGCATGTATTCTCGGAGATCGACCCCCAAGGCATCCATGTTTGCTCGTTCAAAAAACCCACCGTCGAGGAACTGGCATACGATTTCCTGTGGCGGGTGCATGCCAAGGTGCCGCGCTGCGGGCAACTGGTGATTTTCAACCGCAGCCACTACGAGGACATCATCGCCGTGCGGGTCAAAAAATTGTTTCCCGATGAGGTTTGGCAACGCCGCCAGCGGCAGGTCGTGGAGTTTGAACGCATGCTCGCCGAAGAAGGCACCACCATCGTTAAAATCTTCCTGCATATCTCGAAGCAGGAACAAAAAAGCCGCCTCGAAGCACGCCTCGAAAACCCCCTCAAACATTGGAAATTCAATCCCGACGATCTGGCCGACCGCGCCCGCTGGGATGATTTTATGAGCGCCTACGAGCAGTCGATCAGTGCCACCGCCAGCGAGTTCGCGCCATGGTATGTGGTGCCGGCCGACCGCAAGTGGTATCGCAACCTGTGTGTCGCGCGCATTATGTTAGACACTCTGCAGGGCTTGCAGATGGAGCTCCCGGCCATCGACTGGGACCCGCAAGCAATCAAGATCAGGGATTGATGTGTCGTTGGCAATAGGAGGCTGGAAGACATGGCGCTGGATATCATTGCTGCCATGGCCGCAAGACTAACAATTTTTGCGGCATTTCCTGGATGGGGCAATGCTAAGGCATGTGATCGGCGCGTTAAAAAGTCGCAATCGCCATCAACCCGAAAACCACCCCATGCCTCGTGAAATCAAGGCACAGTCTGACTCATGTGCAGCCTGTGGAATGACTGTGCATGATTTTTTTACCGTTTTTGCTTGCAGGTCGGCAAACCAGCGCTAGTTTCGGCGCGTCGCAAGACAAGGCGGTCCGACTGAGATGCCTCCCAGGTTATTGGGTTTTCCTAGGGGGATGATCAGTCGGGCCGCTTCTTTTTTTACCGAACCCGCCGGTTCTGCTCAGATGCGGGGTGTCGGAAAAAATGATCGCGAAACATGAGCAAGGAGTTTTCCAAAACTTGGAGAGCCATGTCGTCATGGCCACAGCCGACTAACGACCGGCGGTATTCGGCCTGTCATTTTTGTGACACTCTTCATGAATCACTCCCGGTGGCCGAGGGTAAGGCGGCACATTGCATCCGTTGCGGCGCGGTTCTCTATCAGAATCGTCGCGCCTCTTTGGTGCGAGTGACCGCATTTTCGTTGGCGGCTTTGTTGTTAATGGTGCTGGTGCATGTTTTTCCCTTTTTGACGATGGACGCCGCCACTCTGCGCCGCAATCTCACCTTGCTGGGGGCGGCCACGGCCTTGATGAGTGAAAACGCGCAGTTGTTAGGAGTGGCGATTGTGTTGTTTACGGTGCTGGTGCCGGTGCTCATAATCAGCGGCATGATCTACGTCTGCGGCCCGCTCATGATCGGCCGCAGCGCGCCCGGAGCGCGGACGGTGGCCAAGTGGATGTATCGCCTCGAACCATGGAACATGGTCGAGGTTTTTTTGTTAGGCGTGCTGGTCAGCCTGATGAAACTGGCGAAAGTTGCCGAAGTGCATTTTGGCATTGGTTTTTGGGCATTTGCCGGGGTGATGCTGTGCATGGCCACAGCTGTTGCCAGCATCGACCGTGGGGAGTTATGGGATCGCCTGGAGGTGGCTAAACCATGACCCCGGGGCATGTGAAAGCGGCGGATCAGAACCTGGCGTGTTGCTCGACCTGCGGCAGGGTGGCGCAGGTTTCGTTAGGCCGTTGCCCGCGCTGCGGCACGCATTTGCATTTGCGCAAACCAGCCAGCATTCAGACCACCATGGCTTTGATGGCGGCGGCCATGGCGCTGTATATTCCCTCACATTTGTTGCCGATCATGACGGTGATGGAACTTGGGGAAGTGACGCACAACACGATCATTGGCGGCATGATGTCGTTCTGGAGATCCGGGGCTTATCCGATTGCGATTGTTATTTTCACGGCTTCCATTCTGATTCCATTGGTGAAAATCCTGGCCTTGAGCTGGCTGTGCGCGGCGGCCACCGGGCGGGTTAAGCCCTCGCCGACAATGTTGGGCAAGATTTATTGGGTCACCGAATTGTTAGGTCGCTGGTCGATGGTCGATATTTTTGTGGTGGGAATCATGGTCTCATTGATGCAATTGGGAAATTACATGACAATCACGCCGGGAGTCGGCGCGCTTGCTTTTGCCGGGGTGGTCGTGCTTACCATGTTCGCGGCGCTGAGTTTTGAGCCACGACTGCTATGGGACCGGTTGGATGAATTGCCCGCCGTGCCGCTGCCAACCCCTATCAAACCACTATCTTGAGCGAATATTTATCTCCAGATCCTGCCGCCGCCAAGCCGGAGGTGCGTAGTGCCCAACGCTGGAATATCGTGTGGGTGGTGCCGGCTATCGCGTTGTTGTTAGGTGCGTGGTTGCTTTATCGCAACTTTGCGGTGCGAGGACCGGTGGCGGACGTGCGCTTTGATACGGCCGACGGTATTTTTGCCGGTAAAACCGATGTGCGCTGCCGCTCGGTAAGAGTCGGGGTGGTGCGGACGGTGAAACTCGCCGATGACTTGCGCTCAGTGCTGACCAAGCTGGAGTTTGATCCTGATGCGGAATGTTTGTTGCGCGCCGGGACACGTTTCTGGGTGGTTAAACCACGCCTTTCCGCCACCGAGTTTTCCGGCGTCGGCACCTTGATTACCGGCTCATACATTGAACTTGATCCCGGCCCGCGGGAGGGTGAGGCCCAAACCACCTTCAAGGGACTGGAGACCCCGTCGGCGTCAAACCGCAGTGTGCCAGGCCGCCGCTTGTTGCTCAGTGCCGGAGATGCAGGTTCGCTCGCGGTCGGCTCGCCGGTCTATTATCGAGGGTTTGAAGTTGGGCGCATTGAAGGTAGTTCTTTGGATAAAGACGGGCTGAAAGTCATGTATGACGCATTCATTAGTGACGAATACAGCAACTTGGTAACGGCCAACACCCGGTTTTGGAACACCAGTGGCATCGATCTCAGTGCCGGGATGGATGGCGTTAAATTGCGCACGCCGTCATTTCAGGCGATGGTTTCCGGGGGCGTTTCATTCGGCCTAACAGAAGGCAGCGAACCGGGAAAAATCGTGGCGGACCGCACGGTTTTCACCTTGTATCGCGATGAGGATGCCGCCCGCCACGCGGTATTCAACCCGACGGTGAAATTCCTCCTGCTCTTTGACCAAACAGTGCGCGGCCTTTCTGAAAGGTCCACCGTCGAGTTTCGCGGCATCAAAATTGGTAAGGTGACTGACATTTCCTTCGATCTGCGACCAGTGGCCGGTGACATGCGGATCCCGGTATTGGTGGAAATCGATCCGTCACTGATG
>Ga0194057_10000949_pt1 | contig 14889 bp, 11 predicted proteins | sample SepL4415m_MetaG_FD_155474 | JGI IMG/M metagenome (GOLD analysis project Ga0194057, IMG submission 155474) | Anoxic zone freshwater microbial communities from boreal shield lake in IISD Experimental Lakes Area, Ontario, Canada - Sep2016-L442-15m | ecosystem: Environmental > Aquatic > Freshwater... | reverse complement strand
GCGTGGGTCATGGTCCTGTTCGCTCTGGGCCTGATGGCGAAACCGATGTTGGTGACGTTACCCTTGGTGCTTCTCTTGCTGGATTATTGGCCGTTGAGGCGATTTTCCTCGACGCGCGCCTGGGTCCTCGTGGTCGAGAAGATTCCATTGCTGGTTCTCTCCCTGGCTTCGTGCGTCGTGACACTCATCGTCCAGGTCAAGCCGATGGAGGCCATGATTAATCTGCCGCTGCCTTGGCGTCTTGCCAACGCGGTGGTGGCCTATGTCGCCTATCTGGGGCAGTTATTTTATCCGGTGAACCTGGCGTTGTTGTATCCGCATCCCGGGGACGAACTTCCGATTTGGAAGATTCTGGCGAGCCTTCTTACCCTGTTGGCAGTCTCGATGGGGGTCGTACTTTACAGGCGAAAGCACCCCTATCTGATCGTCGGCTGGTTTTGGTATCTCTTCATGCTGGTGCCCGTGATCGGGCTGGTTCAGGTGGGGGGGCAGGCCATGGCCGACCGCTACACATATTTGCCGCAAATCGGCATCGCCCTCGCCTTGGCATGGGGAGCAGATGAGCTTCGACGCTCGTGGTTGTGGCGGCCCAAGATGGTCGGCATTGCCTTGGCGCTCTTGCTGCTGGTTCTCACGACCATGGCTTGTCTACAGACTTCGTATTGGCAAGACGGTGCGACCGTGTGGAGGCATACGTTGAGCTGCACGGCGGACAACCCCAGCGCTCACGAAGGGCTTGCCGTGGCACTCAGCAAACTAGGGCAGACGGAGGAAGCCCTGGCAGAATTTGCAGAATTTCAGGTGGTCTTGAGGACGCTCGGGATCGACCCCGGGGCTTCTTTTTACTACAATTGGGGAGTCACGCTGGAGCGTGCAGGCCAAACACAGGAATCGATCGCGTGTTACGAGAAATCGTTGCGAGTTCAACCCGACTACCCTCAGTCGCATTTCAACTTGGCCAATCTGCTCGTCAGCGAAGGGAAGCGGATCGAGGCGATTAGCCATTTTGACGAGGCAATTCGCCAGAAGCCCGATTACGTCAAGGCCCACTACAACCTTGCCTGGGTGCTAGCGACAACCGATCCGCAGTCCGGAGGCGACCCTCGCCGAGCGGTAGCACTGGCCCAACGGGCATGCCAACTGGCCGGAGAGGATTCTCCGCTGGGATTCGACGTTCTGGCTGCCGCGTATGCTGCTGCGGGAAGGTTTCCCGAGGCCGTTGCCACCGCCCAGAAAGGAGTTCATGCGGCATCCTTGGCCGGTGAAACCATCCTGTCGCAACAAATCGAGGCGAGACGGAAGCTCTATCGCCAGAACCGGAAGAGCAAACCACGCTGGTGAATTGGATCGTACATTTCACGCAAACGTCCTGACATACCTACTAAGTTTGCGCGACCTCGCCCCGCTATTTACGGCACCAGTAGATCGATCGATTGCTCGGCCTCGGCGACCACCACGCTGCTCCAGCCTCGCCCGCGCAATTGCTCGGCTCGGGCCTTGAGTGAATCGGGACTGCCATGGATAAGAACGACCTTGGCCTGCCTTGAAATAGGAGAGAGCCAGCCATCGATGTCCGCGGCCGAGCCGTGGCCGGTGAAACATTCAAACGACCGAATGGCAGCCCGAACGCGAACTTCGCGGCCGTCGAGAGTCACCTTCTCGGCACCGAGCTTCAATTGGCCCGCTGCGCTTTCGGGATCGCTGTATCCGACGGTAAAAAAGGCGTTGTTCCTGTTTTCGAGCAGATCGACCGCCAGCTTTGCCATCCAAGGAATCCTCGCGAGATCGGTCGTGCTGACAATAATGCAAGGCTGGGGTAATGAATTGTAGGAAGGGACGGTGCCTCGCATTGTTCGCGGTGAGAAGGCATCCTCGTCGCCGGCAACCTCGGCAGAGAACCACCCCTCTTTCTGATGCTGTCGATAGGTGTCGGTGATTGCCCGTGCGGTCGGGGACGGACAATAGATCGGCAGCGATTTGGGGAGCAAATTTTCCTTCTGGGCAAGATGAATCTCGTAAAGAATCTTTTGCGTGCGATCGAGTGCGAAGGCAGGGATCCAGACGACACCCCGCTGGGCCGCCACATCGCCCAATACTCTGCGGAACTCAGCCCTCTGGCCGGCCACTTCCGGTCCGCGGTTCGCTGCGCCGTAGGTCGTTTCCGTGAAGACGGCATCGACGTCCGGTGCTGGTTTTGGCCCTGGAAAGAGCGGCGAGAGGTCATTGCCGAGGTCTCCGGAAAAGAGTACGCGCCGGGTGCGGTCGCCAATCGCAACCTCCAGCAGGACACTGGCCGAGCCGGGAATGTGGCCGGCATTAAGAAAGGTTGCCTTGACGCCCGATCCGACCTCGACCGGCGTATTATACGCCATGGGGTGGAATAGCCGCAGGATGGCGGCAAGTTCCTCGCGGTTACAGTCCTGGCAGATGGTAACCTTCACCCGCGGTTTCTGATCGTGGAAACGATCTTGAAGTTCTTGTGTCGTGGATTCAGTTTCGTCGCGATCGTCGGCAGCGATCGCCTGTTTGCCGGCGCAGTTGCGCCAGTGGACGACGAACGCCTTGCGCGATGGTTCGGCCGACTGCTTGGCACGTTTTGACCAGGTCCATTGCCGCGCATAGCTCGATTCGTAACGGATGCTCGACTCGAAGACGACTTCGGCCAGGGCCTTGGTGGCCGGGGTTGCGTAGATCGACCCCGAGAAGCCGTTGTGTACCAGCAGCGGCACTCGGCCGAGATGGTCGGCATGGGCATGCGTGATGAACAGCGCGCTGGCCGTGAGGGCCGATGCCGGCAACGCCGCCTGCAATCGCGATGTTTCAGTTTTTCCCATACGGCCTTTCGCGGTCTCTTCGTCAAAGAGAACGCCGCAGTCGATGAGCCAGCGGGCGTTGCCCGTATCGAGGATGTGAAACGAACCCGAAACCCGTCTCGCTGCGCCATGCGAAATAGCCACGAGCTTCGATGGGGCGGCGGATGTCTCGGCTGCCGGCCCGGGTTGCGCCCACGGGAGAACGGCAAGAAACGCAAAGACGAATCGATGTGAAGGATGTGCAAAGTTCATGGGGGGATTGTTCCGTTAGCGGTGAACGGTTACGGGGCCTTTGTTGTGGCCGGTCTCCGACCGAGCCACTCCGCCGACTGTTGTGGCCGGTTTCCGACCGAGCCACTCCGCCGACCGAAGGTCTCCCATTCACCATGAGACCTTCGTTCCGACGTTTCGGCGGGGTCAGGAGACCCTCGCCGAACCTGTGTTACGGGGTGCGCGCAGAGATCAGATCAAAATCGATCGTATTGTCCCCCGCGTTGACGTCGCTTACGAGGGTCGAATTCTTATTGTACCGCGCTGGAACGATCTGGGAACTGGGATCGGGAGTCAATTGCTTGGTGATCTGCACGGTATTTGCGCCGACAACTCCCCCCAGGACATCCCCGATGTACTTCAATTGATAGTCGCCGTTTTCATCGGTCGTTCCGCCCGACTCGCGGACACCCGATGCGGGGTGGAAAACGACGCTTGTATGAACGAGTGGCTTACCATCAAGGGTCACGCGGCCATGCACGGTACTCAAGGGAGGACGACCGATCTCCCTGCAACCTGCGATGAAAGGGAACAGCAAGGCAACGATCAATCCAAAGGCTTGAATCGGAAGTGAGTTAATCATGAGAAGTTGACAGGGTTATTCGGGCACGTGATTGTATTCGGCCTTTCCGTCGGCCATGCTGCCTAGGTAGGCAAAGACTTTTGAATCCATGTTCTCATTGAAGAAGTGAACGGAGCCATCGACGCAAGTGAACTGGGCGCCATTGACGTGCTGGCTGCCGGCACTCTCGAAGAAACTATTATTGAAGCCGCCAGTCTGCCCGAGGTCGTTGCTTCCACCTTTGAAATCGGTGGCAAAGAGCGTCGCCACGCCGGCGACGGCCCACCCGTCATTGCTGGTACGGCTAACGCCATAGTATTGGGGATCTTCACCCGGCGGGGTGAAGCCGGGATTGTGAAGCCGCTGCATTTCGCCGACCATGATCGTATGCGACAAGCCGTCGGTAATGTTGTTGGTTCCCACCCTGCTGTTGGGATAAAAAACGCCAAGCTGCCGTTTCACCTGGACATGCGCGCTGTCCATGACATTGGGCGGCGTGATCCATTGGGCGGCGCAGAAGCTGTGTGCGCCCGTGGTCGCGAGGGGGTTGTCCCAGCCGTTGAGCCGGCCCATGCAGCCGCCATAGTCCGTCCCGCCGCTGGTCCATTTCTGGAACATGATCTCTGCATCGCCGTTGCGAATACTGCTTCGGCGAGTGGGGCAATAGAACTCCTTGATGTCCCTCTTGGCTTGGATCGCGTTGAAATTGACACTCCGCGCCATGTTCCAGTGATCGTAGACGTCCTTGGACTCCATGAAGGGGAGAATGAACAACATCCAACTTGCACCGCTCATGTTCGGTTGGTTCGCGCTGGCTTCTAGCCAAGGATCGTATGATTTTGTGTACCAAGTTGTCACAGGCTTCACTCGCGCGCCGGGTGGCAGGCAATTCAGGGTGGACAAGTGGCAGTTCAAGGCAAGCCCAATCTGTTTGAGATTGTTCATGCACGAGGCTCGCCGCCCCGCCTCCCGAGCCGCCTGGATGGCCGGCAACAACAGGCCGATAAGAATGCCGATGATGGCAATCACCACCAGCAACTCCACCAAGGTGAACCCCAGTTTTCTATGACTTCTCATCATTAAATCCTTCTTGATGATTCGGTGCCGCTAACTCGAATAACTCTATTTCTACCGCAAGAATGTTAGCAAAGATTAAGCGGATGATTAGGATTTCATTAGTAAGAAAAATGGTGGGGCTCGTTTCACTCGAGATAAAAGGCTTCCGCAGCAGAAACGAATTATGCGACTACCATGCTGTCGGCATCGGCCGAAATGGCCGATTTGCTGTCCGCCAGGACGCGGGCAACTTCCTCAGCCAATTCCTCGAGCGTGGTGGAGGTGCTGTGAAGAATGATAAGATGGGAACAGATGTTCGACACCATCAGATTCAGGCCTCGGTCTTCTCCCGAGCGGAAATCGGTGCGAACACCGATGACCAACTTCCCTTTTGCCTTGGCATAGCCCATTTCGATGCAAGTCCCCGAATCGGTGTCGGCACCGTCAAGGATTGCCACAATCGCTTCGCTGTGATTGATCGCATCCAAGGCAAAGCAGTACATGCGCTCGGAAAAACCGGCGGCTTCGTTGATCTTGGCTGCGTGGTCTTGGGGTAAAATCACCATGGAGGGAAAATAACTCCGCTCCAATGCCTTGGCAAACTCTTCGTTGAACCGCCGTTCGGCCAGTGAGAATAGGGGGCCAGCCAAGTAGATGATCATTCTTTTGCTCCTTTAAGGTTCTTATTTGCACGGAGTATAACCCTTAAATGTTCACGGAATGTGAGATCCCCGCAAAAAATTCGCTAAGAACCGGCGAATCTTGATAATTAATAATTCGCCGGTCCTAACCAATTTCTGACAGTTTTTTTGCGCGCGGCTCACAAAGAGGTGAGATAATCTAATAGGTCTTGGGGAAGCTACAACTACTCCGCGAACGATTTCAGGAAGGATACCCGCCATGCATGATGCACGTGCCTCGAAGTGTGATCTTCACGTTCACAGCAAGTATTCCGATCGTCCCAGCGAATGGTTCCTCCGCCGCATGGGCACTCCGGAATCCTTTGTCGAGCCTCAGGAGGTCTATCGCAATGCACGGCAGAAGGGGATGGACTTCGTGACCATCTCCGACCATAACTGCATTCGCGGCGCGCTGGAGATCGCCCACCTTCCCGGCACTTTTCTCTCCAATGAGGTCACAACCTACTTCCCGGAGAATGGCAGCAAGGTCCATGTCCTGGTCACGGGCATCAACGAAGAGCAGTTCCGCATGATCCAAGAACTGCGAGCTGATATTTATGGCCTGCACGAATATCTGATGGACGAGGATATCATCTGCTCGGTAGCCCACGTACTCTTCCGGGTCAACGGCCGGTTGACCGTCGATCAGTTTGAACGGTTGCTATTGCTCTTTCCTCGCTTTGAGCTGATCAATGGATCGCGTGATCGACGCGCCGCCGACCTATTGAAAGCCATCCTCGCCAATCTCACGCCCGGAATGATCGCGGCGATGGCCGACCGGCAGGAAATCGATCCTTATGGGCCGCAGCCCTGGAAAAAGTTATTGACCGCCGGCAGCGACGATCATAGCGGTGCCTACACGGCCACGGCTTTTACCGAGACGCCGCTGGCCTCCGGCGTCGATGAATATCTCGCCTTCCTGCGCCGTGGCGAACACGAAGCCCACGGTACTTGCGGAGGAAGCGTGCTGATGGGTCACGCGTTTTATCACATTGCCTACAGCTATTACCAGGACCGCTTCGTCCGCGGCAACAAGGGCGGCAAGCCGTCGCTGGTGGGCCAACTTTTCGAGCGGCTGCTGAAAACGTCAACCGAGAAGAGTTCCGGCTGGAGTCTGAGGGGATTTGCCACGCGCTTCTTTGTGTCGCGGCAATTAAGCAGGCTCAGCGAAACGGAACAGCAGTTGGTGACCGACTTCCGTCGCCTCTTTGCCGACACGCATGAGCAACCTACGGCCCAGCCGCTGATGGACGACCGCCGCGCATTCCGCATTGCATGTCACATCAGCCATACGTTGGGCTATAAATTCCTCGAACGTTTTGTCGAGTATGCGCGTCAGGGCAAGCTGATGGAAAGTTTGCAGACGGTTGCCTCGCTGGCCCCGGTGGCCCTCAGCATGGCACCCTACCTAGCGGCATTCAACACGCAGCATAAGGACGAGCGGTTTCATAAGGCGATTGCCACCCACTTTCCCGCAGCGGTCCATCTTCGCCGCGCCAGCGACCACAAGGCTTGGATTACCGACACTTTCGCCGAGGTCAACGGCGTGAGCCGTACCATCCAGATCCTCGCGGAAACTGCCCGCAAGACCGGACGGAAATTGGTGGTACTCACAAGCATCGACAAGCCACCGGAAACCAAGATCGATCTAAAAAACTTTCAGCCGGTGGGAACCTTTCCCATGCCGGAGTACGAATCACAGATGCTCGCCTTTCCGCCCTTTTTGGAAATCTTCGAGTATATTGAGCGGCACCGCTTCAACGAACTCATCATCTCCACACCCGGCCCCATGGGCGTGACGGGCCTGGCCGCCGCTCGCTTGCTGGGCCTGCGTACCACGGGTATTTATCACACTGACTTCGTGCAGTACGTTCGCCACCTGACCCAGGATGACGATCTGGCCGATTTGACCTGGCAGTACATGCGTTGGTTCTACGATCAATGCACCACGATCCTCGTCCCTACGGAAACGTATCGCCGACATCTCATCGACAACGGTTTCGAGCCTTCCAAGATCGGTGTCATGGCACGAGGAGTCGATACCCAGCTTTTCCATCCTTCCAAGGCGGTGCCGACGTTCTTCGATCGTTATGGCATTCCGAACCATTTCTGTTTTCTGTACGTAGGACGGATATCGAAAGAAAAGAATATCGACGCCCTGATCAATGCCTTTGACGATATTGTCCGCCGCGGCTACCAGGCGCGACTGGTCTTCGTGGGCGAAGGACCGTGCCGACAGCAGTTGGCGACAAGTTGCAAGGGTCGGCCCATTGCCTTCACCGGTATACTTGAGGGTGAAGAGTTGGCTCAAGCCTATGCGAGCGGCGATTGCATGGTCTTTCCCTCGACGACGGACACCTTTGGCAACGTGGTTTTGGAGGCGCAGGCATCCGGGCTACCGGTCATTGTTACCGATCAGGGAGGTCCGGCAGACATCGTACGGCGGTACGATTCGGGGATTATCGTCGATCTGTCGCAGCCTCGGGCATTGGCCGATGCGATGGAGAAGATGATGCTCGACGCCGATCTTCGCGGTGAATTATGCAACCGCGGACTACGCAACGCGGCGGAGAGCAAATGGGAAAATGTGCTGGAGCAATTCTGGAGCCGCGACGAATGCGACTCCGGCGAATTGGACATGGAAACCTTTCGTTCGCTCGATGCCCGCAATACGCCCGGCGTCATCGCCATGGAAGTGGCATGACCATGGACGCAATATAGAAAGAAGGCTAAGATGTCGCTAAGACCTTTGCAAATCCATCGCACCCGCAAGCGTAGTGCATGGCGGAAGCAGTTCCGGCTGGACAGCGATGTCTTTCCAGGCGAGCTTCCGCAGCTCTCCGGATGTCTTGAAGATGAAGAATCGGACGACAGTTCGTTTGCTCGGCCCGGCGAATCCGAGGAAGTGGCGGTCATCGTTGACGCAGCTTCCTCGTCGCGGCCGGGCAAGGCGGGCGGCGGACGGGAAGTCCCCATGAAACTCCGTCACTTAAAAGTTGCTGCCGAGCGAGGGCACTTGGAGGCGACGTATCTTTTGGCTCAGGAATGCGACGACCGGGTCGAGCGGATTCGGTGGCTGACAATGGCCGCTGAACAGGGCCACTTGCCGGCCATGCATGATCTGGGCTTGGCATCGGCCGCCTTGCACGAGCGTCGCCGCTGGCTGCTCCGCGCCGCCCAGCAAGGCTGGGCCGAGGCCATGGCCGAACTGGGCGATGTGGAGTGCTCGTGAAGGATCGGCAATCGTTTACGCTTGCCGCAAAAGAAACTATGGCTCTCCGCCGGGTTTGCGGATAATTGTGGTGCGGGCGTCCCGCCTGCCCAAGATGTTGTGGTTGAACCGGGCAGGCGAGACGCCCGCACCACAAACTTGGTGGAGAGCCGAAACTACTTATGCTATACTCACTCTTTTATTTCCATCCTCGAAAGGTTTTCCCATGATTCGTTCTCTGCTCGTCGCCGGTTTCCTTGGGGTCGCGCTGGTTGCTTCGCCCTGCCTAGCATGGCATGAAGTTGGGCACATGCTTACGGTTTTGGTTGCCTATAAGCAGTTATCGCCGGGTGATGCGCCTTCGGAAACCGTCAAAAAGCTTGTGGCCATCCTCAAGCATCATCCGCGTTATCAGGATGACTTTGCCATCTCCATGCCAGCCGGTTTGACCGAAGACGGCGAAGCCCGCTGGTTGCTCTGCCGAGCGTCGGTCTGGCCGGACCAGATTCGCAATGATCGCCAGAATGGGCCGTCGTATCCTCCCCAGCCGGCCAAGCGGGGATCCTATCATCGCGGGATTTGGCATTATTTTGATACGCCGTTGGTGATCGTCGCCGAGGGAACCAGTGACGATCAGATCCATGCCTTGGAAAAGAAGGCTCGCGCCGGTCAAGATCTATTGACGGATGCTCCGACCGAAGAAGAGAAAGTCATGAACGTGTTGCAGGCGATTGCCTTCAATCAGGAGAGGTTCGCTCACGGCAAGCCCGAGGAACAGTCCGTCGCTCTTTGCTGGTTACTGCACACCTTGGGCGACATCCATCAGCCGCTGCACGCGGCGGCCGCATTTTCCGCCGTAGTGTTCGATCCTGTCGGCCACCAACACGGCGACGGCGGCGGTAATTTGATTCGCCTGGCCGACAAGCGGAACTTGCACGCCTTTTGGGACGCCGCGCCCGATGCCAACCCCGATCCCAGCTACGATCCGAGCGAGCCGTTCGACCTGCGGTACAATAGGGCCTATACCAGGGCATTGAAACAGATCGACCCGCTGCTGGCCGATGCCGAACTCAACGCGCAAGGCAAGCGAGCCGCCCAGGAAAAAGACCCCAAACAATGGACTCGGGAGAGTTTTGGCCTGGCACAGGAGAATGTCTACGCCGTCGAGGTTCGCAAGCAGCTCCTCGCAGCCGATCAGAGCCGGAAACACGCCGCCCGCGGCGTGTTCGTGCGACTGTCTGACGCCTACCGAGACCGCGCACATGAAATCGGCAAGTTGCAGACGGTGCGCGGCGGCTATCGGTCGGCGGAGTTTTTGAAGGGCCTGTAGTCGAATTCCGGTAGTTCGGGCGTAAAGGACCGGCGCACCAATAACTGTCGTGTTTTGCGAATTCGCCGAGCGGGGGCAGACGGCACACGGAGTGTGCCTGCTACTTTTCTTGCGACACTTATTGATGCGCCGGTCCTAATCACCGGGACAATCGCGTCGAGAGCCGTCGCGCGCCAGGCAGCCGATCAGCTTGTCGTCTCCAGCTTGCGTTTCTTCTTCACGGCCTTCTTATCCTTGCAATCCTTCACAACCTTATCCTTCACAATCGCGTCATGCGTCACCTTGTACACCGACACATTATCGACATAATCGCCCGAAACATTCCATGTCTTGGCAGCCGTCGGGTCGTTGCCGACGATCAGCTTGCGGAACTCCTCGGCCCCGGCCCCGCGGGCGTAAAGCGGCACGACCTGATTGCTGTGGCTCGATGAAAAGTGCCTGATGCCGGGCAGATTCCCCGGCCCGTGGTCGACGATCGGATCGAACGGCTCCGTGTCGCCGTTGGGGCCCCAGAGCATGCCGCATTCGTGGTCGGCCGTGATGATCACGAGGTTCTCCGCCCAGCCGCCATGCGAGTCGATCCAGCGGACCACCGCGTCCAGGGCATCGAGAAAATCGATCTGCTCTTCGATCAAGCGGTGTGGCTGGTTGGCGTGGTTGGCCCAATCGACAGCCCCGCCTTCAATCATCACATAGAACCCGTTGGCGTTCCGTGAAAGGCTGTTGAGCGTGCCCTCGGTCATCGTGGCCAGCGTGGGCACCGTCTTATTAAGCGGCGTGCCGTAGGGCTTGATGACCCGCTTTGTGCCTGGGGCCGGCGGCAAGCCCAGTGTTCGCCGCTGCTGCAGCGTGGTGTAGACCTGGGCGACGCCGACGAGCTTCGTGGGTGGATTGGGATCCCTGGCCAACAGTTCAAATTCGGCCCTGGTTTCAATCAGTTTCCAGCCAGCCCAATGATGGCCGCTTTTCAGGGTATCCCAAGTCTCCTTGCCGCCGACGTATTGGTAGTCCTTGATACCGGTTGCGGGCTTGCCATTTTCGGTGAAGTCGGGATGGCCTGCGCCCATCAGCAGGTCGAGATAGGGGACGTTGAGCATCTCGTTGGCGATGCCGGCATAGTCGTTGCGGCTCACGTTGTGGGCACCGCCGAAGCCGGCCGGCGTCGCGTGGCTCCAGGGCACCGTCGTGATCATGCCCACGGAGCGGCCGTTCTTCTTGGCCACTTCGGCCACCGTCTTACCCCACAGCGGCGTGCCGTCGTTCTTCCAGTTGATCGAGTTATTGAAGGTCTTCACGCCGGAGGCCATCGCCGTGGCGGCCGCGGCGGAGTCGGTGTAGGTGCCGAGCATGTACTGGTAGCCCACTGTGCCGAACGCGCCGGGCACCTCTTCGCCGCGAGCCTTGCTCCAGGCCTTGACCGGATCGTAGACGACGATCGGGTCTTGCTGATTATCGCGTGTGGGAACGATCGAGCGGTTGAGCGGATAGTTCGAGCAGGAGAGTTGCATCCACTCAGGACCGTCGTAGATCTGCTTGCCAACCTTGCCCTGGTATATGCTTGCGGCCAGAAACGTATTGTACCCCGCCCCGTCGCTGATCATGATGATCACGTTCTTGGCCGCCTCGGCCCGTGGGGTCAGGCCCGCGAACACGAGCGCGAAAATCAACAGGAGGAAAATGGTCTTTTGATAGCCAAGCAACGACGTGAACATTGGATGATGCTCCGGGGGAACAAGTCTTCAGGTTAAAAACGATGGTTCCCATTGTAGTTGCCGAAGCATAGGGATTTTAATTTCTGACGAACCTCAGTATAAACCATAGAAACTGGTGAGTAAATGGTGTAGGCGGCTTTTCTGAATGCTCTTGCTGCAGGTCTTGCCTGATCTTATACGGCACAGGACAATCATATTGCGTCCGCGCGATAATGTTTCACGTCTCTCTCGGAGAGGGTATTCTTAGATCACAGGAATCTAAGAAGCTAGAAAGAGAATGATTATGAAGACCTCCAGGTTCTCAATTGCACGCAAGGACGAAGAGATGTTAGAGCTTTTGAGCAAGACTGACCACAAGACATTAGCTGTTTGGGCAATTGATTGTGCCGAGCGCGTCATGCCCTACTTTGAAAAAACATATCCAGAAGACCATCGCCCTCGAAAGGCTATCGAAACACTTAAGGCATGGATAGATACAGGGGTGTTCAAGATGGCAGTTATTCGCAAGGCTTCGCTTGACTCTCATGCTGCTGCCCGCGAAGTAGGAGAAGATAATGCGGCTCGCTCTGCCGCCCGTGCCGCAGGTCAAGCTGTGGCAACTGCACATGTTCCTCGACATTCTTATGGTTCTGCAATTTATGCCCAACAGGCTATCTATAGAGCCACCGACCCCTCTGATGTCGATGTTGCCGTAATCAAAGAACGAGAGTGGCAGTACCAACACTTGCTTGAATTGTGAAGGGTATACAATGATGTTACGCGGAGAGTGCTGGGAGGTAGTTCGGGCATAAAACAGTATAATCAGCGGGTGTGGGATGCAGCTAAGGGTTTATAGGACGGGACCACTTTCTCGCTGCGGAAAAAAAATTTAACCCAATCCTTGACAGAATGGAAGAAAGTGCTACTATTCATATTGAAGGGACAAGGTTGCGAGTTGCCTCACTCGGCCTCGTCTCTTCAGGGTCACCGCACGAGGCGTCAGGCGTTTAACCCGCGGTGAGAGCCCGATGCTGGCCGATACCTGACTGGCTGGCACCGGGTTTTTTTGTGCAACCACCCGCCAAGATGTCAGAATCACGTTGTGGCCGGTCTCTGACCGAGCCACGTTTGGATATTCTGACGGGTGGTTCTTTTATGCGCTGAAGGGCCGTTATCTCACTCGCGGCTCTGAACTTGGTCGCTGACCAAGGCGGATTGAGCCGTGGTGGCCAAATCGCGCACTTCACCGAGAACGGCCTCCTCCGCCAGCGGTTCTGACGGCGGATCAATCGTGCTGCCGACTGGCAGGTTCGCACTAAGCCCAACGGTTGACTTCGACGCGACAATCTCGCAGGAAACGAGCGATTGGGCATTCGGCACCCCTGGCGGCATCGGCCCAAGGGCCTCGAAGATTTCGTTCAAACCGGCCGGCCCATAGCCATAATATATAGCTAGGCCAAATCCCAGGCCAATGTTCAGCAACCCGATAATGACAATCAAGAGAGTCAAGGCCGTACCCCAAGTGGATGCAGTTCTTCACGCAAGTATAGGTTACGAAACTGCGAGAAAACGGCTCTCCGCCAAGTTTGTGGTGCAGGCGTCTCGCCTGCCTAGTTCAACCACACACCTTGCTTGACTAGTTTATTAGCATTGTTAAAACACGTCAAGGCTGGCGAGAGGCCGGCACCGAAGCTCGCATTCCAATGATTGAATGATTACGATAATGACTGGGGATCGCGCGGATTCTCAGGTGTTTTGAATTCAAGTCGCTTTTGTAAGGAGATTCTATTGATGAGCAATCCTGAACCATCCCGTCGTGACTTTCTCAGGGTTTTGGCGGGTGCCGGCACTACGCTCGCACTAGCAGGTGAAATTCTGGCCGCCGGCGATCCGCCCGTGGCCGAGCGATTGAGCGGCAAACCGCTGGAAACCGTGAGGGTGGGGTTTATCGGCGTAGGTGCTCGTGGATCGGGGCATGTCGCCCAGATGAAAACCTTCGCGGGTGTCGAGATCGTTGCGATTGCCGACAATCACGCGCCGACGCTCAAAAGCGTTTGCGCCAATACGGCCAAGAACGGTGGCAAACCGCCGGCCGCCTATGGCAAGGGCGATGAGGATTACAAGCGGATGCTCGACCGCGACGATATTGATATCGTCGTCATTGCCACGCCCTGGGAATGGCATGCCCGGATGTGCGTTGACGCCATGAAGGCCGGCAAACATGCCTTTACCGAAGTACCCGCTGCCGTCACTCTCGACGAATGTTGGCAATTGGTCGAGACTTCCGAAAAGACGCAGAAGCACTGCATGATGATGGAGAACTGTTGCTACAATCGCGAGGAGTTGTTCTGTTTGAACCTCTGCCGGCTGGGGCTATTTGGCGATTTATTGCACGGGGAAGCGGCCTATATTCACGAGTTGCGCGGTCAGATGAACGAGGTCGAGCACGGTACCGGATCGTGGCGGACTTTGCACTATGCCAAGCGCAACGGCAATCTCTATCCGACACACGGATTGGGGCCTGTGGCGCAATACATGGGCATCAACCGCAGCGACCGCTTCGATTACCTCTCGTCCGTCGCATCGCCGTCCTTGGGCCGCTCGGCGTTTGCCAAGGCGCATTTCCCGTCGGACCACAAGTGGAACAAGATTCCCGAGTGGAACTGCGGCGACATGGTCACTACGATCATCAGAACCGCCTTGGGCCGCACGCTCATGGTGCAGTGGGACGAAACCTCGCCGCGGCCCTATTCACGTTTGAATCTCATCCAGGGAACCAAGGGAACCTTTGCGGGCTATCCGCCGCGGTTGGCTTTGGAAGGCGTGACTCCCGCCACGCACGAATGGACGGAAGGGAGCAAGCTCGAACCCATTATGCGGAAGTACGAACATCCGCTCTGGAAGAAGATGGGGGAATTGGCCGCCAAGCATGGTGGGCATGGCGGCATGGACTGGCTCATGCTCTGGCGGATGGTTTGTTGCCTCCGTTTCGGAGAGCCTTTGGATCAGGATGTTTACGATGCCGCCGCATGGTCGTCGATTGGGCCGCTGAGCGAAAAATCGATTGCCAACCGCAGCGGGTCGGTTGATGTGCCCGACTTCACGCGCGGCCGCTGGAAAACCACGAAGCCGCTGGGTATTGTAAGCTAAGCGACCGCGCAAAAATAACTTGAACAAATTCCTATTGGTCGTTTTGATGGATTGTGTCATAACAGATGCATGTGGGATGCACAAGTTATTGCACGGATTCAAACGAAGTACCGGTCGTTGGAGCCG
>Ga0194057_10000947_pt1 | contig 14911 bp, 14 predicted proteins | sample SepL4415m_MetaG_FD_155474 | JGI IMG/M metagenome (GOLD analysis project Ga0194057, IMG submission 155474) | Anoxic zone freshwater microbial communities from boreal shield lake in IISD Experimental Lakes Area, Ontario, Canada - Sep2016-L442-15m | ecosystem: Environmental > Aquatic > Freshwater... | reverse complement strand
TTCCGTGAGAGCGTGATCGTCCCCGCGATGGAGGCTGGCGTCGAGGGTGGATTCACATCTGCACCGGAAGAGACCGCCTTCGAGATCCACAGCGAGGGATAGGGCGCGGCCAAGGACATGCCCCATCGCCCGTCAGGAGTGGCGGTTCGGGGCATGTCCGGCGCACCAGAACGACTGAGGGAGCCCCGGTCGGCTCCCTCAGGTACTTCGCATGTCCGTGAGGGGTCTCTTCGGGAGTAGCCAGGTCGCCCATGCCGAGGTGCGGGTAGATCACCCGCGCCGGCTCGCCTCACACACGCGTACCGGTCTCACTCACATTCAGCGCGAGCCGCGTGTTGGCCGCGGCCCGCGCCCACCCGGGCTCATGGAACGCTCAAAGGTGTCCATGAGGTCGAAGAGACCGACGCATTCCCACACACGATTCCGCTTCCCAGCCGAACGCTGGCGAATAACGCCTGCGGCCCCGAGGCGAATGAGAGCACGCCTTGTGGCCTCATCACTAATCGCGAGCGCCTCGTCGACGGCTGACGCCTTGAACACGGGCATCGACGGCAGGAGTGAGATCAGGCGTGCGCTTGCCGAATCTCGCCGGGGGTTACCGGCCTGGGCGCGCCAGTCATCCTGGAGCCGGCTCACATCCAGCGCGAATTCATGTGAACGCGTCGCTGCAACGCCAAGGGCGCGGGCGAAGACCTCAAACCAGTCTTCGGCGTCGCCATATCGGTACGACGTGAGGCCCGCGATATACGCGCGCGACTCCGCCGCAAGCGCCAGCGAGACCGGGGGAGTCATGTCGTGGATGACGCCGCGGCGGCTCAGCACAACGTGGATCAACGCACGTCCCACGCGTCCGTTCCCATCCATGAACGGGTGAATCGTCTCGAACTGCGCATGTGCGACTGCCGCCTGGAGCGCCGGTGGAATGTCGCTGCGGTTCGTGAATTCGACGAGGTCCGCAAGGAGGCCAGCGACCTCCGAAGCGGGAGGGGGAACGAACTCTGCGCCAATTGGTGATGATGCCTCCCCGCCGATCCAGTTCTGCCGTTCGCGAATCACGCCCCCGATGCCCTCATCACGTGTCCCGGCGAGAAGCTCGCGGTGGAGCATGCAGAGTGAGTCGACGGTGATGTGCGTGTTGGTTGCCGCTGCGGTCACGGCGAGGTCCATCGCGCGGATGTTGCCGACCACACGATCTGTCGTCTCGTCCTGCCCGGGAGTCGCCTCTGCCCGCGCGAGGCGTCGATGAGAGATCTGCAGGCCCTCAATGCGTGAGGAGGCCACTGCCTCTGATCGCAGGAGTTGCCTGCTGAGTCCACCGAGGTCGACGCTCCCGACGCCTACCGTCATCCGGCGGCAGGCGTCCTCAGCCAGGGAAATAAGGTTCGCGACCGATGCGCTGATCTGCGGCTCCCAGCCAGCAATCGTGCCGGGGAGGTATGCGCTGTACGACGCGCCAGCGCGTGCCCGGCGGGCCCCCATAAGGAGATCGTTCCGGGGCTCCCACTTCTGCGCAACGTCGGAGTAGGGACGGTGCAATCCCCGCCCCGCGTCGACATCGGTACGCCTTGGGAGAGGGCGGTTACCGTGCGCCATATCGTTGCCCCGTTGTCATTGTAATCCAACCATAGCCCACGAAGTGTGGGTATGTGCGCTGTTACCCACGCTTCTCCGCTCCCCGGGACCGACACCAAAACGGCTGAGGGAGCCCCAATCGGCCCCCTCAGTTACCGCATGTTTCCGTCATTTGGCCCTTCTGCAGAACTCCCCACAGAAGAGGCCCTTGAACCACCCGCCCTGAAGTGGGCTTGGGCTTGCCCCACTTTGATGGACCCCTCTGGTGGGGCCATCATGTCGCCCGAAACGAGGCACCACTGTCACGACGCACGCGATACAGCGTCACAGTGGGATCGGGAATCGGCTCACCCATCAGCCGTGCTCACAACGTGTGTGAGTAGGACATCTAACCGTGCGCCACCACCGGGCCGGCATCCACGAGCGTGGCAGCTGGCAAGAGACCGGGGTTCGCGGCGATCCACTCGAGGGCAGCATCGTTGGATGCCTCAGCACTCTCGCGGCTTTCGAAGACGCTCACCGAACACATGCGGCCGCCTTCATCGCCGACGTCGATCCAGTAGTAGGCGACGAATCCGGGGAGCGCCCGAACGACAGGAACGAATTCCTCGGTCAGCCTGCGACTCAATTCCGTCGGCTCGCGGACGTTGTCGTACTCGCGCACTGTTGCGTACATTGCGGACCCTTCCTTGTGGTGGAGGCCCCGGTGGTCAGGTGCCCCGGGGGTCGGCGTGGGTGCATGCACCACCCATCGGGTCGCACCGGCACTCTCGCCGCCCGTGATTGTGGCATGGGGCACGCGACGTGGCCTGCCCAAAACGACAGAGGGAGCCCCGGTTGGCTCCCCGAGGTGCTTCGTATGTCCTTTATGGGTGCCCTCTGGAGTCGACCGATCGGCGTTGGGGGCGCGCTCCAGCATCACCGCACCTGGCACAGATGGGTACCAGTGATCAGCACCATCGCTTGGGCTCTCCGGCGGGACGCCCCCGGAGGCAGATCCGCGCTGCAGCGCCCCCTGTGCCTTCGCCAGCGACTCGTCCGCGAGGTCTGCGTTGTGCATCGCGGCGAAACGCCAGATCCGCCATTGCACGGTGCAGCCTGGGGCCGGGTCAACGCGACGAGCATACGGTTACGCTTTCCGAGCAAGAGGAGGAACTGCAATGGAGACCACGTCCACAGGCGCGGTGACGGAGATACTCCACAGGCTCTTCGCCATCGCCGACGAGGAGGGGCTCGCGAGGGCCCTCGATTCACTTTCCCCCGATATCACCTGGACGCAGTACGACATCGACAGCCGTCCGGCGTCGCCGATGGTGGCGACGGGGCATGACGAGGTCGAGGTGTTGCTGCGCAAGGGAATGGACCCTGAGATGACCCATCGGCTGGTGCGCGTCATGACCTGCGACGACGGCGCCGCGTGCCACATCGAGTGCACGTATCCCGGCGGCGCAAAGGTGGAGTGCACCTACCTGATGACCCTCGCGGACAACCAAGTGACAGAGGTGCTGGGCACCATGTCCTGGGACGGCTAGACGGCGACGCGCGGCTGATAAGGAGCGGCAGGACGAGCGTCCCGCCCGCTGGCGGTTCCATCGTGGTGTGGCCGCCAGTGGGCTTTGCGCTCCCCCGGTTTCCGCTCGCCCACCACCTGGCGGTGCATCGATGGGCACCGACCCCTTGCTGGGGCCCAAGATCAGCGCGACTCCCGGCGAGGGGACGCGCCTTCTGCTCGCCAAATGCTGAGGGGGCCCCAGTTGGCCCCCTCAGATGCCGCGTATTTCCTTCTATTTCGGCTTCTTCAGAACTCTCTTCTGAAGTAGACCAATCCGCCTTGGGATCGAGGCTTCTCAATCAGTGCCCCGACACCCGGCACAGGCGGGGACCGGTAATCGTCACAAGCCGACGCGCCAGCGCGCGTGCGCTGACCAGGGCTGCATCGGCACCCGACCGACCACGACCCGACCCCGTCCCTGCCGGTACAGTCACGAGAGGTGAACGCGCGGCCTGGCCGCACCGTGCCGACGAGCCGGAGGCCGGAGTGGGCACCCTGGGCGGCAGCGAGAGCAGCGGCGAGCGCACCCACGTCGGTGCGCTGTCGGGCCGCCCGGTCCGGATACCCGCCGTCGACACTCCCCCCATGCCGCAGCTGACCGACGATGGCGTGATCCATGACGGCGAGTCGATCGCGTGGTTCGGGGGCATCGGGACCGACAGCCGCGGCTACCCCGACGCCCGCAGCTTCGCGCGGCGCTTCGGCCTGCTCGTGCCGGCCACCAACACCGCGATGGAGCATGACCTCTGGAGCATCATCTTCCAGAACCAGCAGCCTGGCGGCCTGCGCGGGGTGGGCCTGCACACGACGGTCGTGCGCACCCCGAGGCCGCAGGTCGGAACCCCCGAGGGCCTCGAGCGGTTCAAGGCCGCGTTTCTGGGGGGCCTGGAGGACGCCACTCGAACCGCGCTGCTCGCCGCGCCCCAGTACATGATCATGGGCCTCAGCCTCGAGCACATCTTGTCGGGCATCGATCCCATACGCGAGCAGATGCGCGTGGTCGAAGGCTACTGCGACCTGAACTGGGCCACCTGGCACGACGCCATCGCGGCCGCCTTCGAGCGCCTTGGCGTGTCGCGAATCGGCATCCTCACGGCATGGGAGAGTCAGGGGAACGCCTCGGCCGTGCGTATGTTCGAGGACCTCGGTGTGGAGGTCGTGACGAGCGCCGGCTTCTCATGCGCCAACGTGCAGCACATCGCGCACGTCCCCGGCTGGGCGAAGGAGAAGGCAGCGCTCGAACTGCTCGCCACGCCGGCGAACCGCCTCGACGCCATCGTGCAGTGCGGTACCAACATGAGCATGCTCGACGTCACCGAGCGCCTCGAGCCAGTGATCGGCATCCCGGTGCTGGGTATCAATGCCGTCACCTTCTGGTACGCCCTGCGCGAGAACGGCTTCCTCGACCCACTGGCCGGTGGCGGGGTCCTCCTCCGCGAGCACTAGCCGACCGCACCCTTACGACAACAAACCAGGAGTACGCAGCGCCATGCCTGATTCCCTGAAGCATGCTCACGATGAGTTCTACCGCGCGCTCGAAGCGAACCTCGCCGGAGATCCCTCGGCGATGGCCGCCATCTGGTCTGAAGGCTCCGACATCACCAACATGGGTCCGTTCGGGGAAATCCTCGTGGGGCGCGGCGCAGTAGTCGACCAGTTCCGCACCGAGGCAGCACGTGGCATGGGCGGGCGGGTCGTCGTTGACGACCTGCACCTTGTCGAGGCCGGTGACATGGGCTATTCCATCGGAACCGAGATCGGCGAGGGCATCACCGATGGCGAGGGGACACCCGTCGACGTGCGGCACCGGGTGACCAACATCTTCCGCCGCGACGCGGCCGGTTGGCGCATCGTGCACCACCACACCGATCTGGGCCATTAGCCGGTACCGGCCGGACGACTGATCGACTCAGCCAGCCGGCCCCGAAAACGACTGAGGGGGACCCAGTTGGCCCCCTCAGGTCCCGCGTATTTCCTTCATTTTTCTCTTCTTCAGAACTGTCTACAGAAGAGACCTTGATGGACCCGGCCGGCACTGCCCCGGCGTCCGAAGGCGTTTCCAGATGGGTTTCTCCGAGCGCAGCCGATGATGTAGATCTCGGGGTGGGTGCCATCTTCGGCAAAACACTCCGCCCCCAGTTCCTCCTGCAATCTCGCCCCTTGACCGAGGAACCCTGCCTCGGGGCCAGGATCACTATGCGACGCCGGTGATCTCCCTCATGATCCGAAGGGAAGGCCGACGACTCTCAGATCCGCTTACTAGGCGGCGAGAGCGAGCTGGCGAGAATCCGCAGCTACGTTTGGTTCCCTGTTGGTAACGCGGTCCTCAGGGTCCGCGGCTCGCTTGCCAATCCTTCTCCACCCCGTCGAAACTGGTTCGGGCCCGTGAAGGTTCCTGCTGTGCATCAGGATATCAGGGCAATGACACGCAGCCCTTACAGGCGGGCCTGCGGCGTACATTGCCTCTATTCCCCCACCCAGCGAACGGGAGGATGGATATGAGGACGGGCATTCGGATGATCGCGGCGGGTCTTGCGATCGCGGGCATTGGCCTTGTGGCCGGGTGCGGGGGTTCGGGCGACTCATCCGGAACGTCGTCGGGCGCGGCCGCATCCGATTTCGTCACTCAGGCCAACGGTGTCTGCGCCGCGGCCTACGCCGACTTCCAGGCACTGGGTGACATGCAGTCGTTCACGTCCGTGACCGATTTCAAGGACCGCTTCGGCAAGGCTCTGGCACTTGCGAAGAAGCAGTACGCAGACATCGAGCGCCTCACTCCGCCCGCCGGCATCTCGAAGGACGTCGCGACGTATCTGAACGAAGGCGCCACCAGCGTTGCCACCAGCCAGAAGCTCTACCGGGAAGTGGCATCGGGCACCGATCTCAATCAGGCAGTGGCCGATACCACCGACAGCGCCGCCGGGCGGGCGAATATCAAGGCCCGGCGGGCAGCAGCGATGGCAGCGGGATTGGGAGACTGCGCCTCGTAGGCACCGGCCCGCCGAGCGGCCGGGTTAGCCGGGGTCAGGCCGTATCGCCGGGCGCTCGGCGAAACGGCCCCGCACGGCCACACCCGCCACGAGGATGACCGCCGGAATCGTGGTGACGGTGGTCTGAAACACCGGGTCGAGCCCGTGCACTCCGCGACACGCGTACAGTCGGCGTCCGCAACCCACGGAGTGCTCATGGCTGATCGCCGCCCCCTGCTGTCCGGAATGGATGATGACTACGGCTCCTATGCCCTGTCACAGAAGGCCTCGTTTGAACGCACCTTCCCGACAGTGATGGAGGCCGCCCTCGGGTTTGCGGACGAACCCGTGCTGCGCGTGGTTGACCAAGGTGCCTCCGATGGCCGTAATTCGCACGCGCTCATGCGCGACCTCATCGCGATGCGCGCAGGGCGTCCGCTCGCCTACTCATTCATTGACATGCCCACCAACCCCTGGGACGTGGCACACGGGCGGTTGAACGCCGACCCTGTGATCGGCCCCGCAGCGCACGTGGTGCCCACACCTGCGGATACCCGGGCGGTTGACGCGGGTTCCGGGGGGCACCTGGCATCTGCCGATGACCACGCGGCAGCCGTTGACGAGGCCCTGACCTCGGGGGCCACGACGGTCATCGGTATGGCAGGCATCCCGCTCCACACTGGTCTCAGCGCGCCCGCGGGGACGGTGCATATGGCGATCACCGGCACCACCATGCACTGGGTTGAAGCCCCGCAGGACCTCGGGTCAGCCCGGTCGGTGTTCCCCGGCTATCCCGATCACCACAACGAGATCGAGCGATCGGCATGGCGCGACGCCGCCGCGCGGCAGTGGGATCAGCTGGTGCGCCTTCGCGCCGCGGAACTCGTGCCGGGGGGCTGGTTTATCGCCGCGCTTCCGGCGTCGGAGATGCCGTGCCCCGATCGCACCGGCCTGTATGCGGAGATCGCGCGCGACATGAATGCAGTGCTGGCTGAGTGGGTGGCCAGCGGACATATCGCCCAGGCAACCGCAAATGCGGTGGTGGTACCGGTCTGGATGCGAACCGTTGAGGAAATCCGTGCGCCATTTGATGCCGGTGGTGGTGATGTGGACGGTCTGGTGATTGAGCGGGTCGAACTGTTCCACCTCGACAATCCCTACTTCGACCCCGATCCGGCAGTGTTCGCCCGCGACTTCGTGCGCAGTTGCCTGGCATGGGGCGGCCCGCTCTTTCGCCGTGCATTCACGCGCGAGGGCGAGGACCGCGCCGACCAGTTGCTGGGTGAGTTTCTGGCAGAGATCGAGGCCCGTGTGGCCGCCGACCCCGGCCGCCACCGCTGGGACTACCTCGAGGCGCTGGTGGTGTGCCGAAAGCGCGACTGACCCCGCGCCTACACTCCCCCCATGCGGGTTCTCCTCATGCGCACGTGCCTGTCTGATGCCATCGCCCCCAAGGTGTGGAAGGCCACGCGGCGGGCACTGGAGCGCGCGGGCGTTGAGGTAAAGGTGCCCCGCGGCCAGACCTGCTGCGGACAGCCCGCGTGGACGGCCGGCCACCCCGATCAGGCGCGCGCCGTGGCGCGGCACACCATCAAGGTGTTCGCCGGGAGCGATGAGGTGGTGGTGCCGAGCGGATCGTGCGCGGGAATGGTCATCCATGCGTACCCCGAGCTGTTTGCCGGGCAGCCCGACGAGGAGGACGCCCTCGATCTGGCTCTGCGCACCATTGAGTTCACGCAATTTCTCGCCAAGCACGACCTCGACCCGCGCGCCAAGGCATGCGGTGCCCTCACGGTGCACGACTCGTGCCACATGCTCCGCGTGCTCGACGAACACGAGAGCCCGCGTGCCGCGCTCGCGAAGGTGCCGGGGTGCGAGGTGCGGGAGATGGCCCACGCCGACCAGTGCTGCGGATTCGGCGGGGTGTTCGCACTCAACTTCCCCGAGCTGTCGGGTCGGCTGGGCGAGCAGAAGGCGCAGGCCGCCGCAGCCACAGGCGCGCCTGAGGTGGTGTCGTGCGATCTGGGGTGTCTCATGCACATCGCCGGGCGCGCGCACCGCACGGGCATCCCCATTCGCGCCCGTCACATTTCTGAGGTGCTTGGCTCGTGAGCACCCGTCGCCGCCGGCGCAATCCCGGCGTGGCCTACTCCGATGTCACGGGCACGCTGCGCGAGCGCACAGTGGATGCCCTGCGTGATCCCACGCTTGCCGACAACCTGCGCACCGCAGGCGACAGCTGGGGTGCCGGGCGAGAGGTGATGAAGCGCGACTTCGGCTTTGACGAGATGCGCGACCGTGCCCGCGACATCAGGCGATCGAACATCCGCAACATGCCGGCCCTGCTTGCCGAATTGCAGTCGAACGTGCGGGCCAGCGGCGGTGTGGTGGTGCGCGCCGCAGATGCCGATGAGGCGTGCAGGTACATCACCGATCTGGCACGGGCACGCGGCGCACGCGTGGTGGCCAAGAGCAAGTCGATGGCCACCGAGGAGATCAAGCTCAACGAGGCCATGGAACACGCCGGACTCGAGGTGGTTGAGACCGATCTGGGCGAGTGGATCATCCAGCTGGCCAACGAGCACCCGTCCCACATCATCGCCCCGGCTGTGCACCTCAACCGCGACCAGGTGGCTGCGCTCTTTCGCGAGGAGGCCGGCACCGACGATGTGCCCACCGATCGCGAGGGCCTTGTGGCGCATGCCCGTGTGCGGCTGCGCGAGAAGTTCGCCCAAGCGGAGATCGGTATTTCGGGCGTGAACCTCGGCGTGGCATCCACCGGCACCGTGTGCATCGTGGAGAACGAGGGCAATGCCCGGTTGGTCACATCACAGCCGCGCATCCATGTGGCCGTAATGGGGATGGAGCGGGTGGTCGCCGACTGGGATGAGGCCGCGCACATCTTGCAGGTGCTTCCAATGGCGGCCATCAGCCAGGACGCGGCGAACTACGTCAGTCTCATCACCGGCCCGAGGCGCGAGGGCGAGACCGATGGCCCCGAGGAGTTTCATCTGGTCATCATTGATGGCGGGCGGGGAGCACTGCGCGGGTCAGAATTTGAAGAGGTGCTCTCGTGTATCCGCTGCGGGGCCTGCCTGTACTCGTGCCCCATGTGGCAGAACGTGGGTGGACAGGCCTACGGATCGCCCTACTCAGGGCCCATCGGCGCAATCATCACACCCCTTCTCGAAGGCCCCTCGTCGCCCGGGTCGCGCGACCTGCCGTTTATGTCGACGCTCTGCGGTGCATGCGGCGATGCCTGCCCCGTGGGGATCCCACTGCCCGATCTGCTTGTGCGCGCCAGGGCCCGGTCGTCGTCGCCCGCCAAGCGAAAGGCAGGCCTGGCATTTCGCGTATGGAGCCTGCTCTGGCGCCGGGGCGTCACCTACCGCCTGACCATGATCGGCTGGCGGCTGGCGCTCCGGATTCGCGGTCGCGGCGGATGGGTACACCGCCTGCCCGGGCCGGGGTCGGGCTGGACCAAGGTTCGCGACATGCCGAGCAAGTGGCCCCCACGCCGGTGAGCACCCCGGTTGAGCAGATGGTGCAGTCACTCGCCCGTCGTAAAGCCACGGTCGAACTGGCGAGGCCCGGTGATGCGGGGCGGGCCGCCGCGGTGTGGATGGCAGACCAGGGGATTGTGCGCGCCGTACTGGCAGACGACCCGGTGGTGGATGCCATTCGCCTCGAATCGGCGCTTCGGGCGGCGGGCATCGACGTATTGCGCTGGCCCGTGGCCATGGGGCGGCGCGAGGTGCTGGGGCTTGAGGGCCCCGAAGACGTGTGCGGTGTGACCGTGCCCACACTGGCCGTGGCTGAGCGCGGCACTCTGGTGCTTGAGGCCTCGGTGGGCCACGGCCGGGGGCTCGACGTGACCAATCGCCATCACGTGTCGCTGCTCATGGCCGATCGCGTGGTTGAAACTCTGGGCGAGGCGCTGGCACGAACCTTTGCTGACGGCCGCCCGGTGCCGTCGGCCGTCAGCCTGGTGTCGGGGCCCAGCCGCAGCAGCGACATCGAGAAGATCTCCACGCTGGGCGCACACGGCGCGCTCACCGAGCACGTGGTCATCATCACGCCATAAGGGCGTGGGGCCTAGCTGCGGCCCCTGCGGGCATTTGCCCTGGAGAGTTCGCGCGACATCTCTTTGTCCTTGATGGCCACACGCTTGTCGTACTGCGTGCGCCCGCGGGCCAGGCCCAATTCGATCTTCGCGCGGCCTTCGTCGTTGAAGTACATGCGCAGAGGAATGAGGGTGACCCCGCGCTCGGCAAGCTTGCCGGAGATCTTGTCGATCTCACGGCGATGCAGCAGCAAGCGGCGCGTGCGCTGCGGGTCGTGCCCGCGGCCACCGGCCGGGCCGTAGTCGGAGATGTGGGCGCCCACGAGGAACACCTCGTCGTTGATCACCTGGGCGTAGGCCTCACGGATCATGGCGCCGCTCTCGCGCAGGCCCTTTACCTCACTGCCGGCGAGTGAGATTCCCGCCTCATAGCGGTCGAGGATCTCGTACTCGTGCAGCGCCTTGCGGTTCTGCGCGATGTCGCGACGCGTCGGCGGAGTGGACCCGCCCTTCGTGGTTGCCTTCTTGCCCATCGCGCCGATCCTATCGGCCCCGCGGCGCGCGGCGGCCGCGGCGCGACCCGCGATCGCGATCTCGCTGCTCGGGGTCTCGGATGGTGCGCGGCCCCGGGCGATCGGCGGGCTCAAGCGTGACGCGCCCCTGGAGCGGCTCGATGTCGTGCACGCGCACCTGCACCGAGTCGCCCAGGCGGATGCGCTTGCCGGTCTCATTGCCTATGGCCTGCACGCCGTCGGGCTCGGGCACCCAGTGGTCGTCGGGCATGCGCCGGAAGGGCATAAAGCCGTCGTACGCCTCGCCGAATGAGATGAACAGCCCCGACTGCCCGATGCCCGTGACCTCGCCATCGCGGGGGCGGTCCCACTGCTCGTCTCCCCGCATCTCATCGGCCAGGAGGTAGGCCAGGCACATGCGGTCGGCACGGCGTTCCAGATCGGTGGCCGCGCGCTCGCGCTCGGAGGAGTCGCGCGATACCTCGGGCAGCATTACGGCATCGGGAGCGGATTCCCCCAACCCGAGGGCATATACCAGCGCCCGGTGCACCACCAGGTCGGGGTACCGGCGGATGGGTGATGTGAAGTGCAGGTACGCCGCGCTGGCGAGCCCGGAGTGGCTGGTGGCATCCGGTCGGTACACAGCACGCTGCAGCGAGCGCAGCACCATGTACGGAAGCGACCGTCCGCCTTTGCCTGTGCGATCGACATACAGGCGGGTTGCGTGCGCGGCCACACCGGCCGCCTCGCGACGTTGATCGGCGGTGAGCATTCCCTCGGCCAGCGGTGGCACCGGAATGCCGAGCACCTCAAGACGGGTCCACAGTTCCTCAAGTGCCATCTGCTCGGGGTCGCCGTGCACGCGAAAGATGGTGGGCACCTTGCGGTCGATGAGAAAGCGGGCCACCGCCTCATTTGCGGCGATCATGCACTCCTCGATGAGCGAATGGGCATCGGTCTGGCGCTCCACCTCGATCGATGCGATCCGACCCTCCTCAAAGTGAAACCGTGGCTCGGTGGTGGCCACGTCGAGCGCCCCGCGGCGCATCCTGCGGGCCCGCAGCGCGCGGGCAAGGTCCATTGCCAGCCGGACGTCATCCTCCATCACCCGGTCGCCCAGCTCGCCCCTGCCCTCCAGCAGGGCGTCAACCTCGGGGTAAGTCAGCCTGCGGTCCGACTTGATGAGCGAGCGCTGGAAGGCCTCACCGGTAACGCTGCCATCGGGCATCACCAGCATCTCGGCCGTGAGCGCCTTTCGATCAACGCCGGGGCGCAGTGAGCACACGTCGTTTGAGAGCCGCTCGGGGAGCATGGGGTCAACCGTGCCGGGCAGGTAAGTGCTGCACGCGCGGCGTTCGGCCTCGTGGTCAACGGCGCCGCCTGCTTTGACGAAGCTGCTCACATCGGCGATGTGCACCCACAGGCGGATTCCCTCGCCATCGCGTGCCACTGCGATGGCGTCGTCGTGATCCTTGGCACCCTCCGGGTCGATGGTGATGACCCGCTGCTCGCGCATGTCGCGGCGGTCCGGTTCCATGGTCTCGGCGCCACGGGCGGCCTGGTCGGCCTCATCGCGCACCTTGGCGCCAAACCCGTGGCCCAGATCCTCGTGCGCCACCAGCGCCCTGATCGCTGCCCCCGGCAGACGGGACGGGCCATGAATGTCCATCACCTCGGCCCCACCACCCTTGAGGCGCGCGGTCACCAGGTCGCCCATGCGGGCGTCTTTTCGGCGCGCCTTGAGCAACGCCACCTCCGGCCCGGCCTCGAATGCCGGGCGCAGTGCCATACCGCGGCCATGCGGCACCAGCTCGGCAACGAACGTCGCTCCAGTACGGCCGCGGGCCATGCCGGCTAGGCCTTGCCGGTGCAGGCGTGCGCGAGCGCCACTGAAAGCGCCTCGTCGGCGCCTGTGCGGGGATCATCAACGGCACGGACGTCCGGCTGCACGCCCTTCTTGCCGATGTCGGTCCCCTTGGGGGTGAGATATCCGGCCACCGTCACCTTTACCGCGCCGCCATCGGTGGTGGGGACGGTCACCTGCACCTCCGACTTGCCGAAGGTGGGCGTGCCCACCACGAGTGCGCGGCCATGATCCTTGAGGGCCCCAGTCACGATCTCCGACGCGCTGGCACTGTTGCGATCCACCAGCACGGTGACGGGGATGCTGGCCGGAATGGGATCGCCATCGGCCTTCAGCACCTCCTCGGGCGAGGTACGGCCCTTGGTGGACACCACAACATCGCCGGGCTTCAGGAAGTCGCCCGCAACTGCCACTGCCTCGTCCACAAGCCCGCCCGGGTCGCCACGCAGATCGAGAATGACCGCGGTGGCGCCCTTGTCACGGAGTGCCTTCACCTTGTCGGCAACCGCCTCCCCCGCACCCTGATCGAACCGGTCGAGTGCAACCACTGCGACCTTGCAGCCGCCGGGAGCGGTCACCAGCTTGCCCTCGACGAGCGGCACCGTCACGTCGCCGCGGGTCACCTTCACGGTGCGCTTCACGCCGTCGGTGGCGGTAACGCCGAGGGCCACCACGGTGCCCGGCTTGCCGCCAATGGCGAGAACACTCCTCGCCTGCCCGCGCCGGGCCACCGGAATACCACCGACAGAGGTGATGACGTCACCCTTCACCAAACCCGCGGTATCGGCGGGGCTGCCGGGGAACACCTCGCGGATGGCGACTCCGGCCTTGGCCGGCTTCACCCGGATGCCGATGCCGGTGTAGGTGCCCTCCGAGGCCCGCATGAGGTCGCGGTACTGATCGGGCGTGAAGTACTGGGTCCAGCGATTGCCGAGCGACGCGGCAATCGCTGCGGCCCCGACTTGCTCGAGATGCCCACGGTCCACGTTGCCCCGATAGCGATCGCCAAGAACATTGAGCACCTGATCGGGAAGCGACCCCGTGGAGCCGCCCACCAGCAGGCTGCGGGCGCCGGCCGGCAGTTGGTCGAGCCCCGACTGCCGGGGATGGCCGCCCACGAGCACCCCCAGAACGAAGATCACGAGAGCCATCACCACGACGGCAACGACGTACGCGGCGCCGCGGCGCGGGGGCTGGTGAGGTGCTGACACGGGGCGAATCCTAGGCCGGAGGCCGGGTGCCCGCGGTCCAGCCGGTCGCGGGGCGGCGGCGCCCGCAGGCGCCACCGCACGCGGCGATCAGATACGCAGGAAGCGGCGCAGCGTAATGCCGCTGCCCACGGCGCCGAGCAGGGCGCCGGCTCCCACCAGTACCACGGTGAGGAGCGGGAAGGCGATTGCCCCGGCGGTGGATCCGCTCTTGGTGAGGGCGGTGTCGGCACCAGATGCCCAGGCATCCACAACTCCCACCTTGATGCCCCACAGCATGGCCACGGCCACCACGGCCCCGACGAGCCCACAGAGGACTCCCTCGATCATGAAGGGCCATCTGATGAACCAGTTGGTCGCGCCGACAAGGCGCATCACCTCCACCTCACGCCGTCTGGCGAAGATGGAGAGCCTGATGGTGTTGCCGATCAGCAGCACCGCCGCCACCAGAAGGATCCCGATGAGCGCGAACCCGGCCCACTGCACGAACTTGGCTGCAGTGAGCAGCCTGTCGGCGGTGGTCTGCGGATACACGATCCCCTCGGTTGGGTCGAGCGCAGGATCGTCCTTCACCGCGGCAACGATGGCGTTGGCGTTCGCCGGATCGGTGGGCTGGATATTGAACTTGGCCGGCAGCGGGTTGCTCGGCAGCTGGTCGAGCACAGACGGGTCGCGCAGGCGCTCACGCATGAGGCGCAGGGCGTCGTCCTTCGACACGTAGGTGAACTCGGCAACCTGGCCGTCGGTCTTGAGCGTGCCGATCTTGTCGCGCAGCGTGTTGACCTGCTTCACCGACGCGGTGTCGGAGATGTACACGTCAACGTCGACCTTCGACGTCTGGGCGCTCACCGCCGAGCGCACGTACATGAACGATGGGATGAAGGCACCGAGGATGAACACGGCGATGAGTGCCGTGACGGTTGCGGCCACCGAGATAGCGGCGTTGGCGCGGATACTGCGAAGCGCCTCGCGGAAGAACATGCCAAGCCTCATGCGATCTCCCCCGTGTCGCCCGGGTCCTCGTTGTAGCCGCCCTCCGCGTCGCGCACGATGCGCCCGTTGTGGAGTGCGATCACACGCTGCTGCATGCGGTCCACCGTGTCGCGGTCATGGGTGGCCACGAGCACAGTGGTACCCGTGCGGTTAATGCGGGTGAGCAGATCCATGATGC
>Ga0194057_10000944_pt1 | contig 14922 bp, 16 predicted proteins | sample SepL4415m_MetaG_FD_155474 | JGI IMG/M metagenome (GOLD analysis project Ga0194057, IMG submission 155474) | Anoxic zone freshwater microbial communities from boreal shield lake in IISD Experimental Lakes Area, Ontario, Canada - Sep2016-L442-15m | ecosystem: Environmental > Aquatic > Freshwater... | reverse complement strand
TCGAGGCGGTGGGCGAGCCTGCCCGACCCAAGTTCGGCTGGACGGACGTGGCGCGGTTCTCGGCGCTCGGGATACCGGCACTCAATTTCGGGCCCGGTGATCCGTCCGTCGCCCACACTCAGGGGGAGCACGTCCCGGTAGCGCAGATCCTGGCCTGCGAGTCACTGCTGCGCGACTGGCTCACTGCCTCCTGAGGCGGACTTCCTGCTGTTCCTGGATATCGACAACCTCCAACAGGTGAACGACTCGCTCGGCCGCTCGAATGGCGACTACGTGGTGTGCCGGCCCTCGTCGAGAGCCTCGCCATCGGCTGACGCCACCAACCGCCGAGTCCGACCGCCCGACCGCCGAGTCCGACCGCCACCGTCAGTTGAACCTACCCGGAGTGACGGTGGCGGTCGGACTCGGACATGCGAAGGAGCCCGGCACTTGTGGCGCCGGGCTCCTTCGTGGTCGAGCGTCAGGCCTGCTTGGTGCCCTCGACGTCGAGGGTCAGCTTGATCTCGTCGCCGACGAGGACGCCGCCGGTCTCGAGCGCAGCGTTCCACGTGAGGCCGAACTCCTTGCGGCTGATCTTGGTCGAGCCCTCGAAGCCGACCTTCGAGTTGCCCCACGGGTCCTGGCTGACGCCGAGGAAGTCGTAGGCCACGTCGACGGACTTGGTCACGCCGTGGATCGTGAGGTCGCCAGTGATGACGACGGAGTCACCCTTCACGGCGACGGCGGTCGAGACGAAGGTGATCGTGGGGAAGCTCTCGACGTCCAGGAAGTCCGGGGACTTGAGGTGACCGTCGCGGTCGGCCTGGCCGGTAAGGATGCTGGCGGTCTGAATGGTGATCTCGGCCTTCGAGTTGGCGATGTTCTCGCCGTCGATGGTGAAGGTTCCGGAGTAGTCGGCGAAGTGACCGCGGACCTTGGCGACCATCGCGTGACGGGCCGAGAAGCCCAGGTTGGTGTGGGCGGTGTCGATGTCCCACGTGCCGGCGGCGGCGGAGAGGTTGCTCATGCGGTGCTCCAGGGGTTCGGTGGTGGTTGTTCGGTGTGGGGACTTGAGGGGATGTAGTTGAGCCATCAACTGCTACTAGTTGAAGGTACAACTAAAGCGACCCGAGCGCAAGCCCGCCTCGGCGGCGGCCCTCTAGGGTGCGGTCATGCCCAGCGTCTGCGTCTTCTGCGCCTCAGGACTCGACATCGATCCGAGGTACTTGGCGCTCGCGCGCGAGGTGGGCGCCGGAATCGCGGGGCGGGGCTGGACGCTCGTGTCCGGGGCCGGGTCCATCTCGATGATGGGGGAGGTCGGCGCCAGTGCCCGAGCGGCCGGCGGCCGGACGATCGGCGTGATTCCCGAGGCGCTTGTCGCCATGGAGGTCGCCGATCACGACTCCGACGAACTGATCGTCACGCGCGACATGCGTCAGCGCAAAGGCATCATGGACGAGCGCAGTGACGCCTTCCTCGCGCTGCCAGGCGGCATCGGCACGCTGGAGGAGCTGGTCGAGGTCTGGACGGCGAGGTCGCTGAACATGCATCACAAGCCGGTCGTGGTGCTGGACCCGTGGGGCGATTTCGCGCTGCTGCGCGAGCAGGTGGCGCACTGGCAGGAGCGTGGGTTCGTGCGCGCCGGTGCTGCCGATCACGTCCACTGGGCCACGGACGCGAACGAGGCCCTCGACGAGATCGCCGAGAGCCTCGCTGCGCGAAACAGGTGATGCTAGGCAGCTGACGCGCTGCTGCTCGGCGTTGCTCGTGTCGCCGGGGGGCGAGTGCCGCGCTGGGCGTCGTGCTGCTGGCGCAACTGGTCCATCTGCGCGGCCTGCGCTGCTGTCATCGCGTGGATCTCGGTGGCTGCGGCCGACGAGCCGGACACCGTGCCCTCGACGCGCGCCACGTCGCCGACCTGGACGTCGGAGATGGTGCTTGCTGCCGGTGCCGTGGGGGTAGAGAGCTGCGCATCGGTGCGGTGTCCGGGGGTGGGCAGGCCGACGTGGATGTCGGTCGTGGCGTTGACGGTAAAGGTGGCAGTGAAGTCGTCCGCCGACTTGACCGTGATCGAGTCCGCGCCGACAGCCGTGACGGTGCCGTCGATCATCCGGACGGTGGAGATGGTTCCGTCAGTTGCCTTCACCACGACCTCCCCGTGCAGCGCCTGCCCCCCTGGCCCGCCGAGCATGCCGCCGCGATGGCCGCCGCGATGGTCGCCAGGGCCGCCGTGGCCATCCGGACCGTGCTGTGCTGCGCGCGCGCTTCCGAGCGGCGCACTCGGTGACGAACTCTTGGGGGACGGCGTGCCGTTCGCGGCAGCGGCGATGCCGGTGATGCCGGTGGCCAGGACGGCGCCCGCGGCAAGTGCGCCCACGGTGGCCGCAATCATCTTCGCTCGAGACATGTGGTGCTCCCTTTCGTCGGGGCGATCCTCGGTGACCGCCCGATGGTCGTGCTTGCTGATCCGACACTGGCCCCTCGACGTTGGCGGGGCGTTGCCGCAGCATTCGGAGGGCGTAAGGGTTGGCGACTTCCTCGTGCGGCGATGCTCGTGCAGCGAGGCAGGAGCGGGCGTGATGGAATGTGGCCGTGACCTGGCTGTTCGTCGTGATCGGCATCGCTGTGCTGGCGTTCGTCTTCCTCGTGGTGCTCGGTCCGCTGGGTGAACTGCCGCCGGTCGAACCGGACCTCAAACCAGAGATCGTCGAAGGCCATCCCCAGTTCGACGTGGTGGTCCGCGGGTACCGCATGGACGAGGTGGACCAGCAAGTTGCCGACATGCAGGCCGAGATCGACACCCTTCGTGGTCGGGCCGACGCATCGCCGACGGACGTCGAGCCCGATGCCCTCATCTGATCGTCCGCTGGCTCCGGTTCGCCTGGACGTCGTGATCAACGCGCCGGTCGAGACCGTGTTCGAGGCCTTCAGCCAGTGGTCCGAGCAGGGCCGTTGGATGGTCGGGACGAGAGTTGAGGTGCGCTCCGGTGACGGCGCCTGCGTCGGCTCCGAGCTCGCCGCCTGGACGGGAGCTGGCCGGGCCGGCTTCTGGGACACCATGGTGATCACCCGCTGGGAGCCGCCGTACCGCGTCGACGTGGTCCACACCGGTTCGGTGGTCAAGGGCACCGGAACCATGGAGGTCATCGCGCTTCCCGGTCGCCGCAGCCGGTTCGTCTGGGCCGAGGAGCTCGATCTGCCGCTCGGGGTCCTCGGGCGCATCGGGTGGCCGGTGGCCCGCCCGGTGTTCCTCGCGGGCGTGAAGCGGTCCCTCGAGTCCTTCGGCCGGCTGGTCGAGCAGGGCGTGCTCCCGCGCTGAGCCATGCCCCGACGCGAACCGGGCGCCGGGCCTCAGCGATAATGGTCCCCTGCCCACAATGCGCGTGGGCTCTTGTCTTATCGCAGGACGAATGGAAGGGGACGCACATGGCCGCGATGAAGCCGCGGACGGGCGATGGCCCGCTCGAGGTGACCAAAGAGGGACGTGGCTACGTCATGCGCGTTCCGCTTGAGGGCGGCGGTCGCCTCGTAGTCGAGCTGAACGGCGAAGAGGCCAAGGACCTCGGGGAGAAACTGCTCGCGCTCTTCGCGTAACCCCACCTGATGCTGAAGGGCCCCGAACTCACGTTCGGGGCCCTTGCCACGTCTGGAGCGATGTCGCGGAAGTCAGCTGCGGTCGCGCAGTGATGCCACCAGGAGTCCGTCGCCGACGGTGAGCAGTGATGGCATCCAGTCGTCGTCGGACTTGGCGCCCGCGAGGGTGTCGCGCACGGCGACGGTCTCAGGGTCGCGCTCGCCGGCGTCGGTCACCAGGCCGCCCCACAGGACGTTGTCGAAGATCGCCAGTCCGCCCACGCGCAGCAGCCGCTTGGCCTGCACGAGGACAGCGGGGTACTCGGTCTTGTCGCCGTCGACGAACACGATGTCGTACGCCGCGTCCGACAGCCGCGGGAGCACGTCGAGCGCGCGTCCGGCGATCAGGCGGGTGTGGACGTGGTCGTAGCCGAGCGCGGTGAAGGTATCGCGCGCCACCCGCTGGTGCTCGGCCTCGACGTCGATGCTGGTGAGGACACCGGCGGACGTCATGCCGGACAGCAGGGCTGCCCCGGAGACACCGGTACCGGTGCCGACCTCGACGACGTTCTGGGCGTTGACGGACGCGGCGAGCAGGCGCAGCAGCCCGGCGGCGGGCCGGCTGATGGGCACGCAGCCCAGCTCCGCGCCCTTGTTGCGGGCCTCCCGGATGGTCTCCGAGTCGTCCTCCCACGCGTCCACGAAGGACCAGGAATGCTTGGAGGGAAGGTCTGACGAAGGTCGGGTCTCGCTTGCGATGATGCACCTCCGGGGTTGGCGTCCGCTTCGCCGGCATTTGTCTTGGCCGACCGGCGGCGTACACCCGGAGCCTAGCCTGAACTACGGTAGGGGGCGGGGGCCGTTCGGCCTCAGTCCGTCGTGTCGTGGAGGCTGAAGATGTCCGACCAGACTCCGCCCTTCGGCGTGCCGTCCCTTCCGCCGCCGCCGTCATCTCCGCCGCCGCCCGCTCCGGTGCCCCCAGCGCCGATCCCAACGCCCTACCCCGTCGTGGCCGAGCCGCAGCCGGCTCAGCGGGTCGTCGTCACTCAGCGCCGAGGCCCGGGTGCGCTCGGAACGATCCTCATCGCCGGTGTCGTGGCTGCAGTCGTGGGCGCTTTCGCCGGGCTTGCCGGCTACATGATCGGGCGCGGCGTCGACACCACTGAGGCCGCCGTGAGCACGCCGACCACGCCCGTGGTCATCCCCCAGTTCGGCGGCGGCACCTCGCCGCGCGCGAACGGCTCGATCTCCACGATCGCCGATGCCACGTTGCCGGCCGTCGTCTCCATCCTCGCCGAGGGCACTACCCAGTCGGGCAGCGGCTCGGGCTTCGTGGTGCGGCCCAACGGCTACATCATGACCAACAACCACGTCGTCGACCTCGTCAAGGACGGTGGCACTCTCACCGTCGTGTTCAGTGACGGGAAGCGCTCCAAGGGAACGGTCGTGGGTACCAACACGTCGTACGACATCGCCGTCGTGAAGGTCGACCGGACCGGGCTTCCGACGGTTCCGCTCGGTAACTCAGCCGATGTGAAGGTGGGTGACACCGCGATCGCGATCGGCGCACCGCTGGGCCTCGAGGGCACGGTGACCTCGGGCATCATCAGCGCGCTCAACCGGCCCGTCACTGCGGGCAGCGACACGTCCACTCAGGAGTCGTTCATCAACGCGATCCAGACCGACGCTGCCATCAACCCGGGCAACTCCGGCGGCCCGCTCCTGAACGGGAACGGGGCCGTCATCGGCGTCAACTCCGCGATCGCCTCGCTGGCTCCAGGTGTCAACGGCGAGGCCGGGAACATCGGCCTGGGCTTCGCGATCCCGATCAACTCGGCCAAGCGCATCGCCGAGGAGCTCATCGCGACCGGCAAGTCGCGCACGCCGCTGATCGGCGTGAAGCTTGAGATGTCGTTCGCAGGGCCGGGCGCGAAGGTGCAGAGCGTCACGTCCGGAAGCCCGGCCGACAAGGCCGGCCTGCGTGGGGGCGACGTCATCCTGGAGGTCAACGGCCGGAGCATCGACGACGCCACCGAGTTGGTGGTCGAGATTCGAAATCACGCGCCAGGTGAGAAGATCGACTTGGGGTACACGCGAAGCGGCCAGGACCAGAGCACAACGCTCACGCTGGCCGACGACGCCGACGCGGGATAACGGGGCCAGACATGTTCGACATCGGTATCGGAGAGATCCTCCTCGTTGCCGTGATCGGCCTGCTCATCTTCGGCCCAGAGCGGCTTCCTCGCGCTGCCGCCGATGCGGCCAAGTGGCTGAACCAAATCCGGACCATGGCCTCGGGGGCGCGCAAGGACCTCGCCGATTCGGCGGGCATCGACATGAGCGAGACCATGGATGCGGTCAAGTCGCTGCAGGAGTTCCATCCGCGCAAGCTCGCGTCGTCGCTGTTCAATGACGAGTCCGGGACCGCTGCCAAGGCTGCAGCGCCGGCGGCCGAGACGCCACCGCCGCCGCCCCGACCGGCCTTCGATCCAGACGCCACCTGACGCAACTGCCCACCAGGTGGCCGACTGATCGCCGGCCAATCGGCCTAGCGGCCAGTCGGAGTGATGCCCAGCGACATGCCGGCCAGTCCTCGTCGTCGAGTGCCCAGCGTCCTGGCGATCTCGCGCAGCCCGATGGCTGCCGGCGCATCCGGTGTGCTGAGGACCAGCGGAGATCCGGTGTCGCCGCCCTCTCGCAGCGCGACGTCGAACGGGATGCGTCCGAGCAGCGGCACCTCGGTGCCGAGCGTTCTGGTGAGTGTCTCCGCGACGAGCGCTCCGCCGCCGACGCCGAACAGGTCGATGGGCTCGCCGCAGTGCGGGCACGGGAACGAGCTCATGTTCTCGATGACGCCGGCGACCTTCTGGTGCGTCATCGCGGCAAGGGTGCCGGCGCGGATCGCCACGTCGGCCGCCGCAAGCTGCGGGGTCGTCACGACGACGATCTCCGCACTCGGGATGAGCTGGGCCGTGGACATCGGGATGTCACCGGTGCCCGGCGGCAGGTCGAGGAGCAGGACGTCGAGGTCGCCCCACCACACGTCGGCAAGGAAGGACTCAAGGTAGCGATGCAGCATCGGGCCCCGGAAAGCGATCGGCTCGTGAACGCCGCCGGGCTTGAACGGCAGCATCGAGATGACGCGGACGCCGTGCACCTGTGGGGGCATGATCATGCCCTCGACCTGCGTCGGCGGCTCGTACGCGCCGAGGATCCTCGGGATCGAGTGGCCGTAGATGTCCGCGTCGACGATGCCGACCGTCAGGCCGAACTCGGCCATCGCCACCGCCAGGTTCGCCGTGACTGAGGACTTGCCTACGCCACCCTTGCCCGAAGCGATCGCGAACACCCGGGTGAGCGATCCGGGATGGGCGAACGGGATGACGCGCTCCTCGCGACCCCGCAGGGTGCTGCGCAGGGCCGCGCGCTGCTCGTCGTCCATCACGTCGAGTTCGACGGCTACTGCGGTCACGCCTGCCACGGCGGACACCGCGGAGGTGACCCGCTCGGTGATGGCGTCGCGCATCGGGCAGCCGGAAACGGTCAGGTAGATGCCCACGCGCACGGCGCCGTCGTCGGCGATGTCGACCGACTTGACCATCCCGAGCTCGGTGACCGGGCGGTTGATCTCGGGGTCGTTGACCGTGGCGAGGGCGGCGTTGATCGCGTCGAGCGACGGGGCAGGCATACCCCGATGCTAGTTGGCCTCGTCGGGCGCGCCTTCTGAGAGCCGTTCGACCCGACGAAGGGTCTTGCGCTGCACCTTCTTCTGCTCTGCCGCGTGCTTGTTCAAGGCGCTGATGATGTCGTCGACCTGGTCGCGCAGTTCGCTGCGCACGAAGTCGCGGGTGGCGGCCTCGCCGAGCGCGATCCGGAGCGCCGCGATCTCCCGGGCCAGGTAGTCGCTGTCAGCGAGCAGGCGTTCGGTGCGCTGGCGGTCCTCCTGGAACTGCACGCGGTCCCGGTCGGTCTGCCGGTTCTGCGCGAGCAGGATGAGCGGGGCCGCGTAGGACGCTTGCAAGGAGAGCAGCAGGGTCAGGAAGATGAACGGGAACGGGTCGGGGGCGCCGTCGTTCATGGCGAGGTTGAGTCCCACCCAGATGACGATGGCAATCGTCATCCACATGATGAATGCCCACGAGCCGATGTGCCGGGCGACGCTCTCGCTCACCGCCCCCCAGCGCTCGCTGTCGACCGAGGGGCGAAGTGATCGGCCGCGCTCGAGCGGCTGGTCCATGCGCGCCGAGCGACGCGTGCGGTCAGTCGCCATCAGCGGGGCCCATCGGGAGGTCGTCGTCATCCTCGTCGCGCCAGTCCTCGGGCAGCATGTGGTCGATCACGTCATCGACCGTGACCGCGCCTAGCAGGTGGTTGTTGGCATCGACGACGGGAAGTGCGACGAGGTTGTACGCCGCGAACGTCCGAGTGACCACGGCAAGCGGCGTATGCGGGCCGACCGGCACCAGGTTCGAGTCGACGAGCGACGAGACGAGCGTCGCTGGCGGCTCGCGCAGAAGCTGCTGGAAGTGGCAGGTGCCGAGGTAGCGGCCGGTCGGTGTCTCGGTGGGCGCCCGCGTCACGTAGACCTGCGAGGCGAGGGCGGGCGACAGGTCGGGGTTGCGAATCTGGGCCAGTGCCTCGGCAACCGTCGCGTCCGGCGGCAGCACGATGGGCTCGGTGGTCATCATGCCGCCGGCGGAGAAGTCGTCGTAGCTCAGCAGCCGACGGATGTCCTCGGCGTCCTCCGGTTCCATGCGGTCGAGAAGGTCCTCGGCCCGCTCGGGCGGCAGCTCGGAGATCAGGTCGGCGGCGTCGTCGGGGTCCATCTCCTCCAGCACGTCGGCCGCGCGCTCGGCCTCGAGCATCTGGACGATCTCGACGCGGTCGTCCTCAGGCAGTTCTTCCAGCACGTCGGCGAGCTGCTCGTCCTCCAGCCCGCGGGCAACCTCCATGCGCCGCTTCGGCGACAGGTCGTGCAGCACGTCGGCAATATCGGCTGGGCGCATCGTGTCGAGCTTGGACAGCAGTTGCTCGGCGGGCTGGTCGGCTGCTGGGAGCGACAGTCCGCGAACGTCGGTCCAGTCGACGATGATGGACTCCCCGCGACGGCGCAGTCCGCCACCGGACTTGCGCACGAACAACTGCGTCACGAACCAGTCGCGTGAGCGTGCCTGCTCCACGGCGACGTCGAGGACCGTCACCTGCTCGCCGGACTCGATGAGCTCCACGGTGCGGTCCAACAGTTCGCCGGTGACGAGAGTCTCGTTGCCACGCTGCTCGAATCGGCGCAGGTTGACCGTCCCGGTGACGATCACCTGCCCGGCGTCGATCGCGGTCACCTTGGTCATGGGGACGAAGATCCGACGACGGGGCTGGACCTCCACGACAAGGCCGGTCAGCCGTGGTGGGTTTGCGCCGATGCGAAGGACGACGATCGCGTCGCGTACCTTGCCGACCTGGTCGCCGTTCGGGTCGAAGACACCGATGCCGGCAAGCCTGGCGAGGAATACTCGAGTTGCGGCGCCGGTCGTCACGTCGAAAGGCTACCGCCGTCACGAGGAAGGAAGGCCATGGCTACGCCGTCTGACGCGGCACGTCCGGCGCTCACCCGTCCTCCCTCGCGCGATCTTGCACTCCTCGGGGTTGCGGTCGCGTTCATCTCGTCGTCGGGCCCGCTCATCGCCGCGACCGTGGCGCCGGCCCTCGCCATTGCGTTCTGGCGCTGCCTGCTCGGCTCGGCGGCCACCGCGCCATGGATGCTCAGTCGCCATTGGGCCGAGGTCCGCCGCCTGTCCCGGCACGAGTGGTGGCTGGTGGCCAGCGCCGGCCTTCTGCTGGGGGCGCACTTCGCCACCTGGATTCCGTCACTGCGGTTCACGACAGTGGCGTCGTCGACGGCTCTCGTGGCGACCCAGCCGGTATGGGCGGCGCTGATCGCCCGCCAGCGCGGTGGCGTCATCCCCCGCCCCGCATGGATCGGCATCGCGATCTCGTTGCTGGGGGTGCTCATCCTCACCGGCATCGACGTGTCGATCGACCCGCAGCACCTGATCGGCGATGGGCTCGCCCTCGCGGGCGGTGTCCTCGCGGCCGCCTACGTCACGGTGAGCGAGTCGGCCCGCAGAACCGTATCGACCGCCACCTTGACGTCGGGGCTCTACGCATCGGCGGCCGCGCTGCTGCTGGTCATGTGCGTCGTGGGCCATCAGGCGCTGACCGGATTCGCCCTGAAGGACTGGATCCTCATCCTTGCGCTCACTGCGGGCGCGCAACTGCTCGGCCACACGCTGATCAACAAGGTCCTGGCAACGACGTCGGCGACGATCGTCTCGCTCGCGATCCTGCTGGAGATGCCGGGGGCGACGATCGTGGCGGCCGTCTTCTTGCACCAGTTCCCGCCGTGGCAGATCATCCCCGCCGTCGCGCTCATGTTCGTCGGCATCGTCCTGGTCATCCGCGCCGGGTCGAAGGAAGTCCCGTCGGAGTCCTCGCCCGTCTGACCGGGCTGCCGGTGTGCGGCAAGTGCCGGCCCGCCCGGCGTCGGGACACTAGATTCGGTCCGGTGAGCGTGCTGGCGATCGATCAAGGCACGTCGGGCACGAAAGCGATCGTGGTCGACCCCGACGGACAGGTCCGCTCGCTGGCCGAGGTGTCGGTCCGGCCGGTCTACCTCGACGGTGGGGGCGTGGAGCACGATCCGATCGCCCTCCTGGACTCGGTCCTCGACGCCGGTCGGCAGGCGGTGGCAGCGGCAGGGGTCGGCATCGACGCGGTGGCGCTGGCCAACCAGGGCGAGACGGTCCTGGCGTGGGACCCCGGCACAGGTGAGCCGCTCTCGCGGGCAATCGTGTGGCAGGACAGCCGCTCCCAGGGCATATGCGACCGACTGGCCGACCACCGGGACCTCGTGGCGTCGCGCACCGGGCTCGTGCTGGACCCGTACTTCTCGGCCCCGAAGATGACGTGGCTGCGCGAGAACGTCACACGCGAGGGCGTCGTCACCACGACTGACACGTGGCTGGTCAACCGGCTCACCGGCGAGTTCGTCACCGACGTCACGACCGCGAGCCGTTCCTTGGTCCTCGACATCGACGCTGTCGACTGGGACCGCGAACTGCTCGACGTGTTCGGGCTCGCCGGGGAGGGGCTGCCGAGGCTCGTGTCGTGCGACGAGATCGTCGGGACGACAACCGCGTTCGGCGCTGATGTTCCGGTCACCGGCCTCATCGTCGACCAGCAGTCGGCGCTGCTGGCGGAGCGTTGCCTGCACGCTGGTGCCGCGAAGTGCACCTATGGCACCGGCGCGTTCCTGCTGGCGAACGTGGGCGATCGCGCCGCCAGATCGGCGAACGGCCTGACGACGTCGGTGGCCTGGCGCACTCGTGCCGGCACCGAGTACTGCCTCGACGGGCAGGTCTACACGGCTGCGTCCGCCTTCCGCTGGCTGACCGGACTGGGCGTCATCTCCACCTCGCGCGACATGGACGTCGTTGCAGCAGCGAGCAGCGACGGAGTGCTCTTCGTGCCCGCGCTCGCCGGGCTCGCCGCGCCGTGGTGGCGGTCCGATGCGCAGGCCGCACTGGTCGGGCTGAGCCTCGCCACCGAGCGCGGCCACCTCGTGCGTGCGGTGCTCGAGGGCATTGCCGCTCAGGTGGCCGACCTCGTCGGCGTGATCGACTCGGACACCTCGGTGTCGGTCGACACCCTGCGCGTCGATGGCGGCCTGACGAAGTCCCCGGTGCTGATGCAGATCCAGGCCGACCTGCTCCAGGTCCCGGTGGAGGTGTACCCGTCGGCGCATGCGACCCCTATCGGAGCCGCGGCGCTGGCGCGCTTCGCCCTCGATTCGTCGTTGCGCTTCGAGGACATCGTGTGGCCGTGGACCGCCGAGTCGGTCTACGAGCCGCAGTGGTCGGCCGACCGCGCGGCGGACTTCCTCGGCCGCTGGCGCGCCGCAGTGAGATTGTCCCTGCCGGCGAAGGAGCGATCGTGAGGCGTCAGGCATGAGCACGATCGACGTGGATGTCGCGGTCATCGGCGCAGGCGTGGTCGGCTGCGCCGTCGCGCGGGAGCTATCGGCGTACGACCTTTCCGTGGCAATCATCGAGGCGCGCGGCGACGTCGGGGACGCGACCAGCAAGGCGAACACGGCGATCCTCCACACGGGGTTCGATGCCGTGCCCGGCTCCCTGGAGTCGACCATGGTGGCGCGTGGCTACCACCTGCTGGGTGAGTACGCCGAGCTGGTGGGCATCCCCGTCGAGCGCACAGGCGCACTACTCGTCGCGTGGACGCAGGAGGAACTCGACTCCCTGCCGACGCTGCGCGAGAAGGCGCTCAAGAACGGCTACCAGGACTGCGCGATCGTGGGTGCTGTCGACGTCTATCGGCGCCTGCCGCACCTCGGCGCCGGCGCACTCGGCGGCCTGACGGTCCCCGGCGAGTCGATCATCTGCCCGTGGACGACGACGCTGGCCTACGCGAACGAGGCACTCTCGCGCGGTGCGCGGGTACTGCTCTCGCATCGCGTGACAGGTGTGGAAGTCGGAGCGGGGCGCACGCTGCTGAACACCACGCAGGCGCAGGTCTCGGCGCGGTGGGTCGTCAATGCAACCGGGCTCGGAGCCGACGTACTTGATCGACTGTTCGGCTACGACCGTTTCACGGTGGTGCCGCGTCGTGGCGAGCTCCTGGTCTTCGACAAGCTGGCCCGGCCGCTCGCGGAGTGCATCGTGCTGCCGGTCCCCTCGTCGAAGGGCAAGGGCGTGCTCGTCAGCCCGACGATCTACGGCAATGTCATGCTCGGCCCGACGTCGGAGGACCTCGACGACCGCGCGAACACTGCCACCTCTGAGGCCGGTTTCGAATTCCTCCTGGCCAAGGGCCGCGCGATCATGCCGCAACTGCTCGACGAGGAGGTCACCGCTGCCTACGCCGGACTTCGGGCGGCCACCGAGCACAGCGACTACGTCGTCGACGCTGATGCGCCGCAGCGCTACGTCCTGCTCGGTGGCATCCGTTCGACGGGCCTGACGGCGTCGATGGCGTTGGCAGAGCATGTCGTGGAGCTGATGTCGGCGGCGGGGCTCACGCTCGAGCCGCGAGCCGGACTGGCCTCGCCACCGCGGATGCCCAACATCGGCGAGGCGTTCCCCCGCCCCTACCAGCGGGTGGACCTCGTCGAGCACGATCCTGAGTACGGCCGCATCGTGTGCTTCTGCGAACGCGTCACCCGCGGCGAGATCCGCGACGCGCTCACCTCGCCCATCCCTCCGACCGACCTCGACGGACTGCGGCGACGCACCCGTGCCTGCATGGGGCGGTGCCAGGGCTTCTACTGCGGCGCAGAGGTCGATGCCCTGCTCAGGGGGATGTCGTGACGATGCAGCGGACCGTCGTGCAGGCGGACGTCCTCGTGGTCGGGGCAGGCCCGGCAGGCCTCACCGCGGCCACCGCCCTGCGCGAGGCAGGCGTGGACTCTGTCATGGTCATCGAGCGTGAGACCGATGCCGGCGGCATTCCTCGGCACAGCGATCACACGGGCTACGGACTACGTGACCTGCGTCGCGTGCTCACCGGTCCGCAGTACGCGCGGCGCCTCGTCGACCAGGCCAAGGACTGGCGCGTGGACCTGCGGACATCGACGATGGCGACCGACTGGGCCGCGGACACATCCTTGTTCGTGACCGGTCCGGGCGGGCGCGTGCGCGTCGAAGCTCGCGCGGTGATCCTCGCCACGGGTGCCCGCGAGCGCTCGCGATCCGCGCGCATGGTCCCCGGTGATCGTCCCAGCGGCGTGCTGACCACCGGCCTGCTGCAGAGCCTCGTACACCTGCGGCACGAGCGCGCGGGGGGTCTTATCGGCACGCGTGCTGTCGTGATCGGCGCCGAACTGGTGTCGTGGTCCGCAGTCGTAACGCTGCGGGAGGCGGGCTGCGAGACCGTGCTGATGACCAGCGAGTACGAGCGACCCGAGTCGTACGCCGCCTTCAACCTCGCAGGCCGCACAGCCCTGCGCGTCCCGGTGTCCACATCGACGCGGCTGGTCCGGATCATCGGACGGGAGCGGGTGGAGGCGGTGGAGCTCATGCGGCTCGACACCGGTGCGCGACGCATCCTCGAGTGCGACACGGTCGTCCTAACCGGCGACTGGGTCCCCGACAACGAGCTCGCCCGAGTGCGCGGCCTGGCCATCGACGCCGAGCACCGCGGTCCGCTGGTCGATACCGCGCTGCGCACCTCGGCAGCCGGCATCTTCGCGGCAGGGAACCTGCTGCACCCCGTCGACACTGCCGACGTCGCGGCTCTCGACGGCCGTCATGTGGCCGTGCAGGTGACGGCGTGGCTGCGGGGACTCGCCCAGCCGACGGAGTCGACGAGGGTCGTGCCGGGAGCGGGCCTGCGCTGGGTCGTTCCCGGGGTCATCCGCCCGGGCGACCCGGCGCCCCCGCGCGATCGCGTCCTGGCATGGCCGACGCTCTACCGGCCACTGCCACGGGTGATCGTCGAACAGGGCAGCGTGATCGTCGCCAGTCGTCGCCTTCCCTGGCCCGCCTCCCCGGGTCGGGTCCTCCGCTTGCCATGGGGTCTGTTCGGCGGTGTTCGACCAGGAGAAGGAGAGGTCACGGTGAGCATCACTTGACGGTCACAGTCGGGGCGATCTTCCGCCCCCAACTGCCGCCCGAGCGACTGGGATCGGCGATCCGGGCCGCCGAGGCGTGCGGCCTGCGCGAGGTGTGGCTCTGGGAGGACTGCTTCCTCGAGAGCGGCATCGCCACCGCCGCTGCCGCCCTGGCGATGTCCGACGACCTCGTGGTCGGCATCGGACTCCTGCCGACACCGCTGCGCAATGTGGCCCTCGCGGCGATGGAGATCGCGACTCTCGAGCGCCTGTTCCCCGGCCGCATCCGCATCGCGCTCGGGCACGGCGTCCAGCCATGGATGGAGCAGGCGGGGGCGCGAGCGGAGTCGCCCATGACGCTGATGCGGGAGTACATAACCGCTCTGCGTGCCCTGCTGTCAGGCGAGTCCGTCTCGGTCAGCGGTCGGTATGTCCAGTTGTCGGACGTTCAACTGGGGTGGGCCCCGAGCACGCCGCCGCCGTTGCTGATCGGTGCGACCGGTCCGCGCACCCTGCGGCTTGCCGGTGACCTGGCCGACGGCGTCGTGCTGGACTCCGTCACGTCACCGGACCGCGCAGTGGCGGCCCTCGCCGAGGTGGACGCCGGGGCGGCGGAGGGTCGCCGCCGAGCCGACTTCCAGGCCGTCGTGTACTTGCGAGCCTTCCGCGGCGACGCTGCCGAGCAGCTGGCCATCGAAGCGGCACCCGATGACGTGGGCGGAGTCATCGGCCATGGGGTGGTGGGGGAT
>Ga0194057_10000932_pt1 | contig 14999 bp, 12 predicted proteins | sample SepL4415m_MetaG_FD_155474 | JGI IMG/M metagenome (GOLD analysis project Ga0194057, IMG submission 155474) | Anoxic zone freshwater microbial communities from boreal shield lake in IISD Experimental Lakes Area, Ontario, Canada - Sep2016-L442-15m | ecosystem: Environmental > Aquatic > Freshwater... | reverse complement strand
CCAATCCCCAATCCCTCCCCCCTCACAATCCCATTCCCAAAAATCCACCTTGGGCATCGCTCTCGGCACGGAGTTTATCGAGCCGCTCGATGGTCCGTTTCAGGTCGCCAGCCTGGATATAGCGATCGAACTCGACGCGAACGGCGTGCCCCACCGTTTCCTTGAGCCAAGCGACGGCATCCGCGGTCAGCCAGTCGCAAACCTCGCCGACCAACTCGATATCCAGTTCACAATCGAGCGTTTTCAGATCCTCGCTATCGGTGAGCACCGTGCCTTCAAAACGAAAGCCGACCAAACCGATCTTTTCGTCATTGGTCAGGTGGAAGACGCACTGGGCGTCGTACAGGTAGTAGGTGTTAAACTGTCCATGCTTCGTGGCCGCCCGGCGGACCCGATTGGCAAATTCCACGACCTTGGGCGTCGCATCGTCCAGCGGCACATCAAAACGGGGTACCGAGCGCAACGGCATACAATCAAACGAGATATCAACAAAATTGCTCATGGTGGATATTTTTCAACCACCCGCCAAGGTGTCAATTTCATGGTAGGTCAGGCTTTTCAGCCTGACGGCGAACCGTACAAAGTCAGGCTGGAAAGCCTGACCTACTTAGTATTGTGGCGGGTAGCTGACATTTTATACTCAGGTTCGCTTGAGTTCCAGGGCGTTTGAAGATAGACTTGACTGTTTATCGCAAATTGTGTTCCCTTGAGATTTTACGCCCCCTTGCGGACGAAGATGTCTATGACCATGAACTCCAACAGTCCTGTTATCGTGGCCGGCAAAGGTGCCTGCCAACCCGCCAGCACCCAATCCCCCGTTTGTGGGGCGGACATTGTGGTCCAGTCGCTGGTGAACCACGGGGTGGATACGATTTTCGCCTACCCCGGCGGTACGAGCATTCCCCTGCACCAGGCGTTCACGCGGTTCCGCGATAAGCTTCGCGTCATTTTACCGCGGCATGAGCAGGGTGGCGGTTTTGCCGCGCAGGGGTACGCGCGGAGTACAGGCAAGATCGGCGTCTGTGTGGCCACCAGCGGTCCCGGCGCCACCAACTTGGTGACCGCGATCGCCGACGCCAAGCTCGACAGCATCCCCATGCTGTTCATCACCGGCCAGGTGAGCACCAGCGTCATCGGCACCGACGCCTTTCAGGAAACTCCGATCGTCGAAGTTTGTCGCAGCGTGACGAAGCATCATTACCTGGTGACCCATGTCCAGGACATTGCGAGGGTCATGCGCGAGGCACTTCACATTGCGACCACCGGCCGGCCTGGTCCCGTACTGGTCGATCTGCCCAAGAACGTGCAGATTGCCCAGACCGTGCCCGATTACCATGCGCCGATGAACCTGCCCGGTTATCATGCCGAGCAGTGTCGAGCCACGCCGGCCCAGTTGGCCGAATTGGCTGCCCTGATCTGCCGTGCGAAGCGGCCGGTGATTTATGCGGGCGGTGGCATCATCGCCTCGGGGGCCAGCGAGGAGCTGATCGCCTTGGCTCGCAAGACAGGCATCCCCGTGACCACCACGATCATGGGCCTCGGCGCCTTTCCGGGCGATGATCCCTTGTCGCTGAGCTTTCTCGGCATGCATGGCACCGTGTATGCCAACTACGCCGTCGATAACTGCGACCTGCTCTTGGCCTTCGGAGTGCGATTTGACGACCGCGTGACCGGCAATGTCTCGGAATTCGCCAGCCATTCGACGATCGTGCATATCGACGTTGATCCCTCGGAAATCAACAAGATCAAAAAGGTCCAATTACCGATCTGTAGCGACCTGAAGTACGCCCTGGCTGAGTTGAACAAGATCGTCCAGCCGCCTGCCGATCTCAGCGAGTGGCATCGCAAGATCGACGTCTGGAAGAAGGAAGATCCCTTGGACTACAACCACGATTTTGAAGGCATCCTACCGCAGCATGCCCTCGATTTGATGTGGCAATTGACCAAGGATCTCGACACCATCATTTGCACCGGCGTGGGCCAGCACCAGATGTGGACGGCCCAGTATTACAAGTTCCGCCAGCCGCGCCGCTGGCTTTCCAGCGCCGGCCTGGGCACCATGGGTTTTGGCCTTCCCGCCGCAATGGGTGCCAAGGCAGCCCATCCCAACGCCTTGGTCATCGACGTCGACGGCGACGGCAGTATCCTGATGAACATCCAGGAGATGGCCACTTGCTACACGGAGAAGCTGCCGGTCAAGGTGCTGCTGTTGAACAACATGCACTTGGGCATGGTCGTGCAGTGGGAAGATCGTTTCCACGCTTCAAACCGCGCCAACACGTATCTCGGCCCCATCGACCATCCCGAGGCGTTCGGCTTGGGCGACGGCATCACGCCCGAAGAGCGTTATCCCGACTTTGCTACGGTTGCCAAAGGTTTTCAGTGGGGATCCCGGCATGTATCGAAGAAGAAAGATCTCCGCGACGCACTGTTGGAGATGATCAATTTTCCTGGCCCCTATCTCCTGGACGTGCAGGTGCCCTATCAGGAGCACGTGATGCCGATGATCCCGTCGGGAATGACGGTGAAGGAATTGATTAAGAAGTAGCTACCGGAGCGTGGTGCCTTTGGCCTTTTCAGCCAGTTCTAGCATGCGCGCGGCACCTGCACTATCGCCTAATTCGCGGTTCATGGCGGCCAAGTTCGTGTAGGGAATCGCAAGCACACTGCGATCATAAGTGCCGTTCCGAACGGCCTCTTCAATCAAATCGGCTCCATGGGTCGTAAGCGCAACGGCCTTCTTTCGTTGGCCGGTACTCCAGTAGGAAACGCCCATGCTGACGAACGAATCGCCGAGTCGGCCGATGTCGATCATGGCTTCCTGCGGGGGTGACTTGCCAAGCAAGGGAACGGCTTTTTCAAACCAGCTCACGGCCGTGCGGTGGTCCTGACGATTGTTGGCATGGACGGCTCCCATGCGGAAATAGGTGCGGCCGAGCAAGTAGGCCGCCGAAGGTGAATTGTTTTGTCGTCCGCTCTTCTCCAGGTAGCGAATGGCCAGTTCGCCATGGCGCAAGGCTTCATCCTGATTGGAGCGCATCTGGTAGACTTGCATGGCGTCGTAAAGCGACATGGCGACCTGCCACTGCAACTCGGCCTTTCGGCCGGCTTCTGGGGCACCGGAAATCAGCACCTCGCCGCTCCGCACCACCTCCTTTGCCCATTTTGCCGGATCGAGCTTGCCTTGCAGGCCGACGTCTGCCGACAAGGCTCGCGTGCTGACACGGAAGAGATACTCGTCGCTGCCGCCTTCGGCCTTAATCAGGTTTTGGGCAATTTCCGTAGCCTTGACGATCCAATTTTCAGCGGAACGCTCTTTCTCACGCCATGCACCCCAGGTTATGTCGTGCAGGGCACCAAGATGAGCGTCCAACAACACTTCCTTGGCAGCGATCCGAATCGCCGGATGCTTATCCGGGATCAATGCCTCGGCCGCCTGCAATGCCTGCGTGTGCAGTTGCATGGCCTGTTTCTGGTCAGGATGAGTGCCAGAACCTTTCAAATCGCCGAGCAGGCACAATGCCCGCGCCCTGACGTGGGGACGCTGCTCGCTCAAGGCGACAGCTTTCTCCGCTTCCTGAGTGGCGTCGGCAATACGGCCGGCCTGCCGCAAGGTTTGGGCCTTGGTGAGCTGGTATCGGGCATCGCGTGGCGAGAGGCGAACCGCCTCCGCCGCCGAGGTCACGGCCTGCTCATGCTGGCCCAGCGAGGTCAGGGCACGGCTCCGCAGCCATAAAGCTCGGGCATTGCCCGGCTGGAGCTTGATCGCCCGTTCGGTGTCGTTCAGGCTAAATTCGGGGCGAATGTCGATGTTTGTTTCGGCACGGAGTACGAAGGATTCCGCAGTGATGGGTTCCAGAACAATATGCGTAACTTTTTTGAGTGCCTTACTCGGGTCGGTAGCAGGCTCGAAAGAAAAGAGGACTCCGCGCTCCGGATACGACTGCCCAAGAACCTCGCCCAACTCGTTGGAAACCAGCACGGGCTGGACCTTGGACAGTTCCAACTGTTCGGCGACCTGTGCCGCGGGAAAGCCGCGTTCTAGGCGAATAACCAGCGACGTGACCTTATTGTCGCCCGAATAAGCCACCTCGACGCGCTGGAACGGATCAACCGAGTACAACTGGATCAAGCCGGTGTCGAGCTTTCGTGATTCTTTGGGCTTTCCCCAGGTTTTTTCCACGTCGTTCCGGGTATTCATGCCTGGGGTGATACCGTGGAAGCTGGTGACCTCAATCTCGGCCGGTCCAAGGTTTTTTGTGTCTGGCACGGGAATCAGCGGCGCACCGCGGTTGGTCGCCTCGGGCTTGTTGGCAGTCGCTGGAGCGGCGGGTTCCAAGAGATCAAGCTTGCTGGGCACGGCCAGTTGACGCGGCGCAAGGGTTGGCGTCGTCGCGCCCGTTAGCAGGTTTCCGCCTTCGCCCGGCAGCAATGCACTGCCATCGGCAAAGCGAACCGGTTCGGGCCGGGATCGCCCTGGGGGACGCTTGTCGTCGGCCGTAGCTAGGCCGACGACCGCGGCTGAAAGGAGCCCCAGCGCAAGGCTGGCGAGAGAAAAATTGCGAGTAAATCGAATCAGTCGAATAGGCATGGCGAGTTCCTCCTTGAACGTCGCAGTGCAAGTCTGACACGGACGACACTTTGCGGTAGGGTAGGATACTCTCAGAGTCCAAGCTGAGTCCAGAGGAGATTTTTGCGATTTCCACTCGGCGGCCGAATTCCGTAGAGATTCGGCCGAGCGATCCGTCGCAAACAATCTTCATCGATCCTCCACGCCACAAAAATTTCCCTATCCGAAAGCCGCCCCGACTGCGTCCGGAGGCTTTTCCACGTTATCAAAGGTACTCCAAGCGATCTGTCATTTCTTCGGCGGTGAGCGTCTCGACCAACGACAACAAGCGTCGAATCTTCTCGCCGATAGAATAGCGCTGGCGCGGAATAACGACGATGCCGGCATGGTGTCGGCCGGCGGAGAGAAACTCTTGGTGCAATCGATAGAAGTGCTCGACGTTGAGCGAGTACAGGACACGGCCTTCTGTTGCGGAAAATTCCAGTTGCTCCTCATCGGTTTCCTCCCCACGGCTCGCTCCCAGAACCGTCAGCACGTCCACCTCGCGTTGATACAACCCCTCCATGACGGCATGTTCGGCGGCATCTTCATCAGCGTAAAAACGGATTCGGCTCATCGCTGCCTCAATGCAGCGATGTCTTTAGCGAATCGCTCTTCGACGACGGCTTCCTGGGCCAGTTCTTGGTCGAATTCAGCCTGATGCGCATGATACCATGCAAGTACGGTATAGATCTCGCTCAGCGACCGTTGAGGATAGTGTTCAATAATCTGCGGTGCGGTCAGGCATTGCTTATACAACGTGACGATCTGATTGACCGTCATTCGCGTGCCGTCAATGCGCAGCCGCCCGCCGCAGATGCCGGGGGTTCGCACCAGAGTCGTTTCCAATACCGTAGGCATGCGCAAAGTCCTAGTGTCCGAAGGTCGTTTTCATCTTCCAGTATATTTATTGTAACCGCCGTGGGCAATCTCAGCCGCGGAAGAAAAGCCACACGACCGCAAGCAGTACGGTCAGCCCGGCGGTTATCCAGCCCCAGCGAGCAAGACGCCGCCGAGGGGCCGATGCAACCATGCGGCGCCCGGGATGCGTGGCGGGAATCACACCGACAACGGGCACGGGCAAGAGTGCCTGCAATTCGGCGATACTCGATAGGGCCGGTTCGAGTGAGGCCCCTAAGGAGATCATCCCCATACCGATGATCGAGGTCGCCGCAGTTACCAGGGCCTTGCCAAGGATTGTCGTGGTGTCACGAGGCGGCACCGGCGCCGGGAGGAGTGGTTCCGCGGAGAGGATATCGATTTGCAGTTCCTCGCCGCACGCCGTGAGTGCGGCACGCTCAATCGCTTGGGCTTGCTGCAAGTCTCGTTTCAACGGCTCGACCGCCTGCTGGGCAGCCTGGACTTCCGTGACGGTGGGTGAGTCGGGCGGCAAGGTGCTGGGGGGAGATGCGGCGGGTGACTGCTGCATGATCTGGGGCGGAATCGAGGCCATCTCGCGTCGCACGTCCGCAATTCGTATTTCTATTTCCTGTACGGAAGGATGCTGCGGCGTGCGCTCCAACAGCAATTTCTTCCTGCGCTCTTCGAGATCCGCTAGACGGCGACCGACTTCCGTCCAACGTGGATTTTCAATCGCTACAGGCTGCGGCGGCGCAACCGGCCGAAGGTTCGCCACTGCCTGGAGTCGGCGATCGCGAAGCAATTCAAACCGTGTTTGGGCCTCGAATGTCTGGCGTTCCGCTTGCCGCACTTTTTCCCGTGCGGCCGAATAGGCTTGATCGAGATGCAGCTTCCACTCCGCACGACAGGTCTGTGAATAAGCCGAGGCCACGATATTCACCAGCGGCACGATGGTTTCGGCTGGCTGGTTGCGCAAAGAAATTGCCGCCACGGTCTGTTGGCCGGACCGCTGGGCCTCCATCGACAGGTTCTCGCGGACCTCGGTCTTGGTCTGGACAAGGATCTGCTGCCAGGCATGTTGGAGTGCGAAGCCGGGGTGGTGTATGCAAACTTTAGCGGTAGCCTGAGGCAGGACAGCGACCTTCGACGGGCAAGTGCGAAAGGATTTCCAACTGTAGGTAGCCATGGCAACCGTAAGAAACATAACACCATAGGCCAGCTTGGGAAGCCGCCATGGAGAACTTTGGCGAACGGTTGTCGCAGGCTCGGATGCAAAAATTGGCATCGTTAATCACCCTTTGTTAAAAAACAGCGGCTCACCTCTCGACATCGACGGTTATTAGGCCGAAAAATGAGCAGAGGTGGTGGTTTCCTCAATTTTTCACAAAATACCCCTCTAATGGCTGAATGCATCAAGTGACGGATGGGGATAAAGGCTCTTCCGGTTCTAGGTGCAGAAGTAGGGTGGGGAGAGTGAAACGAGCCCCACCAAAAGCGGACCGCAACAGAATTGGTGGGGCTCGCTGCGCTCTTCCCACCCTACAATTACGATTATTCGCGTTCCGCACCTGGAACCGGAAGAGCCTGGATAAAACACGGATATGAGGTTGAACGAAAGGATCCTGGGTGCGATAATAGGGATCTTCCGCTAGCCCGGATTATTCATAAATTAGGATGTCGAATGAACGAGTCTCTGGTATAATACTGGCGGTTTAGGACTGCATCCAGCTTGGAGAATAGTTCGCGTGCAACGATTCATGCTTAGGTCGAAAATCCACCGTGCCACCCTGACCGGCACCGACATCGATTACGAGGGGAGCATTGCCATCGACCGCCTCTTGATCGACGCCGCCCAATTACTGCCGGGCGAGCAGGTCCACGTACTCAACGTCAGCAACGGAGTGCGGTTGGTGACCTACGTCATCGAGGCACCGGCCGGTTCGGGGGTGATGCTCCTGAACGGTCCTGCGGCTCGCCTAGCCGTGCCTGGTGACCAGGTTGTCATCCTGAGCTACTCCGGAATGACGGACGAAGAAGCCCACGCATGGCACCCGATTGTCGTCTTTGTCGACGAAAAGAATCGACAAAAGTAGCCTCCCTACTTCTTCTTGCTCAGCCACGGCAGCAGTGCGTGCTTTATTTTTACCAGGGTGCCGGCCGGCGGCGGGCTATCTTGATCTTCCGACGTCGCCATCAGATAAGATCGGAAGCTCATCAATACCTGTTGGGCTCGTTCGGCCACGTCGGCGCGCCGCCGGTCGCGATTCTTCCGCGGAGTAATGCTGACGAAAATCCGCGTCTGCAACACGCCGGTGTTGGCCTCGCCGTTATTTCTTTCCCCTCGCACCCGCTGCTCTTCAAATCGCAGATCAAGCTGGAAGGTGACCGGTCGGTCGGTCAGGCGACGCAGGTAGCTATCGCACTCCTCAGTAATTTCCAATTGGATCTGGTTGCCGTCGATTTTGAGAATGGTCGCCTTATGGTCGGCCACGAACCCGCGTAGCTTCTCGATCGCCATTTGGGTAGGCACGGGCGTGACCAGCGTCCACTGACCGACCGCTCCCGCATCGTTTTTAGCGGGAAGTGCGGTGTCATCGGCCCGCTGCCCTAGCATGGCGTCTAACCCACTACCCAATTGCACGACTTGGTTGCGGCCATTTTCCTTGGCCATCAGCAAGGCACGGTCGGCGCGACGAAGCATGGTCTCGGCCGTATCGCCGGCTTGAATCTCCGTCACACCAAAGCTCACGGTGACCGACTTGCCGTTCATCTGCGATTGGAGAACCTGGGATAGTGCAAGTCGGATCTGATCGGCACGACGACTGGCGGTGGTGTTGTCGCAATCCGCCAAGAGCACCACGAACTCCTCGCCGCCATAACGAGCCACAAGATCGCCCGCATGACAGCCGCCCTTGAGCAAGGCGGCAAGGCTCTTGATCACTTCGTCGCCTGCCTGGTGTCCATAGGTATCGTTGACCAATTTGAAGCGGTCGAGGTCACACATCAGCAGGGAGCAGGGCACCTGCTGCTGCTGGTGGGCGGTGACAAACATGGCATGAACACGATCGAACTCCGCGCGGTTGGCTACCTGGGTCAGCGAATCGCGGCTGGCCTTGTCGGCCAGGCTCAGGCAGCGTTGTTCCAGCGAGATCTCCGAGGATGCATCGTGCAGCAAGAGGATTGCCCCCTGGGTATTGCCGTCACTTCCAATCACCGGAATAACGTGGCTATCGACCGCCACGCAGCGGCCGTTGCGTCCCCATACCGTGAGACGCCGTAACGATTGCACACCGGAACCGATCGCCGCCAGCACGGGACAATCGGTCTCGCTGATCGCGCAGTTCTTCTCGTCGGACAGCTTGAGGATGTCCGGATGCCAGCGTTGCTGGCGGATGCTCGCGCCGGCGATGCCCGTCAGCCGTTCCGCCCCGTGGTTCCATTGCACGATACTGCTCTGTGAATTGACGAAAACGACGGCATCGTACATATTGTCCAACAGCTTGGCCTCGAAAGGCAATGCTTCGCCCGGCGTGCTTGCGGCCGGAGCCTGAGTGGCGGTGAAGTCCCAATAGGCGTTGGCCGTCCGCGGATCGAGTGAAAGCAGCCATCGCGTGGCCACCTGCCTGCGGAACTGTCCCCGGTCACCCTCAAACATCTCCACAAACTGCCGTACCAGAATCGGATCGAATTGTGATCCTGCACAGCGGAACAACTCGGCCATCGCCCGCTCCTGCGATAAGGCAGGGCGGTAGACGCGATCCGTGGTCATGGCGTCAAAGGCCTCGGCCACGGCGATCATCCGCGCGGCCAAGGGAATCTGCTCGTCGCTGAGCGTCGGGCTGCTGCTGCGGCTGCCGTCGTACCAAGCGGCAACATTTCCAACGATGCCCAAAATCTCGGTCGACGTGCAACTGTAGCGAAGAATCTCCAGGCTCATCGCGCGCGCCCGGGTTATAACGGCCGCTTCGTCGCTGTCCAGCCGCGTCGGCTTGAGCAGAACGTGATCGGGCATGCTGATGACGCCGACGTCGTGCAGTAAGGCGGCGATTTCCAGTTGCTCGCGCTGGTGTTCGTCAAAATCGAGCCGAACAGCCCAGGCCGAACAGGTCAGTGCCACGCGGATCGAATGGCTTGCGGTGGCTGCGTGTTTGCATTGCAAGGCGGCAAACAGGCTACTGGCGATGCCCAGCCGCCTTTTGGCCAACTGGTCGTCGGTGGACTCCCCGGGCGTTACCGTCAGCGACTGCGCAACGGGAGTGACCGCGTCGAGTTCCTTGAGCAATGCGCCCAGTTCGGTCATCCAACGATCCGGTGACGCTCCAGCGACCTCGTGCGCTGCAGTCGGAATCGTGATGCCGGGACTTGGTAGTCTTGTCATAATTGGTTTTTCTAACGTCTTCGGTACGTCTACCCTAGAAGCCTAGGTCATATTCTGGGGTGTGTCAAAACTATTTTCCGGCTAACGACAATCCGAGGTGGCCATTTTCTTACATCCAGAAGAATCGATATCTTCGGCATGATCCATTCGCCCTATTGCCGAACCCGCGCCGATGCGGTAAAAACGGCTTAGAAACGATCTCAAAACACTCTTGAAGAACCACGAAACACACGAATGACACGAAAGAGAACGAAATACAACTGCCTTTTTTCGTCTGTTTTGTGTCTTTCGTGGTTCTCTTTGAGTTCTGAGATAGCTTAGTAGAACGGAATTTATTCCGTTAAAAGAAAACAACTGCAACGGAATAAATTCTTTTTTACGCACCACTCCGGAACACTCCCCCATGAAACTCATTAGCTACCAATCCGATCGCGGGCCACGAATTGCTGGGTTGCGCGGCAGCGAAATTATCGATCTTCACGACGCCGACCCTTCGCTGTCTAGTTGCCCCAAGGCACTACTGGCCCAGGGACCGGAAGCGATCGGTCGTGCGGAAAAAGCCCTAGTCACCGGCCGGCCCGTGACCACCCCAGTGACCTGGCTAACGCCGATTCCCAGCCCGGAGAAAATCATCTGCATCGGCTTGAACTATGCCGACCACGCTCGCGAGACGAAGGCCGAGGTGCCTTCCTGCCCTGTGGTCTTCAGCAAGTTCCCTACCACCTTGCTGCCGCACGAAGGAATCGTCCGTTTGCCGCGAGTCAGCTCGCAAGTCGATTACGAGGCAGAGTTGGTGTTGGTGATTGGCCGCCGCGGCCGCTATATTCCCGAGAACGAGGCTCGCAGCCACATCGCCGCCTACACCTGTGGAAACGACGTCTCGGCACGCGATTGGCAGCGAAACAAGCCCGGCGGGCAATGGCTCTCCGGCAAGAGTTTTGACACCTTCGCACCCTGCGGTCCCTGGATGGTCACCGCCGACGAGATCCCCGAGCCGGGAAAGCTCGAGATCAAGTTGCGCCTCAACGGGCAGGTGATGCAAGACTCCAACACGGCCGAGTTGATTTTCTCGGTCGATCACCTTGTGAGCTACGTCTCGCAGTTTTGTACCTTGAATCCAGGCGACTTGATTTTCAGCGGCACGCCCAGTGGCGTCGGCATGGGGCGGCAACCGCCCATCTACCTAAAGCCCGGCGATGTGACCGAGGTCGAGATCGAGCGTATTGGCGTGTTGCGGAACCGGTTTGAGGCGGAGTAGAGAGCAGGCTATTTGGGCCGAATCCCGGCGAGCCAACGTCGTTCATCTTCAAACCGACTTAGCCGCACTCTTTTCGACGGCTATACTTGGGCTATACTTGGTATATTCAAAGGAGAGGGTATCCACATGGTTACGAAGGTGGCGATTTCGTTGCCGTCACCTTCGACCCGCAGTCTGGCCACGAACAGAAAGGACGCCGGCCGGCCTTGGTGGTGAGCAACACCCTGTTCAACCAGCGCACGGGGCTTGCCATCGTCTGCCCGCTGACCAACACGGATCGGCGTTTTCCCTTCCACGTGGCCGTTGTGAATGGCCCGGATGTTACCGGATTCGTCATGGTCGAGCAGATCAAGTCGATCGACTTTCGGACACGCAAGGCCAAACGCATTGGGAGGGCTTCCAATGGCGTACTGAAGGAGGTTCTCTCCATCCTTGATGCATGCGTGTACTAACTGCGGACATTTTTGTGCCCGCTCATCCAGGAGGTGTACTCGGTCACATGGCCCAGCGTTTCGGTCTGCTTCCAGAATTGGCCGGCAGAGATGTACTGCAATAGAAATGAGACCCGACGCCGTTTCCTCCTCTGAACCTGTCAACCTCCTGTCCCTAAAGTGGTAAGTGCCGGTCTGGCCCCGATCTAATCGGATCTAATCGGCCCCGATCTAATCGGAGGGAACCTCGGCTGCTCTTTTGGCTTCGGACGGTCCGCATCATTCGTCTTTGAGGAGCTGATTCGCGCGACGGCGTCGCGTGCGTTTCGGGCCACTTGAGGATCGGGGTCATTTTCGGCCTTGTGCAGAACGGGCAAGGCCAACTCGGCGCGAGCACCCATTCTGCCAAGATACCCGATCGCGCTGATCCGTGTTGCGTTCGACGAATCGTTTTCAATGAGGTCGCAGAATGCGTCAACGAGCATCGCCACATCCTCCGCCCTGCGCATCTTGTTCGCACTGGAGCCAAGCGTCGACATTACCAAGTGACGTCGGGCTTCATTCTTGGTTTGCTTCATCGTTTTCAGCATGGCAGGCACAATCTCGAGGTGGTCCGGCGCAAGCGATGCCAGCGCGTGGGTCAGCGGCATCTGGTTGTGAACCTGGTCGTAGTTCAACATTTGCACGAGCAAGGGCACCGCTTCGTTGACAACCTCTGGCGAAGCCTTTCGGCTGGGAGGCGCGCTCCACAGTCGCACGCCGCAGATCTGTGCCAGCACCATGCCGGCCGTTGCCCGGACCGAAGCGTCTTCATCCTTGGCCAGCACGCGAATCGTTTCGGGGATCGTGGTCGTCGGTATATCGAGGAATGCCTGGGCGACGATCCGCCGCACCAGCGGGTTCTTGTCCTGGATGAGTTGTTTCAGTTCCGGCACGATCGCTTCGCCCCATGCGCTAATGACGGGCATGAATTCCTGCCAGTAGCGCTGCTCATCGTCGAAACGAATGGCAATCAGGATGTCGGCAAAATGCTTTGGCCCGGCCGCTTTCAAGACCTCGCGTGCTTCGACACTGCGAGCGATCACGTCTTGCGACACGAAATAGTGCGTTTGGGCGCAAACCACGATGGCCTTGGCCACCTTCTCGTCGGTGCCCTGTTTTTGCAGGGCGACGCTGAGCGTATAGCCAACCTGACGCAGTGCCTTGGCGGCCGACTCGCGGATGGACTTGTCGGGATCATCCGAGGCGCGGATCAGCGCGTCGCAAGCACCCATTCCCTTCTCGCCAAGCGTACCCAGCAGCATGGCGGAGCGAGACCGGATGTGGACTCTGGGGTGGCTGATGAGGGACTCGGCCATCGCGTCGATGATCGCCTTCAGTCCGGGCGAGCCGAGCTCTCGGTGGGCGACCATGCGCATAAACGCATCCTGCACGACGTAGGCCACCTGGGAATCCGGATCGTGGTTGAGTGCTTCGGCTAGGTGGACGATGACACTGTCGTTCTTCTCGCCCAGCACGGCTAGCGAAATCGGGATCTTGACGCGCACGCGGGGATCGTCGTCGTGCAGGGCTTTAATCAGAGGGCCTTCCAACTCGCGCGGGATCACGGTCCCGCTCATGCAACTTAGATTCCATAGCGACTCGACCGCCTGACGGCGTATGGTCGGATCGCTGTCGTCCAGCAATTCGCCGAACTGAGGCCCGGCCTGCGCGCCGAGTGTCTTCAACTCCTCAGCCACGTCCTTGTAGCTCGACGGTTTGGCTAGGTGGGCGATCCGGCGGCCCAGTGGACTGCGCGGGCCGGAGAGCGGCCCGACGAACTTGAGCTGCCAAACGTCCAATTCAGAGAACGAGTGCTGCCGCCCGTTCTGGGTCAGCATGTACTGGCCGTCGGCGAAGCGTTCCAACAGACCTTCAACCGACGTGCCGTCCTTGAGCGTCGCCTTGACCAGCGGACGTCTAGCGGCCAGCTTGTCGGTCTTGTCCTCGATATTGTAACCGGGCTCTTTCCTTTCGTCCGTCTTAGGCTTGTCGACGGCGGAGGGCATGTCGTCTGCCCAAACGGGCAAGCCGAACAGGAGAACCAGGAAGAACAGAACAAAACCGGCACAGGTTAGTGTTCGGCAAAGCATGGGCTCATCTCTCTTTCCGCAGTTTCAGTGATAGAAAACCTGATTCTTTGAAGTCCTGAGTCTAGTAAATGCACCTTGGTAGATCAAGGGGCGAAGAGATAAGAAGAGATAAGGGGTCGGGAGTCGTTGTTGTCAACATCAAAGACTCGACCCCTTGGTATCTTCGCAAACCGTAATCGTCTCGGCATGACGGCACTTTACTCCGCTTCCCCTCGCCTGCCAAAACAAAAGACTGTCGCCCCTTTTCTTGGTTTATTGGATCGCCGGTGAGTCCCGACTGAGAAATATCGGATCTCAAAGGAATTGAAATCGCCATTTAAATGCTCGCCATGTGATTGAGCATCTGTTCCAGCAGAAGCTTGACCTCGGGAAGATGGTGATATCCGGCCCGGATCGCTTCGGGCGTTTGAATGCCGGGAGCGGGAACCAGTTCGTCGCCGCAGTGTAAAATCATGTTGTCGATGCTCTCGGCGGAATAATCAAGGTGAAACTGCAGCGCGACGACCCGATCGCCGAACTGGAAGGCCTGGTTGTCGCAGCCTTCGCTGCTGGCCAGCCAAACCGCCCCGGGCGGAATTGAAAACGTGTCGCCGTGCCAGTGGATGGCCTGGAACCGTTTCGGAAAATCGCAAAAGACGGCCGATTCGGCGGCCGCGTCCGTCAAAGTAACCGGATACCAGCCGATCTCCTTCTGGCGGTTCCGCATTACTTGCCCGCCGAGTACCTGCGAGATCAACTGTCCGCCGAGGCAAACTCCCAAGACGTGGGCCCCGCGATCGATCGACTCGCGGAGGAACTGTTTTTCAGGCGCGAGCCAGTCAAACAGGTTATCGTCGTCGACGTTCATGGGCCCGCCCACGACGACGAGCCAATCGAAGGCGTCCTTCGCGGGCAGCGGCTCGCCCAAGTGTAGCCGGGTACGTGTGACCTGTAACCCGCGCCGCTCGGCCCAGACGGCGATGTTCGCGGCGCCTTCAAACGGCACATGCTGAAGGTAGTGAAGTCGCATGATAACTTTACCCCGATACGGTAGGACGAACTTTCTGATCGGTCAGGCTTTCTAGCCTGACTTGCCTGTTCCGTCAGGCTGGAAAGCCTGACCTACTTCCTTCCAGGCCGCAGTGTAATCACATTAAATTTTGGGTGCTCTTCCGGTTCCATGTGCGGAACGCGAATAATTGTAGGGTGGGGAGAGCGCTGCGAGCCCCACCAATTCTGTTGCGGTCCGCTTTGGGTGGGGCTCGTTTCACTCTCCCACCCTACTTCTGCACCTAAAACCGGAAGAGCCATAGAAACTAACCCCCAACCCCTAATCCCTAATCCCTTCCCC
>Ga0194057_10000924_pt1 | contig 15091 bp, 10 predicted proteins | sample SepL4415m_MetaG_FD_155474 | JGI IMG/M metagenome (GOLD analysis project Ga0194057, IMG submission 155474) | Anoxic zone freshwater microbial communities from boreal shield lake in IISD Experimental Lakes Area, Ontario, Canada - Sep2016-L442-15m | ecosystem: Environmental > Aquatic > Freshwater... | reverse complement strand
CCCCTCAGCGCTACCGACCGCGGATCCATCCTGGTTCGGGTATCCATTTACTCTCCGCAGCGGAGACAGCCAACAGCGACGACGTATGCAGGTGTTCTTGGACGAGCGCAAGGTCGATTCACGGCTACTGCTGGCTGGCAATATGACAAGGCAGCCTGCATACCTACCTCTCAACCATCGAGTCTCAGGAACGCTTGAGGGAGCAGACATGATTACTGACGGTTCGGCTTGGGTTGGCTGTCACCCAGCGATGACTGAGCCGATGATGGACTGGATCGTCGATTCGATTGAGGCCTTCTTAGACGCTGATTGAGCGCACGTTTTTTCGGGCCACTAGTAGTTCCATAACAACCGGCACGAAGACTCGCAACATTGAGAGTCGCGAGCCATCGCGGTCAGCCCAAACAATTCCCTTTTCAACGACTCGAAAGCGAAGGCGTCGCGCGAGCGCGAGCGACTCTGCGTCAAATGTCCATCCCTCGAGGACGAGCCGAGGAAAGACTGCGTCGGCCGCCTCAGCCGTCCAGAGCTTGAAACCGCAGAACCGGTCCCGCGTAGGTTCAGAGAGGAGAAGACGGCAGAGATTCTGGAAGGAAGATCCCATCACGCGTCGGAGCAGAGGCTGGCGCTTTCCAATCTGGGCTCCACTTGCGAGTCGAGAGCCGACCACAACATCGGCTCCGTCGGCGATCAAATCCTCCATCGATCGAAGGCTTGCCAGTGATGGTGAGCAGTCCGCATCGCAGTGGAGTCGAAGTCGTCCACGCGCCTCAAGCATCCCTCGCTTCACCGAATATCCCTTGCCTCGGTTCGAGTCGTTGACAAGTACACGCAACTCCGGCAACTCAAGAGATCTAGCCCGTTGTGTCGTGAGGTCAGGCGATGCGTTGTCGACAAGAATCAACTCAAAGCTGCGCCCCGAGCGCATCAGATACTGATGGATCGCGTTGATAGTGCCGACTATCGCCTGTTCCTCGCAGTACGCAGGGATCACGACTGAGATGTCAACAGGAGCTGTGTCCATGGCAACAGATGGTAGGCGTCGCTGCGAAATTGAGTTCGTCTGAGACGCGTTCGTGCAGTTGCGGTTACGCTTTCGATCTGATGGAGGAGAGCTCAATCAACAAGGGCTGTGGAATCTGTGGTGGCCCACAGACACTCGCCTACAAGGGATCGATCAGTAGCGCCGATGCTTCGGCTATGGCTCCGTCGGCGCATCAGTCTGGTCTCTACGGAGATCTCTTCCGCTGCGCTGACTGCGGAACGATCGCTCAGCCTTCACTTCCGGGAGGCGACTCACTTCACAGTCTCTACCGGGATATGACCGATACGGCCTATCTCGCCGAGGAGGAGGGCCGGAGGCTCACTGCGCTGAGGCTCATCGATTTGATTGGAAAGTACGTTCCCGCCGGCAGGCTTCTTGATGTCGGCTGCGGTCATGGCCTGTTGCTTGACGAAGCGCGTAGGCGTGGCTATCAGTCAACTGGCCTAGAGCTGAGTTCAGCAAATGCCGGCTATGCGCGTGACGTCCTCGGCCTCGACGTTCGTGAAGTTGGATTAGAGGACTTCAACGACGCTGACGGCTTTGATGTTGTCGTGCTTGCCGATGTCATTGAGCATCTAGATGATCCGGTTTCAGCAATCGATCACTGTAAGAATCTGCTCGCCCCGGGCGGAGTGCTGTGCATTGTCACTCCAGATCCATCAGCGAGAATCGCTCGACTTGCAGGAGGGCGCTGGTGGGGCTTTGTTCCGGCACACACGTTCCTGATGCCGCGGGTAACGCTGCACGAGATTCTCTCCGGCACCGGGCTCATCTGCAGTGAGAACACCGATCTGATCCGAAGCTTCGCGCTCTCCTATTGGATCAGTGGTCTCGCCGATCGAGGTGGTCTGTTTTCGATTCTGCGGCCGCTGGCGAATTCTCCAATTGGTCGCCGAATGGTTTCACTTTCGCTCGGCGATGAAGCAGTAATCCTTGCTCATCGAACTGAGCCAGTTAGGGCGCGGCAGCCAATAATGTCCGACCGTGGCGGGAAGCAATCGATTCACGTTGTTTTGCCGGCCTACAACGCTGAGCAGACGGTTGGCCTGGTTGCCTCAGAGCTGCCGCGTGAGGAAGCGGATAGGGCACTGCTTGTAGATGACGCGGGCAGCGATAACACGGAAGAGGCGGCGCTTGCTGCAGGCTTTGACGTGCTGCGTCACCCGAAGAACCGGGGCTACGGTGCCAACCAGAAAACTTGTTACGTCAGGGCAGCGATTGATGGTGCAGATGTTGTTGTGATGGTCCACGCCGACAATCAGTACGACCCTGGCCTGATTGGCGAAATGATTCGCCCTATCGCTGAGGGGCGCGCCGACTGCGTAATCGGGTCGCGAATGCTCGACGACAGAGCAATCCAAGGTGGGATGCCACGCTGGAAGTGGATCGGTAACAAATTCCTTACTTGGTGTGAAAACACCGCTTTCCGTCGCGACTATTCTGAGTATCACACCGGTTATCGAGCCTTCTCGGTCGAGCTTCTCAACAGGATGGCATTCCTTCGAAATGACGACGATTTCGTCTTTGACCAAGAGATTTTTGCGCAGCTAACCGCTCACAATGCTCGCGTCGTCGAAATCGCGATCCCAACTCGCTACTTCCTCGAAGCATCAAGCGTGTCCTTTAGGACAAGTGTTATCTACGGCCTCCGGACCCTTAGCGTGCTCTGGAGGTTCCGACGAGACGAGCGCCGTCGCAACTGGTCACTGCTTCGGCCACCAGCTGCGAGGTTGCTTGCCACAGAAAACTCGACGGACGCGGCAAAGCGTAAGTGATCAACGCTCCCGCGTTGTCTGATTGCTGCGGGTTCACAGTCTGATGAACGATCGTAGTTCAGACATTTCGGATGTCGAGCAAAGCCGATGGCCAGATTGGTTCGGATGGCTCTGTCTTATAGGACTCGCGCTTCTCTCGATGGCGGTCCTCGGTCCGCTGCTCCTCAAGGGCCGAACACTCAGCGGTGCCGATGGACTCTTCCCACCCGATCAACTCCAGTACCTAACCTGGATAAGGGAGGCTTCAAACCATTGGTTGATCGGTAATCGATTTGATTTTCAGCCAGATAGCCGAGTATTTCTCCACCCTGGTTTTCTGCTCTCCGGGCTCGTACATCGGTTCACCGGTCTTTCTCTTCAGACTTCATTTCTAGCCGTATGGAAGCCAGCGGCGGTACTGATTACCTTCATCGGCTGCTGGCTTTACACAAAGCGGACTCTCAGCGCTGGATGGCCACAGCGAGTCGGAATGTTTCTAGCGCTGTTCGCTGTAATGCCATGGAGCGGGTTGTGGAAGCTGACAGGGTGGGGAGGAGCGCCGCGCCAATACACGCTCGACTTCATCTCAGGAGAGATGTGGACCGGACAGACAATGTTCGGCTACATGATGACCGCCTGCGCAGTCTTCGCTTTGCCACTCGTTCTGCTCGGTCTTGAGCGTGTGCGCAACGGCGGTGGCTGGGTTCTGCTGACTGTTTGCTCGCTTGGCGGCGCTTGGATCATGTGGCTCCAACCGTGGCAAGGGGCGGAGTTGATTGTGATTGTTGGGTTGGTGGAGCTGTGGAGGGCCTATCGGTTCAAGGTTAGGCTGGATTACCGGTTGCTTTTACTATTTGTGGCCACAGCGCTGCCGGCGATTTACTACGCGACAATCGCGGCCACCGATAGCGCCTGGAGCTTGGCTGGAAAGGCGAACGCGGCTGGCGCACAGCCACTCTGGTCGTGGCCTATTTGGGCTGTGGTGTTGACACTGGCTCCGCTCGCGCTGCCAGCATTGCTGGCTTGGCGTGATCGCAGTGGAGACTGGCAGCAGCTGGCCGTCCGCTTCTGGCCGCTGGCAGTCGTGATTGTCTACTTCCAACCGTTCGGAACTTTTCCTTACCACGCTCTTCAGGGGCTGACGCTTCCGCTAGCTGTTCTGAGTGTCCAAGCGTTCACAACCCACCGTCAGAGATGGGTTCCGAGGCCAAGATGGTGGTGGGTCCTGCCAGTAACTGCGTTTCTAGTGCTGCCGGGTACTTTCCACAAAGTCAATCTTGTCCGCGAGAGCATCCATCACGTCGCATACCCCTATTACATCTTCGATGGTGAGTCTGCCGCGCTCAGCTACCTAACTGACAATCGCGCCCCCGGCGGCGTGCTAGCTGACTCATATGGGGGACTGCTCGTGCCGCCGTATAGCGGTCGTGAGGTCTACCTCGGACCATTTTCGTGGACTCCAAATTGGGATAGTCGAGCGAGACTGACCGGCGAATTCTTCGCTGGTCAGATGTCACCGGCCGCTGGCCGAACCTTTGTAGAGCGGAGCGGCGCGCGATTTGTGTTTCAACAGTGTGGTGGTAGAGCGGAGGCTCCGAAAGACTTGGCCTCTGAGATGCCCGGGCTGATTGCTGAAACGAGAGAGTTCGGCTGCGCTCGCGTTTACGTGATTAAGCCTTCAGCAAACTCCGACCGAGTCTCAGCTGCCGTCGGCGGCCCGAATTAGCGCCGGGCGTTAGCCGATCGGCCGTCGTTGCGAGAGCGGGCGCAATAGAAGCATTGCCCGTTCTGCATTGAGGAAACCCTGGTGGTTACCTGCTTGGAAGTAGGCGTTTGCTAGCAGCGCGTAAGCGTAGTAATCGGCATTGTCGTCAACGATTAGACGCTCGAGAAGTGTTACCGCTTCATTCGGTCTTCCGTCGAGCATCATTGCGAGCGCCCGAGTGCGCGTTGGTGCGGAATCGGGATTCAGCCATCCAGCCGCTCGAAGTCTGCTGTCAATTGCCGCGTAGCGCTCTGGCGTGAAACCAAGAATACGCGCTGCTTCGATTTTCGTAGACGCTTCCTTTTGCAGTACGACTGCTCTCCAGTCATGCCAGAGCCACAGTCCCGCCAAGACCGCAACAGCGGAAATAAGCAACCTCGCTGGAAGTCTCCGAGAGTCGGGTGGTGGTGGTTCGGCGGATGCGAGCAGTAAAGCGACTAGAAGCAGTGCAGGAAGGATTAAACCCGGTATTTGCCAATCCCAGTCGATGGCAGTGTGGGCAAGAATCAGGAGGCCTCCAGTGGCTGCGCCTGCAGCCAGGCCGGGGTCTCGTCTGAGGGATCGACGACCGGCAACGAACGAGCCGCAAATAAACATTCCAAGAGCTAGGAGGCCGAGTAGGCCTAGCTCGGATGCTGTCTCGAGTTCAAGTGAATGTGCGTTGGTAACAGGGAGTCGGGCATAAGGACCCTGTGCCCAACTGAAGCGGTAGCTCGCTGCGCCCGCTCCGTCGATCAGGTTCTTGCCAAAGGTGTCTGTAGCGACTTCCCAGTAGAGACCGCGATCGCTATCTGTGGAAGCCAAACGACTCGATCCAGCGATGCTGTCATTTGTGGCGACTGACTTCGTCGGGGTGCCAGCGAGTATTCCGACGATCGGTGCTACCAAGACAACAGCTGCAATCACTGCGGCTATGTGGCGGAATCGCGGGTTGAGGTGCTTGCTAGGACGATCAATCGCTGATCCGTCACGTCGGTTGAGAATCACTACTGCCGCCGCAGCTACGGCTGACATTCCGGTAAGAACAACCAACAGGATGATTCCTGCAGAATTACGAGTGTTTCCGGTCCCACTCAGCAAACGGATCGCGTCACTTCGGTCCGCAACTAGAGCTGCTGGAATCGAGACGGCGATCGTCAGAGCAATTGCCTTCAGCTGAGATCGCTGCGGTACGAAGACTGCCAGCAGGATCAGGCCTCCAGCCAAGGCGGCGAGTGAACCGCGCGAATATGAAAGCCAGAGGCTGCAACCGAGCAGTGGTGCGCAGATAGCCGCAACTGCGCGGGTTAGCGTCGAGCGCTCGCGATCGCCGACGATTCGAGCCGTGATCACCAGTCCAAGAGCGGAAAGTCCGCCGACCGCATTCCAGTAGCCCAGTGGTTCGGCAAGCCGGCCGCGTGCATAGGGAGTGCTGCCGAGCGTGAATAGGGATGGCGCAAGCCGTTCACTCATGCCCCAAAGGGCTGTTGCCGCGCTAGCTAGAAGTACGGCTGGCTCGACCAGCCGTGCACTGCTACGACTACGAAGGGCAGGGATGGCTGCGGTGAGCGCTCCGACGTAGAGGAGTAGCCGTTCAATCTCAATCTTGGCACCGCTACGAACTGGGGTCCAGTTGAGCGATATGGCAGTGAAGACTCCGAGCGCCGTGAGCCCGATCAATGCTGTTCTAGCGCCGAAGCTGCCCGGGAGCGGATCTCGACGAATCAATGCTCCGATGATGACTAGTGACCAAACTGCGATTCCGCTCCAAAGAAGGACTTTTTGGCCATAGCCACCGCCACACAGGGCGATCACGGCTGGCCCGAGCAGCAGGATTGCCAGTTGCCCACGTTCAATCAGTCGCGACATCGCACATGAAGGTAGCGCGAGACGCCGCCGACCGGCGAACCTGGTCACCGGCCGGGTCTGGTCTATGGCTGATCAGAAGCTCCCAATTGTCCGGCCGGATGCGATCATCATCCTGATGAGTGAGCGTAAATCAGAGGGCGAACTGCTCAGCAGCGAGTCGAGCCACCCAAGAGTTCGGATTGCGCGGGGTGTTGTGCTTGCCTGTTTCGCAGCGCTCAGTCTCACCGTTGTGATCACGATCGCTTGGAATAGCTTCTTCAATGACGCAATCTGGTCTGGCGCTGTTGGGTTCGTGCTTGACTCGATGCAGTACCTCGCATGGGTCAGGGAAGGCTCGGAGCACCTGTTCAGTGCCAACCTGTTCACTCTGTCACCGCCGGTTAGGGATTACATCAACCCTGCTCTGTTGCTCTCCTCGGTAGTGCACCTGTCCGGTGTTTCAATTCCGATCGCTTATGCACTTTGGGTTCCAATCGGAATAGCCCTTCTCATCTGGATTGTCCCGAAGTACGTTTCATCGCATATTGGTCGCGGCTGGCCTTTCGTGTTCGCCCTCGCGCTGGCACTGATGTACAAGCTTCCGGCTGCCGAGGTTCTCGAAACGATCGTCCCGCGCAAGAATTCGAACGCTCTGCTCTATGGCGGATTCGACTCTTGGCCGGTCTACTGGTCTTGGGGGTTCAGTCTGACGGCCGTGGCCGTTGCGTTGCTCATTTTCGGATTACTTAGATATGCGAAGGAGAGAGCTACCGGACGGCGCTTGTCAACGGCGTTAGTTGCGACAGCGATTGCTTGTTCGTGGCTTCAGCCGTGGCAGGGCGCGATACTGATCGCGGTCGTGGTTTCAGGCGAATTGCTGAGCTCAAGGTTCGATCAGGGCGCCTCTTTGCAGCTAAGTCGTTCTCGGCTCTGGCTCGCTGCTTCTACGGCCGTTGCCGGAGTGATCCCACTTGCCTACTACGCGGTTCTTGGGCGTCTCGACCAGTCTTGGTTAGCAAATGGAGATCAAGCCAATGACTATGTTTCTGGAACGAGTTGGTGGACGCCGCTTGCGCTCTTCGGGCCGCTGCTGATGGCTGCACTCTTTGCTTGCCGACGGCGACCCACATCGTTTAGCGAATGGGCAATTCGTCTTTGGCCCCTGATCGCGATTCTCGAGTTGTTTGCAATAGCAGTTACCGGCGTTGGCAATACCGCAACGCACGCACTAAAGGGAATCACGATCCCGCTAGCAATTCTCGCTGTTATCGGCGCACGCTCCTTATTTCAGCGCCGTTCGCCTCTATTTCGCATAGCGCTTGCAGTTTTCTGCGTCCTCGTATTGATCGTGCCGGGATCAATCGTGCAAGTAAATCGGCAACTCAAAGAGATGAAGATTGAGGCTGCAAATGGCTATTTCATCTCGCCTGGAGAAAGGGATGCTCTCAATTACATTGCCGATTCGAGGCTACAGGGCTCCGTACTGGGCGGACAGCTCTATAGCTCAATGGTTCCGTGGCGCAGCGGTCGGCAGGTCTGGGTCGGACATGAAACATGGACACCTCAGTATCGCGAGCGCGCATATTTCGCTGAAGTGCTTCTGAATGGAGATCTTCCGGGCGCGGTATTTCCCGTTGATCCGGGTCAGTTTGCGCAGTCTCTGGGTGTGCGATTTGTACTGGTTGACTGTCAGCACAACAATCTTCGCCTGCTTCGGCAGCTGAGGCCGTATGCGGTTTCGATCAAGCAATTTGGCTGCGCGGCTGTGGTGGAAATTCGCCCCGATCGAAAGGTAAATCTGCCTGCAGCAATTGCACGCTACCGGCTGCAGTGATTAGCGCTAACGCCCTGATTCAAGAATTGATCTAACTGCTGCTGCGATTGCCGCCCCGGCCATTAAAGAGGTCAAGCATCATTCGAGCGACAGCGCGGTAGCCGTGAATCGAAGCTGCATGGTCGGCTGCTGCACGCCCAATTGCCGCTCGCTCGGCGGAAGGCCGCGCAATCATTCCAGCGATAGCAGCAGCTAACTGATTGGGGTTCCCTGGTTCGACGAGCACGCCATGACCGCTATCAACAAGGCCCGGAATCCCCGGAAGCGTAGTCGAAACTATTGGCAGGCCGACCGCCATAGCTTCGGCTAGAGCAGCTGGTCTGCCATCGCGATCCCCGTCATGTGCCAACTTTGATGGCGCCACGAATAGGGATCCACGTGCAAGCAACTTGGGGAGCTCTGCATTCGCAACTGATCCGAGCAGCGTTACAGGTGCCCCGGTATTGATGATCATCTGTTCGAGCCGCTCACGCTCAGGTCCCTCACCAGCAATTAAAACCTTGCGATTACCGAGTTCAGTCTTAAGCATCGACGAGGCTGTGATCAGGTCGTCGAATCCCTTCTTAGCAACCAACCTTCCGACAGCGATCACAGGCCCCTGTGACTCATAATGCCCGGTGCCAGTGAAGCGATCGTCGTTGATCGCAGCTGGTATCTCGTGAATCCGCCCTGCGCATTCTGGCGCTGCGGAGATCAGCTGAGCGCTGATGTGCGGTGCCACGGCCCGAACGAATGACGATTCACGAATGTTGCTCCCAAGCTTTAGAGGATCACTGTAGGCGTCGGTTGCATGAGCGGTGAAAGAGAACGGGGTGCCTGAGCTAGCTGATAGCAGTCGCGCGATGTCAGCAGCCTCGGTCGCGAAGTGAGCGTGAATGTGGTCCGCTTCGCGTGCCGTAGCAGTCCAGGGTGCTATGCGGAGCATTCCGCGCAGCTTCTGGCTGCCATCTGGTGGCGGCCAGCTTGATTCAGCTGCGAGTTGCCGAATCGACGGAATCGGCTGTGTAGCTATCAGCTTGAGGCTGCTTGATATCCGCTCAAATTTCGACGCATCAGATGCGTAGGTAACGGGAGCCGGACGTTCGCCGCCACGGCCGGGTGCGAGTGCGACGACCTTAACCTCGCAGCCAAGTTCAATCAACCCCCGAATCTCCGAACTAACAAAGGTCTGGGAAAGCTCGGGATACCTTTCAAGTACGTAGAGAAGCCGCATCGCTAGATCAACTCAGTGTCGGCGCTGATGGTAGCCGAGCGCCGTCGTATGTAGCCGATTGACTCAGTGAGCAAATCGCGCTCGTAGAGGATTGTGATCAGTACATAAGAGCAGAGGTAGAGGACCAATTGGCCGACAAAGATTGGGAGTGAGTTCTGGTCTGCATCGGTTGCTCTCCAGATTAAGACCGGTGTGCAAGCCAGTACTGGTGGCAGGAATGAACGGACGATTAACCTCGCAATTCGTGCGCCAGGGAGTAACTCGCGCATATAAAACCAACGAAGCGCACCCGCCACGATGTTGACCGCAAATAGACCCCACGCGAACCCAGCTGAACCGTAGACAAACAGAAGTGGCAGTGGAACGGCAAGGAAGACTAATAGACCAGAAATTGCGTAGACAGTCTGTGGGCGGGTTCTGCCGACGGCGCGATGAAACGCTGTCCAATTGAATCCAATCTGATAAATCGCAGTAGAGACTCCAACAAGTTGGATCAGGAGTATTGCCGGGTCCCATTTGCTACCCAATACCCAGCGCACGAGCCCTGGGGCGAATAGAGCGAGGACTGCACCGAACGGTAGCGCCCACATCGCTGTCAGTCGGTTGCTCTTTTCGAAGACCTCAATTAGGCGATCGGGTGCTTCTCTAACAGCACATATCGCTGGGTAGATGGTCTGCGTAATCATCTGATCAGCGCGATCCGCGTAACGAGTGACCGTGATTGCAAGCGTCAGGTAGCCGGCGCCAGCTAGTCCCAACTTAAGGTCAAAAGCGAAGAATTGACCTTGACGGATTATCAGTCCGCAGACTGCGGCGAGAGCGATCGGAGCACTAAACCGAAGGTAATGGCGAGTTGTCTCTCGTTCAAAGGCAATTTGAAGCCGGTACGGGCTAAGCCCCACTGCTAGTAGTGCTGCTGCAGCGTTACCAGCCAAAGCTCCAATCACAAGCCCCCATGTTCCGAGCCCGAGCAGCAGCAAAGCTACGGTTGTGATCAGGGTGACAGCTGGAACAACCCCCTGAAGCAGGCGCTGACGAATGAAGTCCATCCGTCTCAGGTAGATCCAAACCGGCGCTTGCAGCGCAAACAGGACTGGCAGCAGCGAAAGCGCCAGCATCAGTGGGGTCAGCGATTGATCGCCGTAAAGCAAACCAATTAGTGGGGAAAGAGCGGCGATCACGAGGGTGAAGGCCACTGAAATCGCGAGGTCTAACGAAAAAGCCCGTTGGAAAGCCAATTCCTGATCGCTGCTCTCCTGTTGTACGTAGCCTTCATCAATCCCTACCTGTTTGAGCGCAAGCAACGTCATTACCGTCACAGAGACAATTCCGTAGAGGCCAACCTGGTCGCTGTCAAGCAATCTGGCAACAACAACCGCCTGAATCAGCCCAAGTGCCTCAATGACGAGCAGGAAAAGCCCGTTGGTGATCGCTCCTCGGGCTGCGCGGCTGCGCAACTCAGTGCGTGGGAAGCCGAACCGCTCGTCGCTCATCTGCTCGCTGACACTACCGACGCTGGCTTACGGTCAAACGATCCGCAATGAATCAACTCGCTCTATTCTCAGCCAACGATGGATCAACCACTCGCAGAGTCTCGGACATTAGGCAAGCCAAATGGCGAGAATAGAACTACTCCGCTGATTTCAGTGGTCGTCGCTACGCACAACCGCGCTGACCGGCTGAAGAATCTGCTTCGGTCATTCGACGAACAGACCGTTCCGCCAGATGAGTTTGAAGTGATTGTTGTAGATGATGGTTCAACCGACGAAACAGATCAGCTTCTGTCGGAAAATCGAACCGCGATCGTGATCAGGAACGAGTTCGCAGAGGGGCCGGCTCGAGCAAGGCAAAAGGGCTGGCAGACCGCACGCGGCCAGTTCGTTGCCTTCACAGATGACGACTGCCGAGCGGATAGTCGCTGGTTGGAGTTCTTACTCAAGGCTCATCGCGCCAACCCCGGCGTGATAGTCCAAGGTCGGACGCAACCCGAACCAGAAGAGACGTTGAGGCTCGCCAATCCGCTGGCACGAACAATTCGAGTTGATGCGCTAGGGCCCTTTTTCCAGACATGCAATGTTTCGTATCCGCGAGCGTTGCTGGAAGAGGTTGGAGGGTTCAATTCCCGAATTCCACTTCCGTCCTGTGAGGATGCCGACCTTGCGATGCGAGCGCTTGCAACCGGCTGCGGTGCCGTGTTCGCTGACGAGGCAGTTATCTCGCATGCGATTGAGGAGCAGAGCCTCTCAGAGGCGATTGTGGCAGCGAATCGCTGGGCTTCAATGGTCGCGTTGGTTGCGGAACATAGAGAGCTGCGAAAGGCTTTCCCGTGGCGCGGTTTTGTCTGGCGCGAAACTCATGGCAGACTGATTTTGGCTTTGCTTGGCATCGGAATTGCGACGCTCTCTAGGCGCAGGTTGTTCCTGCTCTGGGTAGTGCCCTACCTGACACTGCGCAACGGTTGGTCGCCACGCGGAATGTCGAAGACCGCTGCGGCTCTGCCCAAGCTAACTCTGGTCGACATCGCAGAGCTGACGGTCCTAACGCGAGCGAGCATCCGGACAAGGCGGCTATTCCTCTAGATGCCTGAACCTGTCGCCTCAGTCATTGTTCCAACGCGCAACAGGCAAGAGAAGCTTGCCAATTGCATCGAGGCGCTGCTAGCGGACCAAGGCTCACAGTCGCTCGAATTGATTGTCGTCGACGACTGCTCTGACGATGGGACCAAGGAGTTGCTCGAGCACTGGCCCACCGTGCAGGTTGCTACTACCGCGAAGCCAAGTGGGAGTAGCGCCGCTCGCAACCTAGGACTATCTCTAACGACCGCTCCGATAGTCGTCTTCATCGACGACGACATTGTCGTTAAGCCAGGCCTACTTGCTGGCCACCTCGACTTTCACAGGCGAAACCAGGCCCCTGAACTAGCGCTAGGAGGACTCGTAACTTGGGATCCAAAGCAGCCGATTAGTCAACACATGCGCTGGTTAGAGGATGGCGGGCCTCTGTTTGCGTTCAACCAGATCGACGACCCTCAGAGTGTTGCCCCCGAGCATTTCTGCACCGCGAATGTGAGCGTCAAGCGTGCATTGTTGGAGCGGGTTGATGGGCCGTTCAACGCGGAGCTCAAGCGATTTACTGATGTTGATCTTGGTCTGCGACTCGCAGACGCAGGGATGAAACTTCACTTCGATTCGGCACTGATTGGGTGGCACCTCCGTCGAGACACGCCAGCAACTACAGACGAAAGAATGTTTGAGGTAGGCAAAGCGGCAAGGCAGCTCAGTCGCCTCGGCAATTCAACATCGGCGATTGCGGAACCGCCAGTAGACAATCTCAAAACGAGGGCAAAGGCCGTGATTGCTCGAATCATCAGCCCGATAGCGCCTTTGTTTCCGGAGAAGGCTGCGGATCGAGTTTGGGGCAGTCGAGCGGCTTGGGCATACGGCCGCGGCTGGCGATCGGAAAAGTCTTGAGTAGCGGAGCAACCTCAAACCGTTTCGCATCGATCAGGCCAACTAGAGGCGAGCTGCTCCTTGCAGGGGTCTTCGCTTTGCTCGGTTGTTCTGTTATCGCAGCCCTCATCTCTACCGGCCGCGTTTTGACCGGTGGCGAGAATCAGGTCGCAGCCGATCAACTCCAGTACTTATCGTGGATCGTTTCAGCGTCTGACCATGGGTTTATACGCAGCCTATGGTCGATTCCTGAGCAGTCGTCAAGCAGCTTCGTTGAGCCCGGGTTCCTTCTTTCCGCACTGGCTCATCGTGCTGGCCTATCACCGCTTCTTTCCTATCAACTTTGGAAGCCGCTTTCGATTGCCCTACTAGTAATCGGATTTGCAGCCTATGTGCGAAGAACTTTGCCGATTGGCGGGGCAAGAACTGCAGGGTTAGCGCTTGCACTCTTCGGGTTGAGTCCAGCGGGGGCGATCTTTAGTTGGGGACAGCTGAGTAGTGGATGGCGCGCCCAGATTGAGTTCGCCACCGGCGAGGTGTTTGCGGCGGGTTGGATCTGGGGCTACATGATGACGGCAATCGCAGTGGCGACATTGCCTCTCTGCCTGCTTGCCGCGGAGCGCGGACTCGGAGAGCGCCGTGCTGCATCCTGGGTCGCAGTGGCAGCCGCACTCGCTTTGGTTTGCTCGTGGTTGCAACCTTGGCAAGGGGCTGAACTGGTTGGAGCGATCATCGTAGTCGGGATCCTCCAGCGGAAGCAGTATTCCGTCTCGCTCTTTGCGAAACGTCACCTTCCCGTTGTTGTCGCAGGACTACTGCCGTTGGTCTATTACAGGTGGCTGGCCCACACTGACCCGGTCTGGGAGCTAGCCGGAACCGCAAACAACGCGCTACCCGCATGGCCATTATCAGTTTGGCTGCTTGCGTTTGCTCCTTATCTAGCGGCGCTGCCAGCATGGCTAAGACGTCCTCGGGGCTGGCAGGACACAGCACTGCGTGCGATGCCAGCTTTGATGTTGCTTGAGTACTTCGCGATCACGGTAACTGGTGCTGGAACATTTGCGTTCCATGCGTTGCAGGGCTTCGGTCTGTTCATAGCGATTCTCGTTATTCGCAGTGCCTTGCTTTGGCGCGATTCGGTTTGGTGGAGCGGTAAGGCTTGGTTGGCAATTGGCCTCTGTCTAGTGTTCTGCGTGCCTGGCTCTCTCCATCGACTGAATCTGATGAGGCTTGAGATTCATCGTTCGGCCCAGCCCTACTTCCTTGAACCTGGGGAGGATGCTGCGCTCACTGAACTTGAGAGAGATCCGCTGAACGGTGGGGTGTTAGCTCCGATTAAGGCTGCGCTAACTGTTCCGTCGCGAACAGGTCGTCCCGTATGGGTCGGCCAGCTCTCATGGACTCCGGATTTCCGTAAACGAGTTGCGCGAGCTGAATTGCTCTTTAATGGCAGTCTCAACAGTCAGGCAGCCCGAGATCTCGTGATTGAGAGTCGCGCTCGGTTCCTCTATTCCGATTGCGGGCATCGGACGAATCTGTCAGCTGCCTTGGGTCCACTTATTCAATCTTCGGCTAGTTATGGCTGTGCTCGGATCTATCGAGTCCGAGGGGTCGACAGGTGACTTACACACAGCGCTCCTATGCAGCTGTCAGCCTTCGCAGGTTGTTGCCCGGACTGGGCCTGTTCGCCCTCGGGCTGCTGATTGGCAGCGTGACACTGCGGAACTGGATTCAGCTCAATGATGAAGGGCTAATGCTGCAGGCTGCGGCGCGAATCGCTGACGGCCAGGTTCCCTATAGGGATTTTTGGTGGTTTTATCCTCCCGGCCAGCCTTATCTGCTCGCGTTGGTTTGGAAGCTGACGGGGCCGTCACTGATTCCCTGGCGCGTGCTGCGCGCAGTTGCCGATGCCAGCGTCGCCCTGCTCGCATGGAGACTCGCTCGGCGTCGAAGCGGTCCGCTTGTTGCCCTGTTCGCATGGTGTGTTTCGATCCTTGCCGTCAGTTCAGCTACTGGGCCGCATCCCTATCCGATTGCTTTAGCGCTTGGACTTGGGTCGATCCTCGCGTTAGGTCGATACCCCGCTGTAGCAGGAGGACTTTTGGGATTGGTGGCCCTATGGCGAATTGAGTTCGCGGCCTATCTTGCCCTAGCATCGGTGGTGGGACTGTTCGTCCGTGGTGGATCTAAGCGATCGGTAATTC
>Ga0194057_10000922_pt1 | contig 15114 bp, 13 predicted proteins | sample SepL4415m_MetaG_FD_155474 | JGI IMG/M metagenome (GOLD analysis project Ga0194057, IMG submission 155474) | Anoxic zone freshwater microbial communities from boreal shield lake in IISD Experimental Lakes Area, Ontario, Canada - Sep2016-L442-15m | ecosystem: Environmental > Aquatic > Freshwater... | reverse complement strand
ATCCGCCCCATCAGCATTGCGCCCAAGTCGGGGCGGTCAACCGCTTCCATCTGAATCCCCGGCTGCATCTCCAGCCGCCTCGCCCTGCAGCTCTTTGAGCGTACGCCCATCCTTGTCGTGCCACTCGACCCTGCCGTTGGAGGTGCGGCCCTCCATCGCGGCGGAGGCGCTGGACGGCGACCTGAACTCGTAGTCCTGCGTGACCACGAAGCTGTCGCCGTCGTGCACCAGGACCCCGTTGGCCACGAGGGTCGCGCGCAAGTCCGTGAGGTAGGCGTGGATGGAGGGGACCTCGTGGACGCGAGCCCGCGAGCCCTTGAGGACGACGAAGCCGTCGGCCGACTCGTAGCCGCGGCAGTCGCAGTCCTTGGCCTTGAGGTACAGCAGATCCTTCTTGGGCACGGAGCCCGCCGGCTTCTCGAAGACGCTCACGCCGAGCACGGGGAAGCAGAGCAGCATCTCGTCGAGGAAGGCCTGCACGTCGGCCTCGTCGGCCGCCGAGAGCGACGGCCGCTGCGGCTGATCGCCGTTGTCGAGCTCGCAGCGGTGGGCCTCCTTGGCAAGGCGGACCAGGTCCGCCTCAAGGTAGTGCACGTGGGCGCTGTTCAGGATGGCGTCCTTGCTCACGAAGAAGATGACGGTAGTCCGGAAGTCCTTCTTCGCGTGATGCGCCTCAAGCCGCGGCCGGACGGCATCGCCCTGGCCAACATAGACGCGCGGCAGCTCCGCCATGTCGGACGGGCCCAGCAGAACCTAGACGCCCGTCCTCGCGAGCTCCGCCTGCGCCTTCTTCTCGGCGAACAGCGAGCGCGGGCACACCACACCGAGCCCCGACCAGTTGGACTTCTCCACGAGCTTCAGGCCGTCCGGCGTGCCGTCGGGGAGGAAGATGCGGATGGAGAAGCCGTGGGGCTTCTTGGTCTGCGCCATCTGTCCGCCTTTATGACTGGGTGTCAATGGTTATGCCCGGCGTGTGAGACTCGCCCATCACTATGGCCTCGCGGCGGATGTGATCGTCATCGACGGAACGCAGTCCCAAGGAATCCGGCCGCATGTCGAAGTACACTCACTCAGGAGGACTTGCACTCGACGAGGAAGACGAATGCCTGAGGCGCCGCCCATCTTCACCATCGGCTACGAGAAGCGCTCGATCGACGACCTGATCTGGCTCCTCCGAGCGAGGCGTGTCGAACGCGTCGTCGATGTACGCTTGACGCCCGCGAGCCGCCGCCCGGACTTCGCGAAGAAGCGTCTGAGTGTGGCATTGGTGTCAGCTGGGATCGCCTATGAACACCGCCCGGCCCTCGGCAATCCCTTGGCCATCCGGGACATCTACTTCTCAGGAGACGCGGAGGGCGGTCACCGGGAGTTCCGAGAGCACCTCAGCAACGGCGCCGGCGCCGCACTGGACGATCTGGCCGAGTCGATCGGCTCGCAGACGGTGGCGCTCCTGTGCCTGGAGCGCGACGCGCACCGGTGCCATCGGTCAGTGGTCGCCAGCATGACGGCCGAGCGCCTACCCGGCGAGCCAGCCGTCATCCACCTCTAGCCTCGAGGGGGCCAGAACACGCCGAGCACCATGAACCCGCGGGGGTTCTTCAGGTGATTGCCGACGAAGAACGCCGTGTCCCGGTCAGGCGCACATCTGCCCCAACCATTTGTCCCGGATCTTGCGAAGCACCACGTCGTCGGCGTCGCCGCGGTCACGGAGAACGCGGTAGAGTTGCCCGATCTCCCAATCCACGATGGTCTGCCGATGCCCCGGAAACGCCGGATCACCGCATCCATGGACGTAGAGAAACCGGTACGGGATCTTCTCCAGGCCAGCCTTGCCCGGGAAGAAGAGGCTCGGCTGGTCCACGATTCCTTGCTTGCCGGCCTCCCAGTCGTCGCCATCGGGCTCGACGATCAGGTCGTCGACGTGCGCGGGCCGAAAGACGCCGAGAGACGTGCGATCGCGTCCTTGCTGCGCGAGGACTTCACACGTGGAGCCCATCATGAGCGGCTCTACGAGGCGCCGACGCGCAGCCCATCTCCGCCCCGTGCCGAGCTTGTCACCGAGCCTCAGGGTGTCGAGGTTGGGACGCAGGCTTTCCGGCCGAGGGTCGTTCGCGTCGCTGACGTCCACGGTGATGCGCTGGTACTTGGCGAAGCGAAGATCCCACTGAAGATCGCGATACACGACGGGGTACAGGCGCACCCACTGTGGCGTCTCCGTGTCGGTGCGGACGCCCGCCACGCAGACGGTCTGTCCGTACCTGGAGCTGACCTGCGGATACGCCTTGACCGTCACCAGCAAGTCGATGGAAACCGTCATCCTCCGCCTTCGCTAGCCTGCCTGAGCGCCCAGCCTATGTCGCCGCCGTGCCAAGACTGCGCAGCGGCAGCCGGCCTCGCTCGTGGGACAACACGCCAGAACGACAAAGGAGCGGCAAGCCGCTCCTTCATCTTGTCGCCGGCGCCGGGACTCCCAGTCCCCGGATCACTTACTACGCTGCTCTGCGGAAGCATCGAGTGCGCTGCTCGGCAGGTACGTGGTCGAAGGGAGAATCTCCACCTCGCCATTGACTAGCTCAGTATACCCGGATCGGTCACTCCACGAAAGAGGGCGGACCATCGGGCCCATCCTCGGGCCTGTAGTGACGTTGTCGTTTCAGCCTCGCCTCCAGACCCTTCGCGGAGATCGGCGGCATCAGGGTCGTCACGTGGTTTGGCTGCCTACGGCCCTGCTTCACGGGGTAGAGGTGCATCCCGACGCCGAGGTACTCGGTGTCGCCGCGTACGCCGGGCACACCCACGTAGGCGGTGACACCGGCCTCGCCAAGCGCCACCTTGTCGTACCGCGCGAAGACCGAGGCGGTCGCAAGGCATCCGGCGATGCGTGTGGCGTGCAGGTTGAGTGCCGCCACTCGGTACACGAAGTCCGGACGCCCCTGCAAGTGCCGGCGCAGACTGACCGGGTTGATGTACATGTCGCGGTCTTGCGGAACGAATCCCGGCCACAGCCGTTCAAGCACGTCTGCCGGGATGACGCCGAGCAACTGTTCGGCGTCCAGGTCGAGGTCGATCTCAGCGGGCATGTGGCGGTCGGGAAGCATCAGGCTGCACCGTATACACGACCAACTCCAAAAGGCCAGGCCGCGCTGGGTTACATTGCCGACCGCTGTCGAGTCAGCCGCCGGGCTGCCCCGCTCGTTTGAGGGCCGGTGACTGCGCAGCGGGATCTGGACTCCGGCCTGCCGCACGGCGCCGCCCGCGCCCGTCTGCCATACTTGCCCCCGTGCACCCGCCCTACGACATCGGCATTTCCAGCAGCGCCTACTCGGAGCTCATACTGGCCGCGGCGCTCGAGCGCATCGCCGCCGTCGCGCCGTCCGCGGAGATCCGTTCGTTCGGCATGCACACCCTGCTCAGCCCGCGCAATCGCCGCGCCGCGCTGGCCTCCGGGCTGCCGTGCTCGGTGCACGGACCGTTCGACTACACGGGCCTCGGCGACCCTTCCGAGGCGGTGCGCCTCGAGGCGCTCGACGAGCACCGCCGTCACCTCGCGGCCGCCGCCGAGATCGGCGCCACCCTGTACCTGGTGCACCCCGACTGGCGGCCGCATCCGCGCCCCCGCGACCCGGCGGTGGTCGCCGCCCTCGAGCGCTCCTTCGACGCCCTGTTCGCGATGCAAGCTGACAGCGGCGTGCCGATCGTCGTCGAGAACATGCCGGGCGCCGGGAGCTCGCACTTCACGGCGCCCGGCGACCTCGACCTGCGCGGCCTCGGCTTCGCCCTGGACGTCGGGCACGCCGCGATCAGCGGTACCCTCGACGCCTTCCTCACCGCCCCGCCTCCGGGCTGGCGGCACGTGCACCTGCACAGCAACGCCGGCCTCGGCGACCTCGACGACCCGCACCTGCCGGTGGGCGCCGGCGTGGTCGACGCCGCGGCCGTACTTGCCGCGGCGCGCGCCGCCGGCGCCTCCGTCGTCCTCGAGCTGAACAACGCCGCCGACGTCGCCGCCAGTCTCGCCCATCTGCGAGGTCGCGGGCTCATCGCCTGAGACGTCTCAGCGCCCGCCGTCTGTGCAATACTCGAAGCATGACGCACGATCACGACATCGGTATCTCCACGGGCGCTTACTTCGACCTGTCGCTGGGCGCCGCCCTGCTGCGCATCGCCGAGCTCGCGCCCTCGGCCGAGATCCTTTCGCTCGGGCGTCACTCGCTGCTCGAGCCCGTCAACGTGCGCGTCATCGAGGCCGCGGGCCTGCCGTTCACGGTCCATGGCCCCTTCGCGCACTTTGAGCTCGGCAGCCGCTGGGCGCCCCGGCATCGCGCCGCGATGGACCTGCACCGGCGACACATGTGGGTGGCGGCCGAGCTCGGCGCCCGGCTGTACGTCGTCCACCCCGACATGCAGCGTCGGGCGCGCGGGTGGAACCCCAGGATCGCGGCCTCTCTGGAGCGCGCCTTCGAGGAGTTCAGCGCGCTCCAGGACGAGATCGGCCTGCCCATCGCCGTCGAGAACATGCCGTTCTCCAGGCACTCGCACTTCATCGCCCCCGGCGATCTCGACCTCAAGGGCCTCGGCCTGGCTCTCGACAGCGGGCACGCCGCCATTACCGGCACGCTCGGCGACTGGCTCGCGACGTCGCTGGTCGACATCAGGCACGTGCACCTGCACGACAACCAGGGCCATGGCGGCGGCGATCACCACCATCCTCTCGGGACGGGAGTCATCGATCTCGAACCGATCCTCGAGGTGGCCCGCGCCGCCGGCGCGAGCATCGTTCTCGAGCACAAGGATGAGGCTTCGGTCCTCGCCAGCCTCGACCACCTGCGCACCCGCGGCCTTCTCGTCCCGGGCCTCGGGTAGGCGGCCGTCATGACCGAGCGCCTCTTCGACATCGAGCCTCCGGACGAGCGCGTCCGCTTCCTCGCGCTGCTGGCGCCCTTCGCCGGGCTGGACCCCGCGACGCTCGAGCGCGTCGCCGTCTCCGCCACGGAGCGGCTGGTCCCGGCGGGCGAGGCGGTGCTGGTCGAGAGCGGGCTGCCGGGCACGCATCTCTTCGTCGTGCACGAGGGCGCCCTGGAGCTGCTGCACAAGCAGGCCCTGGTGGCCATCCTCACGCGCGGCGAGATTTTCGGCCACCCGACCCTGCTCACCGGTCTCGCCCCGGAATTCACGGCGCGGGCGCGCACCGACTCAGTCGTCTACTGCATCCCCAAAGACGTCGCCGTCGAGCTTCTCAGCCGCCCCGAAGGGGTGAAATGGCTGGCGGGTAATCAGCGCGAGCGGCTGCTCCAGGCGGCGCGCTCGATGAGCGCCCTGCCCGACGTGCGCACGCGCCCCGTCACCGAGGTGGTGCGTAGCGCGCCGCTCTTCTGCGACCCCAGCGCCACCATCCGTGACGCCGCCCAGCTGATGATCGACGAAAGGCGCTCCGTCATCCTCGTGCGGACCCCCGGCGGGCTCGGCATCGTCACCGACATCGACATGCGCAACAAGGTCGTCGTCGGAAACGTCTCGCGCGATGCCCCAGTGAGCGCCATCATGACGACACCGGTGCACACCATCGGCGCCGAAGCGCTCGCCCCCGAGGCCAGCATCGCGATGATGGTCGCGGGCGTGAACCACCTCCCCGTGCTCGACGAGACCGGGGAGGTGGTGGGCGTCCTGTCGGCCAGCAACCTGATGACGCTCGAGGCGCGCAGCCCTTTCGCGCTGCGCCGCGCCATCCAGTCCGCGCGCACCGGGAAGGACCTCGAGGCAGCCGCGGCGGACATGCCGAAGCTCTTCCTCGACCTGCTCGACGCTCATCTGGACGCGTCGTCCCTGACACGCGTGCTCACGGTGCTCTGCGACACCATGACGTCGCGCCTTCTCGAGCTCGCCTTCGAGCGGCACGGCGAGCCGCCCGTGCCCTATGCCTGGCTGGCGTTCGGCAGCGCCGCGCGCAGCGAGCTCACGCTGGCCTCCGACCAGGACAACGGGCTCGCCTACGCCGACACCGACGACCCTGCCGTCGATGAGCTCTACCGGCGCGTCGCCGAAGACGTCAACGACGGCCTCGTGCGCTGCGGCTTCCCGGCCGATCCTCACGGAGTCCTCGCGCGCACGCCCCAGTGGCGCATGTCGCTGTCGCGGTGGCAGGCGGTCTTCACGGACTGCCTTCAGGGGCGCGACCTCGAGCGCATGGCGCGCGCCAGCGTGGCGTTCGACTACCGCCAGGTCGCCGGCGAGCTCCAGGTGGACCTGGCGCTGACCGACATCATGCGCGAGGCCCCCAGCCACCCGCGCTTTCTCAAGGGCCTTGAGCTGCTGGGCGCGAAGGTACGCCCGGCGCTGGGGTTCCGGCAGCGGCTCGAAGGGCGCCTCGACATCAAGAAGAGCGGCCTCATCCCCATCCAGAACCTGGCCCGTTACCACGCCTTCTCCAGGGGCATCACCGCGCCCACCACCCTCGAGCGCCTGGAGGCTGTGCGCGAGGCGTGCGGCGACGACACCACCTGCGAACGGTCGCTGCGCGAGGCGTTCATCAGCATGTCCCATCTGCAGCTCCGGCATCACGCCCGGCTCCTGCAGGCCGGCCTCGCCCCTCACAACGTGATCGACGTCGAGAACCTGCGGCCGCTGACCCGCGTGACCCTCCAGGAGGCGCTGCGCGAGGTCGCCGCGGCGCAGAAGCGGTCCCCGTGGGGGTCCGGCCTGCGGATTTGAGACGGGGCGGCCGCCTCCGACGCTCGCGGCCGCCCCGCCCCCTCCGACGGCCGCGCTCTCCCTCTGCTAAGCTTCCGCGGGCAGCCTCCGGCCGCCCCCCGCTCACGCCACCGACCGAAAGCGCACGCCATGAGCCTGCCCACGAGCCAGTCCTCGACCTACACCGGCACCAGCGACTACATCGCCGCCCCCGACCTCATGCAGACGGTCAACGTCGCCGTCCAGCTCAGCCGCCCGCTGCTCATCAAAGGCGAGCCCGGCACCGGCAAGACGATGCTCGCCCAGAGCATCGCCCGCGGCCTCGACATGCCGCTCATCGTCTGGAACGTCAAGTCGACGACCAAGGCCCAGGACGGCCTCTACCTCTACGACACCGTGCAGCGTCTCTACGACGGCCAGTTCGGCGACCGCGACGTCGGCGACATCGCCCAGTACATCAGGCCCGGCAAGCTGGGCGAGGCCTTCAAGAGCGCGGAGCGCGTCGTCCTGCTCATCGACGAGATCGACAAGGCCGACCTCGAGTTCCCCAACGACCTCCTGTGGGAGCTCGACCAGATGGAGTTCGGCATCCCCGAGACCCACGAGACGGTCAAGGCCGTACACCGGCCCATCGTCCTCATAACGTCAAACGCCGAGAAGGAGCTCCCCGACGCCTTCCTGCGCCGTTGCGTCTTCCACTACATCGAGTTCCCCGACGAGCAGATGATGGAGCGCATCGTGCACGTGCACGTGCCGCGGCTTGACAAGCGCCTCCTCGACCTCGCCATCCAGGCCTTCTACTGGCTGCGCGACGTGCCCGGCCTGCAGAAGAAGCCCAGCACCAGCGAGCTCATCGACTGGGTGCAGGCGCTGGCCCGCGGCGGCGTGGACCCGCGGGAGATCGCCGCGCGCCTGCCCTTCATGGGCGTGCTGCTCAAGAAGGATCACGACATCGACGTCGCGCAGCAGGCGCTCGCCGGCGGGCGGCGGCGGTAGCGGCGTGAACGTCGGGCCGCTCGAGCTGTTCATCATCATCGTCGTGGCGATCGTCGTCGCCGTGCTCGTGTTGCGCCAGATCATGTCGAAACGCTAGCGCGCCGCCCGTGTTCACCGACTTCTTCTTCCTGCTGCGCTTCTACGGCGTGCCCGTCACGGTCACCGAGTGGCTGGCGCTGATGCGCGCTCTGGCGCTGGGCCTCGCCCCCGCCGGCCTCGACCAGTTCTACGCCGTGGCGCGCAGCATCCTCGTCAAGTCGGAGGCCTACTTCGACCAGTACGACCAGGCCTTTGCGGCGCTGTTCAAAGGTATCGAGACACCCGTCGAGATCGAGGACGAGGTCTGGGAGTGGCTCGCCAACCCGCTGGAGATGCCCGGGCTCACCGACGAGGAGCGTCGCCTGCTCGCCGCCGCCATGGAGGATCTCGACCTCGAGGCGCTCGAGCGCCTCTTCCGCGAGCGCCTCGCCGAGCAGGACGAGGCACACCACGGCGGTAGCCATTGGGTGGGCACCGGCGGCACCTCGCCCTTCGGCCATTCCGGTTTCCACCCCGGCGGCATCCGCGTCGGCGGCGAAAGCCGCAACCGGAGCGCCGTGAAGGTGGCCGGCGAGCGCCGCTACCGCGGCTACCGCACCGACCAGGAGGTCGGCGTGCGGCAGTTCGAGCTCGCCCTCAGGCGTCTGCGTCAGCTCTCGTCGCGCAACGCCGGCGCCCCCGACGAGCTCGACCTCGACGAGACCATCGAGGAGACGGCGGGCAACGCCGGCCGTCTCAGCCTCGTCTGGCGCAAGAGCCGCAAGAACGCCGTCAAGGTGCTGCTGCTGATGGACGTCGGCGGATCGATGCACCCCTACATCCGCCTCTGCAGCCAGCTCTTCAGCGCCGTCGATCGCAGCACGCACTTCAAGGCCCTGCGCACCTACTACTTTCACAACTGCGTCTACGACTGGTTGTACACATCGACGCGCATGACGTCGTCGGAGGCGATCTCGACGCGCCGCGTCCTCCAGGAGCTGCCCAGCGATTACAAGCTCATCATCGTCGGCGACGCCGCCATGGCGCCCAGCGAGCTGCTCAGCCGCGACGGCATTATCTGGTGGGGCTTCGGCAACGACGAGCCGGGCGTCGAGTGGCTACGGCGCCTGCGCCGCCACTTCGACCACTCGGCGTGGCTCAACACCATCCCGCAGCCCCACTGGGACCACGCCTACGGCAGCGTCACGATCCGCAAAGTGCGCGAGGTGTTCCCCATGTTCGAGCTCACCGTCGATGGGCTGACCGCGGCCACGAAGAAGCTGATGGTGAGATACTGATCCGCGAAGCGTCGATCAGCGGCAAGGCAAGGAGACGATGACAACGCCCGACGACGACATACACTCCCACGCGCTCGTCGATGAGGACGACAGCGACTCGCGCCTCCTCGCCGATACGCTCAAGGCGCTCACGCAGCAGATCGCCAGAGCGGTCCACTGCTCCGAATGCTGCATCTACGAGTACCTCCCCAAGCGCCGCGCGGTCCGCGCCCAGGCGATCTGGTCGCACGAGCTCACCGAACGCGACCGCGCCTGGGTGGGCCGCCTGAAGGATCTCGCCGCGATCCCCTCTCTCGCGTGGGTGGTCACGCTGCGTACGGTTCTCACCGCCTACGCCGAGGATGAGGACGTGACGGACGTGGCCGGCCCCGAGACGATGGCGTACTGGGGCGAGCTGGCCGCCATCTGGGCGCCGATCGTCGCCGACGACCAGGTCATCGGCATCCTCGAGCTCACCGAAAAGCTGGCGCCGCGCCGCTTCGACGAAGCCGACAGGCTCCAGGTCCGCCAGATGGCCGACCTCGCGGCGCTCGCCCTGCGCAACGCCCGCGACTCGCGCGCCGTGGCCGCCCGCAACCGGCAGCTCACGGCCCTCATCGGCTCGGCGCGCGCCATGGCGTCCACGCTCGACCTCGACGAGGTCCTCGACGTCGTCTGCCTTCAGGCGGCGCGCGCCCTGGGCGCGCAGTCGAGCTACATCTACCAGTACGATCGCGAGGACGACACGATCGTGTGGCTGGCGCACTATCAGCGCGACCCGTCCCATACCTTCGAGGAGCCGATGGGAACCGTCTACGTCCTCGCTGATCTGCCGCAGCACCACACCGTCATCCGCTCCCGCCGTCCCGTACAGGTGAGCCTCGACGACCCCGATATCGACCCGCTGGACCGCGAGGCGCTCCTCGACTGGCAGGAGCTGTCGTCGCTCATGGTGCCGCTGATCGTCGGTCAGGACGTCGTGGGCATCCTCGAGGTCAGCGAGTCCGAGCATCTGCGCCGCTTCACGAAAGAGGAGACGGCGCTCTGCACGGCGCTCGGCGAGCAGGCCGCCGCGGCCATCCGCAACGCCCAGATGTATGGCCAGTTGCAGGAACAGAAGAAGACCATCGAGCGCCAGGCGACCACCGATGGGCTCACCGGCCTGTACAACCACCGCCACTTCTTCGAGCGGCTGCGCGCCGAGGCGGTGCGCGCGCGGCGCTACGGCTTCGCGCTCTCGGTGATCATGCTCGACCTCGACGACTTCAAGCTCGTCAACGACCTCCACGGGCACCCCGCCGGCGACCGCGTGCTGAGCACGGTCGGCGACATTCTGCGGGCGCAGGTGCGCGAAGACGTGGACGTGCCGGCGCGCTACGGCGGCGAGGAGTTCGCCGTGATCCTGCCGCACACCGGCCCGCTGGACGCCGGCCTCGCCGAGACGGCCAACGGCGCGCGGGCCACGGCCGAGCGCATCCGGCGCGCGGTCGCCGAGGTCGAGCTGCCGCTGCCCGCGACCGTGGGCGGCCTGCCGGCGCACATCACGGCCAGCGTCGGCGTCGCCACCCTGCCGGCGCAGGCCATCGACGCCGACGACCTCGTCAACCAGGCCGACAGGGCGCTCTACAGGGCCAAGCAGCGCGGGAAGGACCGCGTCGAGGTCTACGTCAGCGGCTGAGCCGCGCGCCTCAGGGCTTGTCGCCGAGGCAGTAGAACCAGCCGTCGCGACAGCCCACGTACACACGCCCGTCCCACAGCGTCGGCGTGCTCTCGAAGCCCCCGCCGGCGAAGAACTGGTCGGTCTCGGTGAAGCTCGCGCGCCAGTACCTGCCGTCGCCGTTGGCGCTGGGCAGCGCGCCCTCAAGGCCCTCTTCTGAGGGCGTGAAGGCCACGCGATAGAGGTGCACGCGCTGGTCGTAGGCGGCCGTGATGAGCGTCTCGCGGAAGAGCAGGGGCGTGGAGATCGCGCCGCCGTTCCACAGCCGCGCGATCTCCACCGGCGTCTGCAGGCCCGGCTCCCGGTTGGGACCCTCGACCAGCCGGCCGCTCATGACGTCCTGCGAGACCACGTGCAGGTAGCCGTCGATGGCGTTGAACGCCGCCAGCGCCGGCAGGCGGCCGTCGCGGTTGTACTCGTCGTTGACCGCGCAGGAGCCGATCAGGCCGCCCTTCCACTCCCCGACCTTGCGCTCTCCGGTGGGGAAGAACCAGTCGATGGCCTTCTCCGGCGGCCGCGACGGGTCGAGACAGAGGACGCCGCCATGGCCCTTGATGTACTGCTTCTCCACCGGCACGAGAAGCTTGGCGCGGCGCGTGGGCACCACGGTCCCGTCGAGGTCGGAGCCGGTGAAGAAGTCCCACTCCACCGCCAGGTCGCTGCGCCGCATGCCGTACACGTGTCCCGCGCCGGAGGCGATGTAGATCCGCCGGCCGAGCACCGACGCCGACGACTCCAGCACGAGGTTGCCCTCGTGCGACTTCGCGCGGGCGTCGCCGACAAGCAGCCGCTGGGCGACGATCCGGGGTCGTTTCCGCCCGTTCCAGTCCTCGGTGCGCAGCGGGTCGAGGGCGTACATCCACCCGCTCTCCACGCCGATGTACTGGCGGCCGTCGAGGTAGAAGCCGCTGCCGTCACAGTCGCGGCTGTAGCACGCGGTCTGCGGTACCGGCAGGCGCCAGAGCTCCTTGCCGCTGCCGAACGTCACCGCCCGGTAGGGCGCGACGCCTGGATCGGCGAGCTTCAGGGGGTAGCCGCGGCGCGAGCCGGCGCAGACGATGTACTTGTCGTCGGCGCCGGTGGGGTCGGGATTCTGGAACACCGACGGGCTGCTCTTGATGATGTCGTCGTACTCGTACTCCCAGACCACGGCGCCGGTCACCGCGTCAAGGCGGCGCAGGCGGTGGTCGTAGCCGCCGACCAGGACGTAGGGCTTGCCGCCGTCGATGACGATGTTGGGCATGCCCGTCCAGCCGCTGCCCGCCCACTTGCCCGGCGGGTCGGTGTCGTACTTGCCCGAGCTCCAGCCGCTGCCGAGGCGCGCCTTCCACAGCACCTGCAGCCGCTTGGGCGCCGGTCCCAGACCGTAGAACCGCCGCGAGTAGTTACCGAGAAAGGTACCGACCTTGACGCCGTCGCCGGTGAGGGACGGCAGCGGGGCCGGCGGCACGGGGCCGTAGGTCAGCGCCGCGACGCCGGTCCCGCCACAGCCGCAGGCCACGACGCGCCATACGAGCACGACGATGACGATCAGGACGACTACGAGCGCGATGCCGCGCCGCCGCGCCAGATGGCGGCGGCGCTCGGCGGAGCGGCGCCGCGGCGGGCGCCGGGGTATGCCGGCGGGCGTCTCGATGACACCACGATACTACGGCGCCGGGGGCGTGCGAAGCCCGCGCCCCAAAGGAGCGCGCAGCGCATCCCCCGGCGCGGGCGCCCCCGCGCCCCTTTGCAGATAGGATGCGGGGGCGTCGGCGCGGCCCGCCGGCGCAGCCGACGCCCACACACACCCGACAGCGGAGGGACCCATGGCCACCGACCTCGACTTCCTGCGTGATCTGTGCGCCGCGCCGGCGCCCAGCGGCTTCGAGGCGCCGGCCCAGGAGGTCGTGCGCCGGCGCCTCGCCGCCAGCGCCTCCCCGCAGGGCGATCCGCTGGGCAATGTCTGGGCGGACGTCGTCCCCGACGGTTCGCCGCACGTGGTCGTCACCGCCCACAGCGACCAGATCGGCCTCATCGTCACCTACGTGGACGAGCACGGTTACGTCTCGTTCGACAAGATCGGCGGCGTGGACGCCCAGCTGCTCCCCGGCCGCAACCTCGTGGTGCACGGCCCCGGCGGCGCGGTCAACGCGGTGGTCGGCCGCCGGCCTTCGCACAAGATGACCAGGGACGAGCGCGCCAAGGCGCCGGACCTCGACGAGCAGTGGCTCGACCTCGGCGCCGCGAGCCGCGACGAGGCCCTGGCGCTCGTGCAGATCGGCGATCCCATCACCTTCCCCGCCGTCTTCCTCCCGCTGGCCAACGGGCGCTACGCCTCGCCGGCCTTCGACAACAGGGCCGGCGTGTACGTCTGCGCCCGCGCCCTCGAGCACTACGCGTCGGCGCCCGCGGCGGCGCAGCTCACGGCCCTCACCACGGTGCACGAAGAGACCACCTTCATGGGCGCCAAGGCCATAGCCATGCGCCGGCGGCCAGACGTCGTGATCGTCGTCGATGTGGACTTCGCCAGCGACGACCCGGGCATGGACGTCAAGAAGCTCGGCGGCGAGGTCAAGCTGGGCGCAGGGCCGGTGCTGCACCGCGGCGCGGCCAGCAACCAGGCGCTCCTCGCCCTGGCCCGCGAGGTGGCCGCCGCCGAGAGCATCCCCGTGCAGGTCAAAGCGATTCCCGGCCGCACCTCCACCGACGCCGAGGAGCTCATGGCCGCAGGTCAGGCGGCGACGCTCTCCTTCAGCATCCCCGTGCGCAACATGCACTCGGCGTTCGAAGTGATGCAGCCGGACGACGCGGAAGCGGGCGCGCTGCTGGCCGCCGCCGTCACCCGGCGCGTGGCGGAGGACTGGGCGCCCGAGCGCTACGTGCCGCGCGCCTGAGCGACGCCCCGCACGTCGACCCGGCCACGGAGGTCAATCAGCCCGCGGCGGCGAAGCGACCGCCGGCTGCACGCCGGAGCGCAGGGCGACCGGACCCGACGGAGAGCGCAGCGCCGCCGCAAGCTGGCGCGCCATCTCGGGCTGCCACTTGGCGCGCCCCGGCGCCAGCAGGTGGAAGAGGTCGGCGAAGTCGTCGTCCTTGAGCTTCACGGCGCGCTCGATGTGCAGGTAGGCCACGCCGTACTCGCGGGCGAGCCGCCGGCACGCCGCCCGGTAGGCGGGCACGACGCCGGCCCAGTCGGGCCCCGCCGCCGAGGCGTTGAGAGGCTGGTCGTAGAGCGCCACGGCGAAGCCGCGGTCGCGCGCCAGCTTCAGGATCTCCTCGAGCATCGCGAGGTTGTAGGCGGAATACAGGCGGTACAGCCGCACGTCCTCCTCGAGCACGTACAGCACGTTGCGCCGTTTGCCGAGGGGCAGATGCCCCTTGGCGCCCGGCGGGTAGTAGTGCTCGGCGTAGGCCAGGGAATCGCCCAGCGCCGGGCGCCCGGCCTTGCCGTCGCGCGCCTTCACGTACGACCCGAGGTAGTCGAAGAAGCCGGGAATCACCCCGAGTCCTGTGGGGCTCTGCCCGTAGAAGCGCGGGGCCAGCGACTCGAGCCGCGGGCTGTGCACCAGGAGCGGCCGGCCGGAGAGCAGGCGCGCGTCCTCCCGCGGGTCGGCGGTCATGCGGATGGGCGCGAGGCCGATGGCCAGCAGCGCCGGGCCATCCGGCAGGTTGTCGGCGAGCGCCAGCGACATGGCCATGCTCTGCCGATGCGCGGCGAGGCTGACGACCCGCACGTCCTGGCCGGACGCGGCCGATACCTCGGCCCCGAGCGACTCCTGGTCGACGAAGCATTCCATGGTCCCGGAGCCGCCGAAGAGGTAGATGGTGCGCTGCTGCAACGGCTCCTTCTTGAGCTCTGCGACACGGTAGGCAACGTGCAGATAGTCGTCGTTGGCGATGCGCAGCAGGCGGCCCTCCGAGACCAGCGTGAGGCCGCCATCGACGAGCGCGCTCTGGAAGACGAGCAGCGCGCCCAGCGCCAGCAGGGCAGCCGCGACCAGCACCAGCGGGTTACGCTGGCGAAAGCCGCGGCCCAACGAGCTCCACCGCGCGCGCCGGTCTGGCGAGTCTTTCAGCACGTCTCTATCCTACCCCGCCGCGTCCATGCCCTCACAGAACGTGACCCGTGAGCCACGCCAGGGGCAGGCGAAAGGCGAGATAGATGATGGTGAGGGCGTGGCTCAGCGAGCGCGTCGAGACGAAGGCATAGCCCAGGGCCACGAACAGAAAGGTGGCCGGATAGCCCAGCCAGCGGGTGTACTTTTCGTACGGGGCAGCGGGCGGCAGGCCGGCCTTCTTGCGTTTCTTCCTGCGTTTCTTCTTCCAGCGCTCCCAGCGCGAGACCACCACGAGCCCGGTGCCGTGGTACAGACCCCAGACCGTCCAGTTGAGGTCGACGTAGTGCCACAGCCCCATGGTGAGCATGCTGGCGTACAG
>Ga0194057_10000921_pt1 | contig 15125 bp, 10 predicted proteins | sample SepL4415m_MetaG_FD_155474 | JGI IMG/M metagenome (GOLD analysis project Ga0194057, IMG submission 155474) | Anoxic zone freshwater microbial communities from boreal shield lake in IISD Experimental Lakes Area, Ontario, Canada - Sep2016-L442-15m | ecosystem: Environmental > Aquatic > Freshwater... | reverse complement strand
ACGGGCGGGCACCTGCCGCGCAGATCCCGCCCATCGGCGGCGCCCCCTTCGGTGCCCCTTCGTGCTCGAGGCTGTGGTCTGCAGAGACCGTGGCGCCGACTAGTCTTCAGTCGCTCCGAGTATAGACCCGGCCCGCCGGGGGAACAACGTTGCTTGCGTGGTAAAACAGAGCATCGTCGGAGCAGAGCATCGTCGGAGGCGGAGATGAGCGCGCGCATCCTTGTGGGCAGCTGTTCGTGGACCGACCCCACGCTGATCGCCAGCGGGCGCTTCTACCCGCGCGGCGTGACCAGCGCCGAGGCGCGGCTGCGGTACTACGCCGAGCAGTTCCCGATCGTCGAGGTCGACTCCACCTACTACGCGCCGCCGTCTGAGCGCAACAGCGCTCTGTGGGCGGCGCGCACCCCCGAAGGCTTCGTCTTCAACGTCAAGGCCTACGCCCTGCTCACGGGGCACCCGACGCGCGTCGAGCGCCTCCCGGCGTGGCTCCGCGAGGCGCTGCCCGCCGAAGCGCTCGCCAAGAAGAACGCCTACCGCAAGGACTTCGACGAGGACGCCGTGGAGAAGCTCTGGGAGCTGCACCGGCGCGCCCTGGCGCCTCTGGCCGACGCCGGCAGGCTCGGCGCCGTGCTCTTCCAGTTCCCGCCCTGGTTCGTGAGCTCGGAGGCCAACGCCGCGTACGTGCGCGAGCTGCCGCGGCGGCTGCCCGGCTGGACGCTGGCCGTGGAGCTCCGCGGCGGCGGCTGGATGGACCAGCAGGCCGCCGCCGGCACGCTCCGCCTTCTGGAGGAGGCCGGGCTCGCCTACGTCTGCGTCGACGAGCCCCAGGGCTTCCGCTCGAGCACGCCGGCGACCGTCGCCGCCACCGCGCCTCTGGCGATCGTGCGGCTCCACGGACGTAACGCGAGCACCTGGGACGCGAAGACCAAGGTCGCCTCTGACCGCTTCAAGTACCTCTACACGGACGCCGAGCTGAGCGAGTGGGTCCCGCAGGTACGCGAGCTGGCCCGGCAGGCCCAGACAGTGCACGTCCTGTTCAACAACAACTACGAGGACTGGGGCATGCGCAACGCGCGGCGCATGGCGCAGATGCTGGGCGTGGAGACGGGACCATCTCAGGCGGCGCTGGACCTCTGAGGCGCGGCGCCGGCCGGGGCTCGGTGCGCCGGCGAAGCGCCGGCGAAACGCCCGCAGCCGGGCGGGCGCCGGAGCCGCTGACGGCGATCCTCATGAGGCTACCTTCTGCACGCTCGGACGGAGTACGATCTGAGCCTGAGCCCAAGGGCCTATCCCGCCAGGTCTGCACGCACGGATGCGCCCGTGGACACGTCGCGGATGCGGCCCCTCCCCGGATGCCCACGTAGCTGGGCTACGAGGGGACCGTCTCGTGACCGCCCCGCTCGGTCCCCGAACGCCCCGCACGCACATCCCTGCCGGGATAGGCCCCAAGCGGTTCGCAGCGCGAAGTACGGACCGTTATCATGAGCGTCGGCGAGCCCCTCTTCCCCGCGGGCAAGGATGGTGACGGTGTCGTTGTACGGTCTCGAGGCCGACGACTGGAACGCTCTTGAGCGTGAAGTCGTCGACCTCTTCACCGCCCTGCTGCGCATCGACACCACCAACCCGCCCGGCGACGAGACGGCCTGCGCCCTCGTCCTCAAGGACTATCTGGCGGGCAACGGCATCGACAGCGCCCTCGTCGGCGAGCTGCCCGCCCGCCAGAACCTCGTCGCCCGCCTCGACGGCGCCCGCCCCGGCCCCACGCTGACCTTCATGGGCCACCTGGACGTCGTACCGGCCGACGCCGCCGAATGGAGCGTGCCTCCCTTCGGCGGCGTCGTGAAAGACGGCTACGTGTGGGGCTGCGGCGCCACCGACATGAAGAACCAGGTGGCCGCCGAGGCCGTGGCGCTGGCGCGCCTCAAGCGCTCGGGCGCCGACTTCGCCGGCGCCGTCAAGTACGCGGCCACCGTCGATGAGGAGGTCGGCGAGCACTGCGGCGTGCGCTGGCTCTGCAAGCACGAGCCCGACACGCTGCGCTCCGAGTACCTCATCAACGAGGGCATGGGCGGCCTGTGGTTGCCGGTCGGCGGCCAGAAGGTCTTTCTGCTGGCCGCCGGCGAGAAGGCCTTCGCCCAGTTCCGCATCCGCACGCGCGGCCGCGGCGGTCACGCCGCGGTGCCCGAGAAGGAGCACAGCGCGGTCATCGACCTGGCGCGCGCCGTGGTCGCCCTCGGCCTCTGCGACCCGCCGGCCATCGTCTCACCGCTCACGGCGCGGTTCATCGACGCCGTCGTCGGCGACGCCGACCTGCGCGCGCGCCTCGAAGACCCGCGCACGGCGCGCGCCGCCGGCGCCGAGCTGCGCCGCCTCGACGCGGAAGTCGCTTCGCTGGTCGAGCCTCTGCTCGGCGCCACCTTCACCCCCACCATGCTCGACGCCGGCAAAGCCGTGAACGTCATCCCCACGCACGCCGCGGCCTGCATCGACTGCCGCATCCTGCCGCAGATGACCGCCGCCGGTACCCGTGAGCTCGTGGCCGCGGTGCTCGACCCGCTGGGCATCGACTGGGAGCTCGAATGGATCGACGTGACCACCCCCAACGCCTCGCCGGCGCCGACCGCGCTCAGCGAGAGCATCGCCCGCGTGCTTGGCCGGGACGTCCCCGACGCGGTGCTGGCGCCCATGTGCAGCGGCAGCTTCACCGATTCGCGCTGGGTACGCGAATACTTCCCCGACTGCATCGCCTACGGCTTCGCCCCCTTCGTCGCCGAGAGCTTCCACGCCATGCGGGGCGGCCGCGATCACCAGCCCGACGAACGCATCCGCGTCGAGGACGTCACCTACCAGGCGCTGTTCTTCGAGCGCCTCGCCCGAGACCTGCTGGCCTGATGGCCGGGCACGACGAGACGCTCAGCGCCCGCGACCGTTTTCGCGGCGCGCTGCTGGGCCTCGCCGTCGGCGAGGCCTTGGGCGCGCCCGCCGAGTTCCTCACCGCCGCCCAGATCGTGGAGAAGTACGGGTTCATCTCCGAGATGCTCGGCGGAGGCATCTACGATGTCGCGCCCGGCGAGAGCGTCGACGCCACCGAGATGATGCTCTGCCTCGCAGAGAGCCTGGCCGACGTTGGGGGTTTCGACCCCGAGAACGTCATCGAACGCTACCGCTTCTGGTTCGAGAGCCGGCCCCACCACGTGAGCCTCACGGTACGCGCCGCGCTGCTCAGCTATCGCGCCGGGACGCACTGGGACCTGGCCTCGCGGCGCGCCTTCGAGATCCTCGGCGGCCCCACGGCCGGCAACGGCAGCCTCATCCGCTGCGCGCCGATCGGGCTGCGTTACTACGCCGACGCCGAGACGCGGCACGATCTCTCCCACCGCGAATCCACGCTCACCCATTTCGACCGCCTCGCGGGCTGGTCGTGCGTGGCCTTCAACGACCTTCTCACGGCGGCGATCCACGGCGACCTGCGCGAGCAGGCGCCCGCCATCGCCGCCACCCTCGCCGAGGAGGACAGCCGCGTGAGCACCATGCTCACCGATACGCTCGTCGCCGAGCCGGAGGAGCTGCGCAGCTCCTCCTTCGTGCTCGACACCCTGCAGACGGCGCTGTGGACCGTGTTGCACGCCACCACCTTCGAGCACGCCGTCTGCGCGGCCGTCAACATGGGCGGCGACACCGGCGCCGTCGGCGCCGTGACCGGCGCCCTGGCCGGCGCCGTGTACGGCGAGGCGGGCATCCCGCCGCGCTGGCTCGCGCCCCTGCAGGGGCGCGCGCGGATCGCGGCGGTCGCCGACCGCCTCGCCGACCTCGCGCTCGCCCCCGGCGACTGACCGCCGCGCCGTCAGGCGAACAGGCCCCGCGCCTGACCGCCGCGCCGTCAGGCGAACAGGCGCGCCGACAGCTTTTCGGCCGGCGCGCCCCTTCGCCGCCCGCGCGGCCGGGTTGCGTTCACTCCGTTCACTCCGTACATTACGCCGTTGACGAAGATCGTGACGGCGTACGTGAGGAGGCTTTGGCGTGGACCAGCGCACGCGCGGCGAGGAACAGCGCCGGCTCGTGGAGGAGTTCGGACTCCTGTACGAGCAGATGGGCAGCACGCGCATGGCCGGCCGCATGTCCGGCTATCTGCTGATGTGCGACCCGCCGGTCCAGTCGCTGACCCAGATCGCCGAAGCCCTCGGCGTGAGCAAGGCGGCCGTGAGCGGCGCCGCGCGCGTGCTGCTGCAGTTCGGCGTCGTCGAGCTCGTCGGTGAGCCGGGGCAGCGCGGCGATTTCTACCGCGCCCTGCCCGGGCAGATGGATTCCATGCTGCGCCTCGACCACGTGAGCACCCTGCACGCCCTGCTCGACCGCGGACTCGCGTCTGTCGCCGACGAGGACCAGACGCAGTCCAACTACGCCCTCATGCACGACCTGCGCGATTTCTCCGTGTTCCTCGAGACCGAGATCCCCGGCGTGATCGCCCGCTGGCGACGCCACCAGGCGGAGTCCGCCGCGACGCGCCCTACCCACCACTCCGACAGCGACACCCCCCGACGCTCTGGAGGCTCCACGTGAGCTGGCTGACCAAGATGTCCCTGCGCAACCGCTCCATCGTCGGCCTCGTGGTCGTCGCCGTCGTCATCTTCGGCGTCATCTCGGTGAGCTCGCTCAAGCAGGAGCTGATCCCCGACCTCACCTTCCCCTATCTGACCATCTTCACGGTCGACCCGGGCACCTCGCCCAGCGATGTGGAGCGTAACGTGACGACGCCGCTGGAGCAGACCCTGACGACGCTCAGCGGCGTCAAGCAGTACGACTCGTTCTCCAACGAGGGCATGAGCATCATCACCGTCCAGTACGAGTTCGGCGCCGACATGAAGGCCAGGGAGGCCGAGGTGCAGCAGGCGGTGTCGGGGGCGCGGCTGCCGCCGACCGCCATGCCCCCCAAGGTCGCGGTGCTCAACTTCAACTCCATGCCGGTGGTGCAGCTCGCGGTCACCTCGTCGCTGCCTCCCCAGGAGCTCGCCACGCAGCTCGGCACGCAGGTCGTGCCCAGCCTCCAGAGCATCCCCGGCGTGCAGGCCGTCACCCTCTCGGGCGTGGAGCAGATGCAGTTGCAGATCCAGCTCAAGACGGAAGAGGTCGTGCGCCTCGGCGTCGATCCCACGCAGATCGCCGCCGCCATCCAGCAGGCGAACATCACCACCGGAGCGGGCTCGGTCACCTCCGGCAGCCTCGTGTACCCCATCTCGGTCAACGCGCGCGCCCAGACCGTGGCCGCCATCAAGCGCCTCGTGATCGCGCCGGCCGGCGCCGGCGCCCTGAGCGTCGCGGCGGCGGGCGCGAGCGCCGGCGGCGGCGCCATGGGCGCCTCGACCTCCGGCGCCGCCGCCGGCGCGCCCTCCGCTGCAGCCGCCCAGCCGGTCACCCTCGGCCAGATCGCCGACGTACGCATCGCCCCCGCGCCGCTCACCGCCATCACGCGCACCAACGGCAAGTCGTCGATCGGCATCTCCATCAGCAAGGCCTCGACCGGCAACACTGTCGACATCGCCAACGCCGTCGCCGACGAGCTGCCGGCCATCACCGCCGACCTCGGCGGCAAGACGAAGATCACCACCGTCATCGACCAGTCCATCTACATCAAGGAGAGCATCACCTCGCTGCTGCGCGAGGGGCTCATCGGCGCCGTGTTCGCGGTGCTCATCATCTGGGTCTTTCTGCGCAGCTGGCGCTCCACCCTCATCGCCAGCCTGTCGATCCCGCTGAGCGTGATCGGCGCGCTCATCATCCTGTTTTCGCGCGGCGAGTCGCTGAACATGCTCACCCTCGGCGGCCTCACGATCGCCATCGGGCGCGTGATCGACGACTCCATCGTCGTCATCGAGAACACGTATCGCCACCTTCAGGAAGGCGACGACGTGCGCACGGCCGCCTACACCGGCACCCGCGAGGTCGCCGGCGCGATCACCGCCAGCACGCTCACCACCGTCGCCGTGTTTCTGCCGCTGGGCTTCGTCCACGGCATGGCCTCCGAGTTCTTCCGCCCCTTCGCCCTCACCGTCACCTTCGCCCTCCTCGCCAGCCTGCTCGTCGCCCTGGTGGTGGTGCCGGTCGCGTCCACGTGGGTGCTGTCCAAGCGCCAGGTCGGCCACCGCGACCCCGACCAGGTGACCCGTCTGCAGCGCGCCTACCTGCCGGCCCTCAAGCTCGCCCTCGACCACAAGGTCATCACGCTCGTGCTGGCCGTCGCCATCTTCGTCGGCACGATGGCGCTGACGCCCCTGCTCAAGACCAACCTCTTCGACAGCTCCGCGCAGAACTCCATGACCGTCACCCAGACGCTGCCGCCGGGCACGAGCCTGGACGCCACCATGGCCTCGGCCGCCAGGGTCGAAGCGATCCTCGCGGCCACGAAAGGCGTGCGCATCTACCAGGTGACCGCCGGCAGCACCGGCAGCCTCTTCGGCGCCGGCGGCGGCACGAGCGCCTCGTCCAGCCAGGCCATATTCACGGTCACCACCGACCCCGACATGGACAAGCTCGCCATCGTCGACGAAGTCCGCGCCGAGGTCGCCAAGCTGCGGAACGCCGGTGAAGTCACGGTGACCGGCGAGGACGCCTCCAACTCCATGGGCGGCGGCTCCACGATGGAGGTCCGCGTCTCGGCCGGCGACTTGGCCGTGCTCAAGGAGGCCAACGACATCGTCCTCCAGCAAGTCAAGACCGTGGAGGGCCTCGCCGACGTCAAGTCCAACCTCAGCGAGGGTCGCCCGGCGGCCACCGTGGCCATCGACCAGGCCAAGGCCGCCGCCGCCGGCGTCAGCCCCTCCGCCCTGAGCCTTTACACGACGCTGGTCCTCAACGGCTACCCCATCGGCGTGGTGCCCACCGCCGACGGCCTCCTGCCGGCGCAGGTCATGGTGCAGGACATCAAGCTGCCGCCGATCCCCGGCGCCGTGAGCGCCATGCTCATGCGCCTCCCGGTGCCCGGCAACAAGGGCATGGTGCCGCTCGGCGAGATCGCCACGATCGCCGAGGTCAAGGCGCCGGTGCAGGTCACGCACGTCAACGGCGAACGCACCGCCAGCATCACGGCCGCCGCTGTGGGCAACAACATCGGGGCGGCCTCCAGCGCCGTCACCAAGGCGATGGAGGGCGTGCAGATGCCGGCCGGCGCCACCTGGGAGCTGGCCGGCGCCACGCAGGCCACCAACGACGTCTTTCGCACCCTGGGCATCGCCATGCTCATCGCCATCCTGCTCGTGTATCTCATCATGGTAGCCACCTTCCGCAGCCTGCTGAACCCGCTGATCCTGCTGGTCAGCATCCCGTTCGCGGCGGTGGGCGCCATCATCGCCCTGGTGGCCACCGGCACCGCGCTGGGCATGCCCAGCCTCGTCGGCCTGCTGATGCTCATCGGCATCGTGGTCACCAACGCCATCGTGCTGCTCGACCTCGTGGAGCAGTTCCGCCGCCGCGGCATGGACGCGCGCAGCGCGGTCATCGAGGGCGGCCGGCGACGCCTGCGGCCGATCCTCATGACCGCCGTGGCCACGATCCTCGCGCTCACGCCGATGGCTCTGGGCATGGGCAAGGGCGGCTTCCTCTCCACGCCGCTGGCGATCGTCGTGATCGGCGGGCTCTTCACCTCCACGATGCTCACCCTCATGCTGGTGCCGGTGCTGTACCTCGCCTTCGACCGGCTGCGGCCGCAGCACGCCTACGACAGCGAAGAAGGGCGCGCCCTGCCGCTCGAAGCGGAGACGGCGCCGGGCTGAGAAGCGCCGCGGACGAGCGTCTGTGGGAGTACTCTTACGCGGGGCCGGCGCGCAGCGCCGGCCCAGCACGTGTCCCTCGCCGAAAGGAGTCGAGCGTGGCAAAGCCAGCCGCCAGGAAGGCCACCGGAAAGAAGACCCGCGTGAGCGCCCCCAGGACGGCTCCGGCCTCTACGGCCGCGGAGCCCGAGGCGCCGCGCAAGCTCACCAGAGCGCAACTCATCGATGAGCTCAACAAGGACCTCGCCAAGGAGTATGCGGCGTTGATCCAGTACGTGCAGCACGCATCCGTCATCACCGGGCCGCAGTACGACGCCATCTCGGCCGAGCTCACGGTGCACTCGGGCGAGGAGCACCAGCACGCCATCACGCTGAGCGACCAGATCGACTTTCTCGGCGGCCTGCCGGACGTGAACGTCGCCGACATCCACATCTCGCCCGACTCCAGGACCATGCTCGAGCAGGACCTCGTGGGTGAGCTCGACGCCATCGCGCGCTACCGCGAGCGCATCGGCCAGGCCGAGATGCTGCGGGAGTACGGCCTGCGGCGCGCCCTTGAGGACATCCTCATCATCGAGGAGGAGCACGCCCGCGACCTGCAGAGCGCCCTGGATCTGTAGGGCGCCCGGCGGCGGCGGAGACACGCGCGGCGGCGGGCCTGAAGGCCCGCCGCCGCTCAGGCGGCCCCGGGCAGCGGACGCCCCGCCGCCCGAGCCTGCTCGCGGCGCCGCTTCCAGCCCGGCGCCAGCGCCAGGAACAGGCCGGCGCCCACGAGGCCCACGACCAGCAGCATGGCGAACGCCTGGCGCCCGCCGAAGGCGTCCATGGCCCAACCGCCGAAGGCCGGCCCCAGCGCCGCGCCGCCGTTCCAGGCGACCGTCCACACGCCCATGTAGCGGCCGCGCACGGCCTCGGGGGCGAGGTCCGACACCTCGGCCGCGGCCACCGGCGAGAGCAGCGTCTCGCCGAGGCTCATCACGACGATGAGGATGATCAGCGACCACAGCGGGCCGGCGAAGGCCGAGCCGCCGATGCCCAGGGCCAGCGAGGCGCTGGCGATGGCCAGCAGGACCATGCGGTTCTTGAAGCGCGTGGCGCGCACCAGCGGGTACTGCACGGTGGCGACGATGAAGGCGTTGAGGGCCAGCAGCATCCCCCACTCCCCGTAGGGCACGCCGAGGAAATCGGTGATGTAGACCGAGTAGATCGAGCCGAAGTTGCCGATGCAGAACACGGGCAGCACGGCGACCAGGCAGAACACGATGAACACGCGGTCGTGGAAGACGATGCGGTAGCCGCTGCGGCCCTGCGCGTCGCGGTGCTTCCGCGGCGCCGTGGCGCTCGCCGGGCGGCTCTCGCGGATGGTGAAGTACATGATCGCCACCATCAGCGCGCAGCCCGCGGCGGCGGCGAGGAACAGCTCGCGGAAGGTCACGCCGAAGCCGAGGGCCAGCCCGGCCGCCGCCGGACCCACGACGACGCCCAGGTTCATGGCCACGCGGCTGACGCTGAACGCCTCCTGCCGCTTCTCCGGCGGCAGCAGGTCGGCGATCATGGCGTTGCTCGCCGTCTGGAACAGCGGCCAGCCCAGCGAGCTCTCGATGGCCACCAGGATGGCGACCTGCCAGACCTCCGTGACAAAAGCGAAGCCGGCGAACCACACCACGCCCATGCTCACCGACAGCAGGATCACCCAGCGGCGCCCGAGGCGGTCGGTCAGATGCCCGCCCCAGAACTGCATGGGCATCACGGCGACCGGCACGAGCCCGAAGACCACGCCGACCATCGACATGGACACGCCCAGCTCCCGGTGCAGGTAGATGCCCTCGAAGGGGAAGGCGAGCGCCGCCGCCGCCACGTAGATGAAGATGCCCAGGGTCAGCACCCAGAACTGAGCGGGGAAGGAGCGCAGCTCCAGCAGGGAGCGTTTCAGACGGGACGACACGCGCTCATGCTATCGGAGTCGCGGTGACCGGCGCAGCCCGGCGCCCGCGGCCGCGGGCGGCCGCCCGGCTGCCCGGCGCTCACTCCGCCGGCAGGTCCATCACTCCGACCGCGAGGCCCACCTTCTCCATCTCGGCGATGTAGGCGGCGGGGTCGAGCACCTCCGCCGGGAAGACCCCGCGCCGCGCGATCTCGCCGCGCGCGAACTGGGTGACGGCGCAGGCCGCGGAGGCGCCGGTCTGAAAGGCGGTGCCCTGCACGCCCCACTTCTCCCACGACTCGTCGTGCGACGTGGTCTGGTAGCGGAAGCGCCGCACGGGCTCGCCGCCGATCGTGCCTTCGCAAAGCGTGCCGACGCAGACGGCGCCGTGCAGCTTGCCGGCCAGGTCGACCGGTCGCGGAAAGCGCGCCGCCACAAACTGGAGCGGCGAGATCATGGCGCCCTTGTAGTCGACCGGCGCGCGCTGGTTGAGGCCGAGGATCCTGAAGACGCGCAGCGCTTCGACGAAGCGCTCGTCCAGGCCGATGAAGAAGATGGCGTTCCTGAGCCCCTTGCCCTTCAGGTACAGCGGCATGAGCTGGGCCTCTTCGTGGTCGACGTTGCACAGCTTGAGCTTGCCGACGGGCGCGGGGAAGTCGAACTCCGTGAAGACCGAGAGCGCCTCGTTGCGCGCCTCCCTGCCGTCGCGGAACACACACGGCGGCAGCAGACACTCCTCGATCATGGTCTCGACGTTGAACGAGCAGGCCAGCTCGTAGCCGTCCACCGTGGCGTTGTCGCCGTCCAGCACCGTCAGCGACTCGACGGTGTCGAGCTCGTCGTGCAGGGCGCGCGCGAACATGTCGCTGACGCCCGGGTCGATGCCGAACGACACGAGGCCGGCCAGGTCGCGCTTCTTGAACTCGGCGTCGAGGGCGAGCTGTTCGTCGAGGTCGGCGGTGCCCGTGATCTCGCGGGGCCCGCCGGTGCCCATGTCGAGGTAGTGCCTCTCGGCCTCCAGGCAGGCCTCCATCACCGGGAGGTCCCAGGAAGTGGCCAGGGCGTTGAGCACGAAGTCCACACCCCTCGCGGCCTTCACCAGGGCCGCTTGGTCGGAGGCGTCGAGCACCAGGGTCTCGGCCTTGCCCGGCGGCAGCTTGGCGGCCACCTCGCGCAGCCGGCCTTCGTCGATGTCGGCGAGGACGACCGTCTCGACGGCCGGCTCCCGCGCGCTGACCCGCGCGTTCACCTCGCCCACCGCCCCCACGCCAAGTTGAAGGACGCGCATGCTCCCACCCCTTTGCCTCGTGTCCGCCGGTCCCCGGGGCTGCACAGCGGGAGTCGTACCCCGCCAGCCGCTCGATCTCGTCGAGTATCACAGAGAATGTGACTGGTTTACAGGGGAGATTTCTCGCGAAAGTTACGCGCGTCTCTGGCCTGAAGTTACTCTTTCTTGACTTGACGCAGTCACGCCGCTAGGTTTTGCGCATGTTTCTGAGCGTCCAGCAGGCCGCGCGGCGGCTCGGCGTATCGCCGGTCACGATCCGTCGCTGGACGGCGACCGGCTTCCTCCCCTGCACGCGCACCGCCGGCGGCCACCGCCGCATCGACGACCACGACATCGACGACCTCTCCAGGGCCATCGGCGACAGCAACCACCTGGCCGCCCAGCTTGCCCGCGAGCGTGAGGTCGACGTGCTCATCAACACCTCCATCGCGCTCGCCGGCAAGATCGACCTCAGCGAGCTCCTGCTGGAGATCGCGATGCGCATGACCAGCCTGCTCGACTGCCACTTCTGCGCTGTCTCCGAGTATGACGCAGAGGCCCAGAGCCTCATCACGCTGGCCGATTACGACCACGCAGGGCGGCGCCTCCCGGACGCCAGTCCCTACAACCTGAGGGCCTTCCCGCTCACGCGCAGGGTGCTGCAGGACCAGACGACGGCGGTCGTCAACGTCGACGACCCCGACGCCGACCCGGCCGAGGTCGCGGAGCTGCGCCGCGAGGGCGATCGCAGCCTCCTTATGGTTCCGCTGATCGTGCAGGGCGATACCATCGGCCTCCTTGAGGTGGTCGATCAGAAGCGCTCCCGTCAGTACTCACGCCAGGAGCTCCGCCTGGCGGGGGCCATCGCCGGGCAGGCGGCCGTGGCCATCAAGAACGCCAAGCTGTTCGCCGAACGGCGGCGCAGCGACGAGGACATCTGCAGCCTGCGCCGCGTGCTCGCCGATCTCACCGCACGGATGCCGGCGGTGAGCGCCGCGGGGCGCCGTCCGGAGCTCCTCAGCGCCGTGGCCGGCGCCGTCTGCGAAGCCTTCGGCGCCATCTCCTGCGTCGCCGGCCTGGGCGGCGAGAGCGCCGGCGCCTTCGGCGCCGGCCGGCTCGCCGCCCGCCCCGACTCCGCCGGCTCCGAGCGCGGCGCCAACGCCAGCCTCGTCGTGTCGCGCGACCCGTCGGGACGCACCGACCTCACGCTCGCCGTCACGCTCGGCGAGCCCCCCGGCGAGGGTCAGGTGGAGCTCCTCGACCTCATCGCCGCGGTCACCGCCGGCGTGGCGGCGTCGGAGGGCGAACCCGCATGAGGTTCGCGAGCGCGCGCGACGAAGCCGCGCCGAAACTCGCGCGCGCGACGAAGCCGCGCCGAAACTCGCGCGCTCTCCTCGGCCTTCCAACGCTCAATACTCGTGAGTAGCTGCGGTTTCTCCCCCCTGGACACACGCGGAAACCTCGCACGCCTCGCGCGTCGAACTCCGTAGCCTGTTGACGCTGGGCAGGTTCGCCGGTACGGTTTGTCCATGTATTTGAGCGTACAGCTGGCCGCCCGCCGCCTCGGCGTGTCGCCGCACACCATCCGCCGCTGGACGGCCTCCGGTTTTCTGCCCTGCACACGCACAGCCGGGGGGCACCGGCGCATGAAGCAGGAGGACATCGACGAGCTCACCCACCTCATCGGGGGGAGCAATCATCTCGCCGCCCGCCTCGCCCGCGAGCGCGAGCTCGAGACGCTCGTCGAGACCGCCATCGTCGTCTCCAGCCGTCTCGAGGTTCCCGAGCTGCTCCGCGAGATCGCCAAGCAGATGACCACCCTGCTCGACGCCCACATGTGCGTGATCTCCGAGTACGACCCGGCGACCCGCACCGTCTCGGTGCAGGCCGAGTACGACGACCTCGGCAACCGCACCGTCGACACCATGACCTACACGCTCAGCCAGTTCCCCATGGCCCGCAGGGCCATCGAGGACCACGAGAGCATCACCGTCAACGTGAGCGATCTCCACGCCGACGCCGCCGAGGTGGCGATCATGCGCCGCGACGCCGACAAGTGCCTGCTCATCCTGCCGATGATCCACCAGGGCCAGGCCATCGGCCTGCTCGAGGTGCTCGACCACCAGCGCGAGCGACGCTTCAGCCGCCAGGAGATGCGCCTTGCCAACGCCCTCGCCGGGCAGGCCGCTGTGGCCATGCACAACGCCAAGCTGTTCGCGCAGCTCAAGCGCAGCGACCAGGACGTGCTCGCCCTGCGCCACGCCATCGAGGCGATCGCCGCCGGGCACGCCGCCCTGCTGAGCCAGGCCTCGCCGACCGCCGTGCTCCAGGCGGCCGCCGACCTGGCCGCGCAGGCGCTCGACGCCGTGTCCTGCGTGGCCGGCTGCGACGGGGTCAGCGCCGGGGCCACGGGCGCGTCGGGCGGCGCCGGGGCGTCGGGCGGCGCCGGGGCGTCGGGCGCGTCGGGCGGCGCCGGGGCGTCGGGCGGCGCCGGGGCCACGCAGACCGACACAGCCTACGTCATCGTCTCGACGGCGCCCTGCGGAGAGAGCCGGCTCGCCCTGACCCTCACCCTGAGCCGCGCCGCCGGCGAGGGTCAGGCCGGGCTCCTCGGGCTGATCGCCGCCATGGCGGCCGGCGCGCTCGCCGGTCTGCCCGCGGGCTGACGTCGGTCGCGGCGCCGCTCGCCCCTCGCGAGGCGTCGCGCTCGCCGGTCTGCCCGCCGCCTGACGCCCCTCGCGGCGCCGCACTCCCCTCGCGGCGCTGGGCGCGGCGCCTCCGGGCCACCCCGCTCCGGCGCCGGACGCGACGCCCGCCGGGTTTCCTCCGACATGACCATCCCCTTCCGTCCGGTCGCGCGTTCAGCCTCCGGATCGACGAGCGGCGAGCAGGCGCGCACGGCGCGCCGGGCGCGCCGCACCCGCGGACTTCGCGCGCCGCGGCCGCCGGGGTTGCGGGATACGCCGGGCGGGGTACTGCTATGAGGGAAGATAAGGAATTCCGGCGAATCCTTATCTTCCCTCCGGCGGTCGAGCCTGCGGAGGGCAGCAGGCGACCCAGCAGTTAAGGAATCCTTATCTTCCTTTTCGTACTACCCCGCGCAGGAGCTGCCGGGGTCGCCGCGCCCGCCGGTCGCGGCCGCCGGGCGCCCATTCGTGGCTCACCGGCGCCTGAGCGACGGTGATTGTCACGTCCTCCGAATTCGTCCCGCTCCCGCGCCGTCCGTCCCGTCGGCCTGCTATCCTCTTGCCATGCCCGCGGCCGCTCCTCCCCAGCTCGTCGTGCTCGACACCGAAACCACCGGTCTCGAGGCGGAGCGCGACCGCATCATCGACCTCGGCGCCGTGCGCCTCGGCCCCGACCTCGAAGTGCGCGAGCGTTTCGTCACACTCGTCGATCCCGGCGTGCCGATCCCGCTGTTCATCACGCGGCTCGTGGGCATCACCGACGCGGACGTGCGCGGCGCCCCCGCCTTCCCCGCGGCGTTCGCCGCCCTGCGCGAGTTCGCCGGCGACGCGACGCTCGTCGGCCACAACATCGACTTCGACCGCGATCATCTGGCGGCCGGCGCCCGCAGGGCGGGCCTGCCGCCGCTGGCCAACGCCTGGTTCGACACGCTCGAAGCGGCCCTCCTGCTGTACCCGGAGCTCGACAGGCACGCCCTGGCCATCCTGGCCGCCGAGCTCGGCATCGAGCGCCAGGCGCACCGCGCGCTTCCCGACGCGGAGACAGCGGCCGACCTGCTGAAGCATCTCTGCGCCCGGGCCGCCGGCCTCGGCGCCGAGGAGCGCGGCCTGCTGACGGCGGTCCGCTGGGCGCCGCTCGAGCTGCTGGACCGCTTCAAGGCGGCGCCCGACGAGGCGCCCCCACCCGTGGCCGCCGATGAGCAGCGAGGCGGCGCGCTTGCCGTTCTGCCGGTCGACGCCGACGGCTGGCGCGCCGAATTCGGGGTCGGCGCGGAGGGCGGCGCGCAGGGCGGCGCGGAGGGCGGCGCGCAGGGCGGCGCGGAGGGCGGCGCGCAGGGCGGCGCGGAGGGCGGCGCGGAGGGCGGCGCGCAGGGCGACGCGGAGGGCGGCGCGCAGGGCGACGCGGAGGGCGGCGCGCAGGGCGGCGCGGAGGGCGGCGCGCAGGGCGACGCGCAGGGCGCGTCCGTACAGAGAGAGCCGGGCCT
>Ga0194057_10000920_pt1 | contig 15141 bp, 12 predicted proteins | sample SepL4415m_MetaG_FD_155474 | JGI IMG/M metagenome (GOLD analysis project Ga0194057, IMG submission 155474) | Anoxic zone freshwater microbial communities from boreal shield lake in IISD Experimental Lakes Area, Ontario, Canada - Sep2016-L442-15m | ecosystem: Environmental > Aquatic > Freshwater... | reverse complement strand
CGCCCACCAGGCTCAGTTGAGTCCGGACGGGGTCCGCGCCCTGAGGAGATAAATCCAGACGAAGACGGACGAGGGCGGGGGCGAGGGCTATTTGGCATGGCCAGCCAGCCTACGGGCGCGGAGGCCGAAAAATGCCAAATACCCCCGGGGTTAACCGGGGGTATTTGATTTCGAAATTCGGCGGCGACCTACTCTCCCAGGGGGTCTACCCCCAAGTACCATCGGCGCTGGCAGTCTTAACTTCCGTGTTCGGGATGGGAACGGGTGTGACCCTGCCGCTATGGCCACCGAAATCTTGTGTCAATGAGTCGCGTTAGCGACCTCAAGGACTCCAGAGCAAGCACGAGCTTATTTGTTCATAAACCAAGCCCTCGGCCGATTAGTACCGGTCGGCTAAACACGTTACCGTGCTTACACCTCCGGCCTATCAACGTGGTGGTCTAGCCACGGGCCTTACTGCGTTGACCGCATGGGTGTACTCATCTTCGAACGGGCTTCCCGCTTAGATGCTTTCAGCGGTTATCCCTTCCGTAGGTGGCTAATCAGCCGTGCCTTTGGCAAGACAACTGACACACCAGAGCTACGTCCGTCCCGGTCCTCTCGTACTAGGGACAGCCTTCGTCAATACACCTTCGGTTGCGGAGGATAGAGACCGAACTGTCTCACGACGTTCTGAACCCAGCTCGCGTACCGCTTTAATGGGCGAACAGCCCAACCCTTGGGACCTGCTTCAGCCCCAGGATGCGATGAGCCGACATCGAGGTGCCAAACCTCTCCGTCGATATGGACTCTTGGGAGAGATTAGCCTGTTATCCCCAGGGTACCTTTTATCCGTTGAGCGACCACGCTTCCACACGCCATGGCCGGGTCACTATGCCCTGCTTTCGCACCTGCTCGACCTGTCAGTCTCGCAGTCAAGCTCCCTTTTGTCATTGCACTCGACGACTGATTGCCAACCAGTCTGAGGGAACCTTTGGGCGCCTCCGTTACATTTTAGGAGGCGACCGCCCCAGTCAAACTACCCGCCTGGCGCTGTCCCTGATCCAGATAATGGACCTAAGTTAGAGTCCCAATATACGTAGGGTGGTATTTCAACGATGACTCCACAATGGCTGGCGCCACTGCTTCCAAGTCTCCCACCTATCCTACACAACGCAGATCAAAACTCAACACCAAGTTATAGTGAAGGTCCATGGGGTCTTTTCGTCCTTCCGCAACTAACGAGCATCTTTACTCGTACTTCAATTTCGCCGGGTCTATGGTTGAGACAGTGGGGAAGTCGTTACTCCATTCGTGCAGGTCGGAACTTACCCGACAAGGAATTTCGCTACCTTAGGACCGTTATAGTTACGGCCGCCATTCACTGGGGCTTAGGTTCACAGCTTCGCCTTTCGACTAACCGTTCCCCGTGACCTTCCAGCATTGGGCAGGAGTCACAGCGTATACATCGCCTTACGGCTTGGCACGCTGCTGTGATTTTGGTAAACAGTCGCTACCCCCTGGTCTGTGCCACCCCCTCGAGCTCAGATCGTAAAGATCGTCACCCTAATAGGGTCATCCTTCTCCCGAAGTTACGGATGCAATTTGCCGAGTTCCTTAACCATAGTTCTCCCGCTCGCCTTAGTATTCTCTACCTGCCTACCTGTGTCGGTTTGGGGTACGGGCGCCGTATTAACTCACTGCTGGGATTTTCTTGGCAGCATAGGATCAGTGACTTCTCCTGAATCGGATCGGCATCACGCCTCAGAGTTATGACCCCAACTCTCATCGGGATCCTCCTACACGCTTACCCGGAGACTACCATCGCTCCGGTTCACCTACCTTCCTGCGTCCCCCTTCAGTTACCCGCAACCAGCTCGTTGGGATCGTCCGAAGACAGCCCCCAAGTCGCCAATATTGGGCTTTACGCGAATACGGCGGTACTGGAATATCAACCAGTTGTGCATCGACTACGCCTCGCGGCCTCGCCTTAGCTCCCGACTCACCCTGGGAGGATTAGCCTTCCCCAGGAACCCTTAGGCTTTCGGCGGAGGGGTTTCTCACCCCTCTCTCGCTACTCATTCCTACATTCTCGCTCGATGGCGCTCCACAAAGGGTTCTCCCTCTGCTTCACTGCACCATCGACGCTCCTCTACCACTCCTACAGATGTAGAAGTCCATAGCTTCGGCTCAGGACTTGAGCCCCGTTAAATTGTCCGCGCAGGACCACTCGACCAGTGAGCTATTACGCACTCTTTTAAGGATGGCTGCTTCTAAGCCAACCTCCTGGCTGTCTAAGCAGTCCCACATCGTTTTCCACTTAGTCCTGAATTAGGGGCCTTAGCTGATGGTCTGGGCTGTTTCCCTTTCGACTAACGAAGCTCATCCCCCGTAGTCTCACTGCCACACTCTGGAGTACCGGCATTCGGAGTTTGATTGGGGTCGGTAATCTTGTAGGACCCCTTACCCATTCAGTGCTCTACCTCCGGTACTGAACATGTGACGCTGCACCTAAATGCATTTCGAGGAGAACCAGCTATCACCAAGTTTGTTTGGCCTTTCACCCCTATCCACAGCTCATCACCGCCATTTTCAACTGACGTGTGTTCGGTCCTCCACGGGGTCTTACCCCCGCTTCAACCTGGCCATGGATAGATCACTTGGCTTCGGGTCTACAGCATGCGACTCAACGCCCTATTCAGACTCGCTTTCGCTTCGGCTCCCCCTCACGGGTTAACCTTGCCACATACCGTAACTCGTAGGATCATTCTTCAAAAGGCACGCCATCGAGGCCATCCGAAGATGACGACTCTTTGACTGTTTGTAAACCAACGGTTTCAGGTACTATTTCACTCCCCTCCCGGGGTGCTTTTCACCTTTCCCTCACGGTACTGGTTCACTATCGGTCACCAAGGAATACTTAGGCTTACGGGGTGGTCCCCGCAGATTCACGCCGATTTGCTCGGTCTCGGCGTTACTTGGGATACAAAGCGAAGATTGCGTACGTTTCGGATACGGGGCTATTACCCACTGTGGCCGGCCTTTCCAGAACCGCTTTCCTACATAGCAATTTTGTAACTTCGTTATACGTCTGGTGTCGTACGTCTTTGTCCCACGACCCCGCGTCTGCAATGCCACCAGGCTTGTACACAGACACGGTTTAGCCTCTACCCTTTTCGCTCGCCGCTACTAAGGGTGTCGCTGTTGCTTTCCTTTCCTCGGGGTACTGAGATGTTTCAATTCCCCCGGTTCCCTCTACCGGTCCTATATATTCAGACCGGAGTACCACTCCATGACGAGTGGTGGGTTTCCCCATTCGGACATCCACGGATCAATGTCTAGTAGACGACTCCCCGTGGCTTTTCGCAGTCACTCACGTCCTTCATCGGTTCTTGGTGCCAAGGCATCCACCGTTGGCTCTTATTAGCTTGGAAGAACAAATAAAAATGCTCGTGCTTGCTCTGCAGTTCTCAAGGGGCGCACACACAACGTGGAGGCCTGTACAAGCGCCTGCCACACGTCGTAGCAGAGGAGTCGTCGAATCGACGAGCTCATGCCGGCGTGGAGGGAATAACTCCCTCAAAACGGAAGAGAAGACAAGATCAGTCCAACGGGACACGTTCAAGAGGTAAACCTACAATTGACGTGCAACGCAAGACTGATCCGATAGTGCACCAACTAGGAGTGTCTCAATCTGGGTCACACAAAGGTGACCAACAGCTGAGAATACTCTCCTTAGAAAGGAGGTGATCCAGCCGCACCTTCCGGTACGGCTACCTTGTTACGACTTCACCCCAATCACCGACCCCACCTTCGACGGCTCCTTCCCCTAAGGGTTAGGCCACCGGCTTCGGGTGTTGCCGACTTTCGTGGTGTGACGGGCGGTGTGTACAAGGCCCGGGAACGTATTCACCCCGGCGTGCTGATCCGGGATTACTAGCAACTCCAGCTTCATGAAGGCGAGTTGCAGCCTTCAATCCGAACTGAGACCGGCTTTATGGGATTCGCTTACTCTCACGAGCTTGCAGCCCTTTGTACCGGCCATTGTAGCGTGTTTGCAGCCCTGGACATAAGGGGCATGATGACTTGACGTCGTCCCCACCTTCCTCCGAGTTGACCCCGGCAGTCTCCTACGAGTCCCCACCATTACGTGCTGGCAACATAGAATAAGGGTTGCGCTCGTTGCGGGACTTAACCCAACATCTCACGACACGAGCTGACGACAGCCATGCACCACCTGTGCTAGGCCCCGAAGGACACCGTATCTCTACGGCTTTTCCTAGCATGTCAAGCCCAGGTAAGGTTCTTCGCGTTGCATCGAATTAAGCAACACGCTCCGCTGCTTGTGCGGGCCCCCGTCAATTCCTTTGAGTTTTAGCGTTGCCGCCGTACTCCCCAGGCGGGGCACTTAATGCGTTAGCGACGGCGCGGATTCCGTTGGTTGGAACCCACACCTAGTGCCCAACGTTTACGGCGTGGACTACCAGGGTATCTAATCCTGTTTGCTACCCACGCTTTCGCTCCTCAGCGTCAGTATCGGCCCAGAGCAGCGCCTTCGCCACCGGTGTTCCTCCTAATATCTGCGCATTTCACCGCTACACTAGGAATTCCCTGCTCCCCTACCGAACTCAAGTCACAGCAGTATCGAGTGGCGGCTCTGGGTTAAGCCCAGAGTTTTCACACCCGACTTACTAAACCGCCTACGAGCTCTTTACGCCCAATAAATCCGGACAACGCTTGGTGCCTACGTGTCACCGCGGCTGCTGGCACGTAGTTGGCCGCACCTTCTTCTGCAGGTACCGTCATTTTCGTTCCTACTGAAAGCGGTTTACAACCCTAGGGCCTTCATCCCGCACGCGGCGTTGCTGCGTCAGGCTTTCGCCCATTGCGCAAGATTCCCCACTGCTGCCTCCCGTAGGAGTCTGGGCCGTGTCTCAGTCCCAGTGTGGCTGATCATCCTCTCAGACCAGCTACCCGTCGACGCCTTGGTAGGCCGTTACCCCACCAACAAGCTGATAGGCCGCGAGGCCCTCCCGAACCGAGATTCTTTCGTCAGTGCACCATGTGATGCTCCGACGGCATCAGGTATTAGCAGATGTTTCCGTCTGTTATCCCTGAGTCCGGGGTAGGTTCCTCACGTGTTACTCACCCGTTCGCCACTAGATCTTCCGTAGTATTGCTACTACTTGGATCCCGTTCGACTTGCATGTGTTAAGCACGCCGCCAGCGTTCGTCCTGAGCCAGGATCAAACTCTCCGACAAGAACTTGCTCGATTGCTCGAGCTTCGTTCGTTTTGAGAGCCATGATGCATCCAGGGGAATAGCCTGGTGCCAGCATCATGTCCTGCTCTTCTTAATTATTAGTTTGGCCAGACGTTGGTCTGGCCGGAATTGACAAGCAGCTCCATCGCAAAAGTGCGATGTGCTGCCCGCACTATCGTTCAGTCTTCTCTTCCGTTTTCAAGGAGCCGTAGCTCTAGCGACACACACCCTTGCGGGAGTTGGTGTCACGTTCGGGGCTTTTCGGCCTTCCGAAGCGGGATGAAACTTTATCCCGGGGGGCTAGTTACGACAACCTCTTCGTCAAGAAATTTCCAGCAAATGGTGGTTCGTCTTGCCTTTGCGAAGCAGTAGGTACTTGCCGTGCAACAGATTCATGCCCGTGAGCTGGGAGTCTTCGGCCAACTGAACCCCATTCGCGCGGAAGCCCTTTTGTTGCAAGGTGCGGCGCGCATCACCGTTGGAGCTGGCGAGGCCGGCTGCAACAAGAACACCAACCAGATCGTCGAGGGTGGCACGGGAAACAACAGATGACGGGACTTCGCGCGCAACCGCAGCGAGTGTTGCCTCGGACGCAGAGGATGGGTCTCCCCCAAAGAGCACATCGGTGGCTGAGCGGGCAGCGTCAAGGGCATCGACGCCATGCACGAGGGTGGTGAGTTCGTCGGCAAGCGCACGTTGAGCAAGTCGGCGCTCCGGTGCGGCTTGGTGCTCGACGAGCACCTGCGCAGTGCTGTCTAAGGGCTGAAGGGAGAACATGTGGAGGTACCGCGCGACCATGACATCGTCGACCTGAATCCAGAACTGGCGGAACTGGTACGGCGATGTCTTGTCGGCGTCGAGCCAGACGGCGCCGCCGACAGACTTTCCGAACTTGGTGCCGTCGCTCTTTGTGACCAGCGGATGTGTCATGGCGTGAGCCGATTTACCGAGATGTCGGCGAATCAGGTCGACACCAGCAACAATGTTTCCCCATTGGTCGGAGCCGCCGGCCTGCAACTCGACTCCCTCGTGCTCGTAGAGGTGCCGAAAATCGTTCGCCTGCAGTAGGGAGTACGTAAATTCAGTGAACGAAAGGCCATTGTCGGTCTCGAGGCGGCTGCGAACGGAGTCCTTAGCCAGCATCTGATTGATGGTGACGTGCTTGCCGACATCGCGGAGGAAGTCGAGCAGAGTAAGCGGTTCGGTCCAATCGGCGTTGTTGACGAGCTTGGCCTGATATTTGCCAGGGCTGAAGTCGAGCAAACGCTGGAGTTGGGCCTCGATACGGGACACGTTGTAGCGCAACGTGTCGATGTCGAGCAGATTTCGCTCTTCACTTCGCCCGGATGGATCGCCGACCATGCCGGTGGCGCCGCCAGCGAGCGGGAAGGGCTTGTTGCCAGCCTGCTGAAACCTGCGCAGGTAGAGCTGGCCGACAAGGTGACCCACGTGCAACGAATCAGCCGTAGGGTCGAAGCCCACGTAGACGCTCAGTGGCCCAGCTTGTAAGCGCGCGCCAAGCGCAGCGCGATCGGTGGAGTCGTGGATGAGCCCACGGGCGTCGAGGTCGGCGAGGAGGTCCATATCAGGGTCTATGTTGCCACCCGAACGCAGCCATCGCACCAATGTATTTCGGGTCAAGGTTGACGTCTTGTGCGAAGCGCCTCAAGATCAGTGCTGTGACGGACAACGGACTCGCCAGGTGAAGGCCAAATTCTTCACTGTGCTTGAGTCACTTGAGGCTCAGGCGCTCTCGTGCGCCAATGTTGGTTCGGCACTTTACGGATCGTTACTTGCTGGATTGATCGACGACTATCGCCGTGGTGGCGTGACGGCAGAGCTGCTAGACGGCGTCAGCGCCACGCCCGTGCACGATGCGATTCCGCTGCGTTATTTGGCTACGGCGCACCGTTTGGCGCTTGGTGGACAGGCGCCCGATCTCGCCCGATGGTACGGATCCTGCGGTGGAACATGGAGTGGCGAGGACATATCTGCTGACTTCCTACAGTTGGCACATACTCATCGCAGCGATTTCATCGCTGGGCTCCAGCGCAACGTGCAGACCAACGAAGTGGGACGCGCAGCAGTACTTGCATCAGCGTTTTCGTTGATCGCGCGCCGCCACAAATGCCCGCTTGACCTGTTGGAGATCGGCAGCTCAGCAGGGTTGCTGTCTCGCTGGGACGAGTATTTCTATGACGCCGGCTCGTCTTCGCTGGGCAATCCGACGAGTGTCGTTCGCTTTGATCGCACTTGGTGGCGCTCGCCGGCGCCTGACCTTGCGGGCAACATACAAGTGGCACGTAGGCGCGGCAGCGACATCTCCCCCATCGACGCAACCAGCGTCGAGGGCCAGCTCACCATGCTGTCGTTCGTGTGGCCGGACCAATCAGCGCGCGTTGAGCGCCTGCGCTGCGCTCTCGACATTGCCACCCGAACCCCGATACCCCTCGCACAAGCCGATGCGGGCGATTGGTTGAGCAAAGAACTTGCCGGTGGACCCACTGACGGCGTAGCGACGGTGGTGTTTCATTCGATTGTGTGGCAATACCTACCCCAGCCGACACGCACCATGGTGCGTACTGCGCTGGAGAGCGCCGGCGAACTCGCATCGCCCGACAGCCCGCTGCTGTGGCTACGCATGGAGCCGCACACGCCGCAACGAGCAAACGTGCGGCTCACCACATGGCCTGGCGGCCACGAAGAAGTTTTGGCTGAGGTGGGCTATCACGGCGTCGACATCGAGTGGCTGCAGCCCTACTGAGGTACCCCACCGAGGCGTTCACGAATCAGCGTCGGCACACGAGTGGGTGTTGTCGTGCCCGGAGCGACGCTGACGTAGGTAATGGTTGCGTCGAACCGAGGCTCGCCGTTGGCGGAACCAACGATGCCTACGTCGAAGCTGGCATTACCGAAACGGGCAACTTCGCAGCGCAGATCAGCGGTCTCTCCGAAGCGAAGCGGTGCATGCCACGTGATGGTGGCCGACTTGAGCATGAAGTCGAAGCCGAGCGATTCGAAACCGGCGCCGTCGGGGCTGAGTTCGGAGCGAAACCACGTGTCGACCGCATCGTCGCAGTAGGCCATGTAGTGAGCGTTGAAGACAACCTTCTGCATGTCGCATTCGCCATAGCGAACACGGATGTGGTGCACGAACGACATCGGGCAACCTTAGGCGGCGGCACGGAGGCTGAGCCGGACGATCAACGTTGCTCGCCCAGCCAGGCTTGCCACGACGCCACGGTTTCAGTGAAGTGCTGAAGCTGAATTGCAACCGGTGCGGGCCCAGCGCCACCGGGCGACGTGCGCCGTGTGACCGACACGCCGGGGCCTACGAGCGCTGCTGGTTCGGCGCCGAGGCGTGGATGGTTGGCGACCAATTCGCGCAAACTGACGGTGCCAGCCAGCGCCTCGCGTACCAGTGCTCCGACGATGGCGTGGGCCTCACGGAACGGAACGCCCTGCACGACCAACCACTCGGCAAGGTCTGTAGAGGAACCGGTTTCGCTATCGGCAGCCTCCTGCATGCGCTCGGGGACAAACGTTGCGGTGGCGATCATGCCGGCGATGGCACCCAGCGCGAGGCGCACCTGGTCCATCGCGTCGAACATCGGCTCTTTGTCTTCTTGGTAGTCGCGGTTGTAGCTGAGCGGAAGGCCCTTCATTGTGGCGAGGAATCCGGTGAGGTTGCCGATGATTCGACCAGCCTTACCACGCGCGAGCTCAGCGATATCGGGGTTCTTCTTTTGCGGAAGCATTGACGAGCCGGTGGCATAGCCGTCGTCGAGTTTGGCGAAGCCGAACTCTTCGCTGGTCCAAAGCACCCACTCTTCGCCCATGCGCGACAGGTTGATGGCAACCAAGGTGAGATCGAACAGCACCTCGGCGATGTGGTCACGCGACCCAACGGCATCGAGTGAGTTGTCGAACACCGCTGCAAACCCGAGTTGGGTGGCCGTGTACTGCGGATCGATTGGCAACGAGGAGCCCGCAAGCGCGCCGGCGCCGAGCGGCGACACGTCGACGCGCTCGAGGGTGCCCTTGATGCGCTGGAGGTCGCGAGACAGCGCCCAGCCGTGCGCCAAGAGATGGTGGGCAAGGAGCACCGGCTGCGCTCGCTGCAAGTGCGTGTAGCCAGGCAGATACACACCTTTAACCTCGACGGCGCGGTCGAGCAAGACCTGTTGCAAAGCAACGATGCGTTCGGCGATGACAATGAGTTCACGTTTCGCCCAGAGCCGAACATCGGTGGCCGACTGATCGTTGCGACTGCGCCCGGTGTGCAGCTTTGCGCCAGCTGGGCCGGCGAGCTCGGTGACCCGACGTTCGACCGCAGTGTGAATGTCTTCGTCGCTTTCGACGAACGCGAATTCGCCAGCGTTCATTTCGTGAGCAACCCGATCGAGAGCGGTGAGCACTGCGTCGCGTTCGACTTCGGTGATGAGCCCGGCATGCGCGAGGCCGGTCACGTGAGCACGCGATCCAGCGATGTCGTCAGGCCACAGACGCCGATCGAACGAGAGGCTCTCGGTGAACGCCATCAACTCAGCGGCGGGCCCACCTTCAAAACGGCCGTGCCACAGAGTCTTCCCGTGCGCTTCAGATTCAAGGTGGCTCATGGGCGCACCGCGTCGACGCCAGCGAGGTCACGCAACTTTGCGGCGAGCTTTGCGCCGGTGGTTGTTTCGTCGGCGATCACCAGCAATGTGTCGTCGCCCGCAACGGTGCCAAGCACCCCCTTGATACCTGACCTGTCGAGGGCCGACGCCACCACGTGCGCGCACCCCGGCGGAGTGCGGATCACCACGTTGTGGTAGGCGTGGCGCACCTCGGCGACCCACTCGCCCATCACGCGACGCAGCTGGTCTTCGGGTGCAATGCGAGCGTGCTCGTATTCGGGGATTGCGTACACGGTGTCGCCACCCTGCACTCGCACTTTGACCGCGCCGATGTCTTCGAGATCTCTGGAAACGGTTGCTTGAGTTGCAGTGATTCCCTCGGCAGCCAACAGATCAAGTAGCTGCGGTTGGCTCGTGACCAGATACTTTCCGATCAGCCGCTGCACGCAATCTTGGCGTTGCACTTTTGTGGTCATGGACGTGCTCCCAACAGAAATGCGAGGAGACCTCGCGCGGAATGCATTCGATTGTGACCCTGCTGAATCACTCTCGACGATGGACCATCGATGACGCTCGCAGCGACCTCGTTGCCCCTATACGCGGGCAGGCAATGCATAAATATCGCGCCAACTGCGGCGTCAGCCATCAATGTGTCAGTCACCTGGTAATCCGAGAAGATTTCTCGGCGCTCGGCCTTCTGCGATTCTTGACCCATGGAGATCCATGTGTCGGTATGCACCGCATGGGCCCCACGCACGGCGACAGATGGGTCTACGAATTGGGTGATGGTTCCGGCGCCTAGACCCGAGATGCGGGTGAGCTCGGTCTGCGGGACATCGAAACCTGCGGGGCATCCGAGCCGCACATGGGCGCCGAGCATCACGCACGCTTCGGAGAGCGACCGAGCGACGTTGTTGAAATCGCCAACGTAGGCAACAGTGCGACCAGCAAGCGATCCCCACTCCTGGCTCATCGTGAGTACGTCGGCAAGCGCCTGAAGCGGATGACTGTGATCGCTGAGCATATTGACGATTGGGACGACGCTGACCGCCGACATGCGCTGAACCACATCGTGATGGAACACGCGCGCCGCCAACACCCCGTGGTAGCCCTGCATGATGCGCGTGATGTCTTCGACGCTCTCGCGAGTATCGAACCCGACCTCTTCGCCACGGGTGTACACCGGGTGCCCACCAAGTTGCACCACTGCCATCTCCATGCTGTGCCGCGTGCGATTCGAGGGCTTCTCGAAGATGAGCGCCACGCCTTGCCCTCTGAGCGGCTCGCTCAACGACGCAATCGGCAGCGCGCTGAGGTGGAGCACGTGTTCGATCTCGGTTGCCGTGAGATCGGGGATCTCAAGAAGATGACGAAGACTCACGCGAGTACCTCGGTCATTACCGCGACGACTTCATCTATCTCGGCGTGGCTGACGGTGATCGGTGGAGCAAAGCGAATGGCAGTTGCGGTGACAGCATTGGTGACGACGCCACGCTTGAGCAGTTCGGTGTACACCGCTTTTGCATCGACCCCGACACCGAGTTCGGCGGCGAGCAAGAGTCCTTGACCACGCACACTCTCGACACCGGGAACGGCCGCCAACTTCGAGGCGAGGTAGGCACCCTTTGATGCAGACATCGAAGGAGCATCGATTCGGCGCATTTCATTGATGACGGCGCGAACTGCCGCCGTTGCAATCGCAGTACCGCTGTAGGTGCTGCCGTGATCGCCAGGCTGAAACGCCGACGCCACCTCGGTCCGCGCCCACATCGCGCCTACTGGGAAGCCGTTGCCCATTGCCTTGGCCATCGTGACGACATCGGGAACGACATCATGATGCTGAAAGCCGAACCAACGACCGGTGCGACCAAAGCCAGTCTGCACTTCGTCGATCATCATCAACATGCCGCGCTCGTCGCAGAGATCGCGAATGGCGCGCAAGTAACCCGCTGGCGCTGGAACGACACCACCTTCTCCTTGCACCGTTTCGATGAGCACAGCGCTCACCGTTGGGTCGATTGCAGCGATGAGCGCATCGATGTCGCCGAACGCCACGTGACGGAAGCCATCGGGCATTGGGAAGAACGGTTCGTGCTTGGCCGGCTGCCCGGTGGCGGCCAATGCAGCCAACGTGCGGCCATGAAAGCTGCCATAGGCGGACACCACAACATGACGACCGCGACCTCCGAACTTGCGCGCCAACTTGAGCGCGGCCTCGTTGGCCTCGGCACCAGAGTTACAGAAGAATGTCTGCCCAATGGCTCCGGTGCACTCGTGCAGCAGCGCGTTGACCATCTGAGCGGCCTCGGTGGCCACTGGGTTGGCGAACAGGTTGGATACATGCATCAGCGTGGAAGCCTGCTCGCAAATGGCGGCAGCGATGACTGGATTTGAGTGACCCAGAGCCGTGACTGCAAGGCCACCGAGGAAGTCGAGGTAGCGCTTGCCATCGGTGTCCCACAACTCGGTACCGAGACCGCGCTCGAACATCACTTGCGGCGCGCCGAACACCGGGATGAATGGGCAGTGGTGCCCCTGGACTTCGAAACTGTGCGCGCTCATTCGCCACCTCCGTGGACCATCGTTCCGATGCCATCATCGGTGAACACTTCAAGAAGTAATACGTGCGGGATGCGACCATCGAGAATGTGCGCTCGGCCGACACCGTTGCGCACGGCGCGAACGCAACTCTCGACCTTGGGAATCATGCCGCCAGCAATTGTGCCGTCGGCCATGAGTGCGTCGAGTTCGTCGGGAGTGGTCTGACGAATAAGAGACGCTGCATCGCTGACGACACGCCGCAGACCCTCGATGTCGGTGAGGTAGACAAGCTTCTCGGCACCAAGGGCCTCGGCGATAGCGCCCGCCACGGTGTCGGCATTGATGTTGTAAGCCTGGCCGGATGCATCGCTGCCAATGGTGGCGATGACCGGAATGAGATCTTCGTTGAGTAGCCGATTCACGATGGTTGGGTTCACCGACGTGACGTCGCCGACGAAACCAAGATCGGCATCGCGTGGCGCAGCAACGATGAGCCCGGCATCGGCGCCCGAGACACCAACAGCCAACGGGCCATGCACGTTGATTGCGGCGACGATCTGAGGGTTCACCTGACCGACCAGAACCATGCGCGCAATATCGACGGTCTCGGCATCGGTGACTCGAAGTCCGTTGCGGAACTCAGTGACTTTTCCAAGGCGTGTCATCAGGGCGCTGATCTGCGGGCCACCGCCGTGCACGACGACTGGTTTCATCCCCACTGCGTGCATCAGCACGATGTCTTGCGCGAACAATGAAAGTGCGTCGCCATCGGAGGCTCCCGCCAGTGCGTTGCCGCCGTACTTCACGACGACGGTACGCCCGACAAATCGCCGGATGTACGGAAGCGCCTCGAGGAGCACATCGGCCTTGAGAGCCGGTGTTGAGTTCGTCACGATGTTGTCGCTCATGGGTACAACCCCACGGTTGCGAGGCCCGCAGTTTCGGGCAAGCCGAGGGCTACGTTTGCCGCTTGCACCGCACCGCCGCTGGCGCCTTTGGCAAGGTTGTCGAGCGCGCACAACACCACGACAGCGCCGGTGCGCTCGTCGTAGCGCGCCGACAGGTGCACCGCATTTGTGCCGAGCGTTGCCTTCGTTGCGGGGGGTGTTGGCCGCACAGCCACAAATGGCTCGTTGGCATACGCGCGCGCCAACGTGGCGAGCAGTGACTCGGTGGAGACCTTCACACCATCGGCGGGACGCGCGTAACAGGTAGAGAAGATGCCACGGTTCATAGGAGCAAGGTGAGGCGTAAAGAGCACCTGCGCACCGACCACCTGCTCGATCTCTGGCGTGTGCCGATGGTCGATCAAGCCGTAGGCCTCATAGTTCTCATCGACTGTGCAGAACATGCTTGAGTGCTTCAGCGCTCGGCCAGCACCGGAGATGCCGGTGGCGTTGTTGACGATGACACCCTTGGGGCTGATGATTCCCCGCTGAACTAGCGGCTGCAGAGCAAGGCTTGCCGCCGTGACATGGCAGCCCGGAGTTGCAATCAATCGAGCACCTTTGAGTTCGCTGCGGTACAACTCGGGAAGGCCGTAGACAGCCTCAGCGAGCAGTGCCGGCTGGTCATGTTCGAAGCCGTACCACGTTGGATACAACGAGGCGTCCTTCAGGCGATATGCGGCCGAGAGATCGACGACGCAGCCGACACGTCCGACCAACTGCGGAGCAAGCTCCAGAGAAGCCTCGTGCGGCAAGCCCAGAAACACGAGATTGAGCCCATCGACCGCCGCAAGATCAAACTCGGTAAAGACGAGGTTTGGATACCTAACCGCGAGGCTGGGATACAGCGACGCCGCCAACGTTCCAGCCTGGGTGTCGCCAGTAGCGACGACGACCTCGTAATCAGGATGCTGCGAAGCGATACGCAGGAGCTCAGCTCCGGTGTAACCGCTCGCGCCAATAATGCCTACTCGAACCATAGGCGCATGATCATACAGCGCGCTGCATGATCATGCAACGATCGTTGCCGGTCCAATTCGTTTGCGGCGCGCGGCAGAGCCACTCACGCGACACAATGTTGAGGTGGACTCATCTCCTGCTGCGACACCATCCACAAAGGGGCGCCTGCTTGTAGCCGTTCCGTTGCTCGATGAACCCACCTTTCATCGCACGGTGATCTACATGTTGCAGCACAACGAAGATGGAGCGTTCGGACTGGTCATCAACAAGCCCACCAACGAGACGCACGTTCGCGGCCTGGATCCATGGATGCATCATCTGTCTGAACCACAAGTGGTGTTCGACGGTGGCCCCGTGAGCGATGACACGCTGATCGCTCTCGCAGCCCTCGCTCTGCCTGCTGGCGACGAAGGTTTCGCGCAACTCAACAATGGCATCAGCACTGTCGACCTGTCGACGCTGCCAGACGAGTTGGCCGAGGCACTGCAACACCTGCGCGTGTTTCGGGGCTACTCGGGTTGGAGCCCTGGGCAACTTGACGACGAACTGAGCGAAGGTGCGTGGTTGGTAATGCCGTATGTAGAGGGCGACCTGTTCTCGCACGCACCGAACGATCTGTGGCGAAAGGTGCTCCGCAGATCGGGCGGCTCGAAAGCGTTACTCGCGGAGGCGCCCGAACAACTTGAGTGGAACTAACTCGCCTCTACGACCGCAGTTGAGCGCCCAACTTGCCGGTGACGGTGACGATCTTGGCCCGCACCGCCGCCACCTCAGTGTCGGTGAGCGTGCGATCGGCGGCCTGCAAGCGCAGGCGATACGCCAGGCTTCGTGAC
>Ga0194057_10000917_pt1 | contig 15160 bp, 18 predicted proteins | sample SepL4415m_MetaG_FD_155474 | JGI IMG/M metagenome (GOLD analysis project Ga0194057, IMG submission 155474) | Anoxic zone freshwater microbial communities from boreal shield lake in IISD Experimental Lakes Area, Ontario, Canada - Sep2016-L442-15m | ecosystem: Environmental > Aquatic > Freshwater... | reverse complement strand
GGCCATCGACCTGGTCAGGCCGAGCAGTCCGGCCTTGGACGCGCAGTAGGCCGGGATGAACGGGTTGGCGGTCAAGCCCTCGATGCTGGAGATGCCGACGACGGCGGGTTGCCCGCCGGCGCGGGCCGCCTCGAGCAGATGCGGCAGCAGTATCTGGACGAGCATGGCCTGCGCCCGCAGGTTGACGTCCAGGACGGCGTCCCACGATTCCTCGGTGTAGGCGCCCACCGGTTCGGGGATCACCCGGCCGGCCGCGTGAACCAGTCCGTCCACACCATCGAGTGCGGCCACCGCGGCATCGACGGCCGTGGCCATCGCAGCGGCGTCGCACACGTCGACCACCGCGTGGGGCATGCCGAGTGAGTCGGCGACGGCGACGACGTCAGTTGCGATGTCCCACAGTGCAACCCGGCGGCCCTCGGCGGCCAGCGTCTCGGCGCAGGCGCGGCCGATCCCGGAGGCGGCACCGGTGACGATCACTCCGGCCATGAGTTCCTCCTAGATCGGTGTGAACTCAGATCGGTTTAAACTCAGAAATGAGCCAGCGTCCGCCGGATTTGACCATGGTCACCATGACGGCGCTGGTCGCCAGTGCCGGCGACGGCCGATCCTTGCTGGTGGTCACCTGATTGACAAAGACGAGCACCTGGGCCTGGCTCGGGTGCATCTCGGACACCGCGGCGCGCGCGACGTTGGCTTCGGTCTTCACGCCCTTCTGGGTGACCGCCGGCCGGACCACATCGTCGGTAAACGTGCTGTAGTGGTCGAGGAATTCGCCCGTCAGGTGTGACTTGGCATCGGCCAGGCTCTTGTCGAGGTTCTCCGAGGAGTAGGAAAGCACCGCCTCGGTGCCCTCCCGGGCAGCCGCGATCACCTCCTGCTGGGACGCGGCATCCGTCAGTCGGTCGGCCCGGTAGAGGAACCAGTAGACCGAACCCGCGGCCACCGCGGACGCCAGCAGCAGAGCCAACGGCAGCACCACCGCCGGGCGCCACCTGCGTCCGGACGCTGCCGGCAACGGCGTCTGGTCCCCGTCGGGGATACCGTCGGGGAAATCGTCGGGGGCGCCGTCGGCGTCTTCAGTTACGACGAACTCGACCGCACTATCGTCGGCGTCGAGGTCGACGTCACCGTCAATCACAATGCGATCCGGATCCGGTTGCTCGCCGGTACTCATGGCACGAACTCCACATTCGACATCTTCCACTTATCCTCATCACGGCTCATCGTCACGCTCATCCGCCACGGTCGGGGTTCGCCACGCGCACCACCGATATTGGTCACCTGAGAACTGGCGGCCAGCAGCACAATTGCCGAATCGGCCGTTGCCGACTCCAACGCCGACGCGGTGATCGAACCCACGGTGACTGCCTTGGAGTCCTGTGCGGTCTTGATGAAATCGGCTGCGCGACTGGCGAAATCATCGCGGAAAGCGCCGATGGACTGATCCAGCACCCGTTGGACATCGGCCTGCGCGCGGCTGTGGTCGATGGACAACAGCGCCACCACGCCACTGTCGGCCGCCTCGACCACCTCGCGGAGGTGATCGCGCTGCGCGGAGACCTGCTTGTGCTTGGTGAGCATGATGCCGGTCAGCGCCAGCAGTCCGCCGATCACCAGGGCGCAGACGGCCAGCGCGGCGGCCCGCCACCACAGGGGCCGGCGGGGCCGTACGGTGGGCCGATTCACTGGCACGGCAGGCTCGTCCTCGACGGACCCTGGGTTGCGTAGCTGTTGTGCCCTGGCCTTGGCCAGCAGGGCCTGCTCGCGGGCGTCGGCCTCCTCTGCCTCGGCCTGGGCCAATTCGGCCAGAACGTCCACCCGACCCGAACCGTTTGGCGCCACGGAATCGACGTCCGCACGCTCGGAATCCATACCGTCACACCTCCCGAACGTCGAAGTCACCGATCCTAGACGGGCCAAACCCGCTTCCCGGCCGCAGGTGTCGTGCGAAACTCTCCCATCATGTGGTTGATCAGGATCAGTGCCTCGTGCGCACTTGCGGTTGCCGGCGCCGGCGCAGTCGCGGTACCGGCCGTCGCCGACGATCCCGTCCTGCATGACGTCACCTACACCGTCTACACCGATGCGCCCTTCTACTCCGAGATCTATTACCGAGACTTCGAACCGGCCAACTTCGCCGACTACAGCCATAATCCGTACCTGTTCAGTCCCAACGTGGAGGCCGATCTTGGCCCCGATACGCCGTGGGTGCTCAACGTCCGGCTGGCCAACCCGCAGTACTGGGCGATGGTGCTGGCAAGCAGTGGGCGCTCCCCGAACCCGCCCACCTTTCACTGCACACTCGCCGTGGATGGAACGGTGGTGAGTACCAACTCCGGAGCCAAGGGCGCGCTGTGCTCACTGCGGCAGTGGTAGCCACTGCCGGTGCTCACTGCGGCAGTGGTAGCCGATCAGGCGTCGCCGCGCACCCAGATCGCCTGATTGTTCTCAAACGAACACGTGAGGAAGAGGCCGTCCGGGGCCTGGGCGACGGCGTTCTCGTTGGCCGAGCAACTGGAGTTGAGTTCCTTGACGCCCATCATCGGCGGCGAGCGCCAGAACCGCGGTTCGTAGCGCCGTGGCGATCCACAGAACACCAGCCGACCCCACGACGTCGTTCCGAACACGTAGAACGACGTGTCCCCGCACGGCGCGCCCAGCACCACCCCGCCGGTGATTCCGGGCGTGCAGAACGCGTCGTTGCACTCACCGGCCTGCGCGGGGGCGGGCGCCACGAATCCGGCGGCCATCAGGGCAGCGGCTAGGACTACGGGCAATCGCACATTTCTACTGTCGCATATCCACAGCCCGGTAGTCCGTCAGTCCGGAAAAGAATCCCCGGGGCAGTGATAGCGTCGCTGCCGCCCACCACGACGACGTTCCGGAACTCCAACCGGCCATGAAGAGGCGCAATGACGACCAGCGATCCCGACGAGCTTGCCCGGGCAGCCGACGCTGAAGCCGACGCCGCGGAGGCCCGCGCCGAAGCCGCGCGCGCCCGGGCGGCCGAGTTGCGCCGCGCCCTCGAGGACACCGTGGTTGTTGAGGACACAGTTGTCGAGGACACAGTTGCACCGCCCCCGTTGCCACCGTTAACGCTGCCGCCGTCAACGAAGCCGACGTCGACGCTGATGAGTACCGCTGCCGTCGCCGTCACGACACTGGTCACCGCGGGCCTGCTGGCCGCGACCGGCTACATGCTGTGGCAGCACCACAAGACGGCCCAGCAGCGGCACAGTGCCGCCGAGTTCGTCGCGGCGGCACGCCAGGACGTGGTGAACCTGATGTCGATGGATTACAACAAGTCGCAGGAGAGCGTGCAACGCGTCCTAGACGGCTCCACCGGAAAATTCAGGGCCAATTTCGACGAGACCGCCGATGAGTTCGCCAAGGCACTTCGAGACGAGAAGATCATCACCTCGGCGAGCGTCAACGACGCGGCGATCGATTCGATGACCGGCGACTCCGCCGTCGTACTGATCTCAGCGACCTCACGGCGGGAAGGCAAGCAGGCTCCCAAAGACCAGCAGCAGCCCCAAGTCTGGCGAGTGGTCCTGACACTGGAACGCGAGGGCGACCAGATCAAGATGTCCGGGGTCGAATTCGTGTGAGCCAAGCGAACACCGTGCCGCAGTGGCACCGGTTCGCCGACGTGGTCGGTGCACCGCGTGATTACGCCGCGCTGTGGCAGTGGTCGGTGGATAACCCGGCGCGGTTCTGGCGGGCGGTGTGGGACTTCTTCGGCATCCAGGCCGCCGTCGGACCGGGCGACGGGGATGGCTCCGTGCTGGCCGACGTGGTCATGCCCGGGGCGCGGTGGTTTCCGGGCGTCACCCTGAATTATGTCGAACAGGTGCTGCGGTACGGGGGTCGCACCGGAGCCGCCATCCTCGGTATCGACGAGGACGGCACCCGCACTCAGATCGATTGGCCGCAGTTGCCGGGGCGCATCGGCGCGGTGGCTGCAGAGTTGCGCCGACTCGGGGTGGGCCGGGGCGACTACGTGGGTGCGTATCTGCCGGATGTGGCCGACGCCATGATCGCTTTCCTGGCCACCGCGTCCCTCGGTGCGGTGTGGTCGGGGTGCGGTCAGGACTATGCGCCGCAGGGTGCGGCGGCACGGCTGGGCCAGTTGGCACCGAAGGTGTTGTTCAGCTGCGACGGCTACCGGCTCAATGGCCGTTGGATCGATAAACGTTCGGACACAACCGAACTCGTGGAGCTACTGCCGGGCGAGCCGAGTCTGCTGCTGCTCGACAGCGAGCACTATCGCGCTGTGGTGGCCGAACCCGTCACCCCGGCGGTGACGCCGGTTGCCTTCGACCACCCGCTGTGGGTGCTGTTCACCTCCGGCACCACCGGCGCGCCCAAGGGCATCGTGCACGGCCACGGCGGGGTGATCCTCGAGCACCTCAAAGCCGCCGCCCTGCATGCCGATCTCAATTCCGATGACGTCTTCTTCTGGCAGACCGCGCTGAGTTGGATGATGTGGAACTTTCGCATCGCGGGCCTGCTGTGCGGGGGCACCGTGGTCTGTTATAGCGGGCATCCGATGTTCCCCGACGCCGACCGACTCTGGCAGCTGATCGAGACCGAGCGGGTGACCTACTTCGGCACCAGCCCCGGCCATCTGCTGGCCTCCCGCAAGGCCGGCCTGCACCCGGGCGCCAATCATGACCTGAGCCGGCTGCGCGCGCTCGGCAGCACCGGCTCGCCGTTGCCGGGTGATCTTTTCGAGTGGGTTCACGCGGAAGTCGGTGGCGATGTCGAGGTGTCCTCGATCAGCGGCGGTACCGATGTGGTGACCGCATTCGCCGGCGGAACCACCGGCGTGCCGGCGGCACCGGGCGAACTGGCGACCCGCTATCTGGGCGTGGCGCTGCACAGTTGGTCGCCGCAGCGCCGGGCGTTGATCGGCGAGGTGGGCGAGATGGTGATCACCGCACCGATGCCGTCCATGCCGGTGGCATTCGCCAACGACCCGAATGGATCCCGCTATCGCGCAGCCTATTTCGATCACAATTGGGCCGACGGCCCGGCGGCGGGGGTGTGGCGCCACGGCGACTGGGTGACCGTGACCGATCGGGGTTCGGTGGTGGTCCACGGTCGCAGTGACGCCACCCTCAACCGGCACGGAATCCGGATGGGTTCGGCTGATATCTACGAGGTGGTCGAAGCACTCGATCAGGTCTCAGAAGCGTTCGTGCTCGGTATCGACGGGCCCGACGGGGCGTACTGGATGCCACTGTTCGTGACCCTGCCGGGCGGCAGAGAACTCGACGCCGCACTCGTCGACACCATCCGAACCGAGATCCGAACCAGGCTGTCACCCCGGCATGTACCCGATGACGTCATCGCGGCGCCCGGCATCCCGCACACCCGAACCGGAAAGAAACTCGAGGTGCCGGTGACCGCGATCATGGCCGGCCACGAGGGCGTCTCGCTGGATCCCCGTTCGATCGACAACCCCGACCTCATCGACTGGTACCGGCAGCAGGGTCGCGCACACCGGTGGTAGGCGGCGCCCGTTTAATTGACCGAGGACTGCGGCCGCCGCGGCGACTGCTGGTTCTGCAGGAACGAACTGCAGATGCCGATATTTCTGGCGATGCACGGAATGCCGTTGATCACCGGGGTGACGACCGGGGCCAAACACTGCCCGTTGTACTGGTTGACGACGAAACCGGGCGCGCAGGTTTGCGCGTCCGCCACCGGGGCGATTGACACACCCAGTATCGCCAGGGTTCCTACACACATCGTGTGAATCAGAATTTGCTGCAGTCGGGTTGCTGTCATCATTTTTCTTTCCGAAATCAGCGTACGCGTAGCATCGTCGCCATGTCCGAGCCGACGTCTGACCCCGTGAACTATCCGGATCTGCCCTCGGCTCCCGTCTCGACCGCCCGGCCCGGAACGGCGGCCTGGATCGCACCGCTGGCCCTGGTGGTCTCACTGCTCGCCGCGGGCGCGGCTGGATGGGCGCTGTTCAAGCCAAGCCCCACTCCGCCTGCGACGGACGCCGATGTGAGCACGGTTGCTGACCCCAAGGGCGAGGTGTGCAGTGCGTTCAAAATCGTGAGCACTGCCGTCACCCGCTACACCAACGTCACGCTGCCGGACAATCTGGGCCCCGCGCTGCCCGGCACCCAGGAAGCGATCGCCGCCAATGCCCGTCTGGCCATGACCGGTGGCTCGACATATCTGCTCCGGAATCTGGCGCCGAACACCCCACCGGAGTTGGCCGACAACGTCCGGAGATTCGCCGGAACCCTCGACACGATCGGGATGAAGTTGCTCACCGGAATACCCAACGACAATCCGGAACTGGTGACGTCGCTGCAGTCAGCGGAGACGTCCAACAAGAAAATTGCCGAACTCTGCAAGTAATCCTGGGTCCGACTGCGCGCCCTAATTCCCGCCGCCGCCGGGGCAGTTGACGGTCAGGTACGCCAATGGCTGGCTACCGGCCGAACCCACCGTGTCGATGTTTGTGACCGCGCACTGCGACAGCGGAACTTCCGGCGTGCCGTTCTCATACTGTATCTGAACGTCGTACCCGGCATCGTCGAGATCCCCGATGGTGGCAGCGGCAGATTCCGACCCGGCTTCGGGGATGGCCGGCGGGTCGGCCCATGCCGGGGCAGCCAACAAGAGGGGCACGGCGGCCATAAGACCGAGTACCGGCACAGCGGAACGGCGTACACGAGTGGACATGATGATCCTTTCCGGCGCCGGAATTTGACGCATCGTGATTCAGACAGTAGTCCGGCGGCTCGCCCAGGCGTCAAATCGTGGTGAACGATTGCATCGTCGATGTACAGGAGCACGATGGTGCGCATCGCGTTCACTCACCGTTCGCATTTTGTACTTCCGCCGGACAGACAAAGGCCGGTCGTTCGCAACGGGATGACAGTTCACTGATGTTTGCTAATCGATTCCATCCGTCTTTGCTAGAACACACCAACCCGAGCACCACCACAATTTGAAGGAAAGCGAAAAACCGTGCCCGCATTCCGCACCACATCCGCAAGAATCCTCGCCCCGTTCGTTACCACCGGCTTCGCCGGAACGGCATTGGTCAGTGCCGGGCTGTTCATGGACTTCGCGATCAGGACCGAAAGCCCCGAGGTCGCGCTGACGACTGTCGAATGCTCCATCGGCGACGCCCTGTGCGACAGCACCGACGGTCTGATCCGGGCCTCGGGTTCGGGAAGCACGCCGATCGCCGCGGCCTCGGCCAATGCCGTTGGGGACATCTACGGGTTCTTTGTGGGCAATGGCACGCCCACCCATCCCAATGCCGGCCTGCTGATCGGCGACGGTTACAGCTTCACCGCCGACGACGTGAACCAGACACCGCTGTGCACCGAGGGCAGCCCCTGCAACGGCGGCAATGCCGGCCTGCTGTTCGGCAAAGGCGGCAACGGCTACGACGGCGGCAGTGGCGGCAACGCCTACCTGTACGGCCGGGGCGGCAACGGCGGCGACGCGGTCGACTTCGGTCTCCTGGGCGAGGATAACTCCGGCGGTAACGGCGGCAATAGTGGTTTCCTCGGCGGCACCGACGTTGACGGCAACTTCTTCTACGGTGGCGCCGGCAACGGCGGCAACGGCATCAACGGCGGTAACGGCGGAAACGCCGGCAGCGCCGGGTTCTTCGGTATCGCCATCGCCGGCAACGGCGGCAAGGGCGGCAACGGCGGCAACGGCCTCGATGCTGCCCACCCGAACGGCGGTAACGGTGGCAACGGCGGCCACGAGTCGCAGTTCCCGCTGCTGTTCGGCGGCGACGCCAAGGGCATTACGCACGGCGGCGGCAATGGCGGTGACGGCTTTAGCGGCCTTGCCACCGGCGGCACCGGCGGTAGTGGAGGCGCGGGCGGCGACGGTGGCCTGTGGGGCGCTGAGCCGGGCGGCCTCGGTGGAAACGGCGGCGCTGGCGGCGAGGGTACGACGACCGGCGGCGCGGGCGGTACGGGCGGGAATGCCGGCCGCGGCAGCTACTTTGCCGGCAGTGGCAGCGCGGGCGGCAACGGCGGCGCCGGCGGCAAGGGCGCGACCGGAGGCATCGGCGCCAACGGCGGCGACGGCGGACTGGCGGGCGCACTCGGCACCCGCGGCGGCAAGGGTGGTGCGGGTGGCGCCGGCGGCGAATCCACCGCGGGAGACGGCGCACTCGGAGGCAACGGTGGCAACGGCGGCCCGTCCATCGGCAACATCGGCGGTGCGGGTGGCGTCGGCGGCGCCGGCGGTAAGGGCACCGGCGCAGGTGGCCAGGGCGGCAATGGCGGCAATGGGAACTTCGGCCCCTTCCAGGGCGGTATCGGTGCCACCGGTGGCAGCGGCGGCCAAGGGGGCAGCGGTGCCGTCGGCGGCTACGGCGGCAGCGGCGGTAACGGCGGTGCGGCTGTACTGGCCAGCGGCAACGGCGGCAACGGCGGCAACGGCGGCAGGGGCAATAACGGCGCTACTAAGGGCGCCGACGGCAAACTCGGCGGCAGTGGCACCGGGCCGGGCCAAGGCGGCACCGGCGGTGCTGGCGGTTCAGGCGGCAAAGCCAGCTGACCGGGCAAACGACACGACAACGGCCTTCCGCTTCGGCGGGAGGCTGTTCTCGTCGGAGGCCAGTCGATTGCCTGGGCAGAACCCTAGCCGCGGATGCCGGCGCGGGCACACGCTATCTGCGCGTCCTGGCCGTCGGCGTTCATGTCCGCAACCGTTGCGTTCATGGAGTCCCCGCCGCCGCGCAGGCTCAGAATTAACGACAGCTTGGTGGCACGCAGCGACCAGGACCGCATGGGGTCGGAGACGTCTTGCGCCAGGCCTGGCATTTGCGCAGAACTGAGCGCGACGGCGGCGGACTCCCGCAACGCAGTCCGCGCGATCAGACCGGTGCGTGCGACGTTGGGATCCTGGTAGTCAACAAAGTTGCCACCGCCGGCACTGGCGTAGGCGAAGTCCTCGTAGTTCGACGACGCCACGTTCAGTGCGACGATGAACTGCTTGCACGCCGTCGCCACTGAATCATCCGTAGCCAAGGAATCGGCCGGAACCAAGGAATCGGCAGGCCCCGGTAGCGGACCGGACAACGGCTGGCCGCCATCGGCGGTGGCCGAGTCGACCGGTACAGGTTCGACGGGGTCGGCTGAAGCGGCATGAGTGCTTGCTATCAGGGGGCAGAACACCATCACCGCGACGCCAATCGCTTTGCTTCTCGCGTGTCTCATGTGCTCCCGCATGTTCGACTCATGTTGCCCGGCTTGTCATCCCGGACCTCGATGGCCCGAGTTTAGTGCCGCCGCTCGGACCGGCAAAGCCGGAAACTGGCGCAAACCCACGAGGAGTTTAAACATCACACGTGGAGTACACGGCTTGTTAACCTCCCAGACGCTTTGTGGCTCAAAGCTATCCCAGTCGAGTAACAACTCGATTTCACATTCCCAGAGAGGCGCCGACGACACATGTTCAGATCTGCCACCCTGATGTGCGTCAGCCTGCTTATCGCGACCGCCACCGCGCCCCCGGCGCTCGCCGACCCTCCTGCTGACCCGAGTGTGGCACCGGTGGCCAATGCGGCGCCGGCGCCGGCCGTGCCGGCCGCCCCGATGCCGTCCGCAGCCCCCGGCAGCCTGACGACTCCCGACGGGTGGGTACTGTCGGTGTTGGCGTCGAATGAGTCCATCGAGCCGGTGGCATCTCTGACGAACTCGCCGTGGTCGCGCGAGTACCTCGTCGATGCGTCGTTCCTCGGGACGGTGACGGGTTCGGGCAAGACCAAGCTGGCCGGCGGTTCGATGGAGGTCGGTTACCAGATCGGATGCGGCATCACCCAGGATGACATCGAGTCGATCAGTACCGGCGGTGTCACGCCGGGCTTCGGGCTTCCCTTCATCTCCGGCACCATCTTCCCGATCGTTCTCGGCCTGCAGGCCACCCAGCAGATCAAGATCGACCTCAAACCGGGCGTGATCAATATCGTCCCGGTGGGCAAGAAGTCGTTCAAGGGAACCAAAACAAAGGTGACGGTGACCGGATACCGGATCAAGATCGATGGTTGCGCCGGGCAGTCATTCATTCGCTCCTATGCCACGCTGACGAGTTCCACCGACGACACCGACGACGTGGTGACCTATCTCGGCGTCACCAAGGCCGTGTAGTGCCCTCCGATCACCTGACAACCCTGCGAGAAAGGCACCACGACATGCACCGGATCACCACCGCGACCGCGCTGAGCTGCTTGTTGATCACGCTGGGCAGCGCTCCGATCGCGCTTGCCGACCCGGTTCCGCCGCCACCTGCGCCCGGTGCCGCTGAAGTGGCTGCGATTCCTGTTGCCGCGGCCAACGACGCAGCGGCCGCTCCCCTGGCCGCCCCCCCGGACACCGGAGTGGTCGCCTCCGAGGCTCCGGGAATTGCGAAGACCTCGGATGGCCGGACGCTGACGGTGGCCGCCAAGGACGAGACTCAACTCCCGGTCGCGCCCCTGACAACGTCGCTGGCCGCACGTGACTGGTTGGTGGGTGGCACGTTCACCGGTAACACCGGTTCGGTTGGCGGTGGCACCCTGGAGGTGGGCTACCAAATCGGCTGCGGCGTCGAAATGGATAAGTTCAAACTGAACGGCTCGGCCGGTCTCGCACTGGGAAACGCTGCGATTAACGTCACCGGCTTCTTAGCGCCGGGCCTCTTCACGATCCCGATCCAGGGACAGTTCGAAGTCGAGCCACGGCCCGGCACGATCACCAACGTCGTCGTCGACAAGAAGACATTCAAGGGCACCTCGACGCGCGTCACCCTCCGGGATATTCACATCAAGGTCGACAACTGCGTCGGCGCGTCATCACTGCGGTCCTACGCTATTTTGACCAGTTCGTCAGGTGACAATGACGATATCGTCGCCTACTACGGCGTCGCCAAGGTCTTCTGATGCGCGCCGCCTCGCTGTGCCGGGCGGCCGTGGCCGGTGCACTGGGGATGGCGACTTTGCTTGCCCCATCGCCGACGGCGGTTGCCGACCCGGTACCACCACCGCCGGACCCGGCCGTGGTCGTTCCGGCCGACCCCGCAGTCGACGCGGCACCGGCCGCGGTGCCCGCGCCGGACCCGTTCGCGGCCAATTCCCAAGCCACCAAAGAAAACCCGCTGATGGCGTTCACCGCCCTAATGGCCCAGCCCTCGCCCGCGACGCTGCTGGTCCCGCCTGCGTCGGCCGGTACCGCGGAGAACCCGCTGATCGGTCTGGACCTGCTGATGCCGACCAGCTACGGCATGCCGACCGGCGATGCGGCGTCACCATATGTGTTGGGTGAGGGTAATAACGGTCCGTTCGCCCGCGTCAATGCCTTCAAGGGCGTTCACGCACTGGGTCACGCCGGGTTGGGCCGGATGCCCCGCGAGCTGCTCGGCCAGCCGCTGCCGGGAACCGCGCCACCACCGGGCACGGCGGTGCCGGCCGGTTTGGAGCAGTTCTACGTCGATCCGGCTGAGCTTCTCCCACCGGCTCCTGCGCCGACGGGTGCGGCACCGGTTGTGCCGACACCGGCACCGGCGGGCTGACCGTCGTATTACGGTGAGCCCATGGCGGTCTCTCGTTGGTGGTGCGCGGCAGTTCTGCTGACCGCGTTCGCCGTTGGCGGTGCGGTGCCGGCGATCGCCGCACCGACGGATGAGCCCCCGCCGGACCCGGCGGCCGCGCCGGCCCCGACCGGATTGATCCCGCCGATCGCATCCATCGGGAATGCGCTGGGCCAGAGCGGGAGCACTCCGGCCGGTCCGCTCGGATTGCCCGATCTGTCGGCATATGCGCCCAGCCTGGTGCTGGGCCAGAACCCGATCCCGGCCGCGCCGGGTGCGCCCGACGCGCCCGTCGTCCCCAATCTCAACGCATTCAACGCCGCCTACCTGCTTCCGCAGAATCTGACACCGGCCGCACCGGGCCAGGGTGAGCCCGCACCCGGAATCGGCCCGGATCAGGACAGCCCGGGTACCGGGCGGATCGCGTTCCTGCGACGGCTGCACGAGATGTATGGGGCGGGTGCGCTCACGGGTGCCCTCCTGGGCCAGGTACCCAAGGAGCAACTCGGCGAGCCGCTACCCGGAACCGCACCCGGCCCCGAGATCTACATTTCACCCGGTCTGGGGCTGAACCTTCCCGAGATGACTGTGCCGGCCGGCTGAGTCACGGCTGTTAGCATCGCGAATTAATGTCCGCCATTGCCCCGCACCTGATCGTCCAACCTGACGACGGCCTCGAGCCTGTTCGAGAGTTCATTGCGAGCGCGCAGAGTTCGCTGCTGATCAAGCAATTCACCTTCACCGAACCGGGCTTGATCCAGGCCACCATCGATCGCAAGAATGCCGGCGTTGATGTGCGGGTGATGCTCAATGCGCAACGCTCCGGTGGCGACCGGGCCAATGATGAGACATACGCCGAATTCAAGCGCGCAGGAATCGACGTCCAGTGGTCGAGTCCGAAATTCTATGTGACACATGAGAAGTCGATTGTGGTCGATGGTAACGCTGCGATGGTCGCCACCTACAACCTGATGATCAAGTACTTCACCCTGACCCGTGATTACGGCATCATCACCCGCGACCCGGCGCACGTCGCGCAGATCATCGACGTGTTCAACGCAGACTGGGAGCATCTGGACTTCACTCCCGCCGAAGATGCGGGACTGCTGTGGAGCAACTCCAATTCGCGTCATCAGATGGCCCGGTTCATCGACCGGGCCAACGAGCACCTGCTGATCCAGCACCCGAAGTTCGTCGACGCCGTCATCCTCGATCACATCGCCGAGGCAACCCACCGTGGTGTCAAGGTCAGGGTTCTCTGCGGCGGTAGGCACGGCATCAGCGAGTGGGACATCCTCGACACCTTCGCCTCGCTGCGCACACTGGGTCGTTTCGGGGTGAAGGTTCGCAAGCAGAAGGACCTGCGCGTGCACGCCAAACTGATCGTCGTCGACGGCCGTGAGGTGCTCGTCGGTTCGATGAACATTGACCGCAGCGCGTTCGACCTTCGTCGGGAGTTGGGACTCATCACCGATGAACCCGCCGTTGTGCAGCGACTCGTCGCGGTATTCGATTCCGACTGGGAGTCATCGCACCACTACGAGGCGCCGGATCCGCTCGATCCGCGCGAACATCACGAGGACGACTTTCCGCACGACGCCGACCTGATCCATGAGTGACGCGGCACCCGCCGCGTCCCGGGTCTCCCTCGCCGAGATCGCACTGACCTTCAATCACATCGCGCTCGCCTCGTTCGGCGGTGGACTGTCGGCCTGGTCGCGCGAGGTCGTCGTCGACCGGCGCAAGTGGATGGGTGAGGAGCAGTTCCTCAGTGCGATGACGATGTGCCGCATCATGCCCGGCGCCACCCAGGTGAACCTCTCGGTGTTCGTCGGGGGCACGATGCGCGGTTTCGCCGGCGCCGTCGCTGCCCTGCTGGGTCTGTGTCTGGTGCCGGTCGCACTGATCCTGGCGTTGGGCTTCTTCTACTTCACCTTCAAGGAAGTGCCCGCCGTCAAAGGCGCCCTGCACGGGGCATCGGCGGCGGCCGTCGCACTGACGGTGACGATGGTGATCAAAACCGGCCAGAAGTGTCTGACCGGAGTTGTGCCGGTGGCTTTCTTTGCGGCGGCTTTCATTCTCAACGGTGTGCTGCGCTGGCCCCTGTTGCTCGTGCTGGGCATCCTCGCACCGCTGGCCCTGATCTGGGCCTGGCCGAGGGAACGCGCCGTCGGGTGAAGACCTACCTGTCGCTGCTGAGCCTGTTCGGTGGACTGTCACTGCTGTCGATCGGCGGCGGTAACACCGTGTTGCCCGATATGCACCTGCGGGCAGTCAACGGATATCACTGGCTCACCGATTCGCAGTTCGCCGATGTGTTCTCGATCTCCCAGGCCGCACCGGGGCCCAGCATCCTGATCGTCTCGCTGGTGGGCTACGCCGCCGGGATGCAGGTTGCGGGAGTACTGGGCGGCCTTGCCGGCGGGGTGCTCGCGACGGTGGCGATGATCGTTCCCGCGGCGACGCTGATGTACCTGGTGACGATGTCCTGGCAGCGGGCGCAGAAGTCCAAACTGCGCCACGCGGTGGAGAAGGGCTTCGCACCGCTGACCGTCGGGCTGATCCTGGCCACCTCGCTGGTCATGAGCCGTGCCGCCGACCACGATTGGCGGGCGTACCTGATCACCGCCATCGCCACGGTCATCTTCGTCCGCACCGGCGTCAACCCGCTGATCGTGGTGGCCGGGGCCGCATTCCTGGGCTACCTCGGCTTCATCTGACGCCAAGAGATCTGACGCCGCGAGGCCACTCGGATAGGTTCACACGGTGCGAGTTGACGGGCGCGAGGTCACGGTTTCCGGCAATCTGCTGGAACCGCTGACCCGGCGCACCAACGACATCGTTCGCCTGGCATCGGCAACGGCGTTCCTGGCGATCGTCATCACCAGTTCTCTGATCACCCGCAGCGATTGGATAAGCCTAGAGAAGTCGGTCTCGCGCATCGTGGGAGTGCTGACACCCACCCAGTCAAACCTGGTGTATCTGGCTTACGGCATCGCGATCGTGGCACTACCCTTCGTGATCCTGATCGGATTGATCGCCGGTCGTCAGTGGAAACTCCTCGGCGCGTACGGGGCCGCTGGATTCATTTCCGTTCTGGCACTGTCGATCTCCGGTGAAGGTATCTCGGCGCCACGCTGGCATTTCGACGAGTCCGAACGACTGTCGACGACACTGTCGCAGTTCCTCGACGACCCGCGCTGGATCGCCATGCTGGCGGCGGTGCTCACCGTGTCGGGTCCATGGCTGCCCGGCCGTTGGCGGCGCTGGTGGTGGGCGCTGCTGCTGGCGTTCATTCCGATCCATCTTGTGGTCAGCGCGGTCCTGCCGGCCCGCACATTGCTCGGACTGGCGGTGGGGTGGTTCGTCGGCGCGTTGATCGTTCTGGTCGTCGGCACGCCGGCACTTGAGGTGCCCCTCGACGGCGCGGCGCAAGCCCTGTCGCGACGGGGTTTCACGGTCGACGCCATGACGGTGGTGCGGCCGGCGGGGCATGGCCCGCTGGAACTGTCGGCCGTCGACAGTCAGGGACGCAACGCCGTCGTCGAACTCTACGGACCCAATCAGCGCAGTGGCGGTGCAC
>Ga0194057_10000916_pt1 | contig 15173 bp, 16 predicted proteins | sample SepL4415m_MetaG_FD_155474 | JGI IMG/M metagenome (GOLD analysis project Ga0194057, IMG submission 155474) | Anoxic zone freshwater microbial communities from boreal shield lake in IISD Experimental Lakes Area, Ontario, Canada - Sep2016-L442-15m | ecosystem: Environmental > Aquatic > Freshwater... | reverse complement strand
GGGTTCTGGAGGTCGACGAGGCCGCCATCCACTGGGAGGACTACGACGGCGGGTATGGCGAGACCACCTACGACTACGCCATGCTCATCCCCCAGTTCACGGGGATGCCACTCAAGTACATCGGCGAGAACGGCGACGACGTCTCCGCGAAGGTCGTGAACCCGGCCGGTTTCGTGACCGTCGACGGCATCTACGGCCGGCCCTACGAGACGACGGCCGGCGATCCGGAGTCCTGGCCGAGGGTGTATCAGAACCCGGAGTACGAGAGCATCTTCGCGGCCGGCATAGCTTTTGCGCCGCCGGGCCCCATCTCTCAGCCTCACGTCACCCCCAACGGCACCAGCATCACGGCGGCGCCGCCGCGCACCGGCATGGTGTCGGGCATCATCGGCCGCGTCGTGGCCATGAACATCATCGACCTGGTGCAGCAGAGCCCCATGACGCACGGCGAGCGCATGACCGAGATGGCGGCCGCCTGCATCGCCTCCATGGGCGATTCGCTGTGGGACGGCTCGGCGGCGACGATCATGATGTACCCGGTCGTTCCGGACCACCAGCGCTATCCCCATGACGATGGCCGCGACGGCTTCGTCACTCACATGGAGATGGGTCTGGCCGGCGCCTGGATGAAGCGCATGATCCACACCACGTTCAGGCACAAGCTCCAGGGACGGCTCGGCTGGGGTCTGATCCCGGAGTGACGCTGTCGATCGACAGGCGGAGAGAATCGTGAACGGTGTAGAGGACAAGCTTGAATTCACAGACAAAGACCGCTTCTGGATGAACAACAAGCTGTATCAGCTCTTGCGGTTCGTGGTGCTGAATCTCAAGATCCTGAAGGCGGTGGATCACAGCAAGCGCTCATAGGCGAACGACGAGCCGGGGGGCCGGCGCGGACGTCGCGGACCTGCCGGCCCGGCCCTTCGCCCTTCAGCCGCGCAGCGCCGGGAAGAGGATGACGTCGCGGATGCTGGGCGCGCCGGCGAGGATCATGACGAGGCGGTCGATGCCCATGCCCATGCCGCCGGTGGGCGGCATGCCGTGCTCCATGGCCTCGAGGAAGTCCTCGTCGAGGCGGTGGGCGGTCTCGTCGCCGTCGGCGAGGTCCTGCATCTGCTGCAAGAAGCGCTCGCGCTGATCCTCGGGGTCGTTGAGCTCGCTGAAGGCGTTGCTCGTCTCCATGCCGGCGACGAAGCCCTCGAAGCGCTCGACGAAGCGCGGATCGTGCGGGGTCTTCTTGGCGAACGGGCTGGTCTCGAGTGGGTGCTCGGTGATGAACACGGGCTGGATGAGCCTGGGCTCCACCATCTCGCTGAAGAGCTCGTCGACCTGCAGGCCCCAGGTGGGCGCCAGGGTGACACCGTCGAAGCCGCGCTCCTTGATGGCGGCGTGGAGCGCCGGCACGTCGCGGGTCTCGCCGATGTCGATGCCGGTCTCGTTCTCGATGGCCTTGCGCATCGTGAGGCGCGGCCAGGGCGGCGTCAGATCGATCTCGTGGTCGCGGAACCGGACATTCAGGCCGCCGACGGCGCCGGCCGCCTCGGCGACCATCTCTTCGACCATCGTCATCACGTGGTTGTAGTCCACGTAGGCTTCGTAGGTCTCGAGCATCGTGAACTCGGGGTTGTGCTTGAAGCTCACGCCCTCGTTGCGGAAGTCCTTGCCCATCTCGTAGACGCGGTCGAGGCCGCCGATGATGCAGCGTTTGAGGTACAGCTCGGTGGCGATACGCAGGTACAGGTCGCGCTCGAGCTCGTTGTGATGGGTGATGAACGGCCGCGCCAGGGCGCCGCCGTAGAGCGGCTGCAGCACGGGCGTCTCGACCTCGATGAAACCGCGCCGGTCGAGGAGCTCGCGGATGGCGCGGACGATGCGGGCGCGCTTGACGAACACCTCACGGGAAGCGTCGTTGACCATGAGGTCGAGGTAGCGCCTGCGGTACCGGGTCTCCACGTCGGTGAGGCCGTGGAACTTCTCGGGCATGGGGCGCAGCGACTTGGCGAGCAGCTCCCACGAGGCGACGCGCAGCGAGAGCTCGCCGCGCCGCGTGCGCATGACGGTACCCTCGGCGCCGGCGAAGTCGCCGAGGTCGATGTGCTCCATCGCCGCGTAGCGCTCCGCGCCGAGGGCGTCGAGCTGGGCGAACAGTTGCAGCTCGCCGCTGGAGTCCTTGAGGACCACGAAGGTGAGCTTGCCGTGCTCGCGGCGGGCCATGACGCGACCGGCGATGCGGCGCACGTCGCCGGAGTCCTGGCCCGCTTCAAGGCCGGCGTAGGCGTCGTGCAGCGGCCCGATCTCGTCGCGCGGCTGGTACTGGGTGGGGTAGACGTCGCCGGCGGCGCGCCAGGCGGCGAGCTTGGCGCGCCGTTCGGCGAAGACGTCGCCGCCGTGCTCGCGGTGCTCGTCCACGGCGGGAGCCGTCAGGCTTTCTCGATGGTCAGAACCTTGTACTTCCTGGAGCCCTGGGGAACGCTCACGGTCACCTTGTCGCCCGGCTTGTGACCCATGATCGCGCTGCCCACCGGCGACTCGTTGGAGAGCTTGTGGCCGGCGGGGTCGGCCTCGGCGGAGCCGACGATGGAGTACTGCACGACGTCGCCGGCCTTCATGTCCTGCAGGGTGACCTTGGTGCCCACGCCGACCTTGTCGGTGGTGATCGAGTCGGCATCGATGATGATGGCGCTGCGCAGCCGATCCTCGAGGGCGTAGATGCGCGCCTCGAGCATGGCCTGCTCGTTTTTGGCGTCGTCGAACTCGGAGTTCTCGGAGATGTCGCCGAAGTCGCGCGCGGCGCGGATGCGCTCCGCTACCTCGTCGCGCTTGACGCTCGAGAGGTATTCGATCTCCTCCTTGAGACGCTGAAAGCCTTCTGGCGTGAGGATGATCTCGCGGTCGACCACTGGTGCCTCCTCTTCTACACGGCAACGCGGCCCCGAACCGGGACCGCGCGCCGAACAAGTCGGAGAGTATAGGCCATGACCCCACGATGCGCAAACGTGCGGCGCCCGCGAGGCCGCGCCGGTCACAGGCCGAGCAGCTCGCGTACGGCCGTCGCATCGGGCGCCAGCATCAACGCGTGGGCAAGCTCCTTGTCGAGGCCGCCGGCGCGCCGGTACCGTGGCCAGAACTGGCGCAGGTAACCGACGGATCGCACGCCCATGTCACGCATGACGTCAGCGGCGAAGCGGCGCACCTCCGCGAGACGCGCTTCGCGGGAGGGCGGCTGCGCGTCCTCGAGGATCTCGGCGAAGAGCCAGGGGCGCCCGAGAGCATGGCGGGCCAGCATCACCGCGGCCGCGCCGCCTTCGAGCAGAGCGAGGGCCCCGGCGCGACCGTCCACGTCGCCGGAGGCGATCACGGGGACGGGCAGCTCCGCGGCAAGAGCGAACGTGACGGCGTGATCGGCGCGGCCGCGGTAGAGCTGACTCGCCGTCCGCGGGTGGATGCAGACGGCGGCGGCGCCGGCGGCGACGAGGCGGGGGGCGCTGCGGCGCCCCGCCTCGTCGCCCTCGCGCAGCCCTGCACGGATCTTGACGGTCACGGGGACGCGACCCTCGACGGCGTCGACCACCGCGGCGACAATCGCTGCGGCGCGCTGCGGGTCGCCGAGAAGCGCCGCGCCGGCGCCGGTCTTGACAACCTTGCGAACGGGGCACGCCATATTGAGGTCGACGACGTCGGCGCCGGCCTCCACGCAGCGCGCCGCCGCGTCGGCGAGCACGTCGGCGTCGGCGCCGAAGAGCTGGAAGCCCAGGGGGTGCTCGTGCGGTTCACACGTCAGGTAGTCCAGGGTGCGCCGGTTGCCGTAGTGCACGCCGTAGGCCGAGATCATCTCGGTGAACGCGAGGCCGGCGCCCCAGCGGCGCACGCTGCGCCGGAAGGCGCTCGAGGTGATACCGGCCATCGGCGCCATGAACAGGCGCCGGTCCAGGGCGAGCGCGCCGATGCGCAGGGGCTCGAGCAAGGGATCGGCGACGCCGGCGACGGGCGCGGCCGCGCGGCGCCCGGGCTCCGGCGTCGCGCACGGCGGGGCCGCCACCGCGGCCTCCGTCAGGTCCGCTGCCGGCGGCGCATCACGATCTCGATGCCGCGCAGCGTGAGAAACGGGTCGACGGCGCTGATGACGTCGGTGTGCCGGGCGATAAGCTCGGCGAGCCCGCCGGTGGCGATCACCGGCGCGCGCACGCCGAGCTCGCCCCAGATGGCGTGCACGATGCCCTCGATCTCGCCGGCGAAGCCGTACACCGCTCCAGACTGAAGAGCTTCGGTGGTCGACTTGCCGATGGCGTGCTCGGGTTCGACGAGCTCGACTTTGATGAGCTTGGCGGCGCGCGTCGTGAGCGCCTCGAGAGACACCTCGATGCCGGGCGCGATGGAGCCTCCCAGATAGTCGCCCTCGGCCGAGATGACGTCGAAGGTGGTGGCGGTGCCGTAGTCGGCGACGATGCACGGACCGCCGTACTTCTCGAAGGCGGCGACGGCGTTGACGATACGGTCGGCGCCGACCTCGGCGGGGTTCTTCATGGCGATGCGCATGCCGGTCCGCGCCCCCGGCCCGACGACGAAGGCGTCCACGCCCAGATGCTTCTCGCACATCTCCACCCACTGCTGCGTGAGCCGCGGGACCACCGAGGCGATGCCGACCTCATCGACGGCGTCACGCAGCGTCGTGCCCTGCAGCGAGAAGAACCCCTGCAAAAGGCCGGCGATCTCGTCGCTCGTGCGGTGGCGCACGGTGGCGAGGCGCCACTCGCCGACCACGTCGCGGGCGTCCATGAGGCCGACGTGAGTCTGGGTGTTGCCCACGTCCACGACGAGCAGCATGGTCGCTCAGCTCTCCATGTCGAGACCGAGATCGAGCCACGGCGCGCGCGTCGTGAGCGCCCCCACGGAGATCACGTCCACGCCGGCCGCGGCGAGCTCGCGGACGCGCTCCAGGCGCACGCCCCCGGAGACCTCCACGAGCGCGCGACCGGCGACGCGCGCCACGGCCGCGCGCACGGCGGCCGTGTCCATGTTGTCGAGCAGCACGATGGTCGCGCCGGCGTCCAGAGCCTCGTCGAGCTGATCGAGGGTGTCGACCTCGACCTCGAGGGCGTGCACGTGAGCGGCGCCGGCGCGCACCAGCTCCATGGCCGCGCGCACGCCGCCGGCCGCGGCCACGTGGTTGTCCTTGATCATGGCGCCGTCGAACAGGCCGAAACGGTGCGGCGTGCCGCCGCCGTGCACCACGGCCTGCTTCTCCAGGGCGCGCAGGCCGGGCGACGTCTTGCGCGTCGCGGCGATGCGCGCCGCGGTACCGGCCGTCTCGGCCACGTACTTCGCCGTCAGCGTCGCGACGCCCGAGAGGCGGCAGAGGAAGTTGAGACCCGTGCGCTCCGCCGCGAGGATCGCGGCGAGCGGGCCGCGCACCGTGGCGACGACGTCGCCGGCCGCGAACCGGCCGCCGTCGGCGACGCACAGCTCGACCCGCAGGGCCGGGTCGACGAGCGCCGCCGTGGCCACGAAGGCGGCGGCGCCCGAGAGCACGCCGGCCTCGCGGGCGACGACCCGCGCGAGGCCGGCGCCGGGGAAGGCGGAGCCGGTGATGTCGCCGTAGCCGGCGAGATCCTCGGCGAGCGCGGCGCGCGCCGCGGCGCGCGCCGCCTCTTCATAGCTACGCTGGCTCACGGGCGCTCCACCTTGCCGATCACGCCCTCCTCCCGCTCGTGAGGCGGCAGACGCAGCGTGAGGCGCCGCCGCCAGTGCTCGTCGTCCACCGCCGGGAAGTCGTCGCGCAGGTGCACGCCGCGAGACTCCTCGCGGAGCAGCGCGCACTTGGCGATCTGGGTGCCCAGGGTAAGCAGGTTGAGCAGCTCGTACTCGGCTTCGCCGAGGGCGCCGAGCCGCAGCTCCGAGGTGAGGGCGCTGAGATCGGCCAGAGCCGCGCGCAGATCGACGCCGCGGCGCAGCACGCCGACCTTGCCCGACATCACCGACGTGAGGCGGCGACGGGCGGCGGACGCGTTGCCGCCGCCGCCCCCCGTCGCCGCTTCTGGCAGGTCGAAGCGCAGACGACGGACGTCTTCGCCGAGACGGCCGATGTAGCGGTCGAGGTCGCGCACGACGCGGTCGCTGAACACCAGTCCTTCGAGCAGCGAGTTGCTGGCCAGCCGGTTGGCGCCGTGGACGCCGGTGCTGGCCACCTCGCCGCTGGCGTAGAGGCCGGGCACCGTGGTGCGGCCCCACACGTCGGTGACGACGCCGCCGATGAAGTAGTGGCAGACCGGCGCCACGGGGATGAGCTGCGTGGCAAGGTCGAGCCCGTGCTCGGCGAGGCCCGCCGTGACGCTGGGAAAACGCTGCTGCAGCAAGCCGGCGTCGAGGTGCGTCGCATCGAGATACACGTGGTCGCTGCCCTCAAGGCGCATTTCCGCGACCATGGCGCGCACGACCACGTCGCGCGCGGCGAGCTCGGCGCGCGGGTCGTAGGAGGTCATGAAGCGCTCCCCGGCCGCGTTGCGCAGATACGCGCCCTCGCCGCGCAGCGCCTCGGTGATGAGCTGCACGGTCTCCTGGCCGGGCGCCGCGAGCCCGGTCGGGTGGAACTGCACGAATTCCAGGTCGCGGATCGCGGCGCCGGCGCGGTACGCCATGGCGATGCCGTCGCCGGTCGCCACCGGCGGGTTGGTGGTGCGCCCGTACACCCGGCCGGCCCCGCCCGTCGCCAGCACGGTGACCATGGCCACGTTGAGGGTGAGCCCGCCGTTGTCGAGGTTCAGCGTCAGCGCCCCGACGCAGCGCCCTTCCACAGTGAGAAGGTCGATGACGAACTCGTTCTCGAAGAGCTGCACGCTGCTGCCCACGCGAGCCGCCTCGCCGAGGGCGCTCGACACCTCGCAGCCCGTGGCGTCGCCGCCGGCGTGCACCACGCGGGCCACCGAGTGCGCGCCCTCGCGGCCGAGCACGATCTGCCCGTCGACCTTGTCGAAACGCGGGCAGATCTCCATGAGCTCCCGCACGCGCTCGGGACCCTCGTTGACCAGCACGCGCACGGCCTCTTCGTCGCAGAGGCCGGCGCCGGCGTTGACGGTGTCCTGGAAGTGCAGCTCGGGCGAGTCGGACGGGCCCAAAGCGGCGGCGATGCCTCCCTGCGCGAGAAAGGTGGTGGTGTCGTCGAAGCTCGACTTGGTGAGCAGCCCGACGCGCCAGCGGCGCGCGGCGGCGATCGCCGCCGTGAGGCCGGCGATGCCGCCGCCCAGCACGAGCACGTCGAAGGTACGCCGCTGCAGGGGCTCCCCGGAGCGGCCGGCGATGTACGGGCGCGACACAGCCGGGCGCCTCAGCCGCCGGTCCGCGCCGCCGGCGGAAGCCCGGTGGTGGGAGTCGCCGCACGGTGGTCGCTGGTCACGGCTCACACCTCCGGAACGTCGCAAGGCCGTATCGCCTGGTCTCGAGCCATGGCCTGCGCGAGGGCGGCGATGTGAAGATCGGGCATCCCTCGCGCGTGGTCCCAGATCTCGGCGAGGGGCGCAAGCACAAAGGCGCGGCGCAGCATCCGCGGGTGTGGGAGCATCAGCTCGGGCTCCTCCGACTCGACATCCTCGAAGAGGAGTATATCGACATCGAGCGTGCGCGGGCCAAACCGCAGCCCACGCTCGCGGCCGTGCTCGTTCTCGATGCGCCGGCACTCGGCCAGAAGATCGTGAGGCTGCAAGCCGGTCTCGAGGCACAGAACCTGGTTGAGAAACTCCGGCTGGCTCTCGTGGCCCTGCGGGGCCGTCTCGTAGATCCGCGAGGCCGCCACGACCGCCGTCGCCGGCAGCGCCGCGAGCGCCTCGCGGGCCGCCGCCAGAGAGCCCAGGCGGTCGCCGAGGTTGGAGCCCATTGAGACGAACACGCGGCTGCGTGGGAGCTCGCTCACGCGGTGCGCACGAGCTGCACTCGAGCGGCGGCGATGGGGATGGCCACCGGCGGCGCGGGCTTGGCCACGGCGACCTCGAGGGAGGCCAGGTCGAGGGCGTCCCACAGGGCGTCGGCGATGACCTCGGCAAGGCGCTCGAGGAGCTTGAACTCGTGGCCTTCCACCTTGCCGCGCACGATGTCGACGACCCATCCGTAGTCGATGGTGCCGGAAAGCTCGTCGCTCTGAGCGCCCGGGCAGGCGACGGGCTCGAGACGGACGTCCACGATGAGGGTCTGACCCACGGCGCGTTCCTCGGGGGTGACCCCGCAGCGGCCGCGCAGCTCGATGCCCTGGACGGAGATGGACAGACGGCTCGACATGATGAGGCCTCCCGGGGCGCGCCGGCCACGCGGCCGGCCGGCGCTCACGCGGCCGGCGCGCCCTCCAGGACGGCCAGCCCGACGCGGAGCGCCTCGAAGTTGGGCTTGACGTCGTGCACACGAAACACGTGGACCCCGGCAAGGAGGCCCACCACCGTTGTAGCTACGCTGCCGATGGTGCGCGCCGTGGGCTCGGCCCCGAGGATCGCGCCGAGAAAGCGCTTGCGCGACGTACCCAGCACCACCGGCCTGCCGAGCGCGGTGAAGCGCCGCAGCTCGCGCAGCAGGGCGAGGTTGTGGTCCACGGTCTTGCCGAAGCCGATGCCTGGATCGACCATGATCTGGTCCTCATGGATCCCCTGGGCGAGCGCGAAGACCATGCGCTCTTCGAGAAACTGGAGCACCTCGTCCACGACATCGTCGTAGCGCGGAGCGTCCTGCATCGTCCTGGGCTCGCCGTGCATGTGCATGAGGCAGACCGGGCAGCCCGCCTCGGCGATCACGGCGGCCATGCCGGGGTCGAAGCGCAGGGCGCTCACATCGTTGATGAGCGCGGCGCCGCCGGCCAGTGCCCGGCGCGCCACCTCGGCCTTCATCGTGTCGACCGAGATCGGCACGCCGACGCGCCCGGCCAGAGCCTCGACCACCGGCAGCACGCGGCGCAGCTCTTCGTCCTCCGCCACCGGGTCCGCGCCGGGGCGCGTGGATTCGCCGCCGATGTCGACGAGCGCCGCGCCCTCGCGCGCCAGGGCGAGGCCCTGCGCGAGCGCGTCGTCGGCGGCGAAGAAGCGGCCGCCGTCGGAGAACGAATCGGGGGTGACGTTGACCACGCCCATGATGCACGGGAAGGAGAGGTCGAGAGCGCAGGTCGGCTGGGCCGGCACGGCGAGCGCGCTCAGCGCGGCGAGCTGATGAGGGAGAAGGCCGCGGCGCGGGTGGCGTCGTGCGACTGGATCAGGCCGCGCGCGGCGCTCGTCACGGTGCGCGTCCCCGGAGTGCGCACGCCGCGCATGGACAAGGCCACGTGGGCCATCCCCGCGAAGGGCGGCAGGTGGCGCCCGCAGACCGAGTAGAAGTCGGTGTCGCGGATGATCGCCATCTCGCGGTGGTGGTCGCCGGCCATGGCCACCAGCAGCTCGGCCGGGTCCGGGCCGCCGATGCCCGAGAAGATGTCGGCGTACATGTCGGCGACGCGGCGCGGCGCGCCGACGAGCCCGGCGCGCGCCGGGCCTTCGCCGATGCCTTCGAGGATGAGGCGGGCGCCCTGCTCTATCCTGTCGCGATCCACGGGTGTCTGGGCGGAGCGCCGGGTGACGTCAGGTGGTCTCGGGGTTGACCGGATTGACGTGCGCCGGCTTGGGCACCGGCGGCTGCGCCGGGCGTTCTTTCTTCTCGTGCTCGCGGGCGACCTTGGCGCGGTGCTGGGCGGCTTTCTCGTCGCGCTCGCGGAAGGCCTCGTCTTCGGGCACGCCGTCGACCAGCGCCTGGAACTCGGAGGCCTCGATGGTCTCGCGCACCATGAGGATCTTGCTGATCGCGTCGAGCAGCTCGCGCTTGTCGTGGAGGAGATCCTGGGCGCACTGGTGGGCCTCCTCGATGATGCGGCGGATCTCGTCGTCGATCTGGCGAGCCACTTCGTCCGAGTAGTCGGCCTGCGCCTGGAACTCGCGGCCCAGGAAGGGCATGGACTGGTCGTGGCCCAAGGTGCGCGGGCCGAGCTCCTCGCTCATGCCGAAGCGCATGATCATCTGCTTGGCGATGGCCGTGGCCTTCTCGAGGTCGTTGGCGGCGCCCGTGGTGATCTCGCCGAACACGACCTCCTCGGCGGCGCGCCCGCCGAGCGTCATGGCGAGGGTGTCCATGAGCTCGCCCTTGGTGGTCAGGAACTTGTCTTCGGTGGGCAGCGATATGGTGTAGCCCAGCGCCTGGCCGCGGCTCACCACCGAGATCTTGTGTACGGGGTCGGTGTGCTCGAGAAAGTGGCCGACGAGGGCGTGGCCCATCTCGTGATACGCGGTGATGGCCTTCTCTTTCTCGGAGATGATGCGCGTCTTCTTTTCGGGGCCGGCGAGGACGCGCATGATGCCCTCTTCAAGCTCGTGCATGCCGATGACCTTCTTGCCGTAGCGCGCCGACAGCAGCGCCGCCTCGTTGACGAGGTTGGCGAGGTCGGCGCCGGTGAAGCCCGAGGTCTGCGCGGCCAGCGCGTCGAGATCGATGTCTTTGCCGATGGGCTTGCCGCGCGAGTGCACGTCGAGGATGGCCCGGCGCCCAGGCCTGTCGGGGCGATCGACGACGATCTGGCGGTCGAAGCGGCCGGGGCGCAGCAGCGCGGGGTCGAGGATATCGGGGCGGTTGGTGGCGGCGATGAGGATGACGTTGTCCTTCATCTCGAAGCCGTCCATCTCGACGAGCAGCTGGTTGAGGGTCTGCTCGCGCTCGTCGTGACCGCCGCCCATGCCGGCGCCGCGGTGACGGCCCACGGCGTCGATCTCGTCGACGAAGATGATGCAGGGCGCGTTCTCCTTGGCCTGCGCGAACAGGTCGCGCACCCGCGAGGCGCCGACGCCGACGAACATCTCGACGAAGTCCGAGCCGCTGATGCTGAAGAACGGGACGCCCGCCTCGCCGGCGACGGCCCTTGCGAGGAGCGTCTTGCCGGTGCCGGGCGGGCCGAACAGCAGCACGCCCTTGGGGATGCGCGCGCCAAGCTGCTGGAACTTTTTGGGGTTCTCGAGGAACTCCTTGATCTCGTGCAGCTCCTCGACCGCCTCATCGGCGCCGGCCACGTCCTTGAACGTGACCTTGGGGGAATCCGCGCTGACGCGCTTGGCGCGGCTCTTGCCGAAGCTCATGACCTTGGAGCCGCCGCCCTGCATACGGTTCATGATGAAGATCCAGAAGCCGATGATGAGAAGGAACGGCAGGATGAACGTGAGCGCGCCCGTCCACCACGGCGAGCTGGGGCTCTTGGCGTCGTAGGGCACCTGGTACTGGTTGAGCAGCTCCGTGGTGGTCGCCGGATCGGTGGTGCCCACCGAGTACTGGGTCTCCTTGCCGCCCTCCGGCGCCTTGAGGGTGACCTGCAGCGTCTGGTCCTTGGTGTTCATGACGACCGTCTGGACCCTGCCGTTGATGACGTCGTTGGTGAAGCTGGGCGCCGCGGGCGGTTTGGCCACAGTGCCCTGACTGACGGTCACCTTGGGCGCGCTGGTCTTGAGCAGCTCCTCGAGAGCAGCGGGATCGGCGATGGGCGCGACGTAGAACACGCCGCCGAGCTGGGTGACCTCCGCGAGCTTGCTCTGCGGGTCGATGAGGACGCTCTTGACCAGGCCGGCCTGCAGGTCGCTGGTGAGGATCTGCTCGGTGGCCATGCCGGGCGCGGAGTAGATCGCCTTGGGGGCGTCGTTGCCGCTCTTGCCCTGGATGACCCACTCGATGAACATCGCGACGACGATCACGATGAGGATGGGGAACAGGGCGCTACGGATGAATCTGCTCACATGGACCCTTCTGGATGAGTGCTCGCGGACCGCCGGGAGGCAGGCTCGTTGAGCCTGCAAAGGCCCGTCCTGCCAGAGTAGCATACCCGTCTGGCTACAGCAAAGAACCCTCGTGGTCGACGATCGCGGCGGCCGCCTCGGAGGTGAGGACGCCGATGAAGTCGAGGGTGCGGAAGTGGTCGGCCAGATCGAGGCCGTAGCCGACGACGTACTTGTCTTCGATCTCGAAGCCCACGTACTTGCAGGGGATCTCGGTGCGCCGCCGCGAGGGCTTGGTGAGCAGGGCGCAGACCTCGAGCGAGGCCGGCTTGCGGCTGCGCAGGTTCTTGAGAAGGTAGCTGAGCGTGAGCCCCGAGTCGATGATGTCCTCGACGATGAGCACGTGGCGCCCGGCGATCTCGAGGTCGAGATCCTTGAGGATGCGCACCACGCCCGAAGAATCGGTGGACGAGCCGTAGCTCGACACGGCCATGAAATCGAGCGCCACCGGCGCGTCGATGCGCCGCGCGAGGTCGGCCATGAAGAACACCGCCCCCTTGAGCACGCCAACGAGGAGGATCTCCCTGCCCTCGTAGTCGCGGGAGATCTGGGCGGCGAGGTCCTCGACCCTGGCGGCCAGCTCCTCGCGGCCGACGAGCACCTCTGCGATAGGGGCCTTCACGTGTCCTCCTCGAAGACGAGCAGCGTACACGCACTACTCTCACGCACGCGAAAGCCCTGCGCAACCCTGCCGCGCCGCGCCCCGCCGGCGTCCGCATACCCCACCCACGCCACGGCGTCGTCAACGGCGAGGACGAGGGCGCGGGCACGGGCGGCGGCCGGCGCCCGGGCGGCGGCCAGAAAGCGCGCCACCGTCGTCTCGTGGCCGAGGCCCAGCGGGGCGAAACGCTCGCCGCGCCGCGGATGCCGCAGCGTCACGCGGCGCGGCGCGGCGGCGAGGCCGACGAAGGCGCGCGCGGGGTCGCGTTCGAGCGCCGACCCTTCGCGCAGCCGGGCGCGGAATGAGCGGCCGCAAACGGCGAGGGCGAGGCCCTCGCCGCCGGCGGCGGCCAGCGCCGCGCCGTCGCAGCTCACCGGCGCGCAGACGTGCGCCGGCTCACGGCGCCGGAGGCGCAGAACGCCGCCGGCGCGCACCGCCTCGAGGCCGCTCCCGATGCTGGTGCGGCCGGCGTCATCGCGCCGCCCGCACACGGCGAGGAGCGCCTCCACGACGCGGCGCTCCACGAGCGCTTCGCCGCCGAGCGCGTGCCGCGCTGCGTTGTGCAACACCAGGGCGCGCAGCGCGGGTGGTTCAGCGGCCAGCGCCGCGATGTCGAGGGCGACGAGGTCCCCGGGCGCGAGCGGCCGCGTCGCACGTACGGCCGCGGCGGCCGTCGCCGCGGCCAGCACGTCGGCCTCCGCCGCAGCCATCGTCGCGGTATCCGAAAGGGTCTCGGCGACCCGCGGATTCAGGCGCGCCAGCAAGGGGAGCACATCGAGACGCAGGGCATTGCGCGCGTAGACGGGCTGGGCGTTGCTGACGTCCTCCCCGTACTCGATGCCGCGCTCGCGGCAGTACTCGCGGATCTCCGCCGCGCCGAGGCAGAGGAGCGGCCGCGCCAGCCCGCCGTCGCGCGGCCGCATGCCTGCAAGGCCGCGCGGCGTCGCGTACTTGGTCAAGCGGTACAGAATGGTCTCGGCCTGATCGTCGCGGTTGTGGCCGGTGACGATGACGTCACAGCCGTGGGCGACGGCGAGCGCCCGCGCGCGCTCGTAGCGGAGCGCCCGCGCGCGCGCCTGGAAACCGGCGCCGCTCAGGCGGCGCGGCAGGCGCACGATATGGAGCGGCGCCCCGGCGGCCGCGCAGGCGCGCGCCACGATCTCACGGTCACGATCGGAGTCGGCGCCGCGGGCGCCGTAATCGACGTGCAGGGCCGAGAGGCGCAGCCGCAGGCCGAGGCGCGCGGCGACGCCCGGCAGCAGGGCGAGAAGCGCCATCGAGTCGGCGCCGCCGGACAACATCAGCAGCGCGTGCTCTCCGGGCCGCAGGACGCGCTCGCGCTCCACAAAGCCGGCGACGCGACGCTCGAGGCGGAAGCCCGCGGCAGCGGCGCCGGCCACGGCGGCCCGTCAGAAGGAGACGACCTTGTCGCTGCGAGACGTCGCGGCGGCGAGGTCGTGGATGGTCTGGGCGCGCACGCCGGGAACGACGTCGTCCTCGGCCAGGCCGCGAGCCGTACAGCAGGCGCCGCAGCACGATACGTCGACGCCCGCGTCCAGGAGGCCCAGCAGCATCTGCTCGAGTGAGGCGTGGGCGCCACGGGGATCCTGCCCGGCGCGCGCCGCGTGCACGGCGTCGCCCATGAGGAAGACCTCGACGTGCTCATCGCGCAGGGCGAGCGCCTCGGCGAGGCGAAAGGCGTTGTACGGCCCTTCGCTGCCGTAGGGGGCCGTGCTCACGACGATCAGCACCGACATGACGCCTCCTCTCGGGCCGTGCTCACGGCCTCACCGCGGGTCCGGGCCGAGCATAGCAGACGGGCGGGCGGCGACAAGGATGCGGGGCGGCGGGCGGCCCGCGGCCGCCCGCCGCCCCGCCGCCCCAGAGCCTACTCCGTGGCCTCGCCCGGTCCCTCGACCTTGTCGCGGGCGGACGCCGGGACCTCAAGCACGTACCGGTACACGAGACCGGCGACCACCGCGCCCACGATGGGGAACACGATGAAGAGCCACAGCTGGCTGAGCGCCCAGCCACCCACGAAGAGGGCGGGCGCCAAGCTGCGCGCGGGGTTCACCGAGGTGTTGTCCACCGGGATGCTGATGAGATGGATGAGCGTGAGCGCCAGGCCGATCGCCAGGGGTGCGAGACCGGCCGGAGCCCGCCTGTCGGTGACGCCGTGGATCACGAGCAGGAAGAAGAAGGTGAGGAGCAGCTCGATGACGATCGCGGCGAGCATCGAGTACCCCGCCGGAGAGTGATCGCCGTAGCCGTTGGCGGCGAAGCCGTCGGAGAGCGTGAACCCTGCCTTGCCGCTGGCGACCACGTAGAGCACGGCCGACGCCGCGATGGCGCCCAGAGCCTGGGCGACGATGTAGACGGGTATCTTGCCCGCCGGGAAGCGGCCGCCGACCCACAGGCCGATGGTCACGGCGGGATTGAAATGGCCACCGGAGATGTGACCCACGGCGTAAGCCATGGTCACCACAGTGAGCCCGAAGGCGAGCGCCACACCCACGAGACCGATGCCTGTGGCCCCCAGGGAGGCCGCGAGGACGGCGGCTCCCGTGCCGCCGAAGACCAGCCAGAACGCGCCGAAGAACTCCGCGGCGGCTTGCTTGCTTGTAGTCATGCTTGACTCCCAGATGTCTGTGGACTGCGATTCGCAGACACTGCTACCCATCAGCGCGGCTCTCGAAGCATACGGG
>Ga0194057_10000915_pt1 | contig 15175 bp, 10 predicted proteins | sample SepL4415m_MetaG_FD_155474 | JGI IMG/M metagenome (GOLD analysis project Ga0194057, IMG submission 155474) | Anoxic zone freshwater microbial communities from boreal shield lake in IISD Experimental Lakes Area, Ontario, Canada - Sep2016-L442-15m | ecosystem: Environmental > Aquatic > Freshwater... | reverse complement strand
TCCGGGTGGCAAGCGGGAAATTGGTTATTTTGGGGCTTATGGGACAGGTGGGACAAATTTTGTGCTCATCAACCGAGATCTGAAGTATCTCGTCTACATGGAACCGACCGATATTTTTGCCTTTTATTATCGCCGCTACTTTGAAGGCGGCGGCGATGGGCGAATCTGGCTGGGGTGGTCCGGGCGCGGCGATGGAGTGGTTGGCGGCGAAATCCGCGTGCCGATGGGAAAAAGTTGGGAACTGGAGAACCGGTTCAATTACCTCATTCCCAGGCAAGGAAACGGCACCGGTGCGGTAACCCAGGAATCCTGGGGCCTAACGATCGATTTGGTTTGGTATGTCGGCCACCCCGCCCGTTGCGAGCGTTACCATCCCTACCGTCCCATGCTGAACGTGGCCGACAACACGCTTTTCATGACCGATACTTTCGTGCCACCGAACCCAATCCCTTGATTACTTCGTAGAACGGAATTCATTCCGTTCTACGAAAAACAGCAACGGAATGAATTCCGTTTTACGAAAGGCTGTTTTTCCTGTTTTCCTGGGGATCACCTTCCCAAGGTACGGAAAAGGCCCTATACTTACATGATTATCGACGGTGTTTGGCACGACCGATTGATCGCGTCTCGGGGGAGATTCACCGAGGTGTGAAAAAGTGACCACCCTATTTTTCCGGGAAATTGTCTCGAAACCAATTATGACCGAACCACAAAAGACGGATCATTGGGCCTCCCTAGCCACCAACCTTGGCGCTGAACGTGTTCCTGAAGAGCCGAGGGATTTGGCATCCGTGGAAACGCCCGAATCGGCCGCGGAGGAGCCAACAGAACAAGTGGCTCCGCCTCTACCTGCATTCCGCCCGGCCGCCAAGCCTGCGCCCGCGCCGCGTCGCCCAGCTCGCGCTTCTGCTTGGGATCAATTGGCGGGTGATTTGGGAATTGCGCCACCGCCACCGTCCCCGCTCGCCCCCCCTGCACCTCCCGCACCGCCCGCCGCAACGACAACGCAGCCCTTCGCGGAGCCACGGAAGGTCGTCGTGGAATTAGAATTGGCGTTGCCCGCTTGGGGTGAATTGGAGCTGCCGGCGATCGAGCCAGGATCGTATGAGCCACAAGAGGCCCTGGACATCATGGATGAAACGGCCGACGAATTCGATGCGGAGGAGTCCGAAGAGTCTGCTACGACGCCCGATTCCGCCAACGAGCAGTCCGCCAACGAAGAAGGCGCGACGGATGAGCGGCGACCGCGTCGCCGACGCCGTCGCCGCGGACGCGGTCGGAGCCGTGAAGGAGTTCTCTCGGATGAAGCCCAGACAGCCAACGAGCCTGGCGAAGAACTGGCCAATGAAGAAGGCGTTCTCTCCGAGAGTACCGAGTCCGACGTTGATAACTCGGTGCAGGAGCCTGCCGAAAAAGACCGGATTGAAGGTGAGCAGCCGGAGCGGCGTGGACGTCGCCGCCGCCGTGGTCGCGGTCGCGGTCGTGATCGCGATCAGGTTCGAGACGAGCAGACCGTTGGGAAAGAAAGTGCCGAGGACGATGACGAATTCGCTTTCGATGGGGCCGAGGAGGACTCGGTCAACGCCGAGGTCTCGGACGAGCATGATGAGCATGACGACGAGCACGATGAGTACGTCGAGCACGATGACGATGGTGAACACGATGAGGATGGTGAACACGACGACGATGGTGAACACGATGAAGATGGTGGCGAATCGCCCCGCATCGGTTTCCGCAACATTTCCACTTGGCAGGATGCTATCGGCGCGATCATTGCCAAAAACATGGAGTCCCGGGCACGAAATCCCGGTGGTTCGCGAGGCTCGGGCGGGCGTGGTGGTCGCGGCCGCCGGCCTGATCGACGGTAAATTACGATTCGGTTATGTCTTCCGCTCCTCTAGCAACGGCAGCGTCTGATCGGCTCTTGCAACTGATCGGTCGCATCGAAAGGTTGCCGGACTTTGCGGAGGTCATCGACAGTCTGCAATCGGGCCATGCGGCGACGCTCGACGGAGTCTGGGGGTCGTCGTGTGCGCTGGTGGCAGCCGCGCTGGCCCGAGATGCCCCGGCCGTACTCGTGGTCGTCTGCCCACGGTTGGATGAGGTTCAAGGGCTGATCGGTGACCTGAGCCTCTTCTCTCCGCTGGAACCGGTGCAATTTCCCGTCCATGAATCGCTCTCTGCCGAGCGGATGGTCCAGGATGAGGCGGTCGGCGATCGGGTCCGCATCCTCAAAACGCTGCTCGGTCCGCAACCCCCCAAGGTACTGGTGACCAGTATTCCGGCTCTGTTGCAGCCGGTTCCCAGTCGGTCGCGATTAGCCGAACAAACCCGGACCTTGCGGATCGGTGAGTCGCTTTCGGTCGAAGAAATATCCCGTTGGCTCGTGTGCAGCGGATTTCAGAACACAACCGCCGTTGAACTGCCCGGCGAGTTCTCGCGTCGAGGCGGAATCCTTGATGTTTTTGCTCCCGACTGGTTCAAGCCGGTGCGGATCGAACTGTTTGGTGATGAGATCGAGTCGATCCGGCAGTTTGAGGCGGCAAGTCAGAGGAGTTTGGAACGCGTTGTGACCATCGATATTACTGCGGTGGTTCGCGAAACCGCAAGCGATGGTTCTGGATATCAATCGGAACCTGCGCATCTTGCGGATTATCTGCCGCCACGAAGTTGGTTCTTGCTGGTTGAGCCTGGAGAATTGGAAAGTGAAGGCCGGCAATACCTCGAACGCCTCGACCGGCGGCAAGGACTTCATAGCTTTGCCGACGTGATCCGCCAAGCGGTGAAGTTTCCCTCGGTCACTGCCTCGGCGATTGCCACCGGCTCGTTGGAAACGACTTGCCGACTGCCGATCGAGTCGGTCGAGCGTTTCAGCAGCCACATCGACAAGGTCCGCGAAGAGCTGGACGATGCCGGCCGCGGCCAGGAGGTATTCCTTATCTGTCAGACGGAGGCCGAAGTCCGCCGCCTAAGCGAGGTTTTTGGCGGTACGCAACTTGCCCGCGACGGCCGCCTGCATTTTCCGATCGGTACGCTACAAAATGGCTTCCGACTGGTGCCCGACCGCATCGTCCTCCTGAGCAGCGGCGAGCTGTTCCGCCGCGCCGACATACAACGTCCCACAACTGGGCACCGGCTACGGAGCAGGGCAATTGACAGTTTTCTGGAACTCCACGAAGGCGACCTTGTCGTGCATCTCGGTCACGGCATCGCCCGCTATCGTGGCATGAAGCTGATGGAGAAAATTGGGCAGGTCGAAGAATACCTTGAGCTGGAGTTTCAAGGCAAGACGAAGCTCTACGTGCCCACCTCGAAAATCGGCCTGGTGCAGAAGTACGTAGGCAGCACCAAGGGCCGGCCGATGCTTGCCAAGCTTGGCGGACGCCTTTGGGAGAAGCAGAAAAAGCGGGTCGAGTCGGCCGTGACCGATATGGCGGCCGAGATGCTCGAACTTCAGGCCGTTCGCGCTTCTCGGCCGGGGATCAGCTTCCGCGTGGAGACCGAGTGGCAAAACGAATTTGACGCTTCTTTTCCCTACAAGGAAACGCCCGACCAATTGACCACTCTGGAGGCGATCAAGCGGGACATGCACACCCCACGGCCGATGGACCGGCTGTTGTGCGGCGACGTCGGCTACGGCAAGACGGAGGTGGCCATGCGGGCGGCCTTCAAGGCGATCGATTCCGGTTACCAGGTTGCGGTGCTTGTGCCGACGACGGTTCTTGCCGAGCAACATCTGCGGACCTTCACCTCGCGGATGGCTGAGTTTCCCTTCTCGATTGCCGCCCTCTCGCGGTTTTCCACGCGGCGGCAGCAGACCGAAATCATCGAGCGACTGGCCGCCGGCTCGGTGGACATCCTCATCGGCACCCATCGCCTCGTGCAGCCGGACGTGAAGTTCCACAACCTGGGTTTGATCGTCATCGACGAAGAACAACGATTCGGCGTCGAAGTCAAAGAACGCCTCAAGGCCATGCGGCAGACCGTTGATGTGCTGACAATGACCGCCACGCCGATTCCCCGCACTCTCCACCTGGGACTGATCGGCGTACGCGACATCTCGAACTTGGAAACCCCGCCTGAGGACCGGCTGGCGGTGGAAACCCGCATCACGCGTTTCAATCCTGAACTGATCCGGCAGGCCGTGCTGCGGGAGTTGAACCGGCAAGGACAGATCTTTTTCGTCCACAATCGCGTACAAGATATCCAGACGCTCGCCAAAAAACTTGGCCAGATCGTGCCCGAGGCACGTATTCGCATTGCCCACGGCCAGATGGCCGAGCACGAACTGGAGCGGGTCATGCTCGACTTCGTGGCGCATCGTTTCGACGTTTTGCTGGCGACGACGATCATCGAGAGCGGCCTGGACATCCCCAACGCCAACACCATTTTCATCGACGAGGCCGACCGCTACGGCCTCTCCGATTTGCATCAGCTTCGCGGCCGTGTGGGGCGTTACATCCACCGGGCCTATTGCTATCTCCTGCTCGATCCGAATAAGAGTCTTACATCAACATCCGCACGACGACTCAAGGCGATCGAAGAATTCAGCCAGATGGGCGCCGGCTTTGCTATTGCCATGCGCGACCTCGAAATCCGCGGTGCTGGCAACATTCTGGGCACCCAACAGAGCGGCCACATCGCCGTGGTGGGGTACGAACTGTATTGCGAGCTCCTGCAACAGGCCGTGCATTATCTCAAGCGGGAGCCGCCCAAAAAGGCGATCGAGGTCGATATCGACCTGCCGGGCGAGGGCCACATTCCGCGAAGCTACGTGCCCGACATGCGGTTGAAAATTGACCTCTACCGCCGGCTCAGCCGGATTTCCAGTGCGGACGAGCTTCGCGACCTGCGCAACGAACTGCGGGATCGCTTCGGTGCGCCGCCGCCCCTAGTCGAGTATCTGCTTTGGCTGGCCGAACTGCGGATTGCCGCCCATCGTTGGCAGATCGAATCGATCCACATGGAGCCGCCATACGTTGTCTTCCGCTACCGCTCGGCACGGCTCATCCGCGAACTGGCATCCCATGGGGGAGTAACGCTGAGAATTGTCGACAGCCAAAGTGCCTATCTTCCCTTGGAAGGCGACAAAGAATCGTCTGAATCGATTCGCCAGCAGGTCAAATCGCTGTTGCAATCGGAATAGGAAGACGAGCCTAAGTCGATATTCGTCAATATTAAACGCACTTCCTATCACTACAAAAAAACTCTGATTCAGTTAGTCAAGGTTCAAATCCTTGTTCAAAAGATTTGTAAAGCATTGATTAGCAATGAGTTGCGCAAGGCTTTTTTATTCCTGAATGGTGGAATAGGCTCCCCTTTTACTGCTCGCGTGGTACTGGATTGAAACTTTACTGTTCTTCCACCATTGACGCAGCGGCATGACGCGCCCTAAAATCAGGACTCGATATTTTAGAGAGAGGGATCCCAAGCCGGGATAGCAGGGCAGACGGTTGGATCGTACCAGCGATGGGACGCAGGCGAGGTGCCTACGTTACTTGGCACCAGGGAAGGGAAAAGCACGTTATGGCCGAGTTACGGACGGTTGAAGGCCCGCACACAGGCGGAGTGTTCGCCCTGGATCGAGAATTGGCGGTCCTGGGCCGGCTTCCCGACTGCGATATTGTACTCGACTCCGGGTCGGTCAGCCGTGAACATGCGAGAATCGAACGGGTAGACAACAAGTTCTATATCAAGGATCTCGATAGCCGTAACGGCACCTACATCAACGGCAGCCAGATCCACGAACGATGTCTGCTTAACGACCAGGACCGTATAACGCTCTGCGACGTCGTCATGGTTTTCAGTGACGACACGGTCAATCTGCAAGCCGTCAGCAGCCGCAAAACCGCTTCCCTTCTTGAGACCACGGCCATGATGGTCGACGATGAGCCTAGCGAGGGCAATTCCACGGTCATGACGCGGCTGGATATTTCCTCAGGCTCGTCGAACTTGCGGCTGGAGGTCAATTCCCATGCCAAGCTCAAGGCCATGACGGAAATCAGCCGGAATCTCGGCCGCGCCGTGGCGATGAGCGACGTGCTGCCGAAAGTGCTCGATAGCCTGCTGACGATTTTTCCTCAGGCCGATCGGGGCATCATGGTGCTTCGCGACACGGCCTCGGGAAAGCTGATTCCCAAGGTGTTGAAGCATCGCCGCCCGGAGTTGGTCGATACGGTTCGCATCAGCCGCACGATCGTGCAAGGCGTGATGGCCGGCAAGGAGGCGATCCTATCGGCCGATGCAACTTCCGACTCCCGCTTCAATGCGTCCGAAAGCATCGTCGACTTTCACATCCGCTCCGTGATGTGCGCGCCGTTAATCACTAGCCAGGGGAACGTAACCGGCGTCATCCAAATCGACACTTCCGATCAACGGAACCGTTTCACCCGCGACGATCTTGAAGTCCTCGCGAGCGTTGCCTGCCAAGCAGCCAACGCCGTCGAGAACGCGGAGTTGCACGAAATGGCCATCCGCGATCAGAAGCGGAGCCGCGAGTTGGAGGTTGCCCACGCGGTGCTGCGTGGATTCCTGCCGTCCAATACGCCGCGGATTGAGGGTTACGACTTCTTTCATTTTTACGAACCGGCCAACGAGCTGGGGGGCGACTATTATGACTACATTCCTTTGCCCGGCCGGCGGCTGGCGGTTGTCGTGGCCGATGTGTCGGGCAAAGGTATTCCCGCTTCGCTCTTGATGGCCCGGCTATCGGCCGACGTGCGCTATTGCTTGGTCAGTGAGCCGTCGCCTGCCGAAGCCATCGCGCAACTGAACCGCGTGTTCTTTTCCGCCAACTGGGAGGATCGTTTCGTGACGCTGGTGCTGGCCGTACTCGATCCGTTGCGTCACGAGTTGACGCTCGTCAACGCAGGTCATCCTCCGTCCTACTTGCGGCACGCGGGCAAGGTGATCCAGGCCGTTGACGAAGCCAACGCCAGGTTGCCGCTGGGCGTGATGGAAAACGCCGAATATGTGCAGGTCTCGCATTCGTTGGACCCGGGCGACCGATTGGTGTTGTATACGGACGGCATTTCCGAAGCGATGAACGAAAAGAACGAACTCTACGGATTGCGGCGGCTGCATGAACAGACGACGGTTTCGTGCCCCGGGGTTGCGGCTTACGGTCAGAGCATCCTAGGCAACGTCAAAGAGTTTGTCGGCAAGCAATCGCAAAACGACGACATCTGTCTGGTATGCCTTGGGCGAGAAAAGTAAAGTGCGATCAAGGCTACTCCCTGCAAGTCGTCCTCCCAATGTCCCAACCTCAAAGTTCCAAGACTCCTCCCATGCGATACGCACTGATCATTGCCGGCGGTTCGGGCACCCGGTTGTGGCCGATGAGCCGTGAAACCCTGCCGAAACAACTCATTCCGTTCATCTCCGGCAAGAGCCTGCTGGAGATCGCCTACCAACGGCTCGAAGGACTGATCCCTCCCGATCGCCGCTTCATCTGCGCCGGCGCAAAACACGCCCAGGTGATCCTCGACACGATCCCCGGGCTGACCCAAGACCAATTCCTCGGCGAGCCGATCGGCCGCGACACGCTGAACGCCATCGGTTTCGGGGCGGCCGTGCTCGCCAAGCAGGATCCGGACGCGGTGATTGCCGTCTTCACGGCCGACCATCTCATCCACCCCATCGATCGTTTCCAAGCGATCATCTCCCAGGGTTTTGAGATGGCCGAAAGCTATCCGGAGAGCCTCGTCACCTTTGGCATCGCACCGACCGAGGCTGCCACGAGCTATGGCTACCTGGAACTGGGCGAACCGCTGGGATCCACCGCCCGCATGGTCGAGCGTTTTAAGGAGAAGCCCGACGAGGCAACGGCCAAGAGTTACTTTGCCGCCGGGCCGGATCGCTACTTGTGGAACAGCGGCATGTTTGTCTGGCGGGCACGGACGTTATTGGACTGCATTCGCCGATTTGAGCCTGCCAACGCAGCCGGCCTGGCCCGCGTGGCCGATGCATGGGGTCGTAGCGATCAGTCGGCGGTACTCAGCGACGTCTATCCATGGTTGCGCAAGGTGAGCGTCGATTTTGCCGTGATGGAGCCTGCCTCGCGCGATCCGAATTTCCGCGTGGCCGCAGTGCCGATGCCGTTGGAATGGTTCGACATCGGTTCCTGGCCGATGTTCGCCGAAACCTGTCCCCACGACGAACAAGGGAACGCCTTGGCCGCCCAGCGGCATGTGCTGGTCGATTCCGCGCGGACTCTTGTTGCCTCCTCCGACCCCGGGCACGTGATTGCCACCATCGGCTGCGAAGACTTGCTCATCATCCACACGCCCGACGCCACGCTGGTCTGTCGCGCCGATCGGGCCGAGGAAATCAAAAAGGTTCATGGATTGGTCGGCGAACGGTTTGAGGGAGCGTATTTGTAAAGGAACGAATTGCCGCCTTTGCTCCGAGGGACTTTGTAAAATAACTTTTTAAGGACGAATCAATATGGGATTTCTTTCCGGCCCGTTATCATTTCAGTGTTTTCAGATCGAGGGCGACGCCAAGCGGCAGTTTGCTCTCGGCGACATCAAGATTCTGGAAAAGTTCGCCATCAGCGAGGTTGTTGTCACGGCCGAACAGCCGGGCGTCGGTTTCCTGGCTGGCGAGCACCTGCTGGACATGAGTTTTAGCCTGGAAAAAAACGTCATCGGTGACGTTCTGCATTGTGCGATGCGCATCGACACGCACCAGATTCCAGCAGCCGTTCGCAAGGCGTGGCAACAACTGGAACTTGCCGCCCTGACGGCCGACAATCCCGGCAGCCGGCCGACGAAGGTTCAGCGGCAGGAAGCTCGCGAGGCCGTCGAGGCACGTTGCGAAGACGAGATTCGCAGCGGCCGTTTTCTTCGCATGCAGCAGTTCCCCATACTTTGGGACGCTGGCAACGGCATCCTCTACCTTGGCGGCTCCAGCAGTACGGCAGCCGATCTCTGTTGCGACCTCTTCTCGCGTGCCTTTGGTCTGGAGTTGCAGCCGATGACGGCCAGCCGGCGTGCCCGCGATTGGGCTGCCGAGGCCAAACGCCGCAAAACGCTCGATCAGGCCATTCCTTCCGTTTTCCATACGAACAACACCACGGCGGAAATCTCTTGGTGGAACCAGCAGGAAGGCAACTGGGATTTCCTCGGCAACGAATTTCTGCTTTGGCTCTGGTGGCGATGGGAGACCGTTTCCGACACCCTCGCGCTGCCCGACCAGTCCGAAGTGACCGGCATGTTTGCGCGCACGCTCAGCTTGCAGTGTCCGCGCGACGAGTCGGGGAAGGAAACGATCACTGCCGAGGGGCCAACTGCTTTGCCGGAGGCCATGCAGGCGATCCGTAGCGGCAAGCTGCCGCGCAAGGCCGGCATGACGATTGTGCGTCACGGCGAGCAGTACGATTTGACAATCCAGCCTGAGACCTTCATGGTCAGCGGGGCAAAGATTCATGTGGAAGACACCTCGGAGGGCCGCGGCGCGCTGGAAGACCGCATCGAAAGCGTGCGCAGTCTGCACGAGACGGTTGACCTGCTGTTCCGTGCGTTTTGCGAGCAGCGGGTAGGTAAGAATTGGAGCGGCGAGTTGGAACAGATCAGCCGCTGGCTAAAATCCGACGGGCCGCGACGGAAGAAACCGACCGCGTAAGATTGGCGAATCAATAGGTCGCAAGAAAAGTAGCAGGCACACTCCGTGTGCCGTCCGCCCTTCAAAATAAAAAGGAGCAAACTCTTGGTTAAGTCATTTCTAATTATGGCAAGCATCACCGCAATGATCACTGTTGAGGCCTCGGCCAACGATACAAAGTCCCATGTCAAGGCGTTACGTGACCTTGGCATCGCGGTGAAGTTTGGTGAACAGGGTGAGCCGGTCGCCGTCGACGCGCTGAACGCCAAGTTGACCGACGTCGATTTGGTGAAGGTATTAGCACTGCCGAACCTGCGGGCGGTGAAACTCTCGAAGCAGCCGATCACCGATGCCGGGCTGCAAAAGCTGCGGTTGCTGACGAAGCTCAAGTCGCTGGGGCTGGATGAAACGCAGGTCACCGATGCCGGCTTGGCTTCGCTCGAAACCATGCCCACCCTGGAAGAGTTGCTCTTGGCCAACACGCAGATCGGCGATGTGGGCGTCGAACACCTGTTGCGGGTGCCGAAGCTCAGGCGTCTACGCCTTTCCGGCACCAAGGTCACGAACGCCGGCGCAGCCCAACTTGCGACTCTCAAGACCCTGGAGGATCTCGACCTGAGCAAGACGGCGATCGGCAACGAAGGGTTGGCCGCACTGGGCCAGTTGCCCAAACTCGTGAAGCTCAATCTGTGGACCACGCAGGTTACGGATCGCAGCCTGGAGTCTCTGCAAGCACTACGGGGCCTGAAGTGGCTTAATCTTGACAACACGGCCGTCTCGGATGCGGGCCTGCCGAAGCTCCATGTACTCGTCAACCTCGAGTTTCTGCACCTTGGCCGTACGCAAATTAGCGATGCCGGTCTGCCGCACCTGACCGGCCTGACCAAGCTGCAAGAATTGCATGTTACCCACACCCAAGTAACGGCAGACGGCGTGAGGCGGCTGCAACAATCGCTACCGAGGTGTAAGATTCTGTACTAAGGCCCAGCGGGGGCGTTCCGCGGCTGCCAGGTTTCGGTCCAACTGCAACCCGTAGGGTGCGTGGAGCGAACCAACACCCGGGAAATGGTGCGTTGCGCACGGACTCAATACTTCGAGAACGTCTACCCAGGAATAGACCGGTTCGCGTAACGCACCATTTCGCGGGCATCCGTGCTCCACGCACCCTACGTTTGCCCGAACTGCTAGCAGTGACAGCAGTTGGCAAGGTTATGATCAAGGCCCAGCGGGGGCGTTCCGCGGCTGCCAGGTTTCGGTCCAACTGCAACCAGCCCAGGAAAGCCCGACGCCAAAGCCGATCAAGAGGGTTTGCGTGCCGGGCCGCAAACGGCCGGCGGCCCGCAGGTCATGCATCAACAGCGGCAAGGTCGAAGAGACGGTATTGCCATATTCCTGCATGGCCAAGGGGATCTGCTCTTCCGTCAGATTGAGTCGCGTGCGGAGATGGTCCAGCATGAAGTGGGTAGCCTGATGCATGAGATAGAACTCGACGTCGTCGCGAGTCCACTTCGACTGATCGAGCACTCGCTGGATCATGGGCGGCACGACTTCCAGCGTGAACTTGACAATCTCCGGACCGTCCATGAACAAGGTGCTAGGCCACCGTTTGCGTTTGCGAGGTTTTAATGCGTCGGCCGCGGGTCTGGCACCCCCCTGGGCAACCATGAGCGTATCGGCACCGCGGCCGTCGGTGCCGAAGGCAAACCCACCCAGCGACGGTTCGTCGGCAGCCTCGATCAGCGTGGCAGCCGCACCGTCGCCGAAAATTGTCCGCAAGGAACGATCGGTCGGATGGATGTATTTTGAGTAGGTCTCGGCCGTGATCAGCAAGATCCGCTTCGCCGCGCCACTACGGATCAGGCCGTCGGCCATGGAAAGCCCGTAAACAAAACCCGAACAGCCGAGGTTGAAATCCAAGGCCCCGATCGATGTTGGTAGTTTTAGCCGGTCTTGGAGCAGGCAGGCCGTGGTGGGCAAAGGGTAGTCGGGCGATTGTGTGCAAAACAAAAGAAAATCGATCGAATTGCGGTCGATGTCGTGTTGCTGGAAAAGCTTTTCCGAGGCCACAACGGCCAAGTCCGCGGCAGTTTCCCCCGGAGCAGCGATGTGCCGAGCACGAATGCCCGTCTTCTTGTAGATCAGCTCCATATCCCACCTGGGAAACAGGGCCTGGAGCAGGTCATTGTCTTCCACGGTTTCTGGAAGATGGAAGGCGATAGGGCCTATCTGCGCAAACTTCTGCATTATCGATCCTCATTTTCGTTCGTAGCCCCACCGACATGGGTACACGGTATCCGGGCGAGATTACGAACAGGCGTACAATTTCGCACCAATGCTGGCATGATAGCCATTTTACGCATTTCCCTGGGCTGAACGCAACCTGAAATTGGCGGAGAGGCCAACGGGAGGTGGACTATTATATGGCCAAAAGAGTTACAAAGAGCATGAGGATTGCCTGATTGCCCTTACCCCCGACCGTCAATGATGGGGACAGAATCGGGATACCGGGATCTCATCTTGTTCACGTTCCACGCCGCGCGCCTCACGTTCCACGCGACAGAATCCCCGTAGAGATGGAGAAACGAGAAACGTCGAGATGCAAAAACTGCTCTTGCCTACCGACCAACAGCTTGCTAACATCCGTCCACCCGTTGCGGTAGGTGTCACTGGAAGCCCCCTCTTTTAGAGTAATCCGTCGATTCAAAGAGGATGCCCAGCTCATTCCGCGATGGATTGGAGGGAGATCTTTTGCCATGTCACACATGACGTGGACGGCGGGAGCGATGGCCTTGGGGCTGATCGCACTCGCCGGCTGTGCCGACAATCCGATGGTACTCAAAGGCCGCGTGGCCCAGTACCAACAGCAGCAGTCCGCCCTGCAAAAGCAGAACGAACTGTATCAGTCGCGCATGGACACGTTGGATCGTGACAACCAGCACCAAAAAACCCTGCTCGCCCAGACGCAGCAGCAAACCAAACTGCTGGAAGACCGCTTGGTTGCCGTGACCGAGCAACTCCGCGGCACAACCACCCAACTGGGCCAGGTCCAGAACGATAAGCAGGATGTCGACAGCAAGGCCAAGGCCCTCACGGCCAGTTTGCGTCGTCAAGCGGGCGTGTCGATCGCGCCCAACAACAGCTTCCTGCAAACGCTGCCGGCCATTCGCTATCCCGAAGTCCATGTTCGCCGCGACGGCGACGTCATTCGCATCGAACTTCCGGGAAATCAGCTCTTCGATCCGGGCGGTGCCAGGGTCCGTCCTGCGGCAATGAACATGATTGCCGACGTGGCCATCGAAATCCGCCGCACCTATCCCGACCAGCTCCTGGGAATTGAAGGCCACACCGACAACGATCCGGTCACGGGCGGTCAATACCGCACAAACCACGAGCTTTCCGCCGCCCGGACACTGGCCGTCTATGATGTGCTGGTCAACAGCCAGCGTTATCGGCCCGAACAGCTTTTCGTCGTCGGTCACGGCCCAAATCATCCGGTGGTTTCCAACGGCACACCGGAAGGAAAGCAGCGGAACCGTCGCGTCGAGCTGGTCATCTATCCCGATCGGCTTGGCCAGTAGCAACGAACGCGCTCAATGCGGTCCAATGATCCGAGCCAGACCGAGCAGTTTGGAGCTGATCTTCAATTGGTGTTGCTTGGCGGTTTCGATGTTGATTTCAAATCGTACCTTATTGTTCTCGAGGTAGAAGTTCACGACCACGCCCTGCTGGGCCAGACCGGCTTCCTCGCCAACCAACAAGACCCCCTTGTTTTGCAGGTTCGTGAGCAGCGCGGCTTTCACCTTCGCGTCGGTCATGGCGGGGATGAATAAAATATGGCAGGAAGTGTAGCCAGCTAACGTGGTGAATCGCTTGGCCACTACGGCTGCGCCCAACTGCTGTAACAAAAAAGACAAACAAGCGGTACTTATCAGGCATATCGATCGCGCCAAGGGGTACGATTTACGCGATTGTGAGGAAGGCACTGAATCTGGATACCCGCAAGGCCGATTGTACGGATCATAAATACTTGGTAGTCAGCGCAAGTTACGCCGATTATCCCGGATTATGGCTCTTACGGTTTTAGGTGCAGAAGTAGTCCTGTTCGGCGCGGGTCTCCCGACCCCGCCGAAACGTCCGACCGAAGGTCTCCCATTCACCGGGAGACCTTCGGTCGGCGGCGTGGCTCGGTCAGAGACCGGCCACAACAAAGAAAGCCCGCCCCCTGGCCGTTAAGCCGTCTTTTGGTAGAATCCAGTTCTCCAACTAGAACAAACTTCTTGGATGAGACAAAAATCCCAGGATTTCCCCTAGGGAACCCCCCACATGGATCCCACGCTGCTGAGAACCCCTCTTTTTGACTGGCATGTGGCGCAAGGCGCGCGGATGGTCGATTTCGCGGGCTGGGCCATGCCGGTTCAGTATACCTCCATCATCGACGAGCATACGGTCACTCGCCGCGCCGTGGCCATCACCGACATTTCCCACATGGGCCGGCTCCGGTTTGAAGGTCCGGGCGCGGCGGTCTTTCTGGCCGAATTGCTCACCCGCCGCGTGGCCGACATGGAGCTTGGCCAAATCCGCTATTCGCTCATGACCAACGATCAAGGCGGCATCCTCGACGACGTACTCGTGGGTTACTATCATGATTCCTACGGCCAGCCGTTCTATGTCGTCGTGGTCAATGCCGGTAACCGGCAGAAGATTGTCGATTGGATCCACGCCCACCTGCCCAGAGAGCGTGCCGAAGTTCCAGGCCGCGAGGTGATCTTCACCGACCTCAGCCGACTTTGGGCCATGTTCGCCATCCAAGGGCCTAAGAGTGTCGAGATATTGCAGCCGCTCGTGAATATCGACCTGCAATGGATGCGCTACTATCGCGGCACGCGGGTTCAATGGTTGCATCCCGGTGCCCAGCGGCAAGGCGGCATCATCAGCCGCACGGGTTACACCGGCGAAGATGGTTTTGAACTGAGCGTGGGCGCGGAAATCGCGCCGGCCATTTGGCAAGCCATCCTCGACCAAGGCGAGCCGTTTGGCATCGTTCCTTGCGGTCTGGGCGCGCGCGACACGCTCCGCATGGAGGCCGGGATGCCGCTTTATGGCCATGAACTGAGCGAACAAATCAATCCCTTCGAGGCCGGGCTGGGGTTTGCCTGTCACCTCGTCGGTTATGACTTCCCAGGCCGAGATGCCCTGTTGCAGATCCAGAAAGAGCCGTTGCGGCGCGTGCGGATCGGGTTGGAAATGTCCGGTCAGCGAGTACCGCGTCAAGGCTATCCGATCCTTTCCAACAGCCAGCCCGTAGGCGAGGTCACCAGCGGCACTTTCTCGCCCACGCTGAAAAAGCCCATTGCCATCGGTTTTGTCGCCCCTGCGGTAGCCAAACCGGGGACCGAACTCCAAGTCGATTTGCGAGGTCGTGCCGAACCGGCACGTATCATAGAACTTCCCTTTTACCAACAGGACCGCCGCCGCGTGTGATTCCGTGGAACTTCGTAGAACGGAATTTATTCCGTTGCCTTGTTTTTTCAGGCAAACGGAGTTAATTCCGTTCCACGAAGAACCGCCCCCC
>Ga0194057_10000906_pt1 | contig 15297 bp, 15 predicted proteins | sample SepL4415m_MetaG_FD_155474 | JGI IMG/M metagenome (GOLD analysis project Ga0194057, IMG submission 155474) | Anoxic zone freshwater microbial communities from boreal shield lake in IISD Experimental Lakes Area, Ontario, Canada - Sep2016-L442-15m | ecosystem: Environmental > Aquatic > Freshwater... | reverse complement strand
ACCTTTCCGAGGGCGAGATCGAGCAGCTGTGGCTGCAAGAGGCCGTTCGCCGTCACGCTGCCATTGTCGCCGGTGAGGTCCAGACCATCCCGGGCGACGAGGTACTGGCGCAGGCTCGCGCGGCGCGCGGGTGACCCGGAAGATCCAGGCCTTTCCACAGTCGCCGCCGGTCTCCCTCGCCCCTGTCCGCACCAGGTCCTCTCCGCGTTCCCGCTCTCGGTCATCTGCTGGGCGACCGACGAGGTCATCATCGTTCTCGCCATGGCGCATCACCGCCGTCGACTTGAGTACTGGCGCGACCGTGAGTAGCCTCGGGCGTGGGTGCTGACAGGCCGTTCGAGCAGATTCCCCGAAGCTCTGCTCAAGACCGTGGCGTCGGCGCTCGCTGCTCGACGCCCGCACGTTGGGCCGGCCGGCGTGGTCCTCACGCACACTGCAACAGAGACACCGGCCGCAAGCCTGAGACGTGCCCGCGGGAAGCGCGAGGTCGAAGGTTCGAATCCTTCCGGGGGCTCCCCTTCTTCGCCTGCCTCCCTGCAATCATCCCATGGACCAGAACGCCGAAAGGTGGACTATGAACGGGGTGCAGTGGGCGTGTGCACACGCGGGCCCGGCTCGGGACGACCTGCGTACCGGTGAACGTTCCTGCGTCTCGATTCCACATGGACGTCGTGAGCGACGCGCCCGGCATGACGTCGCGCGCCGCACCGCCCGGCGCCCCCCAGGCGCAAGCGCTATCGCGGAAGGCGCCGGATCCGGTCCTCAGCAGAGGTCGCAAGACCGTTCGCGAACGATCGAGGCTGGTCCCCGGACGGTGCGGCGGCTTCCCCGTCGCGGGTCCCCTCGGGCGCCGCCGCGCTTTCCGGCTCCTTGTCCCAGTCGCCGTCGCCGCCGAGGCGACCATCGACGAGGTGCATCACCCGGTCGCTGCTGTCTATGATGCGGGCGTCGTGGGTGACGACCAGCACCGCTCTGCCTTCGTCGGCCGCGATCTCCCGGAACAGCGCCAGGACGTTGCGCCCGCTCACCGAGTCCAGGTTGGCCGTCGGCTCGTCGGCGAGCAGCAGTGGCGGGTCGTTGATCAGCGCGCGGCCCAGCGCGACCCGCTGCTTCTCGCCGGCGGAGAGCTGCTCCGGCAGATGGCGCAGGCGCTCCCCGAGCCCGAGCCGGTCGAGCACCTGGGCCGCGCGCTTGCGGCGCTTGCGCACTCCCATGCCGGCCAGCGAAGCCGGCAGAGCGACGTTGTCGAGGGCGCTGAGCGCGGGGAAGAGGTTGAACGACTGGAACACGAAACCGATCTTCAGAAGGCGGATGCGGGCCAGTTCTCGCGCTCTGAGTTGGCTGAGGGGAGCGTCGTTCAGGTAGACCTCGCCCGAGCTGGCGGTGAGCATGGCGCCGGCGATCATGAGTAGAGTGGTCTTGCCGGACCCCGACGGCCCGATGATGAGGGCGAGTTCGCCGGTGTCCAGCCGCAGGTCGACGTCCTCGAGGGCGTTGACCCGCGCGGCGCCCGAGCCGAAGACTCGGCTGACGCGGTCCAGATGCAGGAGCGGCTTGCAGCTCACGCCCTGAACACCACCGCGGGGTCCACCCGCGCGATCGTGCGCAACGGTACGAACGCCGCGATCAGGCCCATGAGCAGCGCTACTCCGCCCACGATCGCGAGGTCGGTGCGGGTGATCGTCGTGATGAACTGCGGTACCCACACCTCGGCTCCCTTGGCGGCGAGCAGCGAGACGGCTGTTCCGACTGCGTACCCGGCGACCGCCGAGAACATGGCTTGCACGGCCACGACCATGAGCATCTGCCTCGTGAGTGCGCCCACGGCCTTGAGCACGCCGTACTCACGCCGATGCTCGAGCACGGCCGAGTAGATGGTGAGGCCGATCACGGCGACGCCGATAAGGAAGCCGATGACGACCAGCACGCCGAGCACCGGCAGGAACCCTTTGTTGACCATGCGCTGGTTGACTTTGACCATGTCCGGCATCGACTTCACCATGAGCGTGGGCGCGATGGTCTGGACCTGCTCCCGGATGAACGCCGCTGGGGCATTCTCGTCGTAAACGAGCAGGAACGCGGTGGTGGTGTCGTGCAGGTCCAGCAGTCTGCGCGCCCGCGAGCGTGTCACGAACCCGTACTGGAACGCCACCATGTCGCCACCGGAGCTGATGCCCGCTACCCGGAGCTTCTCGTCGTTGATGGTCAGCGTGTCGCCGACGTCGACCCCGTGCTTCCCGGCGAACACCTTGTCGATGATGATCTCCCGGTCGTCGATGTGCCGCTTGCCCGAATCCATGCGCAGGGGCCCGGGCCCGGAGCCCCGCCGGTCGGGGTTGAAGCCGACCACGTACATCACCACGTCCTTGCCGTTGAGCTTGAAGCCGACCTGGCGGGCCGTGAACGGGATGGCTTCCTTGACGCCGTAGATGTCCTCGAGCCTGTCTCCAAGGGAGGCCGGCAGCACCGAGTAGGAGAAGATGAGGTTGGCGGCGCCTTTCTGGAGGACCCACGAGTCCACGTTCATGCCTTCGAGGAAGTCCCCGATCTTGGTCTCGTAGGCAACATAGAGCCCGCGCAGCAACACGATGAGCATCACGGCGAAGGCCACACCGCCGATGGAGATGGCGAGGCGCGCCTTCTCCTTGAAGAGGTTCTTTCGCGCGAGCGTCAGCATCGCGAGTCCCTTCCGCGGCGGAGTCGACTTGCCGGCATCCTATCAGCCCGGGACGCGGGGCCTGAAAGGCGGAGCGCCCGCGCGCGGCCCCCGCCCCACGCCGGGCGGTCGAGCCGCCTGCACCGGCCTGCCCGGCCCGAACTGCCGCGCCTGCCGCGACAGAGGCTCGCTCCGACCCGAGCGAGGAGAGGTCGCGCCGTGCCTGTAGTATCCTGAAGTGTCTGCGTCCCGTGCTCGCGGCTCCGGGGTGTCGTGGCGGGGTCAGGTCGTGCGGGTCGAGGCGGCCGCCGCGGTCCGCACGGGAATCAATCTCGATCGCGACCGGGGGGCGACGCCGAGGGCCGTGGCGCGGAACGAAGGGGGACTGGACTTGGCTGGCTCTGGTGCTGAGGCGACCGGCACGCGTCACGACTCGCGGCGCCCGGCGAGGTGTCTCCCCAGGTCGGAGGCGTAGTGCGCCGGGTCCGGCGCATACCCATCGCGCGGATCGAAGAGTTCGCGCGCCTGGCTCCCGTCGCGACACACCTGGTTGTGGACGTCGATGGTACCCTTCTGCCGTTCGATCGCGTCCGGGCGTCCCAAGAGGCGGTCGGACGGCTGCGCGATCTCGTCGGCGCCCACCGCCCGCACACGGTGTGCGTCGCCACAAACGCCCGCGGCAAGGTGCGGCTCAGCGCGGAGTACGAGGGTATCCCGGTCACGTACGTGACTCGCGCACGAAAGCCGTGGACGCGCCGCCGGAGGCTGGACGCCCCCTGTGAGGCGTCCGCGGCAGCGTGCCTTCGGGCCGTGGTCGGCGATCAGGTGCTCACCGACGGTCTTCTCGCACTTCGTCTGGACGCGGTCTTCATCCACGTCACGTCACCGGGTGCGCATGAGCCGCCCGGGTCGCGGCTGATGCGACTCGTCGGCCGGCTGCTGATCCCCTTTCTGTTCAGGCGGGAGGCCGGGTGACGCGCTCACCACGCCCCGATCGCGTGCTGCGCCGCGACCGGCGGACGACCCGCGATCTCACCTTCCTCTCGACCGCGGTGGAAGAGTGCCTGTCCTTCGCTCCCGACGCCGAGGGCGAGGGCGTGGAACCGTCTCTTGCCACGGTGACCGGCGCCCTGCTGGCGGAGCACCGCATCGTCCGCGACGACCTCCGCAGCGCCGAAGCGTCGGTCTTGGCGCTTCTCTGCTCCGCGATGGTCGTCATGGCCGGTGTGCTGGCGGTCTTCGCCTGGCACGGAGCTCCCTCAGAGAGTGAGTCGTGGCTGTGGCTGGTCCTTCCCGCGGTGCCGCTCGTGCTCGTCGCGCAGGGCGTCAGGAGGCGCGGCGACAACGCGCTGCGCGCCTGCTACGCCCGAGCGGTAGAGCGCGAGCTGCACAGATCGCTGCACCGGCTGTCCGCGCCCGGGCGGACGAGGCCTGAGTTTGGCGGCCGGGGCCGAGAAGGCGCTGCCATGCTGCCGTCGCCCTGTTGGGCGCGCATCGGCGCCGAGCTCGACCGCCCGGCCCGAAGCGGCACGATCCGCTGTGCTCTGTCCGCCGGCGCGTGGCTCGCCGTCGACGCGCTGTTGGTGGCGACGACGGTCATGGCCCTGGGCAGGGTACCGGACGCCCGGGTGGCCGCCGCGGCAGGTCTCCTCTACCTCGCGATGTGGGCGGCGCTGAACGTGTCTTCGTATCGTGACGTGTTCCGCGCCGGCGAACGATGGTCCCGACTCGTCGGCGAGCTGGGGATCGCGGACGGTCCGCTCGTCGAAGAGCTCCACGCCTCCCGACCAGCGCCGCCGCCGGCGTTCTCCTGGCGCTACGTGCTGTGGCCGCGACCGGACGACAGCCTCGTCAAGTTCGCGTACATGGCGGTGGGGTTCTTCGTCGGCTGGCTGGCCGGCTACGGACTCGGCCTGCCGTGGCCGGCGTTCGCCGACGCGGTGCTGTTCTTCGCCGTGTTCGAGCTCGTCGTGTACCCGGCTCGGTACATCCTGAACGACGCTCGCGACCTGGAGCGGGACAGGGAGGACCCCAATCCGCGCCGCAGAGGGAAGTGCCCGGACCTCAGGTATCAGCGTCCCGCGATGTTCGCCTCGTTCGTCGTGCGCGTGTGCCTGGCTCTGGCCTATCTCGCGTGGCTCGTGGCCCACCCCGACACGCACGACCTCGCGTGGGCCTTCGGCCTCGCGTGCGCGGCCCTGCTCGGCTTCTCCTGGTGGTATGAGGCAGAGCGCGACAGGACCACGGCGCGCCCGCCGGAGACTACTCTTGGCTGGTTGCCGCTCTGGCTCGCGGTGAGCTGCGGCGGGGGTCTCAGAGTGCTCCTGGGTGCCTACCTGGGGCTGACCGCAACGTGGGCCAGCGTCCTCGCCCTGGCGGCGCTGGCCGGCATGAGCATGCACTTCTGCCTCTCCACGATGGTCTGGGCCCTGGAGGCGGCGGACCGCAACCCGCTGAAGCCCCACCTCCGGCCGCTCCTTGAGATCGCCCTCGCCAAGTCGCCCACGAGCCGCTCAGCGTGGCGTCGGTACGCGCAGGCCTGGTTCCCCGCGCTGCCGCTGGCGGTGGAGGAGCCCTCCTGGCGCGAGCGCCTGACCCTCGGCGCCGGCGCGTTCGCCTCCAGGCAGGCGGGCACGGCCGTCGTGATCGGCCCTCGGCCACTCGTCACCGCGTCCACCCACATCTTGACGCTGCCACCGTGGCGACTCGCTCCTTGGGACTGGGCGATGATGGCCGCGCTGACGGTGAGCCTGGTGCTGGGCACCGTGGCGGCGGTGGGGCCGCACGCATGGAGTGCCTGGACGATGGTGTGGGCGCTGCCGCTCGCCGTGACCGTCGGCTGGGTGCTCGCCCGGTCCAGGCCGGCGCCGGGCATGCTCGCGGCGGTGTGCGCCCTGCCACTCGTCGCGGCCCTCATGGTCCTGGAGTACCATCCGTCGCGTCTCGCACAGGTGGTCGTGCCCTGCCTCACCATGCTGATCCCGATGCTCCTGTACCTGGTGTTCCGCACCACCTCGTGGGCCGACCTGACTCGCAACAGGTACGCGGAGATCGGAGACACTCTCGAGGGCGTCGCCGTGCGGTCGGTGCGTGCGAGCTACGAGTGGTTCGTTCGACCCCGTGGGGGCCGGCAGCGGAAGCCCCCGGGATGAGCACTCCTCGAGGGGCGGCGTTACCCGCTTCCGTCGCCGGGAGCGAGCGGTGCGCCCCGCCTCCTACGCGCGGAAGACGATCGCCGCATCGACGCGGGCGATGCTGCGGAGTGGCATGAGCGCCGCAAAAAGGCCCATCCCCAGCGCTGCCGCTCCGATGGCGAGAGTGCCGGAAACCGTGAAGCTCGTGATGAACTGGGGCACCAGGGTCTCCGCGGCCCGTGCGGCCAGCAGCGACACGCCGACGCCTGCCAGGTAGCCTGCCACCGCGGCCGTCAGCGCCTGGACCATCACGACGACCAGCATCTGCAGGGGCCGCGCGCCCAGCGCCTTGAGCACACCGTACTCGCGCCTGTGCTCGATCACCGTCGAGGAGATGGTGAGCCCCACGACGGCCACACCCACGCAGAACCCGATGGTCAGCAACACCTTGAGGACGGGGAGGAAGCCCTCACGGATCGTCCTCCCGTTCTGTTCGACGATCTTCGCCATGCTTCGCACGTCCTTGCGGTCGGTCACGGCCTCGATGTCGGCTTTCACGGCGCTGAGGTCCGTGCCCGGCTGCAGGCGCAACAGGTACGCGTTGACCAGGTGTTCGTCGCCCAGGAGCTCTCGGATCCGGTGGTTCGTGACGTACCCGGTCTGGTAGGAGACGAGGTCGCCCCCCGAGCTGATGCCGGTCACGGTGAGCTCCTGCCCGAAGATCCTGAGCTTGTCCCCGAGTGAGAGGCCGTTGCCGTGAGCGAAGACCTTGTCCACGATGATCTCGTCACCGCCGATGCTCCTTCTGCCCGAGTCCATCCGGAGGGGCCCCGTGTTCGGGCCGGCCTGCGCCGGGTCGAACCCCATGAGGAGAATCTCGACGTCCTCGTGGCCCAGCCTGAACGACACGATCCGCGTGGTGTACGGGATCACCTCGACGACACCTGGGATCTTGCGCAGAGTCTTGCCGAGCGTGTCCGAGAGCACCGAGTCGCCGAGCTTGTCGGTCGTTCCCCGCTGCACCACCCAGGCGTCGACGCGCATGCCGTCGTAGAAGCTGCGGATCTTCTGGTCAAAGGCGAGGTACAGGCCGCTTACGAGCATCATGAGGGTGACGACGAAGGCGATGCCGCCGATGGAGATCGCGAGGCGGCCTCGTCCCTTGAACAGGTTTCGTCGGGCAAGGGTCAGCATGGAATCGCTGTCATCTGCGCGCGTCCGTGGCGTATCGGGAGAGTTGGGGCAGCGGTCACGCCGCCATTCTAGCTGGTCGGCCTCGATGCGTCCTTTGCATGTCCGCCTCGGCTGCGTGCCTGTTCGACCGCTCCGTAGCCTGCGCGCGGGAATGGTATACTCGCGCACCATGCTGCGAAAAACCCGATCCGACGGCACGCTTCTTCGAGACCTCCCTCACTACGACCAGATCCTGCCGTACCTCTTGCCGAAGCGTACGGATGCGACGATCTTCCACGAGCAGGACTTCGACGTCACGCACATGCTCGAGTACCTGCGCGGGGTCCACGAGCGTCGGGAGGGACCGCTGGGCTTCTTTCACGTGGTCCTCTGCGCAGCCGTCCGCATGTTCGCCCTCCGCCCGCGGCTGAACCGCTTCGTCGCGGGCTACCGTATCTACCAGCGCAACGAGATCCTCATATCGTTCACCGTCAAGAAGGTGCTGACCGACGACGGCCAGGACATCGTCATCACGATCCCGTTTCGGCCGGATGAGACGCTGTCGACACTGGCCCCCAAGGTGAACAAGATCGTGCGTAGCGCCAAGCGAGGGGCCAGCGTGCAGAGCGACGACGTCAACGTGCTTCTCACGAAGCTCCCCCCGCTGGCGCTCCGTGCTGCAGTCGGCGTCCTCTGCGGTCTCGACGGGGAGGGTTTGCTGCCCCAGTCCTTCCTGAGGACGATGCCGTTCTGGTCGAGCGTGTTCATCGCCGACGTGGGCAGCCTCGGCATCGATGCGCCCCTGCACCACCCCTTCAACATCGGCACCTGCGGGCTCTTCACCGCCGTCGGTAGGATCCGCGAGGAGCCGGCGCACACGTCCGGCGCGTCCGGGCACGCGCGCCATCTCGTCAAAGCGACGTTCACCTTTGACGAGCGCATCGCCGACGGCGTGTACTGCGCGCGCTCCATCGAGCTCTTGCGTGACCTCGTGGAGCATCCGGAGCAGCTCACGGTTCCGCCGGAGCTCACGCCGGACCTGCGCGCCGAGCTCATGCTCAAAGAGTGAGCCGGGTCGGGCTCCGGACCTGACGAGGCGCTTCCGCCTTCACGGCCGGTCGCGACAGCGGTGACGGAGGCGCGCCGGTCGCCGCGTCTGCAGTAGGCTGTGCCGGTGTCTGGACGTCCTCCCACCTCCGCCTATGCCGCCGCCGTCGGCATGACCGTGGCCTTCGGGCTCTCGTTCGTGGCCACCAAGTACGCTCTGCGCGGCTTCGAGCCGCTGCTGCTCGCCCTGCTCCGCTTCTCGCTTGCGGGAGGCATCCTCTGGGTGGTGTGGCGCTTTCGCCGCGGGCCCGAACGGGTCTCGCGCCGGGAGCTCTGCTGCCTTGCGCTGCTGGGCTTCGTCTCGCTCACGGTCTACTTCAGCTTCGAGAACCTGGGGATCGCCCGGACGAGCGCCTCCGAGGCCGCCATCCTCATCGCCACGATCCCGCTCTCGGTCATCTGCTGGGTGACCGACGATTCCATCAGCGTTCTCGCTGTAGCGCACCATCGTCGTCGACCTGGCTACTGGCGCGGCCGTGAGTAGCCTCAGGTGGATCAGCCGAGTTCCTCGAGCTGACGGAGGAGGAGGCCGCGTTCGTCGAGCTCAAGCTTGCCCTGGCCGACTACCTGCTGTGGAGAACATCCTGCGCGGGACGAAGAGGTTCGAGCTCAGGAAGGTCGGCAGCCGGCGCCCGGTCAATCGCATCGTGATCTACTCCACCGCGCCGGTCAGCATGATCGTCGGCGAAGTCGAGGTCACGGGCACAGTGGGCGGGAGCCCCGAGGAGGTCTGGCAGCAGACAGCCGAGCTTTCGGGGATCTCCAAGGAGCTCTTCGACAGCTACTATGCCGGGAAGGAGAAGGCGATCGCCTATCGTCTCGGCGAGGTCAGGAAGTACGAGAGTCCGCAGCGACTCGCCGACGTCGGTGTCGCCAGCGCGCCACAGTCGTTCGTCTACCTGCCTTCGTAGGCGCCGTTCACCCGAAGCTCCCCGTCTCAAGCTCCTTGAGCACGGCCTCTCCGGACAGCCGCCGGAAACGGGCCCCCGTCATACCCAGGGACCTCATCGAGCGGCAGCACATGCGTGACGACCGCGATCTCGGCGTCGTTCCTGTCAGGCGTTTAGAGGAGGAGCTCGTCGCCCGCTGAGAAATCGCGATCCGCTCTTCGGATCTCGGCCTTCTTGTGCCCGCTGGTGACCGGCGCGAGCCACCGGCGCTCGATCTTGAGATTGTGTCGCATCCTTCGTCTCCCGCCGAGAGTGCCGCCGGCTTCGAGTGTACATGCCCGCCGATTCGTCGTCACCTGGTTGTCATCCCGTTGTGCCGTTCGTTCATCGTGCAGTAATCAACTTTCTGCGAATTGGCGGTTGACAGGGCCTCTCTCGCGCCCTAGTATGCAAAAAGTAGGTTACAGCTAGTGGAGATTGAGCCATGGGGACGACAGCACTCGGCGAGCTCGTGGATGTTCAAATTGGGCACTCGTTCCGCGCGGGTGTGCAGCCCGACGCGGCTGGTGCAGTCGGCGTCATCCAGATGAGGGATCTGGGAGACGATGACCTCGTATGCCTCGCTTCACTCGTGCGCATGTCCATGGACGTCCGACCGGCTGAGCAGGTACGCGAGGGAGACATCATCTTCCGCTCGCGCGGCGACCGCTCCACCTGCGCGATCGTCGCCGCCGACCCGGGCTTCGCCGTCGTCGCGGCGCCGCTCTTGCGCCTCCGCGTGACCGACGCGCGCCTGCTGCCGGCGTACCTGAGCTGGTTCGTCAATCAGGCTCCGGCCCAGGAGTACTTCGCCAAGCACGCTGAGGGGAGCAACGTGAAGATGATCAGCAAGAGCGTGCTGGAGGACCTCGACGTCGAGGTGCCGTCCATCGAGCGGCAGCGCGCCATCGTTGAGCTCGCGAGTCTGTCGGCGCGGCAGCGCACACTGAACGGCGACATCGAGAGCCTCCGCTCACGGCTGCTGTCCGATGTCATGATGAAGTACGCCAAGGGGAGTGAAGGCCGATGAGCGGGATGATCCGCCAAGAAGACGTCAACGCCGCCGCGTGGTCAGCCTGCGACACCTTCCGCGGCGCCGTCGACCCGGCCCAGTACAAGGACTACATCCTCGTCACGCTGTTCCTGAAGTACGTCTCGGACATGTGGGCCGAGCACTACGAGCAGTACCGTGACCAGTATGGCGACGACGAGGAGCGCATCCTCCGCCGGCTCGAGCGCGAACGCTTCGTGCTCCCCAAGGGCTCCAGCTACTACGACCTCTACGAGCAACGCAGCGCCGACAACATCGGCGAGCTCATCAACGAGGCCCTGTACGCACTTGAGGACGCCAACAAGGCCAAGCTCGCCGGCGTCTTTCGCAACATCGACTTCAACAGCGAGGCCAACCTCGGCAAGGTCAAGGACCGTAACCGGCGCCTCAAGAACCTGCTCGAGGACTTCCACAAGCCGCAGCTCGACCTGCGCCCCAGCCGGGTGCCAGAGGACGTCATCGGCGACACGTACATCTACCTCATCGAGCGTTTCGCCACCGATGCCGGCAAGAAGGCCGGCGAGTTCTACACCCCGCATGCCGTGTCCGCTTTGGTCGCCCGCCTGGCCGCGCCGGAGCCGGGCGACACCATCTGCGACCCGGCGTGCGGTTCGGGCGGCCTCCTTATCGAGGCCGCGCGCGCGGTCGGCACCCCTGACTACGCTCTATACGGCATGGAGGTCAACGGCAGCACGTGGGCGCTCGCCCGCATGAACATGTTCCTCCACCACGCCGACAGCGCCGACATCGAATGGTGCGACACGCTCAACAGCCCGGCCCTGGTGGAGGGCGACCGCCTCAAGCGCTTCGACGTGGTGGTCGCCAACCCGCCGTTCTCGCTCGACAAGTGGGGCGCCGAGGAGGCCGCAGGCGACCGCTACAACCGTTTCTGGCGAGGTGTGCCGCCCAGGAGCAAGGGCGACTGGGCGTTCATCACGCACATGGTCGAGGTGGCGCGCGAGCGTGAGGGACGCGTGGCCGTGGTCGTGCCGCACGGCGTGCTCTTCCGCGGCTCTGCCGAGAAGCGCATTCGCCAGCACATGATCGAGGAGAACCTCCTCGACGCCGTGATCGGCCTGCCGGCCGGCCTCTTCCCGACCACCGGCATCCCGGTCGCGATCCTCGTCTTCGATCGGGCGCGCGAAAAGGGCGGCGCCCGCGACGCCAGGACCGACGTGCTCTTCATCGACGCGAGCAAGCAGTTCACGCCCGGCAAGAGCAAGAACACGCTCGCCCCCGAGCATATCGAGCGCGTCCTCCGCACCTACGCGGAGCGCGCGGACGCTGACAAATACGCCCACGTGGCTCCCGCGAGCGAGATCGCTGAGAACGACTTCAACCTCAACATCCCGCGCTACGTCGACACGTTCGAGGAGCCGGAGCCCATCGACATCGTCGCCGTGCAGGCCGAGATCGAGAAGCTCGAGGCCGAGCTCGCCGAGGTACGCGGCAAGATGGCCGAGATCATGAAGGAGATGCTGCCGTGAGCGACGACCTCGCGGCAGGGCGGCATCATGTGACCTTCGAGTCGCTGCGGCGTGTCGACGACGACGGCAACGAGTACTGGCTGGCGCGCGAGCTCATGCCGGCGCTCGAGTACGAGACCTGGCGCAGCTTCCGGGCCGTCATCGCGAAGGCGATGACGGCAGCGGAACAGGTGAATCAGCCTGCAAACGACCATTTTGCCGAGGTCGGCAAAATGGTCCGGCTCGGCTCCGGCACGGAGCGCGTGATCGAGGACTTCCAACTCTCGCGCTACGCCTGCTACCTCATCGTCCAGAACGGCGATCCGAGCAAGCCGGTGATTGCCGCCGGCCAGACCTACTTCGCCATGCAGACCCGGCGGCAGGAGCTGGCGGACGACGAGGCATTTCGGCAGCTCAGCGAAGACCAGAAACGCGTACTGCTGCGCGGTGAGGTTCGCGACCACAACAAGCAGCTGGTCGCGACGGCGAGGCAGGCCGGCGTGGAGACTCCCCGGGATTTCGCGGTCTTCCAGGACCACGGCTACCGCGGGCTCTACGGTGGGTTGGGCGCCAAGGCGATCCACGAGCGCAAGGGCTTGAAGAAGAGCCAGCAGATCCTTGACCACATGGGCAGCACCGAGCTTGCGGCGAACCTTTTCCGTGCCACGCAGACCGACGACAAACTACGGCGCGATCAGGTCAAGACCAAGACGGCGGCCAACAAGACACACGAAGACGTCGGCCGCCGCGTCCGCCAGACCATCGAGGAGATCGGCGGCACCATGCCCGAGGACCTGGCCACGCCCGAGACCAGCGTGAGGAGTCTGGAGCGCCAGAAGAAGCGGCTGGAGAGCGGGGATGAGTAGCGGCCGTTCGAAAGTGCCTGTCGTGCGGCTTGGCGAAGTCGCCAAGATCGTTTCTGGGGGAACGCCGTCGCGTGCCAACCCCGAATTCTGGGGCGGCGACATCCCGTGGGTGAAGACCGCCAATATTCGCAACGGGCGCATAGGCTACGCTGATATCGACGAACGCATCACCGAGGCTGGGCTCAAGGGGTCTTCTGCTCGCGTCGTTCCCGCAGGGACGGTCCTAATGGCCATGTACGGGCAAGGCGGCACCCGCGGTCGGGTGTCGGTGCTCGACACTGATGCCGCAATCAGTCAGAACAGCGTCGCGTTCATCCTGTCGGACGGCGTCGATAGTGACTTCATCTTCCACCTCCTTCGCCATCACTACGAGTTCCTCAGGTCCATAAGCAATTCCGGCAGCTTGGACTTCCTCAGCAACGAGGCGCTTCTCTCGTTGCGCGTGCCTCTCCCCTCGCTCACAGAACAGCGGCGAATTGCAGGGATTCTCTCCGTGTGGGACTCGGCAATCGACAAGATTGAGGGACTGAGCCGGGCAATCGTCTCTCGGAACAGGTGGCTGGCCGCGCAGCTCTTCCGCCGGGCGCGTGTGGGCGCAGACACCGTGCTGCTCGGTGATGTCGCTGATCTTCAAGTCGGACGTACGCCCTCTCGCGACGTGGCGAAGTATTGGGCGGAGGCGGAGGATCACGACGGCGCAGCGTGGCTGTCGATCGCGGACCTGTCCGCTGGTGGGGTCGTGTCGGACTCGAAGGAGCAAATCACGCCTGAAGCGGTCCGGGCGTGCTCGATGAAGTCGGTCGCTCCGGGTTCGGTGCTCATGAGCTTCAAGTTGACTCTTGGTCGTGTTGCGATAGCCGGGAAGGCGCTCTACACGAACGAGGCAATTGTCGCGCTCACACCCAAGGACGATAGCCCCAACACCTCGTTCCTTTACCACTACCTCCCGTTTCTGAACTGGGATGCCATCGGCAATCAGGCCGCGAAGGGCAAGACGTTGAATCGAGAGGCACTCGAGTCCATCCGACTGCCGCGCATCCCACCGTCAAGACAGGTCGGAATTGCGCGGCAACTGGACGACGCGACCCTGCAGCGCACCCTCCTGGACAAGACCGCGAAGGCCTATCGAGCTCAGAAGGCGTTCGTCACCACGCGCCTAGTCTCGCTGGACGGAGGCGACCGGTGACCGCCTTTGCCTTCAGCGAGAAGCACCTCTCGCAGATCGCGGCGCTCCAACTCTTCATCAATCTCGGGTACGAGCACGTGTCGCCCGAGCAGGCGCTGCGCTTGCGTGGCGGGCGGCTCGGTGCGGAGTTGACCGTGGGACTGACGCCTCAAACTAACGCGGCACTCGACAAGAACGCGCCGAAGTGGGAATATCATGAGTATCCGAACGCCGGTAGGCCGGCACTTGAACAGGGAAGCCCCTCAGCGCGCACGTGTGTGCTGGTTGAGGGGCTTTCCGCTTGTCGGGGGTCGCGGCGATGAGCAAGCGCACGGCTGTGTTGTTGGATGGCGGCTTCGTACTGCTGCAGCTCCGCCGCGCGCTCGGTCAGCGGGAACTGACCGCAGACGATGTCCTTCGCTTCGCGCACGCGTGCATCGTCCCAGGCGAGGAGCTCTTTCGTATCTACTACTACGATTGCCCACCGTTCGGCCGACCGCTCGTTCATCCGATGTCACGGGTTGTGCAGGACTTCTCCAAGACCGCGGTATACGCAAGTCGCACCCGCTTGCTCGATGAGCTGGAGCACTCCGACCACGTGGCGTTTCGTGCCGGCGTCTTGTCTGCCGGCGGATGGAAGCTGACCTACCGGTCGCAGCAGGATCTCATGAAGCGCCCTCGTGCGTGCGTCGCCACGGACTTCCAGCCGGACTTCAACCAGAAGCGCGTCGACATGAAGATCGGCCTCGACGTCGCCTGGCTGTCGAGCAAGGGCATCGTCGATCGCATCGTCCTGGTGACTGCTGACTCTGACTTCGTCCCGGCGATGAAGTTCGCGCGGCGCGAAGGGGTGCAGGTGGTCCTCGTCCCCATGGGCAGCAAGTACTTGCACAAAGCTCTGCGGGCGCACGCCGATGAGGTGCGCGAGGTCTTGCCGTGACCGCCTTCGCCTTCAGCGAGAAGTACCTCTCGCAGATCCCGGCGCTGCAGCTCCTGGTCAACCTGGGGTACGAGTACGTGCCACCCGAGCGGGCGCTGCGCTTGCGTGGCGGACGGCTCGGCAACGTCATCCTCGACGAGGTGCTGCGCGAGCAGCTCAAGCGTGTCAACCGCATCACCTACAAGGGCGGCGAGTATCTATTCAGCGAGGAGAACGTCCAGACCGCCATCCAGAAGCTCAAGAGTGTGCGCTACGACGGGCTGCAGCGCACCAACGAGAACGTCTACGACCTGCTCACGCTCGGCACGACGCTGGAGCAGACCATCGAGGGCGATTCCAGGAGTTTCAACCTCCGCTACGTCGACTGGGAGCACCCCGAGAACAACGCGTTCCACGTGACGGCGGAGCTCGCGGTCGAGCGCACCAGGAGCGACGAGACCGCGCGGCCCGACATCGTCTTGTTCGTCAACGGCATCCCGCTGGCGGTGATTGAGTGCAAGGCGCCGGCGGAGGAGCTGGAGCAGGCCATCTCCCAGCAGATCCGCAACCAGAGGGCGGAGTACATCCCGCAGCTCTTCACGTTCGCGCAACTGCTTGTTGCCGTGAACAAGAACGAGGCCAGGTATGGGACCGTCGGCTCCACGCCGCCGTTCTGGGCGCGGTGGCGGGAGCTGCGGGATGAGGATGGGGCGGCGGCCGCAGCGGTCAACCGCCCGCTCGATGCGGCCGCGAAGGCCGCACTCTTCTCGGGCGAGCTCGCCGCCGCCCGCCCGCACTTCGAGGCCGTCGATGAGGCGGGCGGCCGTGAGG
>Ga0194057_10000905_pt1 | contig 15299 bp, 16 predicted proteins | sample SepL4415m_MetaG_FD_155474 | JGI IMG/M metagenome (GOLD analysis project Ga0194057, IMG submission 155474) | Anoxic zone freshwater microbial communities from boreal shield lake in IISD Experimental Lakes Area, Ontario, Canada - Sep2016-L442-15m | ecosystem: Environmental > Aquatic > Freshwater... | reverse complement strand
GCTCAGCACAAGAGACTGCTGCCAGCGATCGCCCTCCTCTTGCATCGTGCCGTCAGGCCCGGGAACACGACGCGCATAGCCAATTTCTGCAGGCAAGAGCTCAGGAGCGAAACCAATCTCAAAGCCTGAGGCTCCCCCGGTGTCATGCTGCGCCGAGGCAATACAACCAGCGAACGAACGAGTCCAGAACGCTCGAAAGTGATCGACATGCGGCTGATCGGAGCCCGTGCCCTCACCAATGTCGACTTGGATATTGCCCGATGTGCCGATGCGCCCGTGGAGATAACGGATGCGCTGAAATACCGGCGCAAGAAAGTCGAGCTTGCCTTCAAAGTCGCCAAAGGTCATCTCAAGGCCGGTGTACCAATGCGAGAAGTCGCCGTTGAACCGAATGTCTGGGAAGCGCTTCACGAGTTGCACCGTGCGCCAAATATCTTGCGTGACGGTGGCGCGATGCGTCTCGATGTAGAGCGGGATCTGCGCAGCGACGCTGACCTCGATCACCTCTTCGACGAGTCGCGCCGCTTGGTCGTCGTCTTCCATGCCGGTGCCGAGTAGCAGCGTGGCGCAGACGAAACCAGCATCGGCCCACAGGCGCGCTTGGTCGAGGAGATCTCCACCGGTTGGCCGGATCCCGAATGCAATAGGCACAAGGCCAAGATCGAGACAACGCTGCGGGTCGGCACCTTGGATGCCGCGGTACCCCGCCTCCTTCGCGGCTTCAAGAACCACACTCTCGTGGCCGCGAGGCCCAGTGCTCCACTCGGGCAGCAGCCACGCACTGCCGATGTTGAGATCACGTCGTAGTTGCACGGGCATCGTCATAGCCCTATTCGTAATGCACCGAGCACAGCATTCACTAGTTCGACGCGTGGAACACTCCGGCGCGCCGAAGGTGTTCAACAATCAGTTCGGCACCGATGTCGGCTGTGTGCGACCCGCTTGTATCGATGCGTAACTCGGGTGCCTCGGGCACTTCGTACGGAGAGTCAATACCCGTGAAGTGAACCAACTCGCCACGCCTCGCTTTTGCGTACAGGCCCTTGGTGTCGCGCTGCTCGGCTACAGCAAGGGTTGAGTCGACGAACACCTCAATGAACTCGTCGTGATCGACAAGCTCGCGAGCCAGGCGGCGCTCAGCTTTAAACGGCGAGATGAACGATGCGAGCACGATGATGCCGGCATCGACCATCAACTTGGCCACCTCGGCCACGCGTCGAATGTTCTCGACCCGGTCGGCGTCGGTGAAGCCAAGATCGCGGCTGAGACCGTGGCGTACGTTGTCGCCGTCGAGTAGATACGTGTGGCGGCCCATCGCGTGCAGCTTCTGCTCAACGATGTTGGCAATGGTGGACTTGCCAGCGCCAGAGAGTCCGGTGAGCCACACCACGCAACCACGTTGCCCCTTGATCGCCGAGCGCGCTTGCTTATCGACCGTGATTGCTTGCCAGCGCACATTCTCGGCGCGCCGCAGCGCGAAGTGCAACAGGCCTACTGCAACCGGGTTGCGGGTGTAGCGATCGATGAGGATGAACTCGCCCATCGCGGGTTTGACCGCGTAGGGCTCGAATGCCACTGGCCGATCGAGGCTTAGGTTGCACACCCCGATCTCATCGAGCTCAAGGGTTCGTGCCGCCACGTGTTCGAGGCTGTTCACGTTGACCTTGTACTTCGGCTGGGCCACGGTGGCTGTCGCGGTCTGAGCGCCAAGCTTGAGCAGATACGGCCGCCCCGGCAACATCGGCTCGTCGCTCATCCACACGATGTGGCACTCGAACTGATCGGCTACACCAGGTGGATCACCGGCCGCTGCGATGACGTCGCCGCGGCCGATTCTGTTCACCCGCTGCACCGGCAGTGGGATCGAACCCATGTGCTGCACATCGTCGACATCAACCGTCTCAAGATGGTGCACCAGCGTGGGGCCGAAATACCAAGGCATGCGGTCGCTTGCCTCGATGACGTTGTCGCCGAGCAACGCCGAGACCGGGATACAGGTGATGTCGTGCAGTCCGATCTCGTCAGCGAAGGCGCGATAGTCGGCTTCGATGTCGTCAAACACCTTCTGCGAGTAATCGACAAGATCGAGCTTGTTCACTGCGACAACGATCTCGCGAATACCCAGCAGCGAAACCAAATACGAGTGGCGTCGGGTTTGCGTGAGCACACCCTTGCGCGCATCGATGAGAATCACGGCAAGACTTGCGGTGGGCGCGCCCGCTTGGTGATCCTCGACATCCAACGCGGAGTCATCGAACAATCGCCCGATCAGCGTCGACTTGCCGTCGCCAGCGCTGCCGCAAGTGATGAACCGCAGTATCGACTTGCGCTCAGGCTGCCTGAGATATGCCTCGTGGTCGCTGCACCCAAGGGTTCGGAATCGGACGCTGCGTTCGAAAACCTCTCCGGGCCGTCCGGCGCTCTCATTCGTGAAGGCTTGATCCATCGTGGGCACGACCGTACTTCTGCATCGATCCTTCGTCCAACAATGCTCGCACGAGTTGCTCGTCAGTTGGTGATGTGGTGGACTCCTCGGCGTGACGAACAGAATCGAGATCTCCCGAGACATCGCCGCCTCCCCCCAAGAGGTCTACGCCGCAATTTCTGATGTCACTCGCATGGGCGAGTGGTCACAGGAGTGCCACGCCTGCGAGTGGCACGAAGGATTCGAGGGTCCGGTCGTCGGCGCCATCTTCGACGGGCACAATCGCAACGACGAGTTCGAGTGGACCACACAGGGCAAGGTCATCGAAGCCGAACCAGGTGTGGCCTTTACCTTCGAGTGCTCCATGCGCGATTTCCACTTCTCCACGTGGGGCTATCGGTTCGAGCCGACCGAGACGGGATGCCGAGTCACCGAGTGGAGCGACGACCTCCGACCCGAGTCGGTGTTGGAGTTCAGCAAGAAGATGTCAGGCATCGACGATCGAACAGAGCGCAACCGCAGCACGATGAGCCTGACACTCGAACGTCTCGCCGCAGCCCTCGAGAAGTAAACCACTCCTCGGGGATCCGCAGGCCGATTTGGCCGGCCACGTTCTCACCTCTGCCTCAAAATATCTGTTGGAGGAAGCCGGACCCACGAGCACGCACTCGGACCACCTCAACGACTTTCGTCAAGCCTTGAGTAGCGAGTTCAATGCTGTCGCTGCCTGACCGATGCGAGTCGGCTACTCGCGGGCCGCCGTCCGAAAGGCTGACAACATCCGCGTGGTCAGATCGGAGATCGCAATCTGGGCCGCGGCCGGATCCGATTCATCTGCGATGTAGAAGCAACCCTCAGTCAACGCCCCCATCAGCAGGAGAGCAAGCGGGCGAAGCGGTTGTCGCTCGAGCACTCCGGCGTGCATTGCCTTTCGGAGCGCGCCGCGAAGGGCGACAACCCCGTATCGATTCTCGATCGCGCGCACTTCATCTGCGCCGAGCACAGCTCTGGCGTCCTGCATCACGATGCGCCTGACCGATGCATCCAAGTGAGCACGGACCCACAGATCGCAACCGTTGACCAGTGCTTTCCATGAATCGGGGCCAAGGAACTCGGCGACCGCCTGGTCCGAAACGTCTCGCTGGACCTGCTCGAACACCACACGGAACAGGTCATCCTTTCCACGGAAATGGTGATAAAGGGCCCCCTTGGTGACCCCGGCCCTCGTGACGATCTCGTCGGTTGAGGTGTCGGCATATCCTTGGTTTCCGAATAGCTCGCGAGCAGCGTCGATAAGGGCTGCGCGAGTCACCTCACCTTGCACCACCCGTTTGTCGCGTGGACTCTTGACATCCATACTTGCAGTATGCATAATTACGTACCTAACGTATGTAAGAGAAATACTCTGAGTACGATACTACCAACCAGGAGGAATCATGCCGAAGTTTATGATCGAGCGCGATCTGCCAGGAGCTGGAGACCTGACAGCTGAGCAGCTCCAATCAATCAGCGAGAAGTCCAACCAGGTAATCAGCACTCTCGGACCCGAGATCCGTTGGCTGCAGAGTTACGTAACCGACGACAAGCTCTACTGTGTCTACGTGGCACCCGACGCGGACATCATCCTTGAGCACGCTCGTTGCGGAGGGTTTCCCGCCGACAAAATCACACGTGTCACGACAGTCATCGACCCCTCGACAGGGGAGTAATCGTGGCAGTCCGGCGGCGATCATGGCCCACGGCCGCAACGCCGGCGCAAGCAGGCGACCAAGCTCGGCCGTTACACGAGTCGGGCGAATCACTCGCAGAGGGGTCCTTCGGGGCCCCTCTGTTCGCGTGACTGGTGCAAAGAGACTCGGCCGACTGGCAGAGGCTTGCGCCCACTACGTCAGCGAATCATCAGCCACATCAAAGGAGAAGCAATCGTGACTATCGGAACCAAAGACAATCCCTGGAAGCTCACCACTCCCCCAGGCAACTCGGCGTACGAGATGTACCGAGATGAAGCGACTGATCCACACCAACTGGTGTGCCAAGTGGGATCAACCAAGCTCGTCTACTTGTGGCGGGCAGTAGATGACCTCCACGCATGGCTCATCGCTCAGGGAGACTGGGTTCTGCTTGGTGCCGCCGATGAGAATAAGGAGGCTGCGCCCGGCACCGTCGAAGCGTTTGGACGAGCGGCGGACAATCCGGTGGGCGGCTGGTACGGACTGCGCAAGGGTTATCGGGGCAGGTTCGGCATGTACCTTCCTCCCTTACTCGAGACCCTTGGCTTGGCCGAACTCACTCACGAAGCGCGCAACAACAGCATGCGCGGTTTGTCATGACCGAAACACGGTTCGGCCGACTGCCCCGACTCAAGCAAGCAACTCGGGTGCTCAAGAGTTCTCTGTGCCGCAACACCCTGCTGCGCTGAGCCCGATGCCAACCATGCCGGCAGCGGTGCGGGCAACTGTGTAGGTCTCGCAGCCATACGAGACCCGGAGACGAAGGTTGTTACATGCAACAACACGAACTGCCCGAGCTTGGTCATGACTCAGCAGCACTTGAGCCGCACCTGTCGGCACGAATCCTGGAGTTGCACCATGACAAGCACAACAAGGCCTACGTCGATGCTGCGGTTGGACACAGACGTATGAGAAACAGGACGCAACAGTTCAGCTATTGTCTCCAAAAAACCTGAAGCTGATTCCCGGCAATAAGGTTTCGAAATGGGGGGTCACCGTGGATCGACGCAAGCCGTCAGGACTCATCGTCGTTCTTGTTGGTTTGGCCCTCTCGTTTGGAGTGCAAGGGTGCGCCGCTGATCCCCCCGATGGGCCCTCGATCGCCGCGTTGTCTGACTTCAAGGTACAGCTGAGCTCGACGCCTGTTCACCTGGGCACGAACTCGTTCGTCGTGAACAACAAAGGACAACAAGAGCACGAGTTCATCGGTTTCAAGATCGATCGACCAGTTGCTGCGCTGGAAATGACTCCCGACGGGGATCTGAACGAGGACGTGTTGACGAGCGTCACCGACGGCCCCAACCTGGCTCCGCGCGAAAGCTCGACGCGCACCGTTGAGCTGAAGTCACCCGGCACATATCTTTTCCTCTGCAACCTGCCGGGTCATTTCAAGAAGGGCATGTACACCATCGTTACGTTGCCGTAGCGGTACGCCCGACTAATAGTCGGCCGCCTCTTCCACAGCAGTGTCCGATTCGTAGCCGCCGACACGTTCGTGCGGTCGTCATCACGATGAACGACGCCGAGTGTTGTGAAATCGACAACAACGAGTGGGCGCAGAGGGACTCGAACCCCCGACCATTGCCTTGTAAGGGCAGTGCTCTACCAACTGAGCTATGCGCCCGCGAACGGAGACCGAATCCTAACTCGCCGTATTGCCGCAACGTACCGACAATCCCCCAAATCGGCGACCTTGGCAACTACGGTTCGCGTTAATGGCATCACGCAGCGGTGACTCCGGAGGGGACGATGTTCTCCGCCGCTATCTCGAAGAGATAGGCGCGCACGCCCTGCTTTCTGTCGAAGACGAACGCACCCTTGCGGCGCGTATCGAAATTGGCCGCTCGGCTCAAGAGCAACTCGAGACGAGTCCGCCGATCAGCGCGAAGCGTCGCGCCGAACTCGAGGGCTTTGTTGCGGCCGCAGCAGCCGCGCGCCAGACATTTATCCAGAGCAACTTGCGCCTGGTGGTCAGCATCGCCAAGCGCTTCGATGGCCATGGCCTTGGTCTGCTCGACCTGATTCAAGAAGGCAACGTCGGCTTGATGAAAGCGGTCGAGAAGTTCGACCACACCAAGGGCTTCAAGTTCAGCACCTACGCAACATGGTGGATTCGCCAGGCCATCGGCCGAGCGGTCAACGACACGTCGCGCACCATCCGCGTGCCGTCACACGTTCGCGAGCAATACAGCCTCATCGATCAGAGCACCGCAAAGTTGTGGGAGTCGCTCGATCGCCAGCCAACCAGCGAAGAGATCGCTGCCGATACCGGCATCACCGCCGAGCGCATCGGTCTGGTGCAGCAGCATCGTCGCGGCATCATGTCGTTGTCGGCGCCACTGGGCGACGACAGCGAAGCAGTGTTGGGCGACATGGTCGAAGACCCCGATGCGATCGCACCATTCGACGCGGCCGCTTCGGCCCTCGAACGTCAGGCCTTACACGCACAACTCGCGCGACTCAGCGAACGCGAGCGCGCCGTGCTCTCAGCACGATTCGGCATTGGCCACGACATTCAGACCCTGTCTGAAATCGGCGCCACGTTCGATCTCACTCGCGAGCGCATTCGACAGATCGAAGCCCGTGCGTTGGGCAAGTTGCGCCACCCAACAGCAACGCGCAGTTGGAACGACGGCGAGCGCAGCCCCGTCGCTGGCTGAACATCTCGTTAGGTAAAGCTGCCCCGCGCCGCCATCAGTTGTTGCAGCAATTGCGGCGTCGCAGCTGCAACCGGCGTGCGCTTCATCGCCGGATCACGAACCAACAGGTCTCGCTGCAACGCATCGCTCACCACGGCGCCGGCTTCGGTACAGATGAGCACCCCGGCCGCGTAATCCCATACGCCGTGAGCGTCGACGCTGCAATCAATGAAACCGTCGAGCACACCAGATGCGACGAGACACAGATCGAGCGCCGCTGCGCCAAGCGCACGAAACTGACGCCACCCAAGATGCCGCGGCGGCAGACCGCTGAGACCCACAAACGCGTCGCCGATATTGGTGCAACGCGAAGCTGACAGCCTGGTGTCGCCGCACCACGCGCCTTGGCCGCGAATCGCGGTATAGGTCTGGCCGCTGGCCTGGTTGCGGACAAGCGCCACTGCTGCGCCATCGGAATCGACAAGGCACAGTGACGTAGCGAACCACGGCACACCGTGGCTGGCATTGGTAGAGCCATCGAGCGGATCGACAATGACGAGATCGGCACTGCCGCGAATGGTGAGGCCGCTCTCCTCAGACAACACGCTGAGGTCGGCATCAGCAAGCGCAGTGAGCACAATCTGATCAGCAATGAGATCGGCGCTGTACTGCCCCTCGCGCTGACCAGATGGCCCCCAGTCGGTGACAGCGCGCAACCCCGCACCAACCGAGTCGGCTATCGACTCAAAGAGCGCGAGGGTGTCGGTCAACATCGCTTCAGAGTAGTGTCAGGACATCGCTCGCCGGGCGAAATGCACACAGAAGGGTCTGACTTGGCTGTTATCGATGTTGCCGGTTTTATCGCCGACGTGAAGAGTCACGCCATCGACCATGGCTTCCACGTGCACGACGAACGCCACTTCGTAGAGACCTACTCGCTGCGCCAACTCTGGGAAGTAGACCTGCACCCCGAAGAGGCGTGCAGCGGACCCATCGACCTTCACCTGTCGCTTGAGGTTGATCCCCGCGCGTTACTCGGCTTCGAAGACGAAGTATTGAAGATGGATGACCCCGACGATCAGCCACCGTCAGGGTTTGCGTTTCCGGTGCACTTCACCTGGACACTTCCACCACTAGTGCATCCACCCGATCTGCTCATCTTGGCCACCGAGCTCGCCGGTGTGGGCGGCATCGATCTTCCGGTTGAGGTGTCGGCTATCGACTCGTTTGCCAGCGTGACCGATGCTCCCGATCGCAGCCTGTCTATTGTCGCCCGTTTGTCGATCGAGCTTGCCGATGTGTACTCGAGCCTCGACGAACCCCTATGCGCAACCCTCGACCGCTGCAAAGATGTGAGCCTTTTTCTGCTGGCTCAAGCACCTGCTTGGTTGGACGAACACTAAGAAGCCGGTAAAACTTTCAGGTCGCAATGAAAAGGACTGATTATGCGTGTGCGAGAACTCATTGACATTTTGCGTGACCAGCCACCCGACGCCGAGGTAGAGCTTGCTGTTGTGGCCCCTGTCGACGACAACCACGACGACATCACGGTCGATCGTTACTCGGTCGAGGGTGTGCTGCCGTGGGAAGACGAAGGCGACGACGGTGTCGTCATTTGGCTTGTCGGTGGAGAAGACGACGACGTCGACTCATTCCTCGACGCCATCGAGCAAGACGGCGAGTGATCCGCGGCGCTTAGGCGCCAATCACTTCAAGGTTGTGCTGCTTCACCACATCGCGAGCCACAACATCTGTGCCCGCAAGAGCCTGAGCCTCGGCTGAGCCAAGCGCCAGCCACACCATTGCCGCTGCAGGAATCTCTGGCGATTGCCCAGTCGCCTCGCTGCCCGCTCGTTGCGCACGCGCCCGGCCCACTTCGGTCACCACATGACCAGGGTTCAAGTTGTAGGCACGGATACCCGCCGCCGCGAGTTCTACGTGCAGCACACCAACCATGCGATGTGCGCCACCCTTGGCGATTGCGTACGCAAGGCCCCAACCGCCCTGACCGAACGGCGCTCGCGGCGCCATCGTGGCTGCACCCGAGGTGAGGTGAATCACCACTCCCCCGCCGTGATCAAGCATCGAGGCCAACGCTGCGTGGACCAGAATCAGCGGTGTGATTGTGTCGGCGGCAACCACGCGATCGACATCTTCGGCCAGCGTGGCCATCACCGAATCATTGAGGCCTGGGCCCTGATAGATGGCGTTGTTTACGTAAACATCAACGCGACCAAACGCGCCAACCATCGCGGCTGCAGCAGCGGTAACCGAGGCGCGATCGGTGAGATCCATTGGCACGCACACGCAGCGCGCACCGTGCGCCTCGATCGCTGCGGCAACCTCGGGCAAACCACCCGGCAGTACTGCGCCAGCATCGGGATCATTGTGCGTGGTACCGGCGAACGGCACCGATGTTGCGGTGACCGACCGAGCGGTGATGACCACGTCGTAACCTGCACGCGCCATCGCTATTGCCGTTGACCGGCCGATTCCGCGGCTAGCTCCGGTGACTACTGCTACTGGTCGATCGCTCATCCACCGCAAGCTAGTCGGCGGGTTGTCTTCACCACCATCGATAGCTGCGGGCTGAACTAGATTGACGGTCTCATGCAGCACTGGTTGTTCAAGTCAGAACCCGAGTCGTTCGGAATCGAACATCTCAAAAAAGCCAAGACCACTGTGTGGGATGGCGTGCGCAACTATCAAGCACGCAACTTTCTGCGCACCGCCACGGTTGGCGATCTTGCGTTCTTCTATCACTCGAAAGTGCAGCCGCCCGGAATCGCTGGACTGTGCGAAGTGATTGCCGTCAACGTGAGCGACCCCACTCAGTTTGATCCCACGTCGCATTACTTCGATGCAAAGAGTTCCCCCGATAACCCACGTTGGCAAACCGTGAAGGTTCGCTATGTGGAGACCTTCGCCAACTACATCTCGCTCGACACGCTGCGCGACACATTCAGCGATGACCAACTAATGATCCTGAAGGCCGGCAGCCGTTTGTCGGTGACGCCGGTTGACAACAAAGTGGCTGCGCGAATCCTGAAGATGGCACGCGCGTGAGCACCGCTTCATCGACCGACGCAACGATGCGTTTCGATGGCCAGGTCGTCATCGTCACCGGCGCGGCGCGCGGCATCGGACGCGAGCACGCTTTGTTGCTCGGAGCCCGCGGCGCAACAGTGGTTGTCAACGATGTGTCGCAATCTCATTCAGATCGCACCGTGGCCGACATCGTTGCTGCGGGCGGCATTGCTCATGCACACATCGGCTCGGTCGCCGACCCCGAAGCTGCGGCAGCGTTGGTCAACGAGACATTTGCGCGGCACGGTCGGCTCGACGCACTGCTCAACAACGCGGGCAACGGTGGACCCACCGGAGCCATCGACACTGTCGACAACGAGTTGTTGCGCAAGATCGTCGACTCACATCTGCTCGGCTCGTTCTACACAGCACGAGCCGCGTGGTCCATCATGACTGCGGCAGGCGGCGGTCGCATCGTGTTCACATCGTCGGGCAGCTCTATGGGTGCCGCCGGCATGCCGGTGTATTCAATGGCAAAGGCCGGCCTGTGGGGCCTCACGCGTGCGCTCGCTGTTGAAGGTGCGCCACACAACATCAAGGTCAACGCGATTTTGCCTATGGGCTACACACGTGCCGCTGCGTTGAATCCAAACGAAGACACACGACAGTGGATGGAACACAACTTTCCGCCGCACCTCTGTGCGCCTGCGGGCGCGCTGCTGTGCCATCCCGATGCGCCATGCACGGGCGAGTTCATCAGCAGCGGTGGCGGACGCGTGGCACGCATCGCCACTGTCGGTGTGCCCGGCTTTGAGGTGGGTGCCGAACTCACTATCGAGATGCTTCGTGACAACTGGCAGGACGTGGTTTCGATGGATGAGCACAAGGTGCTGATGATGGGTCGAGACGAGTTGCCCTTCTACCAAGGTCATCCATGAACAGGCACGAGTTCATCTCGATGGCTCGCGAGAACATTGCGCATGTGCTCGCTGGCAACACGCCGTCGCAAGCCGACGATGTGTATCGGGTGCCCGCTGCTCACTACCTCGACCCTGAGCGTTGGCAGCGCGAGGTCAACATGTTTCGCCGCATGCCGCTGATGCTTGCATTGGGTGGCGAACTACAAGAGCCAGGTTCATACAAAGCCATGACGGTGATGGACACCCCAGTGTTGATCACGCGCGGCAACGACGGCCAAGCGCGAGCGTTCATCAACTCATGCAGCCATCGCGGCGCCGTAGTGGTGCCCGATGGCAGCGGCACAGCGCGTCGCTTCGCATGTCCGTACCACAACTGGACCTACAACTCGGGTGGCGAGTTGGTCGGTGTTACCGATCGCGAGCACTTCGGCGACATCGACACATCGTGCCTTGGACTCACGCCGTTACCGGTGGCCGAACGCGCCGGGCTCGTGTTTGTAGTGCTCACCCCGGGCGCACCCATCGACATCGACAAGCACCTGCGCGGTTACGACCAAGTGCTCGATTTCTTTGGGTTCGGCACATGGAACCTGATCTCCACAAAGCAACTGGTTGGCCCCAACTGGAAGATTGCCTACGACGGATACCTCGACTTTTATCACCTGCCGTTTTTGCACCGCGACACGTTTGGCACTGAAATCAGCAACAAGGCCATCTACCGCGCGTGGGGCCCGCATCAGCGAATGACCTCACCCGACCCCAAGCTGCTGGCGCTGCGCGATGTGCCCGAAGATCAATGGGATCTCAACGCGATGTGTAGCGGCGTGTGGACGATTTTCCCGCACATCTCGTTTGCCGGAACCAGCAGTGGCGGTCTCGTGAGCCAACTGTTTCCTGGCGCCACGCCCGGCACCTCGATCACCATTCAGAACTACTTTGTTGCGCAACCTCCCACTGAGGCCGAACGAGCCGACGCCAACCGACGAGCTGAGTTCTTAGAGATGGTTGTGCGCGACGAGGACTACCCCACCGGCGTGAACCAGCAACGCGCGCTGGCTACGGGCGCAAAGTCGCATGTTCTGTTCGGACGCAACGAAGGCGGCGGCCAACTGTTCCATCAGTTGCTCGACCAGTTTCTTGACGCCGACGCCGACGCTCACACCGAACTCGACACCGAACCCGACACCGCCGGCGACGCCTGACCTGCCCATGCCTATTCGGCCGCCACTGTCGCGCACCCCTTTGACACACTGACCCCATGGGCAAGAGCAGCCACAAACGTCGCGCACAAGCACAGCGCCAAATCGTCGATCCCGACACTCTCGGCTCCGACTCGCAACACCACACTCCCGAGACCATTGGCCGAATGATCGCCGGCGCTTCATACGCAGCCATCGGGCAAGGTGCCGACACCCCGTTGTTTAACCAGTTCATTCGCCGGCTCACCCAGATCGAGCTCAGCGTGGCCAGCGACATGCGTCCTACCGTGCTGTTGGCTCTCGATATCCAACGACGAATCAGCGCCCTCTACGAACAGGGCTGGCAGCCCGCCGACATCGCGCATGCCATCAAGCGGCAATGGACCGTGCGGGCGTGGCGGTTTGTAATCGCGTTCATTGCCTCCGATGCACGCGCCACCGATGCGGTCAATCGAGCTCCCGCCGCGTGGCTCAGCCAACTCGAAGAACTTCACGTGGTCAACGTCGCGCGAGACGCTGTGATCGGTGGGCGCGACCAACCACTCGTTGCGTGGGCGCGCGCCGAAAAGCTCGACCCTGACGAAATCATCTCGGTTGCGCTTCAGGTCAACGCACAACTGCTCCGACTGCCGGTGGTTTCGGTGCTGGTCACTCCCCCGTCGGCATGGGGCGCCAGCAACAAGGGCCTGCCACCAACCACGCCTCGGTCGTCGTCGGCTCCTGCTGCGGCGTCTTCGACATCGGCTACTGCGGGCGACATCGATGCCAAGGCGCTCAAGCTCATCAGGGCGTTGCTGGCCAAGGCCGAAGCAACCACGTTTCCTGCCGAAGCCGACTCGTTCACGGCCAAAGCGCAGCAGATGATGACCCGCTACTCAATCGATGCTGCGGTGTTGGCTTCAGGCGCAGGTGGCGACAAACGAGCCAGCGGCATCGAGCAGCGACGAGTGCATATCGACAATCCATACGCCGACGAAAAGGCCGACTTCATTTCGGTGCTCGCCCACGTAAACGGTGCTCGATGCGTGTGGTCACCCAGCCTCGGCTTCGCCACCATCATCGGCTTCCCGGTAGACCTGCATCTCACCGACCTGTTGTTTACCTCGCTGTTGCTGCAGGCCACCCGCGCCTCGGCCGAAGCAACTGCCAACGACCGCGACCTACGCACGGCCTCATTCCGGCGAGCGTTTCTCGTTGCGTTCGCCGATCGAATCGGCGAACGACTCGAGGCCACCAAGAAATCGGCAGCGGCCGAAGCCGAACAAGAATATGGCTCAGCGCTGCTGCCAATTCTGGCCAGCCGCCAGGTTGCCGTGGCCGATGCGTTTGCCGAGGCGTTCCCAAATGTCACTTTCACGCAGAGCCGCAGCCTCAACGCCCACGGCTGGCACGCAGGCCGCGCCGCTGGCGATCGAGCCACCATCGGCACTGGCGAAGCCATCACCTCCGGCTAGCCCCACTCGCGTGCGCCGCCGCTGGGCTCAATTCACTGTTGGCGCAACAAGCGGCCACGGGCGCTCACGCTCGAAGGCCAGCGCAACGTCGAACAACAGCTCGTCGCGGTGATGCGGCGCCAACACCTGCATCCCGATCGGCAACCCGTCGATTGTTCCGGCAGGGATCGACACAGCCGGATTCCCATACAGATTTGAGATCATCGTGAGGCCACCCATCGACACGAGATCGGGGAAACGCTCGGCCATCTGGCCCAACAAGGTCGATGGCAAGCGTGGAGCAACCGTGCTGGCCACGCGCATGCCAAACAGCGCAGCCCTGGTGCCGTAACGACCAAACGATGAGTCCTTCGCCCAGTCGATGAAGCTTCGCTCGGAGCTACTGGTCGCCGCTTCGGCAGCAAAGGCCGGGCCGGGGTTGGTTGCACAGATGATGAAGTCGACCTCATCGAACGCCCGCGCCATTGCCTCGTTGGCCTGCACGCGAAGCTGCTCTGCCACCGCTGCCGTATCGAGGTTGTAGAGCGAATGCGACAGACGCATACCGATTTCAATTTCGTCAGTGAGCAACGAAGCGCACTTCGGCCAACGATCGCCAAGGTCGGCAACCAGCGTGGCCATGTTGCCCACCATCCACTGCGCAGCCAAGTTCGGAAGGTCGAGTCGCAATGGCACGCGCATCATTCCGGTGGCGGCGATGAGGGCCTCTGCCTGTAGTTCGATATGAGCAGCAACAGCCGGCTCAAGCTTCACATTCGAGATCGAGGGCAGCACCGCAACGCGCTTGCCAGCCAACGGGTGCGTGCCGAGACGAGCCTCCCATTGCCCCGACGACTCGAGGGTCGATGGGTCATAGCTATCGACGCCTGCGCATACGTCGTAGTAGCGAGCAGCATCACGCACCGAGCGCGACAGATTGCCAAAGAGCACAGTGTTGGGACGCATGAACGCATGCGGTGCGCGGGTGATGCGGCCGAAGGTGCCCTTCATTCCCAGCAGGCCGGTGTAACCCGCCGGAATGCGAATGGATCCGCCGCCGTCGCCACCAGTAGCCAGCGACACCAGACCGCCCGACACCGCTGCGGCCGAACCACTCGACGAGCCACCAACCGTGCGACCAGGGCGCCATGGGTTGTGGGTGACGCCGTTGATCTTGGTGACACTCACATTGAGGCCGCCGAACTCGCTGGCGGTCGTTGACCCAACCGGGTTCGCTCCGCCCCGATCGATGAGGCGCAACACATGATGCGATGTCTCCGTGGCGAGGCGCCCCTTAAACACCATCGAGGCTTCGGTGAACGGCCAACCCGCTACAGGCTCAAGCTCTTTAATCGCTGCGGGCACACCGCCAAACGGCATGGTGATGTCGGCTGTCGCAGCGCGCTCGAGAGCCGCCGTGAAATCACGATGCACAAACGCGTTCAGTGTGGACGATTCGATCGCCCCGATCGTGGCCTGCAGTTCTTCGAGCGGCGACCGCTCCCCTGCCCTGAACGCATCGACCAACGAACACGCGTCACCCTGCCATGGCTGCCCCGCTGTACTCATATGAGTAACCCTCCTAGCTGTTCGTTACACACAGTGAGAGTCTGCCCGGTCAGCGGGTCGCGTGGTGGGGTCAGAAGTGATCGGCTCGCTTACGAAAACCGGCTCATGTCAACTACGGTGCTACCTCGTTGCGGGCGCACAGTCGCGCATCGCAACCAACGCGAAGGACACTTAACCATGGCACTGATGGCATTCGGCACGCACGAGGCTCGGCGAGCTCAAGTAGCAACTATGCGACTCGTCGCAACAGCCATGGACACTCGCCCATTCGATGGCGGAACGGCCGATCTCGTTCGCATGTTCGCTGGGCTGATGGGCTGCGCCGGTTGCCACGGCTTCGAAGAGTCGCTCGACTTC